>Ga0137418_10000582_pt1 | contig 33061 bp, 23 predicted proteins | sample CZODoug3_1_2_16f_FD_122242 | JGI IMG/M metagenome (GOLD analysis project Ga0137418, IMG submission 122242) | Vadose zone soil fungal communities from Angelo Coast Range Reserve, California, USA - CZODoug3_1_2_16fungal (Hybrid Assembly) | ecosystem: Environmental > Terrestrial > Soil > Vadose... | reverse complement strand
CCCGTATCGGTTGTGCCCTTGATGATCGCTCGGCCGTCGGGGAACAGAGTCATCTCATAGGGCTCGTGCCAGAATTTCAGGACGAAGTCATTGTGCCGCACCGTCCCATGTGGTTTGAGGCGCTCATTCATCTCTCCGAAATCCACCGGCCGATGCCGCTCGTGGATCTGCACGGAATCCCGTCCACAGAGCGTGATGTGCGCTCGCCCTTCGCCCGCCAGGTGGACGAAGTCGCGCTCCCCGCAAGCCCGGCATCCGGTTCGCGGTTTGGCCGCATCGACTTCGGCGCGCTCGTTCGACCAGACGTCGAAAGAGAGCAGGGTCCGCCGCACCCTGTCCATCGCTCCCACCAGCAACTTGAGTGCCTCGCTGGCCTCGATCGAAGCCACCAGGTTCACCGCCGAATTCAGAATGCCCGCGGTCTCGCAAGTTTCAAACGTTCCCTGCGGTGAATCGGGAAACAGGCACGCCAAGCAGGCGGTCGTTCCCGGCAACAGGTTCGCTGTGACGCCATAGCTGCCCACAGCCGCCGCGTAGATCCAGGGAACGCCGTTTTTGACCGCGTAGTCATTCACCAGGTATCTGGTTTCGAAGTTATCGGTTCCATCAAGAACCAGCCCGGCCTCTTCCAGCAATCCTTCAACATTGTCAGGAGTCAGGTCCGCCACCTTGGGCTCAACCACAATCTGGGAATTGAAGGCCGCGATTCGCCGCGCGGCAGCGATTGCTTTCGGCAGAGACTGCTGCGCATCCGCCTCATCGAACAAAGTCTGCCGCTGGAGATTGCTTGGCTCGACATAGTCGCGGTCAATGATGCGAATCGTTCCGACGCCCGAGCGCGCCAGCAGGGAAGCCACCGCCGATCCGGTTGCACCGCAGCCCACGATCGCCACCCGGGCGGTCGCCAGCCTGCGCTGGCCTTCTGCGCCCACGCCGCGAAACAAGACTTGCCGCGAATATCGCTCGTAGAGTTCCAAAGACGTTATCAATCGCGAGCCAGGAAACCATTATTATAAATCCCGGCACTGTTCAGGACCGGGGCCGGAGGCGCGGCGCCGAGTTCTATACAACGAAGCTTTCCGCCCGTTCATCGAAACAGAGAGCCATTCAGAGCCGGGTCGAGGACTATTTTTGCGAGCACGGGCATCGTGGTGCACAATCCCGGTCGTGTGGCTGCTGCCCTTGGTGGCCTTGGCTCGGCAATCGCCCGGCCCGCCTCAGGCCTCCCCGGCCACGCAAACCGAGGCGCCTGCTCCCGCACAGCCTCCGGCATCCCCCCTCGGTCCAGCCTCGACCTACCTCGGACTCCCCGTCCACGAAATCCGATTTACCGGCGTCGCCGAGCGCGAAAAGGACCATCTCCGCCAGTTGCTTCCCCAGAAAGTCGGTGAGCCTCTCAATCGGGACCATGTACGCGACAGCCTGAACATATTGTTCAACACCGGCCTGTTCGCCGACATCCAGGTCGAAGCCGACAAAACCAGTGACGGTCAGGTGATCCTGACGTTTTCCCTCGTGAGCAACTACTTCATCGGAGCCGTCTCCGTAGAAGGCGAACACGGCCGCCCCAGTGCCAATCAGATCATCAGTGCCACCAAGCTTCAGCTGGGTGAGGTCTATAGTCCAGAAAAGCTCGATCGCGCCCGGAAAAACATCCTCCAGCTGATGTCCGATAACGGCTTCTATCGCTCCTCGCTCACCTTTGAAGAGCATCCTCATCCGGAGACCAACCAGATGGACGTGGTTTTCCGGATCACGCCCGGCCCACCCGCCCAGGTCGGACAAGTCATTGTGAAGGGCGCCGCGGGCTACTCCAAGGGCCAGATCGAGGACATCGCCAGAGTCCACACCGGCGACCGAGTGACGGCCGAGCGCGTGACCAACGCCTTGCAGCGCATTCGCAAGAAATACCTCAAGCAGAAGCGCCTGCTCGCGCAGGTCTCCATCGCCGAACGAGTCTACCTCCCGGAAACCAACAAGGTCGACTACAGCTTCCTGATCGACCCGGGCCCCACCGTCGACATTGGCGTCGAAGGCTTCAAAATCCGCCAAGGCGTGCTGCGGAAGGAAGTTCCTGTTTACGAAGAGAACGCGCTCGACGATGACCTGCTCAACGAAGGGCGCCGCAACCTGCTCGACTACCTGCAGACCCGCGGTTATTTCGACGCGACCGTCGGCGTGAAGAAACAATCCGACACGGCGAAGAACGAATTGCGCGCCATCTACATCATCGAACCTGGCCTCCGCCACAAGCTGGTAAAGGTGACCATCACCGGCAACAAGTACTTCGACCAGGAATCCCTACGCTCCCGCATGCAGGTGCAGCCCGTGGCCCGGTTCCTTACCCACGGCCGATTCAGCAATGCCTTGCTGGCCAGCGATATCAACGGACTGCAGGAACTCTACCGCGCCAACGGATTCCGGCAGATCCAGATCAAGAGCCACGTCCAGGACAATTACGGCGGCAAGGAAAAGCAGCTCGCCATCAGCGTGCAGGTGGTGGAAGGGCCGCAGACCTTGGTCGGCGATCTTAAGATCGTCGGCAACCGCAAGATGCCCGAAGATCAAATTCGTTCACTGATCAGTGTTGCTCCGGGCCAGCCGTACTCCGACTACAACCTGGCCGAGGCGCGCGATCAGATCCTCAACTATTACTTTAACAATGGTTTTCCCAACGCCAGCTTCGAGGTGTCGACTCAGCCCGTGGCGGGCGTCGCCGATCGCATCGACGTAACCTTCACCATCCAGGAAGGCGAGCAGTTTTTCGTCGATCAAGTCCTGGTCTCAGGACTGGTTCATACCCGCCCCTATGTCGTGCAACGAAAACTAAGAGTCACCCCGGGCTCGCCCCTGAGCCAGGAGGATATGCTCGATACCCAAGCCTCACTCTACGATCTCGGCATCTTCAGCCAGGTGGATACAGCCGTCCAGAACCCCAACGGAGCCGACCCCTCGAAGAACGTCCTGGTGGACATCCACGAAGCTAAACGCTACACCTTCAACTACGGTCTGGGCCTGGAAGTGCAGACCGGCCAGCCCGACACCAGCGCCAACGTTCCCCAGGGCAAGACCGGCGCGAGCCCGCGGGTCTCCTTCGAAGTTACCCGCTTGAACTTTCGCGGCCTGGATCACACCATCACGTTCAAAGGACATCTGGGCCGGCTCCAGCAACGCGCTCTGGTCAGCTACAACGCTCCCGGTTGGCTGGATAACGACAAGCTGACCTTGTCATTCACGGGCTTCTACGACAACACCCTCGATATCACCACCTTCACCTCCAAGCGCTTGGAAGGGGCCGCCCAAGTTCACCACTGCATCGGCTCCCTTCAGCAGTGCGCCGGACGGCCCCCCAGCGAGATGGTGTACGGCTTCACCTACCGCCGGGTGCAAGCCAGTAACCTGGTGATCAGCCAGAACCTCATCCCGCTCCTGTCCCAACCCACGCGCGTGGGCATGCCCGGCTTCACCTACATCCGCGACCGGCGCGACAGTCCGCTGGATTCCACCAAGGGTAACTACACCACCGTCGACGCCGGGGTGGCCGCAAGCTACTTCGGTTCCGAAGCCGATTTCAGTCGCATCCTGGTGCAGAACTCCACCTACTACCTGTTCGGCAAACATCGTCCCCAGGCCAAGCGGTTTGTGCTAGCCCGCTCCACCCGCGTGGGTGTGCAGACCCCGTTCGGCAATACCGTAATCCTCGAGCCTGCCGAGCTGTTGAAGGCTTCCTCCACCGTCAACCTGATCCCTCTCCCCGAGCGCCTTCTGTCCGGCGGAGGCAACTCTCACCGCGGGTTCGGGTTAAATCAGGCGGGGCCACGTGACTTGAGGACCGGGTTCCCGGTAGGGGGCAGCGCGTTGTTTCTGAACCAGCTCGAGCTGCGACTCCCCCCGGCGGAGCTGCCCTTCGTCGGCAACAACATCAGCTTCGCCCTATTCCACGACATGGGCAACGTTTTCGCCAGAACGTCCGACATGGTGGACAATCTGTTCCGCTGGCGTCAGAAGAACTCCGAGCTCTGCCTGCACGAGCAAACCTACACCCAGTGTGACTTCAACTACATCTCGCATGCGATTGGGGTGGGGGTGCACTACAAGACTCCGATTGGCCCGATCCGGCTTGATTTCGGGTACAATCTGAATCCGCCCGCATTTCCCAGTTTCGAGACAGTTAAGAAAACCGTGATTTTCGTTCCGCAGCGGGCCAGTCACTTCAATTTCTTCTTTAGTATTGGGCAGGCCTTCTGATGCGAAAGTTCCCCCATTTCGTATTGCTTCTCCTCTTGGCCGGAACCACCACCCGCGTCCTCGCCGCCGACGTGATCGACCGTATCGTCGCCATTGTGAACGGTCACGTCATCCTGCAGAGCGACTGGGACGATGCCGTCCGTTTCGAAGCCCTGGTGGACGGTCGCCCGCTCGATCAACTCACCGACCTGGATCGCAGGGCCGCGCTTGACCGCCTCATCGACCAGGAGTTGCTCCGCGAACAAGCCCAGGGCGTCGAGTCGCCCCTGCCCCCGGCGGAAGAAGTGAAACAGCGCATCCAGAAAATCCAAAGCCAGTATGCTGCGACTTCCACCGGCGGGTGGCAGGCGGCGCTCGCCGGATACGGGTTCGATGAGAAACAGCTTGAAGCCCGCGTCGCCCATGACATCGCGGTCCTTCGTCAGGTCGAGGCGCGCCTGCGTCCCTCCATCCAGATCGATCCCGTGAGCATCGAGTCGTACTACCGCGACAAACTCCTGCCCCAGTTGCGCCGCGCCGGCGCCCAGGATGTTCCCCTCGCACAGGTTGCCGGAAAAATCCGCGAGATTCTCACCCAGGAGAAAGTGAACCAGTTGTTCTCCTCCTGGCTGCAGAGTCTGCGCGCGGGCAGCAAGATCCGTACCCCGGTCGCCGCCTCGAGTCCACCCACGTTACCCGGAGGGCAGGGCCAGTGACCGATGTGAGTCCCAGGCCCGGAGGTCGCAAGGGGCGGAAATATCTCCTGCTGTTTTTCCTCCTCGGCGCGATCTTTTTGGGGGCAGCGGCCTGGTACGTGACAACCGATTCCTTCCAGGCCTTGGTCCGCAGCCGCATCGTCTCCACGATCGAAAGGGCCACCGGTGGCCGCGTCGAACTGGGCGCCTATCACACCATTCCGTTCCGTCTGCAGGCCGAGATTCGCGACCTCACCATTCACGGTCGGGAAGCTCCCGGCGAAGTCCCACTGGCGCATGTCGATCGGTTGGTCGCTCGTATTAAGGTCATCTCCCTGCTCGAGACCAGCTTCGGTTTCAAGTCCATCGTCCTCGAGCATCCCGTCCTACACCTGATCGTGTATCCCGACGGCAGCACGAACCAGCCGGCGCCCGGAGTGAGGCTCACTTCCACCAAGACCCCGGTCGAGCAGCTGTTCTCGCTATCCATCCACCGGTTGGATGTCCGCCGCGGCGAGTTATTGTGGAACGATCAGCGCATTCCGTTTGACTTCAGCGTCGCAGAGGTCTCCGTCGACATGACGTATTCCTTCCTGCGCGGGCGCTATGACGGCCATCTGCTGCTGGGCAAAGTCGACACCAAATTTCAGGACTACCGCCCGTTCTCCTGGATGGCCGCCGTCCACTTCAGCCTGGGCAAGAACGACGTCGAGGTGAGTACCCTCAAATGGAACTCCGCCCGCTCGCATGCGGAAGCCAGCGGCCGGCTCACCGATTTCCATCAGCCCAAACTCGAAGCCCGTTACACCGGCACCGTCGATCTCGCTGAGGCCGCCGCCATCGCCCGGCAACCCGAGGTGCGAGCCGGGGTCCTCGAACTCAGCGGCCAGGGATCCTGGTCTGCTGAAAAATTTGCTTCCGACGGTAAAGCCGCACTGAAGAATTTCGCCTGGCGTGACGACCAGCTCTCGCTGCGCGATGCCAACCTCAGTTCGGACTTCTCCGTAGATGACCGCCAGATCAAATGGTCGAAAGCTCAAGGACGCCTGCTGGGCGGTTCGGTCACGGGCGACGGCGAAATCACCAATTGGCTCTCTTCTCGGCCGCCGATTCGCAATGCGAAGGAAAAAGACAAGAAGCCCGAGGAACAGAAGGGCATCCTTCGCCTGCGCCTGAAAGAGGTCTCCGCCGGAGCGGTAGCCGCTGCCATCAGCACTCCCCGCTACCCGCTCGATCGGCTGAAGCTGGCCGGTACGACCGAGGGGACCATCGAGGCCCGCTGGACCGGTTCTGGGCGCCGCGCAGAAGTCGAGTTCGCCCTCAACCTTGCCCCCCCCGCGAATCCCGAGGCAGGTCAGCTTCCCGTGACCGCCGCGGCGCGCGGCGTCTATCGCGGGTCTTCGGATGAACTCGAACTTGCAGAGTTCGATGCGGCTACGCGCTCCGCCCAGATCCACGCCAGGGGCAAGCTTGCCGCCGGCGCCTCCCTCCAAATTTCCGCCGGAACCACCGATCTGGCCGAACTGCAGCCGCTCATCGCCGCTCTGCACGGCCCCGATCGCCTTCCGGTCACCGTGCACGGAAGCGTCCGCTTTACCGGAACCGCTAGCGGCAAGCTCCCAATTCCGAGCCTCGCGGGCCACCTGCAGATCCAGGACTTCGATTCGCTCATTCCCGCCACCGATCGCGCCCCCGAGCAGCGAGTCCATTGGGACTCCCTTGCCGCCGATGTCCAGGTCTCTCCGCGCAACCTCGCCATCCGTCATGCCACTGCCCTCCGGGGTGATGGGTCGGCCTATTTTGACTTGAGCGCCGCTCTGTCCAGGGGCCAGTTCAACCCGACCGACGCCTTCACCGCCAACATCAACCTGCAGAACGCCAATATTGCGGAACTCGAAGCCCTTGCGGGCTACGATTACCCCGTCACCGGCCGGATGAACCTGACGATGCAAGCAGGCGGCACTCGCGAAAATCCCCACGCTGACGGACACGTCGAAGTCACCGACGCCGTCGCTTATGGGGAGCCCTTCCAGCAATTCGACGCCGATCTGCGCTGGTCCAAGGGCGAAGGGTCCCTCAACAACATTCATCTCAGTTACTACGACTCCGAGGCCACGGGCGGAGCCGCCTACAATCCGAGCACCCGTGCCTATCACTTCAACCTTACGGGCAAGAACTTCGATCTAACCCGCGTTCCCAAACTGCAGACCACCCGCGTGCCGGTCGAAGGTCGCCTGGATTTCACTGCCCAAGGCTCCGGAACTCCCGGAGCGCCCGCCATCAACGCGAAGATTCTGGTGCGGGACTTGACCCTCGACCATGAGCGCACCGGCAACCTCGCCATAGACGCCGGGACCGAAGGGGAAGCCATCCGCCTCGCCGCCCATTCCGACTTCGAGCACGGCCAACTCAGTCTCGAGGGGAACGTTCGCCCCCGGGACAACTATCTCGCCGACCTCGCTTTGCGATTCGACCACCTCGATGTCGATTCCATCGTGCACGACTACCTGAACGGCCGCGTCATCGGTCATTCAGGCATCAGTGGCCAGCTCCAGATGCGAGGTTCACTGCGCACCCCCCGCGAGATGAATGTGGTCGCGAGCCTCGACGGCCTCGACGTCAACGTGGACGAGCTGAAGCTCAAGAACCAGGGTCCCCTGCGGTTCACGATTGCCCAGCAGGTTGTGCGCCTCGAGCAACTGCACATTGTGGGTGAGGATACCGATTTCTCCGCGCACGGCACCGCCTCGCTCGTCGGTAACCGCGATCTCGACTTCGCCGCCGATGGACACCTGAACCTCCAGCTCATCCAGACGCTGAACTCTGACTTCACTTCCTCCGGCATGGTCGATGTGGCCATGACCGTGACCGGCCCCATGGGCGATCCCCTCCTCGAGGGACGGGCGAACGTCAGCCACGGAGCGATCGCATACCGCGATCTTCCCAGCGGCTTGAGCGATATGAACGGTTCTCTCGTTTTTAACAAGAACCGTCTGCAGGTCGAGAATCTCACCGCGCATAGCGGTGGCGGCACGCTGACCCTCGGTGGCGAAGCCACGACCTATGCAGGTCAGATCAATTTCGATTTCAGCGCCAAAGCTCAGGATGTTCGCCTGCGCTACCCGGCCGGTGTCAGCTCCACCGCCAACGCCGATCTCCGGTTTTACGGCACGCGCGAAAGCTCCACGCTCAGTGGCGACGTGATTGTGACCAAGCTCGCCATCACACCCGGGTTTGACTTCGCCGCGTATGTGGCCAATGGCCGGCAGTCGGTGGTCGTTCCGCCCGCCACCTCCCCCCTCTATCGCATCAAGCTCGACGTTCACGTGGTCACAGCGTCCGACCTGCAAATGCAGACCGCGATTGCCCGGCTCTCCGGCGCTGCCGATCTGCGCCTGCGCGGCACCGCGGCCAAACCCGCTGTCCTCGGACGCCTCGAAGTCCTCGAAGGCGAAATCAGCTTCAACGGCGCCAAATATCGCCTGGAGCGTGGCGAAGTGATGTTCCAGAGTCCTGTGAGCATCCAGCCCGTGTTGGATCTGCAGGCCACCACCCGCGTCCGCGACTACGACATCACGGTAAGCGTCAATGGCCAGACCGACAAACCATTGAGCATAAAGTATCGCTCCGATCCGCCTTTGCCTGAGGCCGACATCGTCGCCCTGCTGGCCGTCGGCCAAACCCGTGAACAGTCTGCCCAACTCGCGCAGTCCGGAAGTTCGGCGTTCAGTGAAACTGCTTCGAACCTCATCCTGAGCGAAGCTCTCAATGCCACCGTGAGCAACCGGGTGCAGAGGCTCTTCGGCGTGAGCAAAATCAAGATCGACCCGCAGGGGCTGAGCACGGAAACCAACCCCACCCGTGGCCCCCAGGTGACGATCGAACAGCAGATCTCCAACAACTTCACGCTTACCTACAGCCAGAACGTCTCGCAGGCCTCGCAGCAGATCATCCAAGGCGAATACTACATTCGGCGCAACGTCTCAATCGTCGGCACCCGCGATCAGAACGGCGTAGTCAGCTTCGACGTCAAAATCCGCCAGCGCAAAAAGTAGCGCCAGCTGTCCCCCCGGGCCGCCCGTCTCTGGTGAGGCCTCTCGCCCTCGCAACGGGCCCGCTTCCCAAACACTGTCATCCTGAGCGCAGGCGCGGCGGATGCTGCGCCGGAGTCGAGGGAGCCCGCGCCCACTGGCAGGACAGAGACCCCGGCAGAAATTTTCTGAAGGATTCGTGAATCACTCGGCCCCGTGCTGCGTAAGCGCTCAGGGTGGTTCTCGCCACGCAAAACTCCGCCATCCCTCACCCCCCCTCCACGCATCTAACCGCCATCATCCACCACAAGGAGGACGTGGTTGTGCGCACCAGCAATCTGCTCGTAGTATTGGCTTTTTTCGCATGCACTTCTCTCGCCGTAGCCCAGATCCCCAAAGGCAACGCATTCTTGGGATATTCCTACGCAAGCGCCGACCTCAACCGTAACAATCGCTCCAACCTGAACGGATGGGAAGCGTCTCTGGAAGGCAAGGTCCTGCCCTTTGTGGGGATCGTCGCCGATTTCAGCGGCCACTACGGAACCAACAATTTTCCGAGCAGTAGTACGACCGTCTTCAATGTCGATGGCCGCGAGTACAACTTCCTGTTCGGCCCCCGCGTGTCGGCCCCGGCCGGCAGATTCCGCCCTTTTGCCCATGCTCTGTTTGGCGCCGGCCACGTGAGCGCGAGCGGTCAAGGCTATTCGGCCTCCGACACATCTTTCAGCACCGCTCTGGGCGGAGGATTGGACTACCGTCTCATCCCCGGCCTGGCTTGGCGCTTCCAGGGCGATTACCTGCAGACCCGTTTCTTCGGCAACACCCAGAACAACGGCCGCTTCTCAACCGGAATCGTTCTGAACTTCTAACCGGGAACTGGAATCCGCCAGGCAGTCTTCGCCGAATACAGAAAGGCCGGTCCCCCACGCGGACCGGCATCCTCAATCACACGCCGCCCTTCCCCGCCCATCCACAACAACCGCCACATCCAAACTACTCCGACGACAAAAACGCATTTTTCTCTGCGTCCTTCGCGCCACCTTGGCGTTTTTTCGGTAAAACGCTTTTTCTCCGCTTCACCCCCGTCAAACCGCCCCGCGTGATTTCAATCCGAGCCAAAGGTAAGATGGCCAGTCAGCTCTTGAAACTCGAACCTTTGAAACCTTTGAAACCTTTTCCCACCCTCGCCCGCCGCGAGCACATGATCGAATCCCAGCTCCGACAGCGCGGCATTCGCGACCAGCGCGTCCTGGGGGCGATGAATCGCGTCCCCCGCCACGAATTCGTAGCCGAGCCCCACCGCGATCAGGCCTACGACGACAATCCGCTCCCCATCGGCCAGGGTCAGACCATTTCCCAACCCTATATTGTCGCGCTGATGCTGCAGCTGCTCGACCCGTCTCCCGAAAAAACGATTCTGGAAATCGGCACCGGCTCCGGCTACCAGACTGCGCTGCTCGCGGAGCTGAGCAAACACGTCTACTCGATCGAGCGTCACGCTGAACTGGCCGCCCGGGCCGAAGAGGTCCTCCTCCGGCTCGGGTACACGAACATGACAATCCAGGTCGGAGACGGAAGCGCCGGCTTTTCCGCGCGCGCGCCCTTCGACGGCGTCATCGTCTCCGCAGCAGCGCCCCAGTTGCCGCTCGCCCTGTTCGACCAACTGCGCGAGAGTGGACGTCTGGTCATCCCCGTAGGCCCCGCCGACGGCCAACTCCTCCAACTCATCAAGAAAGAGCAGGGAAGACCCGTAATCTCCCAACACGTCGCCTGCCGCTTCGTGCCCCTGATCGGAGAACAAGGCTACCCGCCGGAGTGATGTTTGGAAGGTCTCAGGTCTCAGGTGTCAGGTCTTAGGGTCTTAGGTTTTGCGGTAAGCCACGGCACAACATCCCAGACCTGAGACCTGAGATCTGGGATCTGGGAGCCAAGGCCTGAGAGCCAAAACCTGACACCTGACCTGACCCCATCAGCTAAAATCATCTCGTGCCCCTTCTCCGCAACCTCCGCACGACCCTGGAGATGATCAAGTGGGAGCACTCCATCTTCGCGCTTCCCTTCGCTCTGTGCGGAGCCATGCTGGCTGCCGGAGGCCTGCCGGCAACGCATCAACTCGCGTGGATCATCGTGGCGATGATCTCTGCTCGCTCGGCCGCCATGGCGTTCAACCGCGTAGCCGACGCCGCCATCGACTCCGCTAACCCCCGCACCCGGGCCCGCGCTCTACCCGCCGGCGCCTTGACCCCGGCATTCGTCACGACTTTCGTTGTCCTCTCCTGCGCCGTCTTCCTCCTGGCCGCTTCGCAGCTGAACCACCTGACTTTCATCCTGTCGCCGGTGGCTCTGGCCGTAGTCCTGCTCTACTCCTACACCAAGCGCTTCACACGCTGGTCGCATCTCGTGCTCGGATTCGCCTTGGGAATCGCCCCGGCCGCTGCCTGGATTGCCGTCCGCGGATCGCTCGATCCACGCATCCTTCTGCTGACCGCCGCTGTCACCTTCTGGGTTGGAGGCTTCGACGTTCTCTACGCCTGCCAGGACTATGAGTTCGATCGTGCCGCCGACCTGCACTCTGTTCCCCGCTACGTCGGAATCCGCGGCGCCCTGATCGTCGCCCGCATCTTTCATGTCATCATGCTGTTCCTGCTGATCGCGCTGCTCATAACCTTCGCCTTGGGAAAACTGGCGATTGCCGGCGTAGTCGCGGTGGCCGTCTTGCTCGCCTACGAACACTCGCTGGTCTCACCCAACGACTTGTCGAAGCTCAACGCTGCCTTCTTTACCATGAACGGCGTGATCGCAGTCGTGTTCTTCTTTTTCTTGGCAGCCGACTTTTTGTTCAAGCGCTGACAGCAGCATCCAGTCCAACATTCTGAAGCGTGCCGGCTGGGCAGCGATGGCTGCCCTGGTGGTGTCGGTTGGAAGGGGCGAGATCAGGCTCGCCCGACCCCGCCGGCAGGCACTCAACCCACGCTAACCGATCTTGCCTGGATGACCGGCGACTGGGATTGACCTAAGACCTGAGACCTGACACCTGAGACCTGCAGGGCTGAACCGGCGCCTGACTTTCCCCGCCCGCTGCGCTATCATCAAGATGCATGTCCACCGTGCATTCATTTCAGACCGACGACGCGCGCCTTCTTCCGGTCAAAGACAAAGTCCTTGCCCGCGAGCGGCTTAACACCGAAGATGCCCTCACCCTCTACCGTACCGGGGACATCCTGGCCGTCGGCTGGCTCGCCAATCACGTGCGCGAACTCCTGCACGGAGACCGAGCGTATTTCAACGTCAACCGCCACATCAATCCGACGAATGTATGCGTAGCCGCCTGCCGTCTTTGTGCCTTCGGCCGCAAGAAGGACACCCCCGGCGCCTACACCATGGCGCTCGAAGAGGTTTTTGAGACTGCGGCCTCCGGATACAGTGAAGCCCTCACCGAATTTCACATCGTAGGGGGTCTGCATCCGGATCTGCCGCTGCAATACTTTCTGGATCTTTGCCGAGGACTCAAACAGCGCTTTCCGCAAGTTCATCTGAAAGCGTTCACGATGGTCGAGGTCGCTTACTTGGCAAAGCGCGCAAAGCTTTCCATCCGCGAGACTTTGGAGCAGTTGAAGGCTGCCGGCGTGGACTCGCTCCCCGGCGGCGGCGCCGAAATTTTTGCCGATCGCGTGCGTCACATCATCTGCGATCACAAAATCGACGGCGACCAGTGGCTCGAAACCGCGAAGATCGCACACCAGATCGGGCTCAAGTCCAACGCCACCATGCTCTACGGCCACGTCGAAAATGACGAAGACCGCGTCGACCACCTGCTCAAACTGCGCGACCTGCAAGACGAAACCCACGGCTTCCAGACGTTCATCCCGCTAGCCTTCCATCCCGCGAACACGCCGCTCGAGCACCTGCCGAAGAGCACCGGCATGCTCGACATCAAACAGATCGCCGTCAGCCGCCTCGTGCTCGATAACTTCCCGCACATCAAGGCCTACTGGCAGATGATGACCGCAAAAATCGCACAGATCGCCCTGCGTTTCGGCGCCGACGACATCGATGGAACGGTAATCGAAGAAAAGATTTATCACGACGCCGGCGCCACCACCCCGCAAGGTATGCGCCGCCAGGAACTCGTCCGCCTCATCACGGAAGCAGGCAGAGAACCGATCGAACGCGACACCCTCTACCGAAGCGTTACGCGCACCGAGACATCTGTAACGGTAGCGGTCTAGAATCAAGAGGCTCCCATGGAGGTTCTCGCGGTAACGGCGTTGATCGCACTGGTCGTCTTCGGGGTGATGGTTCTGCGCTTGAAAAGCGACCCGATGGAAAGCCGGGCGATCAAGAAGTGCCTGGCCGACTCCGACCGCACCAAAACCGTGGCTTCCCCCGTTTCCTCGCGGGCCGCTGATTCGAAGCCGCCCCGTTCGCCTGAAACATGATTGAATCTCGAATTCTATAAAATCAAGTCTCAGGTCTTAGGTGTAAGGCTTGCGTTCCCTGCGAATAGGAGTTTTCGCCGAGCCTACCAATAGGTGTTTTCGCTGAGAATGCGAGACCTGAGACCTGAGATCTGAGATCTAGTTTCCCCAAGTGCATCCGTCACACGCTCTCGGTCTACAGGGAACGTAAATTTTTGCAAAACCGCGCTGCGCCATTCGCGGTGGGTGTAGAATCCGACTTGTAAGGGTACTGATAGCTTCACCGGGTCTGCTCCCGGTTTCCGAGGCTCTCATGAACGTTCATATCGGATATAAAGTCCGCAAAACTCCTGACATCGAAAAAGAAGTGCACCAGCAGGTGGAAAAACTGCGCAAGCGTCTGCAGGCCTTCCGCCCCGAACTCGTTCATCTCAAGGGACTCATCGAGGAAAATTCGCCCCGCGAGGGTGTCGTCGTTTCACTCAACCTTCGCCTCCCCTCCGGGCAGATGGCTGTCCAGAAGAAAGCGTCCGCGCCCTCCACGGCCGTAAAGACCGCCTTCGACGACCTGATTCAGCAGATCATCCGCCACAAGGATCTCCTGCGCTCCTCCCACAAGTGGCCGCGCTGGCGGCGGGGAACCGAAACGCGCCCCGAACGGCAAGTGCCGTTCGAGCAAACGATTGCGGCGGTGCAGGTCCCGATCGTTTCCTCCGACGACATTCGCACCTACGTCAACGTGAACCTTGCGCGCTTCGAGCGTTTCGTCGAACGTGAACTCTATTTCCGCGAAACCTCCGAGGAGATCGAAAACGAATCGATCTCGAAGGAAGAAGTCGTCGATGAAGCCATCGCCCGCGCCCTCGGTGACGGCAGCGACAAGCCCGAGCGGCTCGCTCTTGAGCCCTGGTTGTACCGCCTGGCCATACGTGCCATGGACGAGATGAGTTCGCGCGATCACGATGGGAGCGAGAACGTTCATCTCCAGGACTCCGCCCGCCAGCGCAATGTGAAGGCCAGCGACGAAGCCGAACTCCAGTTTCACCAACCCGACGAGGCCATCCTCGGCGAAACCGTTATCGCCGACCGCCGCGTCTCAACCCCCGAGCAGATCGCCTCCTCCGACGAGATGCTTCACCTGGTCGAAGTCGCCCTTCGTGGCACCGACCGTTCCGCCCGGGAAGCTTTCATCCTGTATGCCGTGGAAGGCTTCACTCATGACGAAATCGCCGCGATCACGGACCGCGAGCCCGACGCCGTGCGTGCTTCCGTGTTGGTGGCCAGCGAGCACCTGCGCAAGTCTCCGCTGTTCGCCACTCCGTCCAAGCAAGCACTGGTAGCACGATCGAGTACCGCGTAATTCACTTCTCAGCACGTAGGAGAAAATCGTGATGATTACCCGCGAGGATATCCGAGAGCTGGCCGCATTCCAATCCAATGGAGACGGTTGCGCCCTGAGCTTTTACTTTCAGCCCCGCACCCCGCAGAACAAGTCGCACAAGGAAGAAACCATTCTCGCCAAGGACCTGGTCCGCCAGGCACTGCGCGAAGCCGAGAAACATGGCAAGAACGGCTGTGCCCGCGAAGACCTCGACCGCATTCTCGAAATTGCCGGCAACTTGCACGGCAATCAGGCGCGTGCCAAGGCGGTGTTTGCCTCGAGCACGAAAAAGATCTGGCGCGAGTTTGATCTTCCTCCCCAACTGCCCGGAACACAGTTGGTTGTAAACCGGCGCTTCCATCTGAAGCCGCTGGCCGCGCTGCTGGGTGCGCAGCCCAAGCTGTGCGTGGCCCTGGTTGACCGCCAGCGGGGGCGCTTCTTTGACTTGCGCCTCGACGAATTAAAGGAGCGTGGCGGCCTGTTCCATAACCTTCCTCGCGGACGCAGCGACGGCTACGCCGGCTACAACGCTGGGCACGTACAGCGCCGCGTCGCCAACGAGGCCAAACAGCACTACAAGCAAGTCGCGGACCGCCTGCAGGAGGAAGTCGAGCGAGGCCTCTGGGAGAAGTTGGTCATCGGTTGCCACGACACCAACTGGTCGGAGTTTGAATCGCACCTGCATGCCTACGTCAAACAGCGGCTGCTGGGCCATTTTCCCGCCGACGTCGCGTCCCTGACCCTGGAACAGATTCACGAGCATGCCAGCCACGCCCTGCGACACGCGCAGGAGCAGCGCCGCGAGACCCTGGTGCGCGAAACGCTCAGCCTGGCGAAGGGTAACGGCCGTGGTGTCACCGGCTTGCGCCGGGTTCTGCGTTCGCTCGAACTCGGGGAAGTGCAGGCCCTACTGCTGGGCGAGAACTACACGGCCCACGCGGTCGAATGCAACAGCTGTGGCCACGTCGATTCGCACATGGTTCCCTATTGCGTGGTGTGCGGAAAGGTCACTCGCGAACTCGAAGACGTGTGCGACGCAATGATCCCCCTGGCGATCCGGCGCGACATCGAACTGTTCTATGTGAAGAACGATTCCGAGTTCGATAAAGTCGGCAACATCGCCGCCGCGCTCCGCTTCCGCGCCGATCAGAGTCGCCCGCACATGGCTGCGGCCTCGTGACGGACTCGTAACGCCGCTGTCCCGGCGGGCCTTTTGCGGGCGTCCCGTCTCATGGTCCACGAACCAGGTGAGGACACTTGTCTTCCGCCCAGGGGCGCTCTTCATCGACCAGCCTTGCCACTCCCTCTGCATTTCTGTCCCGGGGGAGTGCTCGGCTCGGGAGTGAGTTGCACGAAGTCGCAATAAGTTATACGGAGTATCGGCCGCCCGTGGCCTCGCCCAGGAGGTTTGTCATGGTCGACAGCGCTGCCTAGAGTGCCCGTTCATTGCGATGTGCGGAGCCCGCGGCGAGTTTTCGACGGCGGGGCGGTCCTGGGGTCCTGGGGAGAGGTGGGGGCGCGAGCGGTGCGCGGTCCGACTGCGAGCCAGCCGGAGCCTGTAAGGGATGCAATCGCGCCTACGATAACTGAGGGCTAACGGGAGGCGAGGGTTCCATCCCGGAACAGACGCGAGAATTGACCGATTCGCTTTCCCACCTGCTATTTCCTGAACACGCCAAGCTGGTATGCTGGCGACCGCTTTTCGCTTCTTCACCTGCGATCATCCGGGAGGATGGCATGAGTTTCTCGCGTCGTGATTTTCTTACTACCGCGGCACTCGGTTCGCTCGCGCTCGGCCTCGAAGCAGAAGGCCGCGATGGAACGAAGGAGAATCTTCTCCGCGAATCAGGTCTGGCTGAACCACAAACATCGGGGTCGGGAACGGCGAAGCGGTCCATCATCGTGTGCGCGAACAACGGCTTCGCCTATCTCGATCGCGCGTACGACCATCTGACTAAGGGCGGAGACACGTTGGAGTCCGCAATCCTGGTCGTCACTGGGCCCGAGGACGACCCCAACGATGACAGCGTCGGACTGGGCGGCCTGCCGAACGAAGAAGGCATAGTCGAACTCGATGCCTGCTGCATGCACGGGCCGACGCGGCGCGCGGGGTCGGTGGGTGCCGTGCGCAACATCAAGAACGTCTCCAAGGTTGCGAAGGCCGTGATGGAGCATACCGGGCACGTCATGCTGGTCGGGGAGGGCGCCGAACGGTTCGCGGTTGCAATGGGCTTTCCGCGCGAGAACCTGCTCACCGAGCGCTCGCGTAAGGTTTGGCTGCTCTGGAAGGAGTACCACTCGAGCGGCGACTGGTGGGGACCGGGCCTCGCCGATCCAAAATGGCAAGCGCCCGATTCGAAACCGGACAAACCGCAGGCGAATCTTTGGCGGGAACGCATTCTGGAACTCGCGGATCGAGCCGGCGACCTCGGGATTGAGCCCGGCTTCCGCAGGGCTGCCGTGCATCGGGTGCTGAGTCCGCCCACAGGCACGATTCACTGTTCCGCGCTCAACGAAAAGGGCGAGATTTCCGGGATCACGACCACCAGTGGCTTGGCATTCAAACTTCCGGGCCGCTGCGGAGACTCTCCCGTCATCGGCGCAGGCTGCTACACCGATCAGGATGTCGGCTCGGCAGGCGCCACCGGCAGCGGGGAAGAGAACATCAAGGTCGCGGGCGCGCACACCATCGTCGAGAACATGCGCCACGGCATGTCACCCCAGGAAGCGGGCATGGCCGCGCTCGAGCGAATCGTGCGCAACTACAACAACGATATGAACAAGCTGCGCTTCATGGACATGACGTACTACATTCTGCGGAAAGACGGAGCGTACGCGGGGGTCTCACTGTGGGAGGGGTACTCCGCCGGCAACCCGCACAAGATCGCCGTGCACGATGGCAGCAAGCGCGCCGAACAGACCATGCACCTGCTGGAGGGATACTCGCAGCCGTTCCGGCCCTTCCCGAAAATTCCGGCGGAGCTGAAGAAGGACTCGGAGTATCTGAAGTAACGATAGTCCGGCAGGGGGGACGAGCTGCCCTCCCGACCGCCGCCGGTACGGCGGCGCTACCAGAACGACGGACATGGCGTGATCGCCTTAAGACGGTCGCCGCTCTACGCGAACCTCACTTTCACATCTGCGCCCTTCTCCAGGTGGATGCTCTCGATAAAACGCACCCGTCCCGTTTTGAGGGTCATGATCACGGAAGACGTTCTGGTACCTTCACCGAAAAAGCGTACGCCTTTCATCAATGCGCCATCCGTGACGCCGGTGGCGGCGAAGATCATCTGGCTACCGGGAGCGAGATCTTGGGCTTCGTAGATCTTGTTCTTGTCCTGGATGCCCATCTTAGCGATGCGTTCTTCCAGTTCGGGCTTGTCGATGACGAGGCGCCCGAGCATGTAGCCGTTCAGGCAGCGGATGGCGGCGGCGGTGATCACGCCTTCGGGCGCGCCGCCCGAGCCCATGACTACGTGAACGCCCGTTCCGATGACGGCGGCCGCGATGCCCGCAGAGAGATCGCCGTCGCCAATCAGCTTAATGCGGGCGCCCGCTTTGCGAATGTCGGCGATGAGTTTTTCGTGGCGCGGTCGATCGAGCACGATGACCACCAGATCGTCGACGCCGCGTTGCAGACGCCGGGCAATGTTTTTGAGGTTGTCGGCCACGGGGGCGTCGAGATCCACGGAGTGCTTGCAGGATGGGCCAACGACAATTTTTTCCATGTAGCAGTCGGGGGCATTGAGGAGACCGCCTTTTTCCGAAGCGGCCAGCACGGTAATCGAACCGGGTGCACCCGTGGCGCACAGATTGGTGCCTTCGAGCGGATCGACCGCGATGTCGATTTCCGGGACTTGGCGGCCGTCGGGAAACTGGGCGCCAACCTTTTCGCCGATATAGAGCATCGGCGCCTGGTCGCGCTCGCCTTCGCCGATGACGATGTTGCCGCGCATGGGCACGGTGTCCATGGTCTGGCGCATCGCTTCGGTGGCCACTTGGTCCGCGAGCGGACGGTCGCCCTGGCCCATGGTGCGGGCGGAAGCAATGGCAGCGTTTTCGACCACGCGCAGGAATTCGAGCGCGAGGTCGCTTTCCATGTTGACGCCGAAGCTCTTCACCTTCGCTTCGGGACGGGTTTCTGTGGCCATGAGTGCCTCCCGGGTATGAAACCGGGGAGACTATACCGCTAAGGGGGCGGGCAGGGGAAGGCGCCGAGTCACGGCGGAACTTGTCTAGTCAATGGGTTCGTCTTGTGCCGGGCCGGAGCCACGAGGCGGGCGAGCCTGTTCTGCGAAAGGTCGAATCCAAGCCGGCTTGGACAGGACCGCAGCCCAGACCCAGTAAACGGCTGGCGCCCTTGAGCTCAAGTCGAGCAACGTCTTCTTCCACGAATGCTGGCCGATGCCTTTCCCGTAGGCTTCCCGGCGAAGCTGGCGCATAAGAGGCGAATCAAACTCAGCATAGAAGTCGTCATAGCCTCGACCCTCGGGTTCGACGGGAGGGCTCAAAAGCACCTCACGCGGCATAGCTCCTGCCAAAAGCGCGGTGCGAGTATACACTCGCTCCCAACCGCCAGTGCTGGCGTGGGCTGCCCGAAATAAGGGGAGCTATTTCTCAGCGCGGTAGGCGATTTGCACCCGTCCGGAATTGTCGTGGATGGCGACGGCTCGCACTTTGCCATCTTTGTCGGCGGCGAAGGTGAGCTCCCAGTTTTCATCCTTCGAGTGAAAGGCGGTTTCGGCGACGGGCAACAGGCCTGTTTTTTGCCCGCCGACCTCCATGGATAGTTGGTCGCCCTGGCGTGCGAAGGTGATCGTGACGTTGGCGGTGCTGTAGGTGCCCGCGTAGCTGTCGAGCTTGGCGGCATCGATCTTCTGCTGGAGCTTCATTGGCAGATAGCAGCTGTCGGGCGCGTCGTCCGGTACTCGGCTGTTGGTGTTGACGGGCAGGACAACGGCCGAGGGTTGAGCCGCCGAGTGGTACACGCGCTGCGTGGCTTTCCGATAGTCCTCCACCGTGGCCTTATAAATGTTCGGCACGAAGGTCTGCGGATTGCGATCGTAGATCGGGAACCATGTGCTCTGAACCTGCATCGCAATGCGGTGTTTCTTGCGGAAAACGTGATCGTTCGAGTGCAGATCGATCATGTACTTCAGGGGTTCGTTCGCCGGTACGGGCTTGGGCTCGCTCAGGCTGTCGCGAAAGCGAGCGCGCAGGATTTCGGAGTTCACCATCAGATGGAACTCTGCCATCGGCTGCCGGGTTGCGGTGTTGTAGGTAGCGTCGGCGGGGCACACGTCGATCAGTTTCACGATCCAGTCACTGTCTGTTCCCGAGCTGGAGGCGAACAGCTCGGCCACCACGTCACCGGTGATGGTGACCTCTTCGGTTAACGGCTCGGTCGTGAAAGTCAGAACATCCGTGCGGTGGTCGACGAACACCTGGTCCTGGACCAGCCACACCGGCCACTCCGGTCCGGGATAGGTGGGTGTCACCGGGCGCGGACGATATGGAACCGGGTTCGCCGGATCGCTCACGTATTCGTCGTACGGTTGGGTGGCTGTGTCGGGCGAATCGAAGGACAGCTTTCCCGCCGGTTGCAGGTAGATGCGCTTTGGCGTGATGCCCGCGCGCGGAGGCCACGCGTCGTAGCTCTGCCAGCGGTTCGCGCCCGTCTGGAAGACCTGGGCCTCGGGGAAGTCGGAGGAGCCCTGCCCGTGGAGCCAGTACGCAAACCACTTCCGATAGATCTGCTGACGGTAGTAAAGGGAGGTGTCCGAGCCAAACTGGATCGGTCCGAGGCTCAAACCGGAGCCACCCCATTGGCCATGATTCCATGGCCCGGCAACAAAATGATTCCAGCGTTGCGGATCACGCTTCTCCATGGCGGAATAGAGCGTCTGGGGGCCCACCATGTCTTCCTGGTCCCACCAGCCTGAAACATGCAAGATCGGCAATTTCGGTTCGCCCAGGTACGTGGTCAAGGCGCGCTCTTTCCAGAACGCGTCGCGGTTGGGATGCGCTGCGAAGTTGTCCCAGGTGGGGATCTTGCCATGGAAATAGCTGGCATCGGCATTGGATAGCGCTCCCAGGTGCAGGTACCAGTCGTAGGTGTCTCCGCGATCAAATTTGAAATCGTGATTCTCGGTCTTGGATGTCTCCAGCAGCGCCGCGTACTCGAATCCGTAGCTGAGGCGGAAGGCGCCGTTGTGGTGGAAGTCGTCGTTCGCAAACATGTCTTCGGGCGAAGCTTGCTCGACCGCTGCCTTCAGCGCCGGATGCGGGTTGAGCGCCGCCTGCATGACCAGCCAGCCATCGTACGATGTCCCGGCGATGCCCACGCGGCCGTTGTTATGGGGCACGTTTTTCACCAGCCAGTCCACCGCGTCCCACGCGTCGGTGACCTCGTCGACGGACTTGGGATCGCTCAAGGAACGAGGCGGGCGTGTCATCTCGAACTCGCCTTCAGAGTCGAAGCGTCCCCGGATGCTCTGCACCACCCGAATGTAGCCGTCGGCGTAGATGCTATTCTGGTCCGGATGAAAGCCCGCAAACGCATCCTCCTTCGGGACTCCATAGGGAGTTCGACTGAAATAGATGGGTAGCGCGCCCTGCTGATCTCGCGGCGTCAAGATGACCGTCTCCAACTTCACTCCGTCCCGCATGGGCACCATGACTTTCTGGTATTTGAAATAGCCCTGTTTGTCGGGGGGTTGCGATTGCGCGAGCGTAAGGGTCGCAGCCAGGCAGAAGAAAAGCGCAGGCGCCATGCGCGCCGGAAGTCCAGAGCGCCAGACAACGATCATCTCGTCCTCTCTCCTATGGCAATTGGAGCTGAGACAGCGGGACTTCATATTACCAGCACGGGGCCGCGCGTTTCCTCCGAATTGGGCCGTGGTCGCGGGTTTCACGAGGCCCCGACGTTTGACGCGCCGGTTACATCAACCTATACTTCGGCGGTCCCAAAAGTCAGCGTTTACCGAGGGGGAACCATGCGTCGCTTTCCACTTGTTGCCGTCGCGGCCACCGTAATTGGCGCGTCAACCCTGAGCTTCTCGCAGAGCTCGGCTGCGCGCCCCACTCTCACGCCGCAGAATAGCGGCACAACCAATCGGCTGCAGGCGATCAGTCCTGTCAGCGAGCGCGTGGTCTGGGCCAGCGGAGTGGCAGGGACGTACGCCATCACTCGGAACGGGGGTAAGACCTGGGAGTCCCACGTGGTTCCGGGAGCGGAGGCTCTCCAGTTCCGCGATGTGCAGGGAATCAGCGAAAAGGTCGCGTATCTTTTGTCGGCCGGGGTCGGAACCGATTCGCGCATCTACAAGACGGAGGACGGTGGGCAATCCTGGACGCTGCAATTCGAGAACCAGGATCCGAACGGATTCTATGACTGCTTCGCGTTCTGGACGCCGAAGCGCGGGGTTACCATGGGCGACGCGGTGAGCGGGCGATTCCCGGTGATCCGCACGACCGACGGCGAGTTCTGGGAGGACATCGGGAATAACCTGCCGACCGCCCAGGATGGCGAGGCGGCGTTCGCAGCGAGCGGGACCTGCATTGCTACCCAGGGGAAGAGGCGGGCATGGATCGGCACCGGCGGTGCGGCGAAGGCCCGGATCATCGCCACCACTGACGGGGGCGACTCGTGGACCGCTTACGACACGCCCATCGTGCAGGGCACGGGGACCTCGGGCGTGATCAGTGTGGACTTCCGCGACCCCCGCCATGGGATTTTGGGTGGCGGAGAACTCCTGACGCCGACCGTATTCTCCGATACGGTGGCGCGTTCGAGCGATGGGGGGAAGACCTGGAAACTCGGCGGCCGGACGACTTTCCCGGGCGCGATTTACGGGTTGAGTTACGTGCGCGCGCTCCACGAAGATGAGGGAGAGGAACGCGCCGTGGTGGCCACGGGCCCGAGTGGCGCGTCCTGGTCTCCGGATGAAGGTCGCACCTGGAACAGCCTGGATGGGCTGGCGAACTTCTGGGCGGTGGCATTCGCGAGTCCTCGTGCCGGGTGGCTGGTCGGGACCGAGGGACGGATTGTGAAGATCAGTTTTTGAATCGTCTTGAGGAGCGCGGCGGGCGATGGGGTTTGCCCGCCGCCGTTTCTTCCGCCCTCCGCGAAGCGGCGCACGAATGAAGTCCAGGGCGCGAGCGGCGATGGTGGTTTCGGCGGGACTGCGCTGCGATGACTGCATGAATGACCCCATATGGATAGCCCGCTTCGACCAGCGGAACTCATCTCACAATGACCAGTTGGGGTTGCGGGCGTAGTCACCAGTGTTGCGCCGGAATTCAATTCGTCTGCCGAGAAATCCACCCACCCGATCCGAAGAAAAGAGTTTACCGGCGTATGTGACCCATCCTTATTCTTCAATGACTTCACGGTTGAACGCTACCATTCGACGAGACCCCACGGTTATTTGAAAGATGGTTTCGACTCCCCCCGCCTGTCGGAACTCAACATCCCGTAAAGCTCCAGGTCGTAGAAGTTCTCCCCCTTGTAAACGTGGCCGTGCAGGCAGCCTTCGCGGCGCATTCCGACCTTCTGCAGAACTCGGCCGGAAGCCAGATTGTGCGCGAAGTGGGAGGCGTAGATGCGGTGCAAGCCGAGAGTGTCGAATCCGTACCCGACTACTGCGGCTGCGGCCTCGGTCGCGTAGCCCTGACCCCAATACGGAACCCCCAGCCAGTAGCCCAGTTCGGCGTTGTGGTGAGCGTGGTCAATTCGAAGTCCCACGCCGCCCGATAACTGGCCGCCCTCGCGGAGCGTGATCGCAAAACGGGAACTGAGTCCGAGGTCGGCGTCGGGCTGGCAGGACGCGATGAAGTCCACGGCATCGCTCTCGCGGTAAGGATGCGGAATACGCAGCGTGGTGGCGGCCACTTCGCGGGCGCCCACCAGGCGGACCAGGTCGGGGACATCCGAAAGGGAATAAGGTCGCAAGATCAAGCGGACGGTTTGGAGCGAAAGGAGAGCCATGCGCGCCGAGAAACATCGATCATAGCGGGTTCGCGGAAAACCCAGGTTCAGTGCAGCCAGCCTGACTTGGGCGCCTGCTTTGTCTGCTTCCAGTGGCGCAGTTCGCTGAATCCGCGCTCGGTCTCGTCCGCGGTGATGTTGCAGTGGCCGTCGCGCTTTACGTACTGCTGGACGAACAGGTCGCCCGCGCCAGATTCGCGAGTCAGCAGGGAATAGTTGTTGGGGACGAAAGGCGGGACGAGCGGATCATAGGTCGTGTGGACGGCAAGCACGGGCCGGGTGAGATGACCGGTCAGCGTCTGGTAACGCTGCAGGTAAGTCAGGGCACCAGGGTCTGCGGCATAGCGCTTGACGCCATCGTTGAGAGCGTTGTCGTCAGCGCTGCCGGTGTAGATGGTGTCGCGATTGTCGAAAGGGTTGCCGCCCGCGCGTTGTTCGATGTCCTTGAGGACGTAGGTGCCAAAGACCAGGCCGGATGCGAGATCTTTGTCCGTGCGGACGCCGGCGAGCTTGCGCACGGCTGCGGCTGCCTGGGGCTTCGCCCTCAACCGGTTGTAGACCTTCGTCGTCAACGGGTCGGTCACTTCGTAATCCTTAGGCACTTTGGCGGGAGAGGGAAGCGCCCCGGGAAAGTAATAGTCGAAGAGCACACGGGAGTCGAAAGCCTGGGTCAGTACGCTGGTCGCGCTGCCAACCACCCCACACAGATCGAGTCCGGCGTCGTAGGGTTCAGGAGATTTCTCAAGAATAGCCACCGTGAGCAAGCCGCCAAGAGAATGACCGGTGATGAACGTTTCCTTGGGGGGGCCGTACTTCTCGACGAAGTACCTACGCAATGCCTCGATGTCAGGAATCGCCTGTTCGAGCGCCCATCCCCCCGCGGAGTAGCCCGACTGGATCAGGGCATAGCCAGCCTTGACGAAGACAGACAGCTCCGGCGGCAGAGGCTTGGCAGGGTCGTAGCCCACGCCTCCGGGGTGCGGGTCGTAGCCATGGCAGTACACGACCAGGCCGTGGTTCCAGTTGGCGGGAACGTCGATGCGGAATTCAGCGCCTTGCAGCTTGCCGAATTCGGTCTTGGCGTGGCCAGGAATGTTGGTGACGAGGACGACGAGGATGACGAGCAGTTTTTGAATCATGGAATACGAGATCGGCTTCGAGAATGACCGAGCATACCACCCCGCAAAGTGCTGTTCAGAATTTTGACATGGGCGCAGCCCGGGAGATCGGCCTACAATAGCCGGGAACGCCGGTGTCGCCCCCCGGGCGATACAACGCATGCGGCGGCTCCCGCATCAGTTTGACCAGAATTTTCGGTGTGCTGCTGTTGGCAGTGCTGCTAGAGGGCTCGTTCCCATAGCACGTTTTGCCCATCTTCGGATGCGACGGACGTTACTCACCCACCAGGGAGACACTCAATGTCGATTCGACGCGCGCTCTGCGCAATGCTGTTTGCAGCTGCATCCCTGAACGGAATAGAGGCGCAGGACGTTCCTCAGCTTTCGCCGGGCTCAGCGCGTAAGCCAGCGCCAGCGGTTGGCGTTTCGGCGAGCCCGGTGGCACCGCAGTCCATCGCACTGAGCGTCCCCAAGGGCACACCGCTGCAAGTCGTACTGGATCGGGAAATCCGGGTGAAGAAAGTTGGGCAGGCGATTCACGCGCGCATCGTTGAGCCGGTGTATGCCTTTGACCATATCGTGATTCCCGTGGGTTCAGAAGTGACCGGCGAGGTCACGAAGATCGGGACGATTTCAGGCGGCAAGCGCACCATGGCGGCGCTGGATGCGGACTTCACGCCGGTTCGCCAGGTGGAGGTCGGCTTTGACGACTTGGCGCTGGCCGATGGCAGGCACTTTCCGCTGCGGACGAGCGTCACTCCCGGGTCGGGTCAGGTCATCCGGTTCGTCGCGGCGGCTGAAGGTAGGGAGAAAAAGAAGGGCGTCAAAGACGCCGCCTCCGAGAAGACCAAACAGGCCAAGGACCAAGCCAAGCAGGAGTGGGACAACGCGATGAAGCAGTTGAACACTCCCGGCCGGGTGCATCGGCTGAAGCGGTATGTCGAAGCGCAGTTGCCGATGCACGCGCAATACATTCCCGCCGGAACGGTTTACTTTGCGGAACTGGACCAACCGCTGGATTTCGGCAGCGAGGGGATGGCCCCGGAGATAGCCTCATCAATCGGTGGCCCCCTGCCGCCGGGCAGCGTGGTGCGTGCCCGGCTGATCACGCCGTTAACATCGGCAACCGCGCAGAAGGGCGAAGATGTGGAAGCTGTTCTCTCGCAACCGCTGATGGATGCCGATCATCACCTGATCCTTCCGCAGGGGAGCCGGCTCAAGGGTACGGTTCGCCAGGCTCAGCCGGCGCACCGCATGAAGAAAAACGGACAGCTGCGTATTACGTTTCAGGAACTCATCCCGCCGGAGGGTATCCAGCAGAAGGTGGAGGCAACGCTGGAGGGCGTGCAGTCCGGTAAAGATGCCAACGTGAAGCTCGACTCCGAAGGTGGAGCGGAAGCCACAACGCCGAAGGCCCGCTACCTTGCGACTGCGCTATCGCTCACCCTGGCGGCTGCTTCCGTCAGAAGCGACGAGGACGTGGATCGGGGCGTGTCCCACGCCGGGGGCGGCCCCGGGGCCCGGGTTGCCGGTGGTGCAAGCGGCTTCAAGCTGGTTGGCATGGCGCTCGGTCTGCTGGTGCACTCGCGGGCGCTCGGAGTCGCGATGGGAGCGTACGGCGCGGGTATGTCGGTGTACTCGAATTTCATCGCGCGGGGGCGCGAGGTGGTGTTCCCCAAGAACACCGCGATGGAAATTGGGATCGGGAAACGGCAGGCGGGATCTCCTGCGGTTGCGCCGGAAGCCTCGACCGTCAAGGGAACGGCAAAACGATGAGCCCTGGAAGGGTTGCTCAAGACCGCCGATGCGAGGTTCTATTGCAGAAGGACGCGGCGCCTCAAGTCCTGGTCGACTTGCTTCACGTGGTCGACCCTGCCGAGATCGCGCCAATAATATTCGTCGGCACGAAAGGCGAGGATCTTTTCACCCTGGACGGCGAGACGCAGATAGGAGGTGATGATCGAGAACGCACCCTCTTCCCTCATCATCCCAAGCAGACGGGGCGAGATCGCGTGGATGCCTGAGAAAGCCAGCGGCTCCGCATGCTGGGTAGGTCGAACCAGCTCACTTTCCTGATCGCGCCCGGCTCGCCGGCCGCAGAGCCGAAGCTGCTCGTCGAAGAGCAGGTAGCGCGCAGTCTCGCGGTCCTGCACCGCCAGGGTGGCGAGGGCCTGATTCGCAGTGTGAAGCTGCGCCATGCGGCCGAGATCGATGGTGCTGATCACATCGACATTGTGCAAGATGAACGGCTCCTCCGGGTGGCCGGACTCCGCAAGCAAGAAATGGGCAGCTTTTTTCAGGCCGCCACCCGTGTCGAGCAAGACCTCCTCACGCGACACTTCAATCCGCATGCCGAAGTGATCGTTAGCTTTCAGGTACTCCAGAATCATGTCGGCAAAGTGATGCACGTTGACGACCACCTCGCGAATTCCAAAGGAGCGCAGGCGAGCGAGGGTGATGTCGAGGAGCGTGCGGCCGGCGACTTCCACCAGCGCCTTGGGGCGATCGTCGGTGAGCGGCCGCAAGCGTGTACCGAGGCCGGCGGCCAGAATCATCGCCTTCATTCGCCCTGATTCTCCAACTCGCGATGCCGCACCACCACCTCCACGCCGTTCCGGCCGCGCAAGCGTTTCGCCAGTTGCTCGGCCAGATATACGGAGCGATGCTGGCCGCCGGTGCAGCCGAACGACACCATCAGGTTTTTGAAACCGCGACGCTGATACTCGCCCAGGCTGGCATCCACCAGTGAGAGGGCGCTCGCGAAGAATTGATGTACGCTTTCCTGCTGATTGAGGTAGTCGATCACCGGCGCATCCTTGCCGGTGAGAGTCTTGAAGCGCTCTTCGCGACCGGGATTCGGCAGGCTGCGGCCATCGAACACGAATCCGCCGCCGTTGCCGCTCTCGTCTTTCGGCCAGCCCCGGTGAAAGGAAAAGCTGAAAATCCGCACGACCAGATTGTCCGCTTCGGAAGCCAGGCCCTGCAATTTCTCCGAAGCCAGCATGCTGTTGAACGCCTCCATCAGTGTCGGCAGCCCGATGGGCAGCTTGACGTTGTGCAGCAGCCAGCGCAGGTTTTTCAGCGCGTAGGGAACGCTCTGCAGGAAATGAGCTTTGCGCTCATAAAAGCCGCGGAAACCATAGGCCCCCAGCGCCTGCAGAATGCGGGCATAGACGTAGGCATAGTAGTGCTGCATGAACACTTCGTGGCTAAGTTCAATGAAGCCGGCAAGCGCGTCCAGATAGTGATCGAGCAGCTGCTGACGCAGCTCTGGCGGCAGGTCGGCCTTGGCGTCGTACAAGAGAGAAGCGATGTCATACTGCAGGGCGCCTTTGCGGCCGCCTTGATAGTCCAGGAAAAATGGCTGGCCGTCGCGCAACATAATGTTGCGCGACTGGAAGTCGCGATACAGAAAGTAATCGTGGGTGGCGCTCAACAGGAACTTGGTCAGGCGGCTGAAGTCGTCCTCCAGCGCCTGTTCGTTGAAGGGGATGCCAGCCAGTCGGAGAAAATAGTATTTGAAATAATTCAAATCCCAGGTGATGGACTGGCGATCGAAACTGGCGCGCGGATAGCACACTTTGTAGTTCAGATCCCGGCCGGCTTCCACCTGAAACCGCGGCAAAACGGCGACCACTTTGCGATACGCATCGACCACCTCCGGAGCAACGCTCTCGCCGGCGCGATGTTTCGAGAGGAACTCATAAAGTGTCGTGTCGCCCAGGTCTTCCTCGAGATAGGCGCCCTGGGCCAAATCGTCCGCATAAATCTCCGGCACAGGCAGACCGTGCCGGTGAAAGTGCCGGGAGAATTCGAGAAACGCGACGTTCTCTTCCCGCACACCATACAGAATGCCAATCGCGCTGTGTTTTTCGCTGGCCAGCCGGATGATCTTGCGCCCCGATCCACCGAGTTCGCCCTGCAGAGGCAACACCCGTTCGACGGGCGCGTGGAAGTGCTGCTCAAAAAGCTTTTTGAGGACGTCCATGAATGTGTCTGGAGCGATCTAATTTTGACAAACTTCTGAACTCGCAGATTCCGCTGGAGTCAGCACCAAGATAACATCGAAGACGCGATCCAACGACGAGGGATGTCGTCGTCGTGCGATCTGGCTTCAGGTTGGTTCATACACTGCGCTTGCTGAGAGCCATCAAGCCCCCGAAACAAGTTCTGTTCACGCGCGTCCGTCGTCAGAACGCGTCAATTCCCGTAACACTCTGCCCGATGATCAGCGTATGGATGTCGTGCGTGCCCTCGTAGGTCTTCACGGACTCCAGGTTCATCAGGTGGCGCATGATCGGGTAGTCGTCGGCCACGCCGTTCGCGCCCAGGATGTCGCGCGACAAGCGTGCACACTCGAGAGCCATCCAGACGTTGTTCCGCTTGGCCATCGAGATGTGCTGATGCTGGACCTTGCCCGCGTCCTTGAGGCGGCCGACTTGCAGCACGAGCAGCTGGGCCTTCGTAATTTCGCTGATCATCCAGGTGAGCTTTTCCTGGACCAGTTGGTGCGAGGCGATGGGCTGGTCGCGGAACTGCTTGCGGAGCAAGGAATACTGCAGCGCGCAGTCGTAGCAGGACATGGCCGCCCCGATCGCGCCCCAGGCGATGCCGTAGCGCGCCTGGTTCAAGCACATCAGAGGGGACTTCAGGCCGTCGCTGCCGGGCAGCAGGTTTGACTCGGGCACACGCACGTCCTCGAGCGAGAGACCGGATGTCACGGAGGCACGCAGCGACCACTTGCCGTGAATGTCGTCGGCCTTGAAGCCGGGGCGATCGGTTTCCACCAGGAAGCCGCGGACTTTGTCGCCGTCATCTTCCACCTTGGCCCAGATCACGGCGAGGTCGGCGATGCTGCCGGATGTGATCCACATCTTCTCGCCGTTTAGTACATATTCCCTGCCGGATTTCTTCGCGCGCGTGCGCATCCCGCCCGGGTTCGAGCCGAAGTCGGGCTCGGTCAATCCGAAGCAGCCGAGCTTTTCGCCCTTCTGCAGGGCGGGCAGCCAGGTGTTTTTCTGCTCATCGGAGCCGAAGGTGTGGATGGGGTACATCACCAGCGCCGACTGCACGCTGACGAAGCTGCGCACGCCCGAGTCGCCACGCTCGAGTTCCTGCGTCATGAGCCCGTATTCCACGTTCGACATGCCCGCGCAGCCATAGCCCTTGAGGCTGGCGCCAAAGAAGCCGAGCTCGGCCATGGGCTTCACCAGTTCGCGGGGAAAGCGGCCGGCGCGGTTGCACTCTTCAATGATGGGGATGAGGTTGTCCTCGATGAACCTGCGGGCGGTGTCGCGGACCAGGCGCTCGTCCTCAGAGAGCAGGCTGTCAAAATCGATGAAATCCACGCCGCGAAATTTGATGGCTGACATGACCGTTAACCTCTAGGAAGAACCTGAGTGTGCGCGAAAACTTCTTAGAGTAGCAGAGGGGAAACGGGGTGGGCAAATGCGGTCGCGGGCCTTGGGGTGGTGAGCCAAGGCCGGTGCGGCGGCGGGTAGTTCATGGATGGATGGGGGCCCCCTGCGCTGGACTTGTGGGGCGGGATTGATTGACGGGGGTAGTGTACAGCGACGGCAAACTGGCCCCCTTCCCGCCTTTCTAGTAACTCCTATGTACTGATTAGTTAACCTACGCGGAGAGGTGTGTGCGCGAGGCGCGGGGAGTGTGGAGGGAGCGGGGCGTGGGCACCGGGGCGCGGGGGCGCGGGGGTGGGAGTGCGCGGGCAGTACGGGGAGCGTGTAGTCTGCGGGGGGGCAAGCCCGCCATTTTGGGAATCGGACAGCTGAAGCAGAGCGTCTCGGTGAAACCCAATCCGAGGGCGTGATCGTAGGAATCGCTCACATTTCCGATTCCCTCGAAGGCGATTTCTTAGGTATTAGCGAGTGGGGTAGGGCGAGTGCGTTGCTCTTCGCTGCTGCAAAACGATTCGAGGGTACATCGAAGCTGCAACGGATACTCATCGAGGCTATTCAGGGATGTTCCTCCGACGCCTTCGCTGCGGACATTCTCCGATACAGCACATCGATGCGACAGCAGAACAACATCATTGCGAACTGGCAAGAGGTGGACGAATCCGCCCTCAAGACCGCGTTCTGCGAACGCATGAGGAGGAAGTATGGGGCTGGTTCGGAACGGGAGTTCCCCTATCGTCGGGATGACCTAAGCCCGTTTTTCATCTGGGTAAATGCTAGCGACGAAGACAAGCAGGAAGAGATCGCTTTTTTCCGCGATAGGTTTGAGCGTCATCCTTTGGAACTTGGGAAGTTCTTGGGCTGGGCGCTTCCGAAGACGACAGTAGTTTACGAAGGTGACCCTCTACTGACGTTGGAGAGATTGTTCCCTGTCGATGAACTCTTTGAAGCCTGGTAAATCATGACGACGACCAGTGGCTCGAACAAGAGCGCGAGTCTGTGCAATGGTTCTTGGAGCTTATGGCTCGCCGCAACAACCGAAGGCCGGAGCAGGACTTGCCGAATGACGAGCCGCCTCCAGAAGGGTGAATTGATAGCATGGATGCAGCATTCCCAGTTGAACTTTAAGCTCAAGGCCCGCGTCAACCGCTCGACGCCCCACCCCCCACAACGCCCGAGCGCGTTCCGCATGCCGCATAGGCGCCCATAGATGTACACACCGATAGGCGCACATCGCGCGGAGCCTCATTTGACGCGGGTGAGACGCATGTCATAGCGGGCGGATCACAGAATCAAGGCGTTAGTAGCCACACAGGGAACGGTTCAGCACGATTGGAGCAGTCAGATATTAGTTCCGTTCCCAGATTCGTTCCCACGCAGGCGGGTTTTCTGGCACAAAACACTCACCGATTTTCATCTGATCGGTTCCAAGCTCGCGCTTGCCACGAGATTGCTTTCCTGAGATAGTCTGGTGCAGGAGCGCCGGATGGGTACACCCTGTCACTATTGAGGCGACCAGTTGTATTTTCCCGGTGGCTGGGAAGCGACGCGCCATGTTCAAAGCACTCACCGATCTGAATGTCCTTGAGATCCTTCGAGTGGGCCTTGCTGGTCTCTGCTTTCTCCTCTCACTGCTTGCTTTCTGGCTCATTCAACGGGAACAGCAGCGAGTCTCAAGTCCTCGTAGGGGCGTTCTGCGTGCCATCTACACTTTTATGTCCGTCAACTTCCTGACGGCGGTACTGGTGGCGGTGGCGGGCTATTTCGGTCCCCAGCAACAGGGCGGCACGACAACAGACCAACTTGGTGCGAAGACCTACCTGACGGACACATTGACTTTCCACGTTGACCTCACGAAATGGAGCGAGAAGACGCATGGGCCTGTCGAAATCACTCGCTCCGACAACATCCGGAAGATCTCTGGTACCCGTGACGACTATGTGATTCCTTACTTCACAACCGGTGACGGCATTAACGCCAAGTTTCTCAGTTATTCGAAGCAACCGGAATTCATTCCGGACGTGCAGGCGGGTTTTGCTGGCAAACACTATCTCTACAAAGTTCCCGTGGGAGACGAGCCAGCGGGATTTACTGAATTGGTTTCCACCACGTTTACCTTCCCGACCGGCTTCAAAGACCCGGTGAAAGAGTGGTGGCAAGCCTCTGTCGCCTACCCCTCGAAAACCGTCTCTGTGGTGATCCGTTTTCCGAACAATAAACCGGGCAAGAAAATTAATGCGTTCAGGGTTTTGGGAATCAGAGGGGATAAGCAACCGATCAAGGATAACGAGCCGCTGCTATCCAACGAAGGAGCGATTGTCACTTGGGTTGGCCTGAATGTCGAAGGCAACACCCGAATTGAGTTCGATTGGGAGTGGTAGGTTCCAAGTGGGTGTGAGTCCCGCCAGTTCTCCACCAGCTGTCTCGCGCGACGGAGCCGAGCCCTAAGGTCCCAGTTCTAAGCTGCTCGAGCTTTTCGAGGTCAGATCAAGTTCGGCGACATGGGCAACGATTGAGAGGGACAGAAGTGCCTAGCCCCGCGCCCCCTCTCGTGCCCGCCGTCCGACGCTCCCGTACTCCGTGCTCCGGATTCCCCACAACGCGCGCTCTCCGTGATCCGGCACACCCGCTAATCCATGACTGTCAACCAATCAGTATATAGGGGTTACTAGAAAGGCAGAGGGGGGCCAGTTTGCCGTCGCTGTACACTACCCCGGGATTGATTGACTCCCCTGCGCATCCCCCCTAACATGAACCAACTCCATGATCGGCCAGATGGTCTCACGTT
>Ga0137418_10000580_pt1 | contig 33204 bp, 28 predicted proteins | sample CZODoug3_1_2_16f_FD_122242 | JGI IMG/M metagenome (GOLD analysis project Ga0137418, IMG submission 122242) | Vadose zone soil fungal communities from Angelo Coast Range Reserve, California, USA - CZODoug3_1_2_16fungal (Hybrid Assembly) | ecosystem: Environmental > Terrestrial > Soil > Vadose... | reverse complement strand
GCGGCAAACGCCGCCGCCTTCACGCCGGTGGCCATGAACGCCGTCACCGGCGTGGGCGAGCCGTCATAGACGTCCGGCGCCCACATGTGAAACGGCACCGCCGCGATCTTGAAGGCGAACCCCACGATCAACAGCGCCAGACCTGCGAGCAACATGACGCCCGGCTTGCCCATGGTGCTGACTTGCCCGCCAATGAGGCCGAGATTCGTCGTACCGGTCGCGCCATACGCGAGGGCGATCCCGTACAGGAGAAATCCCGATGCGAAGGCGCCGAGCAGGAAATACTTGAGGGCCGCCTCCGCCGACCGGGCGCGGCGCCGGTCGAGACCCGCGAGCACGTAGACCGCGACCGACATCAGCTCCAGTCCCAGGAAGATCACCATCAAATCGGCGCCCGCCGCCATGACCATCATGCCGAGCGTGCCGAAGATGAGCAGCACGTAGTACTCGGGTACCAGCAGCTGCTCCCGCTCCAGATAGGCGAACGAGATGAGCACCGTCAGCGCGGCGGCGCCGAGGAACACCCAGTCCGCGACCCAGCGGAAGTCGTCCGCGGCGATCATCGTCACGACTCCCCCCCCCACGCCGGCCCGATTCCACCAGAGCCACCAGGTGGCGATCGCGGTGGACAGGAGCGCCAGCAGCGTCAGCCAGCCTGCAATCCGCGTGTCGCGCGCGGTGCGATGGCGCCACGCGACGAACAAGAGCAGCACGAGCGCCCACCCGGTCAGCACCAGCTCGGGCAAGAGCGAGAGCAGCAGGTCGCGATAAACGGCGGGATCCAGTCTCATGGCTGCTTCATCTGTTCGATCAGCGCGCGCGCCGCCGGCTCCATGCGCAGCAGGAACGGCTTGGGATAGATCCCTACCCACAGAATGCCGACGACCAGCGGGATCAGCACGGCGAGCTCTCGCGCCGTCAGGTCGGGCAGCTTCTCGTTCTCAGGATTCGTCAGCGGGTTGTAAATCACACGCTGCAGCGCCGTCAGCAGATAGGCTGCTGCGACGATCACGCCGGTCGTCGCGAGTGCCGTCGCGATGGGATAGGTGCGGAAGGATCCCAGCAGCACCAGGAATTCACCGACGAAGCCGTTGGTGCCCGGCAGCGCGATGGACGAGAGCGACACGATCGTGAGGATGGCCGCGAACAGCGGCACCACACGCGCAAGGCCGCCGTACGCCTCGATCAGCCGGCTGTGCCGCCGCTCGTAGATCATGCCGGCCAGGAAGAACAGCGCGCCGGTCGAAACCCCGTGATTGATCATGATCAGCAGCGCGCCCTGCACGCTCTGCAGCGTCAGGGCCCAGATGCCGAGCGTCACGAATCCGAGGTGGGCGACGGACGAATACGCGATGAGCTTCTTGAAATCGGGCTGCACCATCGCCACGAGGCCGCCGTAGATGATCCCGATCAGCGAGAAGACCACGATGATCAGCTGCACGCTCTGATTGAGTGCGACGGCCGGGAAGAACGGCAGCGCGAATCGCAGGAACCCGTACGTCCCCATCTTGAGCAGGATACCCGCCAGGATCACGGACCCCGCCGTCGGAGCCTCGACGTGCGCGTCGGGCAGCCAGGTGTGCAGCGGGAACATCGGTACCTTGATCGCGAACGCCAGGAAAAACGCGCCGAAGAGCCACCAGGCCGTCGGCCCCAGATCCTTCGCGTTGCTCAGGAGGTGCGCGTAGCTGAACGAGTAGACCCCCGTCGCCTGGCCGGCGTGCAGGTACAAGACCAGGATCGCCACGAGCATGAGCAGCGATCCGAAGAACGTATAGATGAAGAACTTGATCGCCGCGTACAGCCGATTGTCGCCGCCCCACACACCGATGATGAAGTACATCGGGATCAGCATCACTTCCCACATCACATAGAAAAGGAAGAGATCGAGGGCCACGAAGACGCCGATCATGCCGGTCGTCAGGACGAGCAGCAGGGTGTAAAAGCCGGTCTCACGCTTGGTGATGTAGCTCCAGCTCCCGAGAATCGAGAGCGGCATCAGGAACGTCGTGAGCAGCACCAGAAACAGCGAAATGCCGTCCAGGCCCACCGTGAAGTGGATGCCCCACGACGCGATCCAGGTGTAATCGGCGACGAACTGCATCCCGCCCGCCGGCGCGAACGTCCACCACAGCGGTACCGAGATCGCGAACTCGATCAGGCTGGCGCCCATGGCGGTGTATTTCGCGAGCCGTGCCGGCAACAGCAGGACAACGAGGCCGGCGAGGAGCGGCCACGCGAGCAGCGCGGTGAGCACCCAGCGCGCGTACATCAGCTCATCGCCCGCCACAGGATCAGCAGCACACCCACCACGAACGCAGCGACGTACACCCCGACCTGCCCTGTCTGCAGCCAGCGATTCGCCCAGCCGAGTGCTCTGGCGCCTCGCGCGGCGCCGTTGACCACCGCGCCGTCGATCGCGCGCTGATCGATCTGCTTCCAGAGCACTTCCCGCGACAGCCACACAAGCGGCCGGACGATGAGCGCGTCATAGATCTCGTCCACGTACCACTTGTTTCGGAGCAGGCGGGCAAATCCCCGCTCTTCGGGAGCGCTGCGTGCCGGCACGAGCGCCTGCGGTTTGAGCAGCTGCCAGGCGCCCACGATCCCGACGATCGCGACCGCCACCGCGATGCCGACCAGCAGCCACTCGGTCGAGGTGGACAGAGACACCGCGGGGAGTAATGGGGTGCTCGCCTGCGTGATCGGCTCGAGCCAGTGATGGAGCCACGCGTTGCCGTGATAGAGCTCGGGGATGTTGATGACGCCCCCCGCGGCCGACAGCACCCCCAGCAGCAGGAGCGGGCCGGTCATGATCCACGGAGCCTCGTGCAGATGCGGCTGCTCCTGCTCACCGGTGCGGTTCGGACCGTGGAAGGTGTAGAGCATCAGCCGCGTCATGTAGAACGCCGTCAGCAACGCGGCGGCGAGTGCCAACCCCCAGAAGACGATCCAGATCGGGTCGGCATGCGCGCGCGCGTACGCCGCGGTGAGGATCTCGTCCTTCGAGAAGAAGCCCGAGAACGGGGGTACTCCGGCGATGGCCAGCGTCGCGATCCACATCAACGCCGCGGTCCACGGCATGTACCGCGCGAGCCCGCCCATGTTGCGCATGTCTTGCGCGTCTTCATGGGAATGCGTGTGGTGGTAGGCGCGGTGCAGCGCGTAGATGACACTACCCGAGCCCAGAAACAGGAGCGCCTTGAAGAACGCGTGGGTGACGAGGTGGAAAATGCCGGCGCTGATCGCCCCCGTTCCGACGCCGACGAACATGTAGCCGAGCTGGGAGATCGTAGAGTAGGCGAGGACTTTCTTGATGTCCCACTGCTTGAGGGCGATCGTCGCCGCGAACAATGCCGTCAGCGCGCCGACGCCCGCGACCACCGCGCTCGAGACGGGCGCCATGGCGAACAGCAGATTGCAGCGTGCCACGAGGTACACGCCCGCGGTCACCATCGTGGCGGCGTGAATCAGAGCGGAGACCGGCGTGGGACCCGCCATCGCGTCGGGCAACCAGGTGTACAGAGGGATCTGTGCCGATTTTCCGGTGCAGCCCAGGAACAGGAAGAGCGTGATCACCGTGACGGTGCGGCCGCCCGCCGCTAGCGCGTTCGGCGCGTGCGTGAACACCGTACCGAAATCGAGCGAGCCCGTAGACCAGAAGATCATGAACATCGCGACCATGAACCCGAAGTCGCCGATCCGGTTCATGATGAATGCTTTGCGGCCGGCGTTGGCGTTGACCGCTTCGGTGAACCAGAAGCCGATCAACAGATAGCTGCAGAGGCCGACGCCCTCCCAGCCCACGAACATCACGGGGAAGCTCGCCCCGAGTACCAGCACGAGCATGAAAAAGATGAACAGGTTGAGATACGCGAAATAGCGCGCGTACCCCGGATCCTCTTTCATGTATCCGATGCTGAAGAGGTGGATCAGCGAGCCGACGCCGGTGACGACGAGCAGCATCACCAGCGAGAGCTGATCGACCTGGAACGCGAAGTCGACCTGCAGCGTGCCGACCGGTATCCACGACCAATACCGCAGCACCACCGGCTCGTCGGCATGGACTCCCGCGAAGGCGCTGAAGACGACGACGGACACGGCGAACGCGGCCAGCAACACACCGGCGCCGATGACCGATACGAGCGTCTTGGACTTGGGGCGCGCCAGCGCCAGCGTTCCGTTCAGCACGAAGCCGAGGAGCGCGAGGGCGGGCGCGAGCCAGATCAGGTCGACGGCGGTACCGGTCATCCGTCCTTGAGGAGATTCATGTTCTGCAGGCTCACCGACTGCTTGTGGCGATAGACGGCGAGAATGATCGCGAGCCCGACGGCCGCTTCGGCCGCGGCCACGGCCATGACGAAGAACACGAACACCTGCCCGCCCACTCCGAGATTCTGCGCCAGCGCGACGAACGTGAGATTCACCGCGTTGAGCATCAGCTCGACGCACATGAAGATCACGATCACGTTGCGCCGCATGAGCACGCCGAGCACGCCGAGCGTGAAGAGGACCGCGGAGATGAAGAGTGCGGGGCCGAGCAGCACTACAGTTTCCGTTTCGCGAGCACCACCGCCCCGACGATGGCGGCAAGCAGCAGCACGCTCGCGATCTCGAAGGGAATCAGGTACGCGCTGAAGAGTGAATTGGCGACGGAGCCGACGATGCCCTGCTGCTGTTGGAGCGCCGGCACGCTACCCGGGGGTAGTGTGATCGCCGACCGGAGCGTGGTCTGGGTCAGGGGCTGCAACAGAAACAGCAGCGCAGCGGCGAGCAGTACCGCGACCCCGAGCCCGAGCGGTCCTTTGATATCGCTGGGACCGGGTCGTCCCAGGTTGAGGAGCATGATCACGAACAGGAATAGCACCATGATGGCGCCGGCGTAGACCAGCACCTGGAGTACCGCGATAAACTGCGCGTCGAGCAGCACGAATAGGGCGGCCAGCGCGAACAGCGTCACGACGAGCCACAGGGCGCTCGCGATAGGGTTTTTCCGCGTGATGCACAGCAGCGCACTGCCCATGGCGATCACGCCGAAGATCCAAAAGACTGTACCCGTCACTTACTCGCCCTTCGGGTCCGACGGGTCCCACAGCGTGGACACCGGGTGCGTCTGTGCCGTCAGGCGCTCGAGATCGTAGACAAAACGATCGCGGGAGTACTCTGAGTTTTCGTAATGCACGCCCACGTGGATCGCTTCCTCGGGGCACACTTCCTGGCAGTAGCCGCAGAAGATGCAGCGGAACTCGTCGATCTCGTAGATCAACGGGTACCGGTGGCCCTCTTCATCCTCGCCCGGGACGAGCTTGATGCAGTTGGCGGGGCAGATCTGGGGGCAGAGACCGCATGCCACGCACTTGGCTCTGCCCTGCTCGTCGGTGAGCATGCGGTGCGTGCCGCGCCACCGCGACGAGAGCGTCCAGTCCTTGGAGGACTTCTCCTCGGGATACTGCATCGTGACCTTGGGTCGCAGCAGATGGCTGAACGTCAGCGCCATCCCTTTCAGCGTGGCCCGCAGGTAGGACGTTTGCTGCGTCGGCCGTTTCATGACCTTCACGCCGATCGCCATCAGGCTGCCTCCTCCTGGACCGAGCCGGACACGAGGCGACCACGATCGAGCCAATACACCAGGGCGATCAACAGCACGAAATTCAGTCCTCCCAGGACCCAGGCCATGCCGGCGCCGTACTCCCAGCCGAGCCGGATCCGGACGAACCAGATCGCCACGGCCACCAGCGTGATGTAGACCAGCGAGAGCGGCAGCAGCACTTTCCAGCCGAGCGCCATGAGCTGGTCGTAGCGGAAGCGCGGCAGCGTCCAGCGCACCCAGATATAGGTGAAGAGGAAGGCGAACGTCTTCGCGCCGAAAGCGGCGAGCGTGAGCAGCGTCTTGAGAACGCTCGGGTCCCCGGTCGAGTCCCACGTCGTGAAGGGAATGTCCCACCCTCCAAAGAACAGGGTGGCCATCAGCGCGGACGCCGTCACCATGTTCGAATACTCGGCGATGTAGAACATCGAGAACTTCATCGCGCTGTACTCGGTGTGATACCCGGCGATCAGCTCGCCCTCGGCCTCGGGCAGATCGAACGGCAGCCGGTTCGTTTCGGCGAGGGCGCTGATGAAGAAAATCACGAACGCGACAGTCAGCGGGATGATGAACCAGGCATGCGCCAGCTGCTGCTGCGCGATCACCTGCGACAGCGTGACGTTGCCCGCGAGCAGAATGACGGCGACCGTGCTCATCCCCAGCGCGATTTCGTAGGAGATCATCTGCGCCGACGCGCGCAGCCCGCCCAGCAGCGCGTACTTGTTGTTGGAAGCCCAGCCGGCCAGCACGATGCCGTACACGCCCAGCGAGCTGATCGCGAGGATATAGAGGAAGCCCACGGGCAGGTCGGCGACGACCATCGGGACGACGCCCCACGGGGTCGGAAGCGGCGACGCGAATGGAATGACGCCGAACGTCAGCATGGCGGGCACGAACGACACGATCGGGGCAAGCGTAAAGAGCGCCTTGTCCGCCATCGCCGGCGACGTCTCTTCCTTGAGGATGTTCTTCAGCCCATCGGCCGCCGGCTGAAAGAGTCCCTGCGGACCCACGCGGTTTGGGCCGAGGCGATCCTGCATCCAGGCGCACACGCGCCGCTCGAGCAACGTGAGCAGCGCCACCCCAACCAGAATCAGGTTGAGGACCACGAACACTTTGATCGCCGATGCGATCAGGAAGAAGGTCATGCCACTTCCGCCAGACCCATCGCCCGGGCCAACTCTCCCAGAACCCAGGCGGCCGGCTGCGCCATCCCCGGCGCGGGCTTGGCCTGGAAGTAGCGCTGCTCGCGTCCGTCGCGGTTCGTGAACGTCCCTTCTTCCTCGGCGACGTTTGCAATCGGCAGAATCACGTCGGCACGCCGGCACGCGGCATTCTCGTCCAGTACCGTGCCGAGATAAATCAAGGCGCCGTCCGCTACCACGGCGCAGTCGGGATCGTCGAGGACCAGCACCACGGCGGCGGTCTTCGCCGCGGCGATGGCCGGCGCGTAGTCGCGCGTGTACCCGAGCTGTTCGGCACCCTTCGCGTTGGGCGCGCGCTCGGCGCGGAGCGCGAGATTCGGCACGCCCGCAAGCGACGCCTCTTCGCCCATGACCACCTGGAAGGCGCCCGTCCAGGTGAAGCCGGAGAGGAGCCGCTTGGCCGCGGCGAGCGCTTCGCTCGACGCTCCGGCCGACACCAGCGCCACGGCTTTGCCCGACGCACCGCGCAGGATTCCGGCGACATGGTTCAACGCTTCATCCCAGTCCACCGCCTTCAACTCCCCATCGCGGCGAAGGAGCGGAGCTTCGATGCGGTCGCCGCGGTTCATCCAGCGATAGTGCATGCGGCCGTGATCACAGATGAAGTAGCGGTTGACGTCGAGGTTCGGCCGCGGGCGCACGCGCACCACGACTTCGTCCCGCGTATCGAGCGTGATGTTGCACCCCTGGGAGCAGCCGGTGCAGATCGACGCCGTCTTGTCGAGCTCCCACGCGCGAGCCTTGTGCAGGAAGTCCTTGGAGAGCAGCGAGCCGACGGGACAGAGGTCGACGACGTTGCCCGCCCAGGGATGGTCGAGCCGGGCTTCGGGATGAATGCCGATGAAGGCGCGGTCGCCGCGCTCGGACACGTTGAGCACCGGCTCTTTCGCCACATCTTCCATGAAGCGGACGCAGCGCGTGCACAAAATGCAGCGGTTCGGCACGTACAGGACGTCGGGGCCGAAGTCTTCGACGGGATTGAACCGCTTGGCGAACTCGCCGAAACGCGTCCCGGCTTGCCCCTCCTGAAAGACGAAGTCCTGGAGCTCGCATTCGCCCGCTTGATCGCAAATCGGGCAATCGAGCGGATGATTGATCAGGAGGAATTCGAGCACACTTTGGCGTGCGTCCTTAGCCTGAACGGACTGAGTGTTGACGACCATGCCTTCGGTTACGGTGGTCGCACATGCGATCTGGAGTTTCGGGGCTTTTTCAACCTCGACCAGACACATGCGACACACGCCCGCGACGGGCAGCCCCGGGTGATAGCAGTAGTGCGGCACGAGGACGCCCGCCTGCTTCGCCGCCTCGATGACGAGCGTGCCGGGGGGGACGGAAACCGGTGCGCCGTCGATGGTCAGGTTGATCATGCCGTCAGCCATCTGCCGTCTGCCCTCAGCCGACCATTACAGGTTGGCGCTTGCCTGCGAGATAGGCTTCGAATTCGCCTCTGAATTTCTTGATCCCACTGACGATCGGAGCCGCGCACGAGTCTGAGAGCACGCAGATCGTCTTGCCCGTCATGTTCTCGGAGAGATCGAGGAGCAAGTCGAGGTCCTTTGGCTTGCCCTGCCCCGCGAGGATCCGTTCCATGATCTTGGTCGTCCACGCCGTGCCTTCGCGGCATTGCGTGCATTGCGCGCACGACTCGTGCGCATAGAAGCGTGCCAGGCGCATGATCTGGTAGACCATGTCGGCCGAGTCGTCGAACACGATCACGCCGCCCGAGCCGAGCATGGAGCCTGTCGCGACGACGCCCTCGTAGTCGAGGAGGCAGGCTTCGGTCTCCTCGCGCGTCAGGATCGGCACCGACGAGCCGCCGGGGATGCAAGCCTTGAGGGTACGCCCCGCGGGGGGCCCGCCGCACATGTCGTACAGCAGATCCTTGAGCGGGAATCCCATCGTCACTTCGTAATTCCCCGGGCGCTGCACGTGGCCGCAAACGGAGAACAGCTTGGTGCCCGTGCTCTTGGGGTTCGACAGGCACAGGGCTTTGTACCAGGCCGCGCCACGCTTGATGATGTGCGGCACGGCGGCGAGCGTCTCGACGTTGTTGATCGTCGTCGGCAGGCCGAACAGCCCGGCCGCCGCGGGAAACGGCGGCTTGATGCGCGGGTTCCCGCGCTTGCCCTCGATCGAATTCATCAGGGCGGTCTCTTCGCCGCAGATGTACGCGCCGGCGCCGCGATGCAGATGGATCTTGATCGTGCCGAACACACCCGCGGCGTTCGCCTCCGCGAGCGCCCGCTCCATGATCGTCCAGGGCTCGGTGAACTCGCCGCGGATGTAGATGTACGCCACCTCGGCGCGGATCGCGTGTGCCGCGATCGCGGTGCCCTCGAGGAGCGCGTGCGGCGTCCACCGCATGATTTCGCGGTCCTTGAACGTCCCGGGCTCCGACTCGTCCGCGTTCACGCAGAGGTAGTGCGCTTTCTTCTTTTCTTTCGGCATGAACGACCACTTGAGGCCCGTCGGGAACCCCGCACCGCCCCTGCCCCGCAGTCCCGACTCCTTGACGACGTCGGTAACGGCGACCGGGTCCATCTTCAAGGACTGCGCCAACGCCTCATAGCCGCCACGCTTCGTCCATCCCTTGAACGTGCGCGCGTCGGCATCGCCGAAGTACTGCGAGAGCACGACCGTTTCTTTGGGATGTGACTTGTGCGGGTATCCCATCAGCGATACTTCTTCACGAGGTCCGCGACTTTGTCGGGCGTGACATTTTCAACGAAATCGTCATTGACAAGCACAGGGGTCGCGAAACCACAGGCCCCCAGACATTCCACTTCGACAATCGTCCATTTGCCGTCCGGGCTCGTCGCACCGGCATCGCCCGCGCCGGTTTGCGCGAGCAGAGCCTTCAGCACCGCCTCGGCACCGCAGAGGTTGCAGGGCGACGTCGTGCACACCTGCACGAAGTTTTTCCCCACGGGATGCTGGTGATACATCGTGTAGAAGGTGACGACGCCCTTCACGTAGGCCGGCGTCACGCCCAGCACCTCGGCGACCTCGGCCATGATCCGATCGGAGATCCAGCCGTGCTCGCGCTGTGCGATCCACAGCGCGGGCAGCAGCGCGGCCTGCTTGTTGGGATAGCGCCCCAGCACCGTCTGGAGCTCTTCCAGCACTTTACCGATGAAGACGGGTTGATAGTCCTCTTGCACCGTCATCGATCGACCTCACCCATTACGATGTCCACGGACGCGTTGATCGCGATCAAGTCGGACAGCAGATGGCCTTCGGCCATCCGGGGCAATGCGGACAGATTGATGAAGGAGGGCGGCCGGATGCGCCAGCGCACCGGCTTCGCCGTCCCGTCGGAGACGAGGTAGGTGCCGAGCTCGCCTTTGGGATTCTCGATCCCGACGTACGCTTCGCCCACGGGCGCCTTCACGCCTTCCATGACCTGCTTGAAATGGAAGATCATCGCTTCCATGTCGCTCATGGCGCGCGTTTTGGAGGGAAGAATGACGCGCGGATCGTCGACATTGATCGGGCCGTCCGGCAACCGGTCGACCGCCTGCTGCAGAATCCGGTTCGACTGGTGGCACTCCTCCAGCCGCAGGAGATAGCGGTCGAAGACGTCGCCGTGCTCGCCGACGATCACATCGAAGTCGTAGGTCTCATAACCCAGATATGGCTTGTCCTTGCGGACGTCGTAGGCCACACCGCTCGCGCGCAGCATCGGGCCGGACAGGGAATAATTGATCGCCTCGGCCGCGGTGAGCGTGCCGACGCCCTGCGTGCGGCCCGCCCAGACGGCGTTGCGCGTGAGCACCCGATCGATTTCCGCGAGCGTCTTCGGGAAGGTTTGCGTGAAGTGACGCAGTTTCTCGACGAACCCGTCCGGAATGTCGGCCATCAGCCCGCCGACGCGCGTGAGACTCGTTGTCAGACGGGCGCCGGTCCACATCTCCTGGAGGTCGTAGATCCGCTCCCGCTCCTGGAACGCCCACAGGAACGGGGTGAAGGCGCCGAGATCGATGGACGTCGTGCCGAGCCACACCATGTGCGAGATGATCCGGCTCATCTCGCAGGCGATCACGCGCAGCACGGTACAGCGCGGCGTGATCTCGATCCCCATCAGCTTCTCGGCCGCCAGCGCGAAACCAACGTTGTTCGACATCGGCGACAAGTAGTCGGTGCGGTCCGTCAGGGGGATGATCTGGTTGTAGTGCCGGTACTCGCCGAGCTTTTCGAAGCCGGAGTGCAGGTAGCCGAGGTGCGGGATGCAGCGCACGACGGTCTCCCCATCCAGCTCGACCACCAGCCGCAACACGCCGTGGGTCGCGGGATGCTGCGGGCCGATGTTCACGAGCATATGCTCTTCGGCGAGACTGGGCTCGCCGCTCGCCGTCAGCGGGACGCGCGCCGGCCGCCCCTCGGCGTCTACACCGGGCGTCGCCAGCTCGAGCTCTACGGTTCGCTTGCTCATGCAGCCGTCGGGGGGGGAGGCTCGGGAATCACGCCGCGCTCACCGCGCCGCAGCCGGTCCCGCATGTCGTCGGGGAGATCGCCAGCGGCTTCGGCGATGGAAAGTTCTTCCAGCGAGTAGTTCGCTTCCGGATTGATGTTGAGCGCCTGGCGCACCTGCTCGGCGCGGGAGAAGCGGCCGCGCAGCGGGAAGCTCTTCCGCAGCGGGTAGCCCTCCGCGTAGGTCTCCCACATCAGGATGCGCCGCAGATCGGGGTGGCCCCGGAACGTAATTCCGAACATGTCGAAGACTTCGCGCTCCAACCAATCGGCGCCGCGCCACAGGCCCCAGACCGAATCGACGGCGAGCTCGGCAGTGGCCGGCAGCTCGACTTTGATCCGAATATCGGCGCGCCGCTTGAGGGACCGGAGAAAGTACACGACCTCGAGCGGTCGCTCACGATCGCGGAATTCAACGGCCGTCACATCGACCAGATACTCGAATTCCTGGCCCGGCGTCTCCTTGAGCCAGGTCATCGCCTCGAGCAGACGGTCGGCGGCGACGAACACAATCGTCTCGCCGTCGCGCGCGACTTCGGTGCGAAGAGCCCCGGGAACCGGGGAAGAAGAGGTCACGACGAACGAAATTGGTGGACGGAGTTGCCGAACGGCTCGGAGATCTCGTCGATCGTCTCGGGCGGCAGCCGCAGTCCCTTGTCGTCGAGCGGCTGTTCCTCGCGCCGCTTCACGGCGTCGAACAGCGACTCGCCCTTGATCTTCTTGTGGAGCAGCAGGATGCCGTACAGCAGGCCTTCCGGGCGCGGCGGGCAGCCGGGGACATAGACATCCACGGGGACGATCGTGTCGATGCCCTGCACCATCGCGTAGTTGTCGAACACGCCGCCCGTCGATGCGCATGCGCCCATGGAAATCACCCACTTGGGCTGGGGCATCTGGTCATAGATGCGCCGAATCACGGGCGCCAGCTTGAACGGCAGGCGCCCGGCGCAGATCAGCACGTCCGCCTGCCGTGGGGAGAACGCCTGGCGCTCCATTCCGAAGCGCGCGAAGTCGAAGCGGCTGGCGGCGGTCGCCATGAACTCGATGGCGCAGCACGCGGTGCCGAACGGCATCGGCCACAGCGAATTGGCGCGCGAGGAGTTCACCGCCCAGTTCACCAGGTCCTGGAACTTTGCGACCAGATAGTTCGGGCTCTGACCGCTGATTTCCTTCGTTTCGGCGACGTGTTTCATGTCCTCAATCCCATTGGAAAGCCCCGCGCTTCCAGACGTAAACGTATCCAACGAAGAGCACGAGGATGAAGACGAGCATCTCTACCAATAGAAAGCCGGTGGGCACCGTCCCATTCCCCATAAAGATGACCGCCCAGGGGATCAAAAAGACGGTTTCAATGTCGAAGAGAATGAACAGCACCGCTACGAGGTAGAATTTGACCGAGAAACGTTCGTGGGCGTTGCCGAGGGGTGGCATGCCGCTTTCGTAGGGCCGCTCCTTGATCTCGGTTGGGCGCCGCGGTCCGAGGAAATGCGATAACACGATCATCGACGCTGCCACGACGATGGCCAGACCGAGCAGCATGAGGAACGGGATATAGGGCTGCATGGCGCTCGTGAAAAAATTCACTAAGGCTCTGCATAAGTCAAGCTGACGTCATTACATTGCCGCCGCATGTCAATCAAATCGGATCGCTGGATTACCAAAATGTCCAAGCAGCACGGAATGATCGAACCGTTCGCCGACCGGCAGGTCCGCGACGGCGTGATCTCCTACGGCGTTTCATCGTACGGCTACGACATGCGGGTCGCGCCCGAGTTCAAGATTTTCACCAATGCGTTGTCAGCGGTGGTCGATCCGAAACGGTTCGATCCGAAATCCTTCGTCGAATTCACGGGCGACGTGTGTATCGTGCCGCCCAATTCGTTCGCGCTGGCCAGCTCGGTGGAGTACTTCCGCATCCCACGCAACTGTCTGACGATTTGCGTTGGTAAAAGCACATATGCACGATGTGGAATTATCGTCAATGTCACGCCATTTGAGCCGGAATGGGAGGGATTCGTGACATTGGAAATCAGTAACACGACTCCCCTGCCCGCCAAGATCTATGCGAACGAAGGGATTGCGCAGGTCCTCTTTTTTACGGCTGACGAAGGCGATGAGTGCGAGATCAGTTACAAGGATAAGAAGGGAAAGTATCAGGCCCAAAAAGGGATTACGCTGCCCAGGCTTTAAGCAATCAGAAGTCCAGAGACGCACAGACGCAGCAGACGCAGCAGTGGTTTTCAGGCTGTCAGCTGACAGCTGAGTGCCACTGCTGCGTCTGTTGCGTCTGCTGCGTCTACTGTCCTGCGGGTTGCTGCCCGACTCTCGCCTTTTGGTTATAGGCATAAGCGACGGCCAGTGCTATCATCGCCAACGCAAAGAACGATCCGACCCTATACAACGCCTGCAGCTTCGCTAAATCGTAGAGCACAATCTTCAGCCCGGCGAACGCCGCCACCCCGAGCCCGATCGAGCGAATCAGCTTGTGATTCAGACGGAATCCGAGGAATACGAGCCCCCCCGCAAACAGCAGCCACCACACGCTGAGCGCGAGATCGCCGGCGAGCGGGGCCATGCGCGCGAAGTATTCGTGAAGTTGGATCGACCCGCCGGCAAAAACGGCCGAGCCGGATAAGGCCCACATCAGCGAGACCGATTTTCCCGGAGTCCCCCACCAGCGCGCCGCGACCGCGGTGCCGGTCACGACGCCATAGAGCGCGAGCGCCCAGCTGTCGGTGAACACGGGAGGCTGATACTCGCGCACCGAGAGAGCTGCCGAGAACAGACAGACCCATGCCGCCGTCGCCAATGCTGCGGCCGCGTGACGTCCTCCTGGTCTTCCAGCCTCTCGTTCGACGGCCAGCGCGGTCAAGGCGAGCACGGTCCAGCCGATCGTCACACTGGCGGCCGGCCACGGGAACACGATGGCGAGGGCGACGAGCAAAAACCCGGTGATGAGGTGCGACGCGCTGCGGCGGACCCAGCCCGCCGGCAGATACGCTGCCGCAAGCGCTGCTGGGACGATTTGAAATGAGCCGTGAATGAGGCGCGGCTCGCTCGCGTTCGCGAGCAGCATGAACGCGAGCGGGTTCACCATGAACAAGAGTCGTTCGACCGACACGTCGGTCATTCCGAGAGCGCGTTCCGTCTCCTGACCAAACGGGTCGCGCACGAGCTGTTGCCACCAGAGGACGCCGGTGACGGCTGCCGCCGACCCCAACGCGAGCCAGCGCGTGCCGTCCGATCCCACGACTCCGGCGAGGCCAATGCCCAGGATCACCCAGGCGAACAGGAGGATGCCGAGCCGCGCCTCGGGCCAGGAACGGCGGAGCGTCACGTGCAGCGCGAGCAGCGCCGGCGCCGCGACCAGCCAAGTCCCGAGCGGTGTCGCGATGGCCGGCGCGGCTCCCGCCGAAGCAAGGATCAGATATCCGAACAGAGCGACGTTGAACGTCGGCCGCCAGTTCATCGCGTACGCGGTGATGGCCGTGCCGAGCCCGACCACTTCGAGGTAGCCGAGAAAGCCCTGTGGATTGGGGGCGGTCGCGAGGATCATCGGCGCCAGGTACGCGCCGCCCAGCGCCCAGATGGCCAGGCCTTCGATCTCGTGGTGGAGCGCGAGCATCGTAACCGCCACAGTCGTCAGGGCGAGGAGCAAGATGCCGACGCGGCGCTCCATGAGCGCGTATGGTCCGGCAGCCGCCCACAGACCCAAGTACACGAGACCGCCCCCTGCCCCGATCATCGCGGCCCCATACCCGCGCATTCCTCGCCGGATGCGATCGTGTCCCCAGGCGGCCACGGCGATGCCGACGGCGACAGCCCCGATCGACCGCAGCAACGGCGAGATCCAGGCGCGATCGAACGCGTACTTGAGAAAGAGCCCCGCGGCGATGAGCAACGCCGCCACGCCGACCGCCAGCAAGCCGCGTTGTCCGAACCACTGCTCGAGATCGTCGCGGCGCGGGGAGTGGGCGGGCATGTCCGGCACCAGCCCATGGACGGCCGGGGCCGGGCTTTCTTGAGGTTTCGGTGTCGGGGAGCGGATACCGCGGAGCTGCTCGGACGTGTTCGCGACGAAGGCCAGGCGGCGCACGATGTTCTCGAGCGTTGCGACCCGACGCTCCAACTGCTCGATGACGTCCTTTTGCTGGTCGGTCACACCATGGCGGCTTGGCGTCGCGACCCGGCGACAGTAATTGCGACCGTCACCGCGACGATGATAGCGATGTCGGGGATCCACCCCAGCTCGGTGGCGGGTACCGCCATTTGCAGGAAGTACATCACGAAGTCGAACAGCCCGATCGCTAACCCGAGAAGCAGGGTGAACTGCAGCGTGCGTCCGAGCCGGGCCAGGAGGCTCCCGGTGACGAGCGCCAGCGCACCCTGGGCCGCGGCGATCCCCACCGCGGCCACGACGCCGCTGAAGAGCGTTTCAATGATGGCGGACCGGCCGGGATTGTAGCTGAAGAACCACGTGTGAATCAGCGCGACGGCGAGCCCAGCCACCGCGGCGCAGATGGTGGTCCAGATCGAGTAATAGATGACGATGCGCGTACGATCACCGGTCTCCATCGTAGCTCCAATCTAGCGAAGTGCTGCCGCCGCTTCCACGAGCGCGGCGCGTGCCTGGTCGATCCTATTCACGAGATCGCCGAGCTCCCGGTTGGCTGCGGCGGCGTCCGCGTAGCGTATGGCTTCATTGACGGTCGGGAATGCCATCGTGGCGTAGCCGTTGTCGATGTCTGCCGCAAATTGCAGGCTCTTGAACCAGGGCCTGCTCACCAGACCATCGGGCCGCGTGAGGCGGCGCTCGACGAGCATCAGGGCCTGATTGACTCGCTGGGCGCGCGCGGAATCCACGGCGCTGGCGCGCACCGAATTGTCGCGCTCGGTTCCGAACGCGCGCGCGACCGCGGTGAAGCGATCCAGCGCGTCCTTCAAAGGCTGCGTGTTGACCGACTGCGTCCACTGTTTCTTGGAGATCCCCGAGTCGAGCTGGGCCACGAGGCCGTTCATCTCCGTCCCGAAGGCGGCATAGTCGAGCGGTAAGAGATCGCTGTTGGCGAGCCGGCCCATGATCACCGCCACCAGCTGCGCGCCGGCACGATGCGCCTTGTATCCGGGATCGCCGAAGCGGGTCATCCAGTCGTAGGAGTCGTACATCGAGTGGTAGATGCCGTCCGGCCCATCGAACCCGATGCCGCCCGCCGGAATCCCCAGATGATGATAGAAGCCGGAGAAGTCCGAGCCTCCACCCAAATTGCCCATCGTCAGCTCCGTCGTATCGCCGTTGTGCGCTTTCAGCCAGACATCGTAGACCGTCCCGGGCCCGACCGGATCGGGCACGACCCGGGTCGCGGCGCGGAGCAACGGCTTGAGCGACGGCGAGCCGCTGCCGCCGAAGGTCGGACCGGAAAAGGTGCCATCCTCATTGAGGTAGGCGACGACACGCGCGCGCAGCGTGTCCTCGAGCTCCTCGACCCATTCCGTCGAGCCGATGAGGCCCCACTCCTCGGCGTCCCAGGTGGCGAAGACGACCGTGCGGGCGGGCTTCTGTCCGTCACGCGCGAGCGCGGCGAACGCGCGCGCCGTCTCGAGCACCGACACGGTGCCGCTCACGTTGTCGCGCGCACCCGGTCCCCAGGCATCGCGATGACCGCCGACCACGACCCATTCATCCGGCCAGCGACTGCCCCGGATCATCCCGACGGTGTTCCAGATCTTATGGAAGGCGCGAGCGCCGCGCTCCGTCTTGACATGCAACCGCGCGCGCCCCGGTCCCGGGCCGACGTGATAGTGGAACGGGAGTGCTCCCTGCCAGCTCTGCGGCACGGCCGGACCCGCCATCGGCTCGAGGAAGCGCCGCGCGTTGCCGTAACTCATCGGGATGATGGGAATCTTCGGGATGTCGAGCGAATCTTCGGGGACACGTCGGGCGCCTTCAACGGACGACCAGGCCGGCGTGGTGGGATCGCCGTTGCCGTTCATCATGCTGCCGCGCTGGATGCCGTCCGCGTTGCGCATCGGCCCTTTGGGGTAGACATCGCCCCGGAAGTAGCCGTCCTCCAGGGGATCGGAGTACACGATCAAGCCGACGGCGCCCCGCTTCTGCGCCTCTCGCGCCTTGATGCCGCGGAAGGAGCGGCCATAGCGCGCGATCGCGATTTTCCCCTTCACGCTGATGCCGAGGGAGTCGAGTGTCTTGTAGTCTTCGATCAGTCCGTAATTCACGTAGACGACGTCGGCCGTTGCGTCACCGTCGCCGGTGTAGCCGTTGAACGGCGGGATCTGCGGACCGGTCCCCGGCTCCGCCAACGACAGTCGTTGTGGCGCGCCGCGCGGCGGGATGAACCATGCCGCTACCGTGTCCGGTTGTGGCAGATAGATCGTGTACTCTTTGCTCCACGCGTCGATCCCCCACGATTTCATCCGGTCGATCACGTAGTCCCGGGTCGTCGCCTGCGCCGGCGTCCCCGCCATGTGCGGCACCGCCGACAGGTCGCGCGACATCTGCCGCACACTGGCGGTGTCGGGGACGGCGAGGAGGCGCTGCTCGAATGTCTGAGCGGAAAGATGGAATGTCGGAATGATGGAAAGAAAAACCCCTAGGAGCCACAAGCCACGATTCACATTCCATCGTTCCACCGTTCCATCATTCCGTCGTCTCACGCTTCCCTCCCTGCCAACAGTACCGGTCGAGGTGTCCGAACCCGTCTTACAAGAGCCGTCACACACATGCAGAGTAACGCCCCCAGCGCCGCGAGGCCCATATCCTTTTGTGGATCCCAGACATCCCCCTGCGTGCCGAGCCAGGCGTCGCCCGTACCCGGCGCGACCAGCGTGGCGATGACCATCTCCATGATCTCGTAGACGGCACTGAAAGCGAGCGTGACGTCGAGCGGCAGATAGTACGCCCAGAACCCTCGGGCATTCGCCACCCGCAGGAACACCTCGCGGATCGGATAGGCCATCAACAAACCGAAAGAGAAATGGACGATCCGGTCGAACGGATTGCGGGCAAACCCAAACGTGCGCTGGATCCAGAAGCCGAACGGGACTTCAGAGTAGGTGTAGTGAGCCCCGACCGCGTGCAACGTCAGGAATGCGGCGATCAGCAGGTACGACAAATCCGACAACGGAAACACGCGATACGTGCCGATGAGCAGCGCCATGACGCCGAAGACGAGCAGGTTCTCGAGCCACCAATCGTGACGGTCCAGTGGCGCGATCGCGGTGATGACCCAAACGAGGGCGTACGTGCCGACGAGCGCCTGGAGGAGCCTGTGGTCGCGAAAGCGCGTCCGGATGTGCGTGGTGGAGGTGGAGATCATGAGGCGCTTGCCAGTTCACCGCGGATTAAGAATCTGGTCAATTCTTGCCAGCAAATCGACGATATGCGCGCGCGTCGTGCGATCCCCGGCCCGCGGCAGGGCGCCCCGCAGGGTTCCCTGCAGGTCGACCAGCTCGAGCCGAGCCTGGGCGCGGGCGTCGGCCGGGCGCGGTGGCGGCGCATTGAAGCCCGGGAACGGCGTAAAGCCGGGCGGCAGCGGCGTCACGAGCGGCGTGCTGATGAGCCGCTCCATCTGATCGACGAAGGCGCGTTGGACGTTGCGACGGTACTCATCGACCCGCACCGCCCCGCCGCCAAACTCCGAGAAGGTCCCGCCCCGCACGTCGCCGAACAGGTCCGTAATCGTGTACGACCCTGGCTGCGTTGCCGACTGCTCCGCGAGCCGTGACAGTCGGGAGTCCTGGAACAGCAGGTTCAGTACCGCGGTTTGGCGTTGGCGCACCCGCTCCACGAACCCGGTAGGCTCGATGCGTCGCAGGATTTCGGGATCGAAGAAGAACGACGGTGTGGTGAAGACGTTGTCGTTCAGGAATTGCACCGCCTCCGCCTGCTTCGCGCGCGGCACGGGCTGATAGACTCGACCCGTCTGGCCGACGTACTTGGTGAACTGGTACACGCCACCGACCACGACCGCGACGTGGTTCATCTCGCGCGCCCATTGTCCGATGAGCTCGCTGTACATGTCGTCGAGCCGGTCGTAGTTGTCGAGCCGGTCGCCGGTCGTCGCGGGAATCAGCATCGGCACGAGACGCTTGATGTTGCGGACGCCGTAGCCGCTGGCTTTCACCGGGTCATCGCCCAGCGCTTCAGTAATGATCCGCGGGTCGACCGCCTCGCCGTCGCCGATCCAGCGGTCCCACGGCTGCGTATCCTGCTGCCGAGCGAGCGAGTCGAGAATCGCGCGCTCGGCGTCCGGTGACGGCGCCGGAATGCGGCGATAGCCCCAGTCGATGGCGAAGAAGTCGTACGGCCCAACCCCCTGCATCAAGCAGGCGCTGTCGCCCGGCTGTGCCACGTAGTTGTAGCGCGCGTAGTCCATGATCGACGGGCTCGTGCCCTTCATCCGGCAGGTGAAGGACTTGCTGCGGAGCGAGTCCACCGGGTAGTAGGTCGAGGCAACCATGTTGTGGCGCAGCCCCAGACTGTGGCCGACCTCGTGGGTGGCGACGTAGGCCACCATCAATCCCATCAACGAATCGGGGAACGGCAGGGCGCGGGCGCGCGGATCGGCCGCGCCTGCCTGCGTCCAGTACCACGCCTCCACCAGGCTCGTGATGTTGTGATAGAAGCCGATGTTCGCGTTCATGATCTCGCCCGAGCGCGGATCGCTGACGCTGGGGCCATACGCGTTCTCGATCGTCGACGGCAGCCAACGGATGGTCGAGTTGCGCGCGTCGTCGAGATCGAAATTGGGATCGGCCGTCGGCCCGACCTTGGCCGTGATCGCGTTGCTGAACCCGGCCGCGCGGAACACCGGCTCCCACATCTCCACGCCCTTGATCAGCCACGGAACCCATTTGGCGGGCGTCGCGGGATCGATGTACCAGACGATCGGCTGGATGGGATCGGAAACGGCGGCGTTGGGATCCTTCGGCTCGAGCCGGAAGCGCTTGATGAAGCAGCGGCGCGCGCCCGAGACGCGGTCGTCGTCGTAATTCTCGAACGAGAGATTGAAATAGCCCACGCGGTCATCGCACAGCCGAGCCATCATCGGTTTGTCGGGCAGCAGCACCATCGAGTAGTTCATCAACATCGTGATCGAGTTGAGCGACCGGTTCGGCGGGGCGCCGGCGGGACCCGGCACCGAGTCGACCTCGAAGGTCTGCAGCGCGCTCACCTCGACGTTGCGCGGGAACGACCGCGCACGATCGACCACGGAGCGCGACGGATCCATGCGGCGAATCCGCATGCCCAGCTGGTGCAGGTTCAGCTCCGCGACGTCGGTCGTGAAGAGCTTCGTCGTTTCGATGACTGCGGCGCTGTCGGGAGTGTGCCACGACGCGACGTCGAAGCTCATGATGATCGGCGCGATGTTGGACAGTCGAACCGCGCGCGCGACCGGCTGCGTGCTGTCGGCGCGCATCGCATACGACACGATGCGCAGGAAGACCTTGTTCCCCATCCGTTCCCACATGACAATGCGGTTGCTGATTTCTTCTCCGGCATAGCGCACGCCGCGGATCGTTCCGCGCTGGTCGGCCACCATCAAGAACTCGCGGCCGAACATCGCCTTCGGAATCTCGTAGAAGAGCTTCTCGCCGATGCGATGCACGCTGAACACACCGGAGTCGGTGATTGCGCCGGCGGTGATGACCTGGTTGTAGGGTTTTGGTGCGGCGGCGTCGGGCGCCTGCTGACGTCCCCCCCCGCCCCCGCCCGAAGGGGAGCGAGCGGTATCCGGACGCGTCTGGGCGGGCGTTACCTGACGGGTTGGGGCGGGGCCGTGGGAGCACGCGAGCACGCCGAGGACGCCGAATGTCAGGAGGATGCTCAACGGACGCATTGATTGTACCTTGGTGCGAGTTGGGAACGGGGAGATTAGGCCGTGTCTCGCAATCCGTCTAGTAGCCTCCGTGTGCTGATTGTGGGCGTCGTCGTCGCGGCGATGGTGTACGGCGCGGCGGTGACACTCGCACTGACGGGGAATCTTGGTTCGGCAATGGCGGTGGTCGTGCTCATTGTTGGCGCGGTGCTGCTGCCGGTCGCGCTGTTCATCGTGCGACGGCGGATCTGGACGCCGCTGACCGAAATCGAGCGCGCCATCCGGCGCGTTTCGGAAGGCGACTTGAGCACGCAGGTCCCGGTGTCCCGGGACGATGAGCTGGGGACGGTCGGGACCCATTTCAATCATATGACGCGCGTGTTGCGCGACCGGGCCGAGGAGCAGGGCCGGTTCGCGGCTGCGGGCGAGCTGCTGGGCGGAGTGGCGCACGAGGTGAACAATCCGCTAATGGCCATCGCCAGCCACGCCGAGCTGCGGCTGGCGGACGGCAACCTGCCGGCGGAACAGCGGAACGAAATGCAGAGCATCCTGCGGCAGGCGCAGCGTGCCGCAAAGCTGCTGCGGGGCCTGTTGCGGTTCGTGCGCGCGGGTGAAAAGCGCAGTGCGACCGTGAACATGAATGACGTGGTCCGCAGCGCCATCGACCTCGTGTCCTATCGCTTCACCATCGACGAGATCTCGATCGGCGGGCGGCTCGATCCCGAGCTGCCGACGGTCGTCGGCGATGCCAATCGTCTGGAACAGGTCATCGTCAATCTGCTCAGCAATGCACTCGACGCGTTGCGCGGCGTGAAGCCGCCGCGGTACCTCAACGTCGACAGCTTCATCGACGACACGGGGAGCCGCGTCTGCGTCACCGTCACGGACAACGGCCCCGGCGTGGCCCCCGAAATCGCTCAGCGGCTCTTCCGCCCCTTCGCGAGCACCAAGGGCATCCGCGGCACCGGCCTCGGCCTGTACATCTCGCGCCAACTGGTCCGGGAAGCGGAAGGTGAGCTCGACCTGGTGAAGGGGTCGGAGCCCCGAGGGGCGGGAGGTGGGGCCAGCTTTCTCGTGTGGCTGCCGAGCACGCGGGAGGCGGTCCCGACCGCGCCGGTGGTCGTCCCGCAGGCCGCCCCGGCACCCGCGCCCGCCGCGGCGAAGAGCCTCGCCGGGATTCGGGTGCTGCTGGTCGATGATGAGGAGCTGATTCGCCGGCCGATGGGCCGATTCCTGACCAAGCGCGGCGCCGAGATCCGCGATGCGGGGGATGGCGAGGCAGCGCTGGCGCGCCTCCAGGAGGGATTCGATCCGCACGTGATTCTCGCCGACCTGCGGATGCCGAAGATGGATGGCGCCGAGCTGTATGAGCGGCTGCAACAGGATCACCCGGGCCTGGCCGAGCGGGTGATCTTCCTGTCGGGGGACATCACGCACCTCGCCGGCCGTGGCCTCGCGGAGGTGCCGCGCGACCGCGTGCTCGTGAAGCCAGTCGAGCTCGTGGAGTTGGAGCGGCGCATTGCCGCCTTCGTGCGCGAGAAAGCCGCCTAAATGTTGATCGTGGTCGTGCTGTTTGCGACCGTCATGCTGCGCGCCGCCCTTGTCACGTCGTTCGTCTATTTCATGCTGCCCGCGAAGCGCGAGTGTCCCCGCTGCGGCGCGCAACTCGCGCTCATCAAGCATTCGCTCCTGCGGGTGTTACTGCCCGCGGTCGAGCACCGCTGGTGCCTCGACTGCGGGTGGAGTGGCGTCGTGCGGGTTCAGTCGCGCGTGATCAACCGGGCGGCCCGCTCGTAGGACTCGCCATCCCTCGGGATGGCATCACACCGCGCGGGCGAAATGGCCCCGCGTATACTCCCGACCCGTTACCGCCCGCACTTCTCCGGGATCGGGCGCGCGACCTTCGGCCAGTGCATCGAGCGACGCGCGATACGCGGCCGTCACCCGCGCGACGGGATCTCCCGGGACGTTGAACACCAGCCGAAAGTTGCGAAAACCGGCGCGCCACAGCTCCGGCAGGTACGCGGAGCCGTCCACCGGACGGGAATGCAGCAGGCGATTGCGGCAGGCATAATCGGTGGCCACCGGGAAGACGTAACCCGCGGGATCGGTGAGCGCGACATTCGGATGTTTCTGCACGCAGAGGTCCCGGCAGGTGGCGACCTCGCGGTCGAACGCCGCCGACAACACGCAGTGCTCGAGCGTCATTCCCTCGGGGCGACCGTACGCGAACACCTCGAAGCCTTGGGCCTCCCATGGTGCCGCCACCTGCGCCATCTCATCGCCGGTCAGCTCGACCGACAGCACGATGCGACGCGCGCCCAGCCGGAAGACCTCGGCCGCGCTGTGCTGGTTGAAGACGTTCACCGCGTAATCCGCGACCACGTCGCGCCCCTCGGGGGGGGCCGCCAGCTCGGCGACCATTCCCAGGTGCCCGCTGACCAACGGTGTGCCGAGCGCCAGCCACTTCTCGACGTGCTTCCGGTCCTCGGGTCGGACGATCGTGGGCGTCCGGAGTCGGAGCGTGACTCCACGCTCCGACAGCTCGGTGGCGAGCTGCTTGACGCGCGCGACCGGAGGCATCGGATGACGCAAGAATAGATCGAGCGAGATTTCGTCCGCACCTGCGTCTGCCGCGGCCAGCGCATCCTCGAGACGCCAGACTTCGGCGACGAGCCGCGGCGGGTTCTCGTGAGCGACCCTGTGCACCGCCACACCTGCGATCGCTTCATCGATGGCGCGATCGCGCTTCTCGTGGTGATCGCGAAGGAGGATCCCCGTTGCCTCCCGTCGCAGCTCATTGAGGATGCTGATCGGAATAAAGAGGTCCTTCGCGAGGCCTGAGACATCGACGTCGCCCAGTGTGAAGCGAGTCTCGCCGAGGCGGCCGAGCTGAGCGCGGAGGCGCTCTTCGTCCAGCCCGTGGCGGGTAGCAGGCGCGAGCGCGGTCGTGCTCTTTACTGTCACGTCGTCGGCGCTCGTGCGGCAGATTAGCGTGAGTGGCTCGCCGGCGGCACCCAGCACCGTGACATCCACGCGAGTGCGCTCGGGCTCTCCCGTGGAGGGAACGGCGGCAAAGCTCTCACGTGCGCGGGTGAGCAGAGCAGCTTCGGCGGAGCGCACCACGGTCCAGCCGGCCGGAATATCCTCCGCCGGCTGGATCGCCTGCCGGACCTTCCCGTGCTGCCGGCCGATAGTCCGGACACTCCGGACCCCGAAGCCGCGGTTGCCTTTGTCGGGGCCGTCGGGGTGCTCGAAGCCGAGCCCGTCGCCGCGCTGGATCGGCTGCGAGACCACAACGATCAGCTCGTTCTCTTCACGCCCGATCACTTCGCCCAGGACCGCGCCGCGGTTGTCGGGCTGGGTACGGGTCACGTAGTCCCGCCCCGCGCGGCCGCCGTACATCCCGCCGGTGAAGCCGCGCGAAAAGATCTGCACCAGGGGCTGGACTTCGGCGGGTGTGGGCGGATGCCAGTCACCCGCGGCAAGTCGGTCGAGAAACTCGCGGTAGCCGTGCGTCACGGTCGCGACGTATTCGGGTTTCTTCTTGCGGCCTTCGACCTTGAGCGTATGGATGCCGGCGTCGGCGAGGTCGGCGAGATGCTCCCACGCGCCGAGGTCCCGGGCGGAGATCAGGTAGCCGCGGTCCAGCTCCGCGCCGCTCGCGGTATCGGCCAGCACGTAGTCCTTGCGGCACGACTGGGCGCAGGATCCCCGGTTGGCGCTGCGTTCCGAAATCATGCCGGACATGTAGCACTGTCCCGAGTACGCGATGCAGAGCGCGCCGTGGACGAAGCTCTCCAGCACCAGCTCCGGGACCGCGCGCCGGATGGTGCGGATGTCGTCCAGCGTATTCTCGCGCGCGAGCACCACGCGGTCGCATCCCAGGTCGCGCAGGACACGGGCCCCGCGCTCGTCGTGCACGGTCATCTGGGTCGAGCCGTGAATTTCCAGACCGGGGTACACTTTGCGGATGAGCCGCACGGCGCCGAGGTCCTGCACGATGGCGGCGTCGATGCCGCGGTCGATGCAACGCCCGAGATGATGCAGCGCGTCGTGCAGCTCGGCCGGCTTGAAGAGGATGTTGAACGTCAGATAGATCCTGGCCCCGTGCGCATGCGCCAGGGCGCAGGACTGCTCCAGGTCATCCAGGGTCAGCTGCGCGCCCTCGTCCCGGGCATTGAACTTGTCCACGCCGAGGTAGATCGCATCCGCGCCGTTGCCGAGCGCGGCACGAACCGCGTCGAGACTCCCGGCGGGAGCGAGGAGCTCAGGGACTGGGCGGGGCATGAAGGAAAGCTAGATCCGGCGGCATGTCGGCGCCCGTCGACGAGGCCTTCACCAGACCCAGCCACTTCATGAACCGCACCGTCATGAACCCGAAATCAAATTCGGACGGATCGTGGCTCAATCGCAGCAAGTGCGGATAGTGGTGATGGTTGTTCTGCAGGCACGCGCTGAAGGTCGCCATAACCGGCAGCCAGTCGCCGATGTTCATGGCGTTGTCATCCGCGTCATCGTAGCGGCGGGTGCCGAAGCGCCGATTATGCGTCCAATAATTCTGGATCAGATTCACCCACAGCGCGAAAATGCGCAGGCCACCCCAGAGCACGAGGGCGTATTTCCAGTCCCGGAACACCACCCAGATGACGCCGAAGCTGGCGACTTGCGAGAACATGGCATAGACGGGGTGTGCCACCATGCGAAACGGCGTCGACTTGAGAATAGCGTCCTCAGCGTAATCGTCCCGGCAGGGATACGGAAACAGACAGAGGTACATCGTTTTCCAGAACCCGTCGCCGTCCAGCTTGTTCGGGTCGCCGGCATGATCGGCGAACTTGTGATGATGGCGATGGCGATTCACCCAGGTGACGGGATTCACGTAGATGCCGACGGTGTTGCTGACGACCGTCACCGTCTTGATGAACCATGGCTTGTAGTCGAGCGCCCCGTGGGTGATTCCCATATGGATGATGTCGGACAAGTAGAGCCCGCTCAAAAACCAGATTGCCGTGAAGTACAAGAGCCCCAGGGTCATGCCGAGCCAGGGGCCGAGGGCCGGCGGCGCGAAGGTCGCGGCCGCGGCGGCATGCAGCAGGATGATTACGTACCCGATCAGCGTGTGTGATTTCATGAGGATCGTGCCGTCCGCTTGAACGGGGCGATGAGCTGGGCGAAAAAGCCGGGCGGGACCGTGTCGTCGAGCAGGCCGTAGCGTTGCGGCCAGGCGTCTTTCGGCAGATGGTGGGTGCCGAACAGGCGATCGAGGAACGGAAAATGGATGGCGAAGTTGACGTTCACCGCGTCCTTGTCCGCGGCGTGATGCCAGTGGTGATAGCGCACCGTCACGAAGTATCGCTCCAGCCAGTGCGCATCCGGGCGGAAATCGGTGTGGCAGAACGTGGCGTGGAAGGAGACGAACACGAGGTAGCCCGCCAGCACGCTCTGCGGGAAGCCGCAGACCATCAGCGGAATCATGACCAGGCCGCGCGTGATGACGATGTCGAAGAAGTGGGAACGCGAGCCGGCGATCCAGTCGAGGGTCTTGATCGAATGATGGATCGAGTGGAAGCGCCAGAGGAACGGGATCGTGTGGAACGTCCGGTGCACGATATACTGCCCCAGGTCCGCGACGAAGATCGCCGCGACGAGCTGCACGAGGTACGGCCAGCGTTGGACGAACGCCTGGAATGACGGGATGGCCAGCCATTTGGTCAGCAGCAGGGCGGGCAGCACCATGAGGAAGGTGAGCAGCTGCGCGGGCAGATGGGTGGCCACGAAATAAAATGCGTCGGTGGTCCATTCCGGCCTGAAGGTCTTCTGCTCGCGATGCAGCGGCCAGAACCGCTCCACCGGGACGAAGACGACGGTCATCACGAGCAGGTCGAGCAGGAACCAGTCGAAGCCGATGCCGTAGTGTGACCCGACCTCATTCGGCAGCGCCGTGCTGCCGCCTCCCAGCAGCAGCGCCAGCGCCGCGAGCAGCCCCGCGGTGAGCGCCAGCACCTTCCGCTGCCGCAGGATCGCGGAAAGGCCGGCGAGCACAAAGGCGGCGGCGATTGTCCCCTGAATGAGCAGGCGGATCACCACCATGGGGTAGTGCGATCGGGCCTCGGGCAGCGTCAGCAGCGCGGGAAAATGGAGGCACAGCGCGCCGCCCAGGCCGAGGAGACCGAAAAACACGCCCAGGACGCCGCTGACCCAGCCGCTCCCGAGATGGGTCGGCTCCGAATCTCCGAATACCTTTTGGAAGAACGCGTCGGACATGGGCTCGAACATACAAGCTGAGGGGTCGTTCGCCTAACGAATCGCGCCTAACTGCGGTGCGAGGCGCTTGTTAGGCAGCTGCATTCAATCCCTGGTAATCAACCGCGCGGCGCGCTCATAGAAGAAATAATCCCACGCCCAGTTGATCAGCACGAAGAGTTTGTTGCGAAAGCCGATCAGCTGAATGATGTGAATCCCGAGCCACATCACCCACGCGATAAAACCGCTCGCCTGCACTCCAAAGACGTTCGCGACTGCCGCGTTGCGGCCGATCGTGGCGAGGGTGCCCTGATCCCGATAGCGGAACGGCTCGAGCGGCTGCCCGCGCAGCTGGCGCTTGATGTTGCGGGCGACGGACTGCCCCATCTGAATCGCCACCGGCGCGACCATCGGCAGTGGCTCACCGTTCTCCTCGCGATACGCCGCATCGCCGATGATGAAGACCTCCGGGTGACCTGTCACCTGCAGCGTCGGCTCGACGGGGATCCGGCCCTGCCGGCCCGTGGGGAGGCCGAGTGTGCCGTTGAGGGAGGAAGCACGCACCCCAGCGGCCCAGATGACGGTCTGCGCGGGGATGACCTCGCCGCTGTTCAGGCGAATGCGGTCTCCATCATAGTCCGCGACACTCGCGCCGAACCGCACCTCGACGTACTTGCGCCACAGGGTCTTGCCCGCCGCTTCGCGCAGCCGTTCCGGCATGGCTGCGAGCAGCTTGTCGGTTGCCTCGAGCAACAGAACGCGGACGTCCTTGATATTGAGCCGCGGGTAGTCTTTGACGAGGACCAGCCGGATCAGCTCCGACAGTGCACCGGCCATCTCGACGCCGGTCGGCCCGCCCCCGACGACGATGAACGTGAGCAGTGCGCGGCGCCGCTCGGCATCGGGCTCGAGCATTGCCTGTTCGAAGCACGTCAGCACGTGATTGCGGATCTCGATCGCGTCGGGGATGTCCTTCAAGCCAAGGCCATGACGCTGCATCGACTCGAGACCGAAGAAATTCGTCTCGCCGCCAGGTGCGAGAACGAGAAAATCGTACGCGATCGGACCGGCACTGGTCTCGAGACGCTTCGCCGCGAAGTCGACGCGCGTCACCACCACCATCCGAAAGTCGCAGTTCTTCTGGCCGCGCAGAATCGCGCGCGCCGGTTTCGCGATCTCCTCGGGCTCGAGGCCCGCGGTGGCGACCTGATAGAGCAATGGTTGAAACAGGTGATAGTTGTTGCGGTCGAGCAGCACGACCTGCACCGGGGCGCGGCGCAGTGCCCGCGCGACCCGCAGGCCGCCGAATCCAGCGCCGACGACGACGACGGTCGGGCTCACGCGTGATCCAATCTCAAGATGGTTTGTAGGAGCACATTTGCCCCGTTGGTGACATCCTGCGGTCTGGTGAGCTCGAGCGGCGAATGACTGATGCCCTTCACGGACGGGACGAAGATCATTCCCATCGGACCGATCCGCGCGAGATCCTGCGCATCGTGTCCGGCGCCGCTCGGCATGAGCTGACTCGTCAGGCGTAGTCCGGCCACCGCGTCGGCGATCACGGTCCTGAGCCGCGGATCGGACAGCGCCGGATCGTTGGTATGCTGGAGTACATAATCGAGCGTCGTATCGTGTTTCTTCGCGATTTCCACTGCCTCAGCATGAATCCGATCCCACAACGAGGTGATCGTGGTCGTCGAGAGATCGCGTAACTCCACGGTGAGATCCACCTGTCCGGGAATGACGTTGGGGGCACCGGGTCTGACCAGCAGCCGGCCGACCGTTCCGACCTGACGGCCCGGGACAGATCTTACGATGCGGTCCACGGCCAGCGTGAGCTCCGCCGCGGCAAGCAGGGCGTTGCGACGGCGGTCCATCGGTGTCGTCCCGGCGTGGTTGGCGAAGCCGTGGATCGTTACATCGTAGTGGTGAATCCCGACGATGCCTTCGACGATACCGATCTCCAGCCCGCGCTCGTCGAGAATCGCGCCTTGCTCGATGTGCAGCTCGACGTACGCGGCGATGCTCCCCGGCGCGTGACGCGCCTCCGCAAGGCGATCGGGATCGCCACCAATGCGGCGAATCTTGTCGGCGAGCGGGACGCCGTCGCGTCCCGGACTCGTCAATTCCGCGGGCGGAAGGTCGCCGATGTACGCCCGGCTGCCCGTGAGACCACTTTCTTCATCACACCAGATCATCACATGGAGCGGATGGCGGTTGCGATAGGCGCGTTCCGAGAGTGTCTGGGCGACTTCGATCGCCGACATGGAGCCGACATCGCCGTCGTAATTGCCGCCCTCGGGCACTGAATCGATGTGCGAACCGAACAGGATCGGGAGTGCGCCTTGGAGCGAGCCGGCGCGCGCTCCGATGATGTTGCCGGCCGGGTCGATGCGTACGGCGAGTCCGGCTTGCTGCATCAGGTCCATCGCGAAGCGGCGTCCTGCGATGTCCGCGTCGGTAAACGCCACTCGGCTGACGCCGCCTTGCGGGTTTGCGCCGAAGCGGGACAAATCGGTCAGGTGCTGGTTGACGCGCGGGCCGTCGACGCGCCAATCCTTCCAGTCCACCGGTCCTATCCCGGTGCGCAGGGCGACGCCGCCGGCGGCGGCTGCCGTCGTCCGCAAGAAGTCGCGCCGGCGCATGCCGCTCACTCCTTTACCCGCTTGGAGAACGCCCACATCTCGATCATGGTCTTCTGCGTGATCGGATGGCCGAGCAGGCGCGCCTGCAGCACGATCTGACCGCGATGATGCGCGTCGTGGATCATGTAATACATCAGGAATCCCGCCGCGTCGTGAGGAGAGCCGACGATCCGGTCGTTGTGCTTCAGGGCGGCCCCGACGATCGTGAGCATGGCTTTCCGTTTGGCCCCGAGCGCCCGGATCGCTTGTGCGCGCGTGACATGGTGCCGGTCGAGCTCAGCCGGCACGGGCGTGTCCGGAGCGGTCCGCTCCAGATAACGCAACGCGCAATTGTGCATGTGGGCGACGAGCGCAGCGATGGTGCGGCCTTTGGGGAAGGGCGACGGCGCGCGCCACACCGCGGGATGCAACTGCTCGACGAGGTATTGATTGACGCGCCCGCTCGCGGAGTACGCCTGTAGCAGCGCGTCTGCGGGGCTCAGCCGGTGAGTTTTCGCCACAGCGCCGCCAACGGATCGTAATTCGCGTCGACGACCCGTTCTTTGAGCGGGATGATCGCGTTGTCGGTGATCGTAATGGACTCCGGACAGACTTCGGTGCAGCACTTCGTGATGTTGCAGAAGCCGATCCCGCCCTCATGGCGCAGATAGTCGCGGCGATCGGCCTCGTCCAGCGGATGCATCTCGTAGACCGCCGCACGCACGAGCATCGCGGGGCCCATGAACTGGTCGTGCTTCTCATGCGTGCGCAAGACGTGACAGACATCCTGGCACAGGAAGCACTCGATGCATTTGCGGAACTCCTGCGGCCGCTCGACTTCGTACTGATACATCCGCCAGGTACCGTCTGGAAAATCAGGGGCCCGGGGCTGGAAGTCGGGGATTCGTTTGTTCACCTCGTAGTTCCACGACACGTCCGTCACGAGGTCCTTGATCACCGGGAACGCTTTCATCGGCGTGACCGTGATCGGTTCGTCCGGCGCGTAGTCGGACATCCGCGTCATGCACATCAGCTTCGGCTTGCCGTTGATCTCGGCGGAGCACGAGCCGCACTTCCCTGCCTTGCAGTTCCAGCGCACGGCCAGATCGGGGGCCTGCTCGGCCTGGATGGCGTGCACGGCATCGAGCACGACCATCCCTTCAGTCGCCGCAACCTGGTAGTCGTGAAGCCCACCGCCATCACGCGTTCCCCGAAATACGCGGAACAGGGTCATACGCTTTCCTTAATGAGTGCCAGTAATTCCGGGGGGATCGGGGGCTGCTGCTCGCGCCGCACCGCCATGCGATTGCCTTCTTGCTTGATCACGATCTGCTCGCGCGCCTGTTTTTCATCGGAGTCGGGGTAATCGCTGCGCGTGTGTCCACCGCGGCTTTCAGTCCGCTCGAGCGCAGCGCGGGCGGTCGCTTCGGAGACGACGAGCAGCGAGTGCAGGTCGATCGCGGTGTGCCAGCCGGGATTGTATTCGCGGCTCCCGGTGATGCCGGCTTTCCGCGCACGCGCCTTGAGCTTCTCCAGCTCGGCGAGCGCGGTCTCGAGGCCCGCCTTGTCGCGGATGATCCCCGCGTTGCGCTGCATCACGGCCTGGAGCGCCGACTGTACTGCAAAGGGATTCTCGCCCTGTTGCTCGAACGGCTCTAACGCCTCCCGCATCGCCTGCTCGACTTCGGCATCCGGAACCGCAGGTGGTGCGCCGCGCCTGCCCGCGGCATGCTCGCCGGCTCGGCGTCCAAAGACCAGCAAATCGCTCAGCGAGTTGCCGCCGAGGCGGTTGGCGCCGTGCATGCCGCCGCCGACTTCGCCGGCGGCGTAGAGGCCGGGCACCGTCGACTCCTGCGTCTCGGCGTCCACCTTCACGCCGCCCATGACGTAGTGGGTCGTCGGGCCGATTTCCATCGGGTCTTTGGTGATGTCGACGTGCGCCAGCTCTTTGAACTGGTGATACATGCTGGGCAGCTTCTTCTTGATGTAGTCGGGGCTCTGCTTCGAGGCGATATCGAGGACCACGCCGCCGTGCTCGGTCCCCCGCCCCTCCGCGATCTCTTTCGTGATCGCCTTCGCGACGACGTCGCGCGTCAGCAGCTCCGGCGGCCGGCGGTTCTTTTTGCGATCGCCCTTCACCCAGCCATCGGATTCCGCTTCGGTCTCCGCGAAATCGCCTTTGAACATGTCGGGCATGTAGCGGAACATGAACCGCTCGCCCTTGGAATTCTTCAGGACGCCGCCTTCACCCCGCACGCCTTCGGTCACGAGAATGCCGCGGACACTCGGCGGCCAAACCATCCCCGTGGGATGGAACTGCACGAACTCCATATCGATGAGCTCGGCGCCGGCGTCGTAGGCGAGGGCGTGGCCGTCACCCGTGTACTCCCACGAATTGCTCGTGATCTGCCACGCTTTGCCGATCCCGCCGGTGGCCAGCACGATCGCTCCGGTCTTGAACAGCACGAAGCGGCCGGTTTCGCGGAAGTATCCCAGCGCGCCGGCGACCTTACCGCCGACCACGAACAGCCGGACGATGGTGCACTCCATGTGCACGTCGATCCCGGAGTGCACGCCCTTGTCCTGAAGGACGCGGATCATCTCGAGACCGGTGCGGTCGCCGACGTGGGCCAGGCGGCTGTAGGTGTGGCCGCCAAAGGGCCGCTGGTTGATGCGGCCGTCGGGTGTGCGATCGAACAGCGCGCCCCACGCTTCCAGCTCCTTGATCCGGTCGGGCGATTCCTGGGCATGGATCTGCGCCATGCGCCAGTTGTTGTGCATCTTGCCGCCCCGCATGGTGTCGCGGAAATGCACGCGCCAGTTGTCTTCCGGAAAGACGTTGCCGAGGGCCGCGGCCGCGCCGCCTTCGGCCATCACGGTGTGGGCCTTGCCGAGCAGCGACTTGCAGACGAGCGCGACTTTGGCTTTCTGCGCGCTGGCTTCGATCGCGGCACGCAACCCGGCGCCGCCGGCGCCAATGACGACGACGTCATAGCTAAGCGTGCGGATGTCTTGGGGAGGCATTAGGCGGCCGTCCGAATGTCCGTTGTCCGTGCCCTAAAGGGCCGGCTCGGCCAAGTCACACGTCCTGAAGGACGCTCGACCCACAGCCCTTCAGGGCTGGCGTCGTCGCCGAGCCGGGGCTTCAGCCCACGGATAACTAGGCCGGTCATCGTCACAGAATCCTGATGTCGTGGAGGACGCCCATCGCGCAGAGGCGGATGTAGACGTCA
>Ga0137418_10000579_pt1 | contig 33223 bp, 30 predicted proteins | sample CZODoug3_1_2_16f_FD_122242 | JGI IMG/M metagenome (GOLD analysis project Ga0137418, IMG submission 122242) | Vadose zone soil fungal communities from Angelo Coast Range Reserve, California, USA - CZODoug3_1_2_16fungal (Hybrid Assembly) | ecosystem: Environmental > Terrestrial > Soil > Vadose... | reverse complement strand
TCGTACTCGGTGGCTTTGGTGAGAATGTTGGCGACGGCGGGCGAAACCTGGCGATAGACGCGGACGTTGATGGCTTCTTCGTCGGTGAGGGCGGCATCGCGGGCGGCCACGTTGGCCGCGGAAACATCTTTAGAGCTACGCTGCACGGCTGCGACACCGACCGGCTGGCGTTGGCCCCAGCGTGCGCCGGCCCAGTAGGCGGCGCCGATAATGATTGCGCACGCGAGGAGCATGCGGGTGAGGCTAGCGTTGCGTTGCATGGTCATGGTCGAAGTCCTTTGCTGATCTGTGTGCCCACATTATAAGACGACGCGGGCACGCTGACATCGTCCGGCGTCAAAGTTGAGATCATGGGGGGCCCCTCCCCTGGTTTTTGCATAAGTGTTCATTCTGAAGGAACTTAAAGTCCTTTGTTTTGACACACTTTTACAAGTGTTCATTTTAAAGGTAGATAGCGTTGCGGGGCTCGCAGAGTTTTCCGGGTTTGGCGGCACGCCGGCAGCAGCCAGGGAGCGATACTGGCAGCGGGGAGTTGCGGTGGTTGCGGGTTCGTTGATGATGCGGGGTTGTGTGGCGTTCATTTTTCCCTCCTTGGAGGGGTACACCCCGGGTGATTTGCGTAAATGCGGTAGACAAAGGAGATAGACGGCGATTTGGCGTAAAAGCGGTAGATAAAGGAGTTAGAGGAGAGTGGCGAGAAAGGGAGAAGCGGGTTCGTGAGACGAAGTTGAAGCGTGCGAGTGGGTTGGTGCAGAAACGAAAGGGGTTAGATGCGGGAAGGGTGGCGGGAGGCAATTTCACGGGATATGATAGGGCGAGATAGCTATCTTGTACAGTACCAATCTGAGAACTGGTATTAACTAGATGGCAACAGAAATGGCACGCTGTCGTATAACCAAGAGGGTCAGAAGCTAAGCCAAGACCCACCGTTGCGTGAAGCAAAGGCGCAACGATGGGGCACCCGGCTAGTGTCTTATTTGTCTTTCGTAGGACTGTTTTCTAGTGCAAGATCGATTGCAGCGCGGAGAGACTGCTCTGGCTGATTGCCAAGATAATAGCTGACTATTTTTCCGGCGCGGTCGATCACCACGATGGAAGGTATTCCCTCCACGCGGTATTGCTTGGATGCATTCCCCCAACGATCAATGACTGTGTGTAGCTTTCGTTCTTTGCGAAGCATCCATTCCTTTACGTGATCGGCCTTTTCACGCGAGATTCCCCAGATTTCCAAATCTCTATCCTTGTAGTCGTTTTCTATCCTTTCAATGATCGGCATCTCCTCAATGCAAGGAACGCACCACGTCGCCCAGAAGTCCAACAGCACCACCTTACCGCGCATCGTTAATAAATCCACTTTGTGGCCATCGAGGTCTGGCAAATTGAAGTTTGGTGCTTCCTTGCCAATCCACTCGGGTATACGGTGGTCGGCATGAGAACGGGAGAGCTCGTAGTCAATTAGCCATTTCGGTGGAGGTTGGTTCAGTTTCACAGAATCAATTTTGTAAATCCAATGCCAGACGATTGACGTGTCGTCAGCGTCTTGAAGTGTCGCTACTGCCTGCTGGAAGACCATGAGCCGATTCGCATCTATCCAGTATTTGACCGAGCGTTCTTCAGGTTGCCAACCTCTTCGATCGTAAAGGACCTCCAGAACAACGCATTCCACCGGACTTCCTTCGACCTCTATAACCTCCGGAAAAAGCTCCTTTGCGTATTTGACTTCTGTATCTATGTGTTCGTAATTTCCTAGGTGGGGCGGCATCGAGACAGCAAAGGCACCACCGAGACTTGAGTTGCGTGGCTTTCCCTCCGCCTCAATCATCTTTCCATCGGTGAACGTAAATCCCTCGTACTTACGCACAGTGCTGCCTGCTGGAACAAACTCTGATCCTGCTTCAGCATTGGCGGTGCCAAAGCGCATTTCTAACTTCGTGCCTGGAACGGTGGTGGTTAAGTGACCGACAAATTCGAAACTACGAAGGTTCTGATAGTTCTTCGAGACGCGCTTAAGTAGATCAAGAGGATTTTGCGCAGACGCGGTCACCGTTATGAAGCAAATGAGAGTGCCGAGCCACAACGCACGAAGGGTCATCATTCGGTTGCGACTTCCGCCCTTTAGTTTACTCGAATTAGCTCATGGTTTTTGCAGGGGACCACATACCTGAGCCCGCACGACTTACCGGGAGTTGGCGCAAGTCCCTGGGATAGAATTGTGATTCGACCGACTGGCGGATTCCTACTGTTGAACTATGAGCACATCTCGAAGCGACCGTAAACGGAGGAGAATCGGATGGAAGTTCTGGATTCTTATCGGTTTTCTCGGTTTACTTTGCGATTTCGTTCAACTCATTCCGTCTTTTCACGATAAGTATTTTGCGGTTGCCAAGAATGAAGAGACGGCGGTGGGCAGTCTCATATGCACGGCAACGGTCCTAACTTCGCCGCATGGTGAAGATGATGGGTAAGGTGCTTAAGAACGCTGTCGTCGGCGCAACATCATCCAGCGTGGTGATGCTCCTGTTCTTTGCGATCCGGCGAGTCCCCATCAACGTGCTCTATGTGTGGTCATGGGCCATGTTCGCCGCCATCTGCTATGGACGGGCGGCAATGGCCCTCTCGATATACGGAAAGGCCAGCGATACGCGGGTAAAATGGAAGAACGGTCTACTCGGTTGTGTCACCCCTGCCGGTATCATGGCTGCCTCTCTGGTTACAGATCCTATTGTCGGCGCTTCTGCGCAGACCCCAGTTGCGGTCGCAGTGGCCGCTTTGATATCGATGATAGAATCCGATGCCCGTGCTTAACTCGAAGCCACGGGTTTGTACTCCGCTCCTTGCATGAAACAAAGGCGCAAGGATTCCCGCCAGGAGGATCATGAGCATGCATCACGTGCGTGAAGAGAAGCTGCCATTTGTTGGTAGTTCGTATGAGTTTGTCGGAGCTGAGCAGGGCGATACCGGTGTTTCGGTGTTCCTGTTTTATGGCAAGCCCGGTTCGGGGCCGGGACCGCACCGGCATCCTTATGACGAGATCCAGTTCATCCGTGAGGGGCGCGGAGTGTGGACGGTGAACGGCAAGACGATTGAGGGCGGCGCGGGAGACATCTTTGTCATCAAAGCTGGCGAGATTCACAGCTTCAAAGCGATTGGCGATGCGCCGCTAGTACAGGTCGACATCCACGTCAGCCCTCGGTTCATTCAAGAGAACCTGTGATTGCTGAGACCATCTGTCCGGAATCCAATTCTTTGAGCTAAAGCGAAGATTGCATGAAGCAAAGACGCAAGGATGGGCGAACCGTTTACAAAGTTCGAGGATCCGACTGGAAGCCAGCGCTACAACAAAATTCGTCGGACGGCCGGGAGGACGAGACGAAGCGCGAGCTTTCTTGAGGGGCTGAAGCCCAAGATTGTCGACGCTGAACGCGGGGGCTGAAGCCCCCGCCTCCTAAAGAACAAGACGTAGCCGTCAGGATCGCAAATCTCGAAGCCGCGCAGACCGTCGTGTGTATCCTACTGCAGCGTTAGGTTGCGTAGAGGTCGCCGGCGAGGTATTTGAGTCCGCTATCTACTGCGACGGTGGCCACGGTCTTACCGGGTCCGAGTTCGCGGGCCAACTGCAGAGCGGCGACGACGTTCAGCCCGGACGACGTGCCTGCGAAGATGCCTTCCTCCCTTGCCAAGCGCCGGGCCATCGCGCGAGCCTCCTGCTCGTCGATCGCGCGTACTTCGTCAAACTCGCCGTCCTTGAGATGCGGAGGGCGAAATCCGGCCGCTATTCCTTCGACGCGATGCGGTCCGCCTTTACCGGTTGTAAGGAACGGAGACGAAGCAGGCTCGAGGGCCACGATTCTGGCCTGCGATCCACGGGCTCTTAGCGCGCGAGACACACCCATTAGCATTCCCGCCGTTCCTACGCCGCCGCAGAACACGGCAAGTTCCGGGCCGACCTGGTCGAACAGTTCCTTGCCGATTCCCATGTACCCCTGGATTGCGTCCGTGTTGTTGAACTGGTCGGTGTAGTACGTGTTGGGCTCCTCGGCGAGCTTCTTTGCCTTATCGATCATGGTGCGGAACAGTTCCGGGGTAAGCTTTCCGTTTTCCGAAGGAACGATCTGGAGGTCCGCCCCGAAGAGGCGCATGGTCTGCAGCTTTTCGCGGGCAAAGGCGTCGGACGACACCGGTACGAACGGGTAGCCCTTAATCGCGCACACAAGAGCGAGGGAGCTTCCCGTGCTGCCCCCGGTGTATTCGACGACGCGCATGCCCGGGCGAAGGCTGCCGCGCGCCTCGGCGCCCTCGATCATCGCGAGCGCCATGCGATCTTTGTACGACCCCGTCGGATTGTAATATTCGAGCTTGACGACTACATCGGCCATCTCGCGCGTGACGAGCTTTCGCAGTTTCACGGCGGGAGTATTGCCGATGGCATCCAAGACGGAATTTTGTACGTGGAGCGGATTTGGTAAGGGACTTCTGGTCGTGGCCAACGCGGTGCTCCCTTCATTCCTTTTATCGCATCCGTCATCTGAGAACGGCCAACATTATATGCCTGCGGTGAGTAGGAATGGCGCTTTGGGGGGCGCGCGCGGGACGGGTTAAGAGCGCTCGCTTTGCTTGCTTGCCGGCCTGAAGCCCGGCCACTACAAATGTCGCGGAATCGTGCCTGCGCTATGTGTTAGACACAGGCTAAAGCCTATGCCACTGCTGCCTGCGCTACTGCTGGGATTTGGGGGTTTTGTTGCGGAGCTTGGCGGCTAAGGCTGCTACTTGCTTGCGTGTGTCTTCTAGTGAGCCGGAGCAGTCGATTTTTTCCGTGGCGTGGGCGAGCTTTTCGGTCATGGGGAGTTGCGCGGCAATGCGCTGGCGCGCGTCTTGCTCGCTGAAGCCGCGGGCGCGAAGGCGCTCGAGTTGTTGCTCGGGGCGGCACCAGGTGACGACGAGGCCGTCGAGTTTTTTGTCGTAGCCGGCTTCGACGAGCAGCGCGGCTTCGACGAAAGCGGCGTCGCGAGTGCCGCTGTTTGCCCATTCGGCAAATTTTTGGTGAATGGCGACTTCGACGCGAGGGTGAAGGATCGCGTTGAGGATAGCGAGTTTGGCAGGATCGGCGAAGACAATGGCGGCGAGTGTTGAGTGATTTACACGCGCGTCGCTGTCGAGGACCGAAGGACCGAATTCGCGAACGACTTCATCGTAAGCGAGCTGGCCAGGCTCGATGAGTTTGTGGGCGAGGGAATCGGCGTCGAGCACGTCGAAGCGCAACTTGCGAAGCATAGCGGCGACGGCTGTTTTGCCTGTGGCGATGCCTCCGGTTAGGCCGAGGCGCAGCATTTTTCCGGTCACCGTGCGCCGGCGGTGGACTGCACGTTTTCGGCTTTGGATGAGGATTTGCTGCGGCGGAGGCGCGCGGCTTTTATGGTGTTGCTCATGAGCATGGTGATGGTCATGGGACCGACGCCGCCGGGAACCGGAGTAAGCGCACCGGCAGTGTTGACCGCGTCCGGGTGCACGTCGCCAACGAGGACAGAACCCTTCTCTCGGAACTTTTGCAGACGCGCGGGAAAGTTGCGCAAGAGAGACTCGGCCTCTTTTGCGTCGGTAACTTTGTTTGTGCCGACATCGATGACCGCGGCGCCGGGGCGAATCCAGTCTGCTTGCACGTAGCCGGCTTTGCCCATGGCCGCGACCACGATATCCGCGCGGCGGACGACACCGGGGAGATCGCGCGTTTTGGAATGGCAGATGGTGACGGTGGCATTGGCGTGCATGAGCAGCAGCGCCATCGGTTTGCCGACGATGTCGCTACGGCCGAGGACGACGGCGTTCGCGCCCTCGATGGGAATATTGTTGCGACGCAAGATTTCCATGCCGCCCGCGGGCGTGCAGGCGACGAGTCCCGAACGGCCGCTGACTAGACGGCCAAGGCTTACAGGATGAAAACCGTCAACGTCTTTCGCGGGATCGACGGCTTCCAAGACGCGCTTGGTGTCGACCTGAGAAGGGAGGGGAAGTTGGATAAGAATGCCGTCCACTGCGTTGTCTTTGTTCAAGGCGGCGACTAGCTGAAGCAGCTCGTCGGTGGTTACGGATGCGGGGGGCGTGTGCATCCAGCTCGCGATCCCGAGTTGCTGGGATGCGGCGATTTTGGATTTTACGTAGAGCTGGGAAGCAGGATTTTCGCCTACGAGGACGGCAGCCAGGCCCGGACGAATGCCTTCGCCGGCCAGGCGGGCGATTTCGCCTTTCAGTTCGGCGAAGATTTCGTCGCGGATCTTTGTTCCGTCAAGAACGCGTGCGGTCATTGCTGCTCGCTTTCGTATTGAGCCAGTGAAAAATCAAGAATAACACACGGAAGTATCAGATATTTTGACCTCATCATTTGCGCATATTAACGCGACGAATTCTTTGCGTTGGACCCGGATTGACTGCTATGCGAGATTCGCGATGCAGAGTTCGCGCGCGATTTCTTCGCAGCACCGTGCCAAGAGAACCGGTCTTCGGCACGCGGTATCCGGGTCAAAAGCGCTGTTTGCCGACGGACCATCCGGTCTGACACGGATTCAGCACAACGCGAGGCGCAAGAGGTGCGCGCCTACTCCAATGATAGCGAGGAATCGGAAATGGCAAACCTGGGTGGCAGAGCGATTTATCGAACGGTGTTAACGAGGATTCTAGCGTGGGGTGCGCTTGCGGTTTGTGCGAGCGCGAGCCCAGCCTTGGCGCAAAACAGCATCGCCGGGAACTTTACACTTAACGAAAACGCGCGGTTCGGGAACAGCGTTCTTGCAGCAGGTCACTACAAGTTTTTCATCGAACCGATCGGCACCATACAGTCGATTCATTCCATTCAACAAGGCGCGGGTCATCTGGTGCTGGTGGTAATAAGACCGGAGAAATCCGGTCCGACTGCCAGCATCTTTGCAATGGCGTCGCCAAGCGAGCATGCGCGCGAGGCAAGCGAATTGATTCTTGAGCCTGGAAGAACGGGTACACTGGCGCAGACCATGTATCTCGAGAAGGAAAAGCTCTTGGTGGACTTCAATTGGTCTCCGAGAGGGAAGAGCCAAATGGTCGCTCAGAAAATCGAGCCTCAGCAATCAGCCGCGGGGCCGCGAATTGCGGGAACCTACTAGAGGGAAGGCAGCAGGCTTACCGGGCGGGCCGATTTCCCGGCCCGCCCTTTTTATTTGCCCTTGTTGATTGTGTTCGTGGGGACGCCTTCTTATTAATCGGCGGCTGCGTTTTGCGCCTTCGTGGGGTCGATTTCTATACGACCTTTAAAGTGCGCACCGTCCTCGATGCTAATCCGTGCCGTAGAAATGTCCCCAATAACGGAACCATCGGTCTTGACGTCGACGCGATCGCGAGCGTGCACATTGCCGACCACTTTCCCGTAAACAACCACTTCGCGTGCGTGAATCTCTGAAGTGAGCTGGGCGGCGGGCCCGACGGTGAGTCCATGGCCGCGCAGGGAAATGGGTCCATCCACTTTTCCGTCAATCTGCAAATCCTCGGTGCCGGTAATATGCCCCTTAATTTGCAAGCTGGAACCGAGGCGCGCGGAGCCGCGTGCCGGGCTACTGCCGAGCCCAGGTGCGGGCGTGGGCGGGTTGCTGAAAGCGACGACCGAAGGTTTTGCTGCTTGCGTTGGCGGAATTGACGATTCGGTTTGCGGCTGCTGTTTGGTCCACATAGTTTTCTCCCTTAGCGGATGAGATTGGATTCCGCTCCGGGTTGGGAGGAGCAGCGTGGATTCAATCTAGGCGCGTTGAGGGAGGCGCTGCAACGGCGAATTCAGGTGGAATTGCTCAGCTCGAAACTGGCCCTACGGACAGGACGGCGCAGAGAAACTGGCGAGCCGCGGCCTCAGGAGCGAAGACGAGACGAGCTAAGAGTGCGGCGTCAGGGCGGGTCAAAGACCCGCCCTGACCCCTTGTGCGTTTAGCAGATGTCGTACTGCTCCCAGTGCAACGTGGCGTCGGACTGGATGATCACGTGTTTGTGCGTGGTCTGTTCGAGTTCGTCGATCAGCATGGACTCGCGTGTTTTGAGCGCCTTCGCAATTTCCGGATGGACGCGTAACGTCAGGTTTGGCGCCTCATTATCGGCTGTAGCGGTGGCCATTTTGCGCGCCTCTGCCTGGATTTCGTAGCAGAGCGTCGGGATGGACTTCACCATGCCGGAGCCGGTGCAATACGGGCAAGGCTGGCAGAGCACGCGTTCGAGGGCTTGCTTGGTACGTTTGCGCGTGATGCAGACGAGGCCGAATTCGTTGAAGGACAGCGCCTTGGACGGAGCTTTATCCTGTTCAAGCGCTTGCTGCAGCGCGACGAGAACTTTCTCACGGTTGCGGCGCTCTTCCATGTCGATAAAGTCGACCACGATGATGCCGCCGAGGTCGCGGAGACGAATCTGGCGGACGATTTCCTTCACGGCTTCGAGGTTGGTCTTGACGATGGTGTCCTCGAGGCGCGTGGAGCCCTTGCCGACGAATTTCCCGGTATTGACGTCGATCGCCACAAGCGCTTCAGTGTGATTGATGACGATGTAGCCGCCGGATTTGAGCCAAACCTTGGCGCGCAAGGCTTTATCCAGCTCATGCTGAATGCCGAACTCCTCGAAGATCGGCGTTTCTTTGCTGTAGAGCTTGACACGATTGACGAGCTTGGGCTGGAAGCGGCTGACGAATTCGACGACCTTGCCGTATTCCTCTTCGCTGTCAATCCAGATGGCGCTGAAATCGTCGCTGACGTAATCGCGAAGGATGCGTTCGACGAGATTTAGATCGCGGTGCAGAAGCGCGGGAGACTTGCGCTGCTCGCTGCGCTCCTTGATTTCGTTCCAGGTCTTGCCGAGGAACTCAATGTCCGTGCGAATCTCTTCGTCGGAGGCGCCGCCGGCGGCAGTTCGAACGATGAAGCCGCCCGGATAAGCGCCGCGCGCTTCACCGACCAAACGGCGCAAGCGCGAGCGATTTTCGGCGGCAGCGATTTTGCGCGAAACGCCGATGTGGTCAATCGTTGGCATGTAGACCAGGAAGCGGCCGGGCAGCGCGACGTGGCTTGTGATGCGCGCGCCTTTCTTGCCGAGGGGCTCCTTGGCGATCTGGATGACGATGTCCTGGCCGGCCTTCAGCATCTCCGAAATTAGCTGAGGACGTCGCGAAGGTCCGGAGTGGCCACCCTGATGACGATGCGGGCCGCCTGGGCCGCGGCGTTCGAACCGAGGACCGCCGCTGGGACGGCCACCACGGCGATTATCGGGCCGGCCGCCGCCGCGATTTTCACCACCACCGCGATTGTCGCGGCCACGGTTGTCGCGATCGCGCCCACCGCTGCGGTAAGGCCGCTGGAAACGAGCCCGCGGATTGCCGCCGATGCGCGCGGAATCGCGAGGGAAATCCTGGCGAGGTTCGGAAGCGCCGGAGCGCGGTGCGCGTGTTTCGCCGGGCAGAAGAATGGAATCGTCTTCTGCGATTACCGGCTGGGGCGCGGATTCGGTTCCGGTGGCCTCGATGGGTTCGCGGCCAGTCTCTTCGTGGATTTCTGGCTCGCCGATGGCAGCCGCATGCAACGCACTTTCGTGCGCTGCATCTGCTTCCGCTTCGCGGAGGGCATGGGAGTCAAGAGCGCGTGTCTCGATATCCTCGATCTCTTCTGCACCTACATCGTGAGACTCGGCTTCTGCCTCGGCAGCATGAATCTCCTCATGTTCTTCAGCCTGGGTTTCTTCTTCTTCCTCCTCCTCTTCAGCTTCCTCGTCCTCTTCCGTCTCTTCGAAGGTGGCGCCGCCCACGAGCGCGTCGGCTGCGGCGTACGCTTGTGTTTCTTCGTGCTTGGCTTCGATCAGGCTGGAGGAGATTACCGCAACATCTTCCTCGCTAAGAGGTGCATCGGCGCGCGCAGGTTCCTGCTCGACCGCGCCCGAGGTGCTGGATAGCGCCTGAGGTTCCGCGGTTATCGTATCGTCAGAGGCGGCATTTGACTCGGTTGATGCCTCGGCTTCGTTGCCCGTTTCAGCAAGCAGCCAGCGTGGCAGGCCGCCGGACGAGCGGCGCGGCAAGTTTCCACCGGAAGGCGTCCCGCCCGGTTGAACATTGCTGCGGGAAGATATCGAGTCTCCGAGGTCGGGTTGCGGTTCGTGAATCTCCGGCTCGATGAGCGCAGGCGCGGGAGCGGCGGCAGCCGGCTTGTTTCGGTACTTGGCGAGGGATTCGCCGGGCAGCACGATATCGTCTTCGCTGGAGCTCGGCGGAGCGGCCGGAGGGCTGAAACGCGAGCCTTCAGGGCGACGATGGTCGCGCGGTTCGAAACCGCGGCCTTGCTGCTGGCCGCGCGAGTCGTAGGCACCGCGGGAATCGCGCGGTCGCTGATCGCCTTGCGGCGATTGCGGGGATGCATACTTCGAGGGGGGAAGATTGCGGCCGCCTTGTGGGCGTCCACCACGCCGGCGTCCACCGCGTCGGCCCCAGCGTCCTCCACGCCCGCGATCACCGCCGCGATCTCCGCGGAAATCTTGCCCGCGATCATTGCGGTCGCTGCCGCCTGGACGAGAGTATTTCTGCGTGGGGTTGTACTGCTGTCCAAAATTTTGCGGAGCGGAGGCGTTCGATTCCGGCTGGCGCTCTTCAGGTTCGCTCTGTCCTGCGCGATTTTCATCGACCTGGCCGTCGCCCTGAGCTTCTATTGCGGCGGAGCTGTCGTGCTCGTGCGTGAAATCCGCATGCATGGGCTCTTCGTGCGGAATAGTTTGCTGCGGAGCGTCGTCGGCGCTAAGCGGCGCTGCGTCATCGGAGCCGTGCGCGTTGGCTAGAGACTCGCCCGGCAAGGCCTCAACGAGCGCTGCAGCAGGCGGAATCGCCGAGACTTGCGGCGCGTGGCCATGACCGTGGTCGTGATCGTAGTCTTCGAGGTTTTCGAAGACATCGCTGACGTACAGAAACGCGTCGCCGTCCAGCCCGATATCCACGAACGCGGACTGCATACCCGGAAGCACGCGGGTAACGCGGCCCTTATAGATGCTGCCGACCAGCGCGAACTCTTTTTCGCGCTCGATGTAAATCTCGACTAGCTGACCTTCTTCGAGAATCGCGACCCGGCGTTCGTGGGAGGCCGCGGAGATAACCAATTCTTTCGACATGAAAACTCCTTGGGACGCATGGCCGCGGGTTTGTGTCCGAGGTCGGTCCGTAACAGCGGCGCCTGTCCCGGAAGAACCGGGACACACGTGTGCGACACCTGTAGGGAGGCGGCGCGGTGTTCGAATGCGGAGGGGCTGGTCCCGGCGGTGCCGGGATTGCCGACTACGACGTACGTCCTCTGGCGTTCGAGGCTACTGCTATCGCGGGTAACCGACTGCCGGGAAGCTCCCGGGCAAACGGCGGACGATGCTGTCCTCACTCTTTCAATCCTAAGTATTCGACCCGGCGCGGCTTTCAATGTTGCAGCCAAGCGCTCGGGACTGGCGGCTCGCCTAGTTGACGAAGCGGCGAATTCGCACGTTCATCACCAAACCAATCGCCAGGAAAACAAACAATGTAGCCGAGCCCCCGTAGCTCATCAGCGGCAACGGGATGCCGGTAACCGGCATATAACCGATCACCATGGCCACATTCACCAAAACATGGAAGCCAAGCGCCGCGGCTACGCCCATGACCAGAAACATGCCTGCGCGATCTTTCGCGCGCTGAGCATTCTGCACTAGTCGTAGCAGCAGTGCCATATACAGCCCTAAGGCAAGTAGCACGCCTTTGAATCCCTGCTCTTCAGCCCATGCCGACATGATGAAGTCGGAATAACGTACCGGGATGTAGCCCAGTTGATTCTGACTGCCCTTGCCAAACCCTTTTCCCCAGAAGCCGCCGGAGCCCACCGCAATTTCCGATTGCAGCAACTGGTAGCCGGAGCCTTTTGCGTCTTCTTCCGGGTGCAGGAAGGAAGTGATTCGTTCCCGTTGATACGGTTTCAGAATGTGCCGGCTGACCGGCGGGTAGAAAACACTTCCAATCAAAAGAAGCCCTGCTAATGAAAATATCGCTGCGTGTTGCCACTGCAAACCACCTAAATATGCGCCAATCACCAACAGAGGCACTAAGACGAGCGCCGTACCTAAATCAGGCTGTTTCAGAATCAGAGCCAGTGGCAACCCTACTAAGAGCCCAGCCTTGATCAAATCGCGCAAGGAGAGCTGATCACTGCGCACCTCGGCAAAGAAGCGCGCCAACACAATGATTATAATCAATTTGACCAGTTCTGACACCTGGAGAAATTCGCCAAGCACGGGAATCCAGCGTTTGGCTCCAAACCGTGTATGGCCGACCAGGAGAACGGCAACCAGGGCGGTCACCCCAAGTAGGTAGAGGATGGGCGCCTGGTCCAGTATTAGATGATAGTCGAGGCGAGAAAGCGCAAACATCGCGATGAAGCCTATGGCGAGCCAGCGAACCTGCTTCATGTGCATGCCGGCGAGCGAACTGCCGTGCGTGGCGGAATAAATTTCAATCACGCCCAATGCACAGATCGTGGCAAGGATGGCCAGCAGCCACCAATCGTAATCACGTGTTCCCGGTGCTTCCTTCATGATTCCTGCGCCTTGACGGCTAAGATTATCGAAGTCATCGCGGGTCCTCGGGTTGCGCTTCGCGGGCCGCAACAGCAGCTTCTCTGGGATTGGGCACCGGTTGGATCGTTGCCGCAGGACGTGCGGAGCCGAGGCCATTGCGCTTGTCTTCTTTATTTTCAGCGGTGACGGTGCCGTCGGTCTTCTTCATCTTCTTGTCGTAATAAGCTTTGACCACGTCGCGCACCACAGGACCGGCCGCTTCGCTCCCGTGTCCGCCAGCCTGCACCAGCACGGAAACCACAATTTCCGGCATGCGCCGCGGAGCGTAACCGACAAACCATGAGTTGTCCTTGAACTGCTTGCCTTTGCCGAGGCGGCTACGTAGATCGTAATTGATGATTTGCGCCGTTCCGCTCTTTCCGGAGAAATCTACTCCCGTGAGCTTCAGGGCGCCTGCGGTGCCGTGAGGTTCGTTCACCACGCCGTACATGGCATTGGTCACTTTTTCCACGGTGGAGTCGGAAATATTGAAACGTTCTTCTCCGACGTTCGGCGCATCCTTTAACAAATGCGGTTGCTTGAATACTCCGCCCATTGCAATACCGCCAATCGCGCGCGCCAGCTGAAGCGGCGTTGCCGTAACCGCGCCTTGGCCGATGGCCACGGAGATGGTTTCACCAGCGTACCATTTGCGGTGGAAGACGCGTTGCACCCATTCTTCGCTCGGAACCAGACCGGTTTCTTCCGATGGCAGGTCGACGCCGGTGCGATGTCCGAGGCCCAGATGCGATGCATAGTAGGAAATTCGGTCGATGCCGAGGCGCTGCCCCACGTTGTAGAAGAAAATATCGCAAGACTCCACGATCGCTTTGTGCAGATCCACGAAGCCGTGCGAACTCTTCCCGAAAACCCAGCACTTGAATTGGCGGCCATAGAAAGTGGCGTAGGCCGGACAAAAAACGGTGAAGCCGGACGGGGGAACTTTGTCTTCGAGCATGGCGGTGGCCATGATGATCTTGAATACCGAGCCGGGCGCGAGCTGTGCTTGGATTGCGCGATTCAGGAGCGGCTTTGCAGGATCGTCGTTCAGCTGCTTCCATTCCTCGTTGGAGATGCGAACGGCGAAATCATTCGGGTCGGGAGCGGGATGGCTGACCATGGCCAATATCTCGCCGCTACGCGGATCGAGTGCGACAACCGCACCATCGCGCGCACCGAGCGATTGCTCCGCGACCTGTTGTAAATCAGCATCGATGGTGAGCTGAATCTGCTTGCCCGGAACGGCTTCCTGCGTGGGCAGGTGGTCGACTTCCTTGCCGACGCTGTTCACGACGACGCGCCGCATGCCGTCGGTGCCTTGCAGCAGATCATTGTATTGGCGCTCGAGTCCGGATTTGCCCACGAAGTCGCCGGGTCGGAAGCGTCCGTTGCTGGCTTCGATCTGTTGCTCACTGACTTCGCCAACGTACCCGCTTGCGTGCGCCATGAAGCCGCCCGGCAAATAGCGGCGGCGGTGCACCATCAACATTTCCAGCACGGGTATATCTGTGCGATGCGAATCGATGAAAGCCACGTCGGCCTTACTCGCTTCCGGCTTGATGACGATAGGCTGGAAATTCTTGAGGTTGCGCGAATTCTGCAACTGCTCTTTCAGATCCGCCATGGGAATGCCCAAACCATCGGAGATGGCGGGCAGACTCTTTTCCACCTGCGCGGGATCATCGCGAAGAAGAAGGACGCTGAAGGATGGATAATTGTCGACCAGAACGCGGCCATCGCGGTCGAGCATGCGCCCGCGCGGCGCGATTACGGGAATGGAGCGTACGCGGTTGCGCTCAGCCCACTGCAAGAATTTGTCGGAATCGATGACCTGGAGCTTCCAGAAACCTACGAGCAGCACGCCGATCATCCCTACGATGACGTAGGAGACGATGGCCAGCCGCTGTTGCGGCAGTCGATTGTCGTTGCCAAACCAGTACGACACGAAAACCCCGCGCGCGAGTCTTTCATCGGCGGCTGCTAAGGAGCCGCGCTAGTTCAGGGCTGTTCGTCGCCCGTCCCGATATTATTCTCGGGCCTGTCTCGCGTCACGAATCAGTTGCACAGCGTGGGTCTCGAAATGTCCTTGGAGAAATCGCTACAATTTCGGCAAAGAAAGATTTCGAAAATCTCAGCAGCTTCCCGACCGCCGGACTGGGCCTTCCGAACCTCGGCCAAGTCTTAAGAAACGTAACATCCGCTGAGGGCCAGCCGCAAGCCGTCCAGAAGGACAGGTTCCATTTACGCTACTAGGCGTTCCGCTTGGCGCCGCTTTTCAAGCGTGAGCCAAACTTGCTCCCGAGGGCGCTGCACGTTATCGTGCTAAAACGTTTTTATGGCGGATCCACCACGCGCACCACTACGGCTAGCTCTTATCGGGATGTCCGGAAGCGGAAAAAGTTTTTGGACGAAGCGACTGGCGATGGCTGGCCATGTGTCGATCTGCTGCGACGATCGCATTGAGCAGCGGCTGCGGTCGCGCCTGGAAGGTGGCGGCTATTCGGGCATTAATGGCGTAGCCTCTTGGATGGGATGGCCAGACAGCGCCACCTATGCGCAACGCGAAGCGGAGTATCTTGCGGAAGAAATCGCGGCACTTGACGGAGTTCTGACCGACCTGGAGCGAGATCGTTCGCGCGAACTAATTCTGGATACGACCGGCAGTGTCATCTATACGGGAAACGCTCTCTTACTCCGGCTGCGGCGACAAATGACAATCGTGTATCTGGCCGCTGCGGCAGACGAACAGCAGCTCTTGATCGAGCGTTACCTGAATGATCCCAAGCCGGTCCTCTGGCGCGGCGCTTTTCAGTCGAAAAAGGGCGAAACGCCGCGCGAAACAGTCGCGCGGTGCTATCCCATATTGATCGCAGCTCGCCGCCAAAGTTATGAAGCTCTCGCGCATTGCATTCTGCCAGTCGCGGAATTGCGCGCTCCTGCGCTCGATGCGGCGGCCTTTCTGGCCCAGGTTAAGCTTCGGTTGGAACGCACGAAGTGAGATACCGCAGTACATCCAGGCAAGCGCCGTTGACATCGCTGCGCGGAGCGGTGCTGCGCGGCCTGGCGCCGGACGGCGGGTTGTACATGCCGGTCGAAATCGCGCGCCGCTCGCCAGAAGAGTTGGAGGAGTTTCGCCGATTGCCGTTCACCGAAGTGTGCTTTCGCACCGTCAAGCCTTTTGCCGGACCGGAACTGCCCGAGGAAGTTTTGTGGCAGGTAGTAAGCGAAGCCATCAATTTCCCGGTGAAATTGATTTCGCTTTCACCCGCTCTACATATCTTAGAGCTATTTCACGGACCCACTCTCGCGTTCAAGGATTTCGGCGCGCGGTTTATGGCGCGGCTAATGGGCTATTTCGTTCGAGGAGAAACGCGGCCGCTTACCGTTCTCGTAGCCACGTCTGGGGACACTGGGAGCGCCGTGGCACACGGATTCCTGGGCGTGGCTGGAATTCGTGTGGTGATCCTGTATCCCTCGAAGCGCATCAGTGAGGCGCAGGAAAAGCAGTTTACGACGCTTGGCGAAAATATCACTGCGCTGGAGGTCAGCGGGAGTTTTGATGATTGCCAGCGGCTTGTGAAACAAGCGTTTTCCGATGTTGAACTCAATAAGCGCGCGTTTTTAACATCCGCAAACTCAATCAATATCGGCCGCTTGCTGCCGCAAATGTTTTATCACGTGGCGGCATATCGGCAGCTCCCAGTGGCGTCCGTACCTCTGATTGTTTCCGTGCCGAGCGGAAACTTTGGCAATCTCACGGCGGGAATTTTCGCCAAGCGCATCGGATTGCCCGTTACACGGTTTATCGCCTCTACCAACGCAAATGACGTTGTACCGGAATACCTGCGCACTGGAGAATTTTCTCCGCGAGCGGCAAAGCCTACGCTCTCCAACGCCATGGACGTGGGTAGCCCGAACAATTTTCCGCGACTGCTCGATCTCTGCCGAAACCGGCTCGAATATGTGCAGCGCGAAATCTGGGGGCATGGGGCCACGGACGAAGAGACGCTGAACGCCATGAAATACGTGCATGAGCGCTTCGGCTACATTGCGGATCCGCACACGGCTGTTGGCGTCCTTGGCTGGGAAGCGTATCGGCGCGAGCACCCCGAGCCCGCTCAGGGATTAGTGTTAGCGACCGCGCACCCCGCCAAATTTGCCGACGTCGTCGCGCGCGCTATTGGGATGGCGCCGCCGTTACCAGATCGCCTCGCTGCCTACCTGCAGCGCGCCAAGCTATCGCAACCCATTTCGAGCAAATACGAAGATTTCAGGCAATTCCTGCTTGCGCACTGATTGCCGCTCGGACCAAAAAATAGGAGGAATTTACGTTAGTTGCCGCTACGATTTGCGCAGACGGTCCAGGAAGGCAAACAGCAGCACCGCTACTACGGCGTTGAGGGCCGCCGCGATCAACAGCCTGAGTGTGAACCACGGCTCCGGTTCAGCGAGCAGCACGCGCCGCGTCAGAGTGACGAAGCCCTGATGCACGACGAAGAAAATCATGGTCGTGGCAAAACGCGCGGCGGGATGTTCCGTGTCGAGCCGCGCCCCTATCGATGAGGCCAGGTAGCCAATAATTGTTTTTGCGATGCCGTACAGTCCGAGCGGCACCGTCGGTCCGCTCAAGCTGTCCTGCAGGAGGCCGGTAAACATGCCCAGCAGCAAGCCCGTAGAAGGATTGCGCCGGCTAAGCCCAAAATAAATCGTTATCAGCAGGGGAAGATCCAGGACGGCAAATTTCGGGATGTACACCGGAATAAAGGCCTGGAGCATCAGCGCCAGAAATGTCGAGCCCACAATGGCGCCGGCGCGGAACTTGTGCACCTCAATGTGCGTTTCCGTCAGTCGAAGATCGAATGCGTCATTCATCATGGATTTACCGCCGCGGTGCCGCCCACGGTCTTGCTTGCCTCAGCCGGAGCAGCAACAGGTTCTTTCTTCTGCTCAAGGGGATGAAGCGTCAGGAGCACAATCACTTCTTCGAGGCGTTGCAGATTCGCCGCCGGCCGCACACGCACTTGCTGGAACGGCCGCCCGGTCTTGATTTCGGCCACGACGCCAACCGGCAAGTCGCGCGGAAAAATACGATCCATTCCGCTGGTGATCACGTGCTCACCGAGATTGACGGTTTCGTCGGTTGGAATATATTTCATGGAAAGGAGTGGGTCGCCAGTACCGCCCACCGGACTTTGAATACGCGAATCCGAAAGCATGGCGCCCACGCCGCTCTCCCTGTCCGTGAGCAGCAGCACTTGTGCGGTGTCGCGATAGGATTCGATTACTTTTCCCACCACGCCGTCGGGCGTGATCACGCCCATGTTGCGGCGAATCCCATCGCGCTCGCCATGATCGAGATAGATCGTGCGGCTGGCCGTATCTGCGCTCGTTCCGATCACCCGCGCCGCCAGCATCGGAACGTTGTGTTGCGCTTGCCGGAAATTCAGCAGTGCCGCCAGACGGTCGGCCTCCGCCGCCTTGCTTTGCAGTTGATTGACTTGCAGCTTGAGCTGGTCGTTTTCGCTCCGCAATTGTTCGTTTTCTCGCGAGGTGTTCTGCAGCGCGAAGTAATGGCTCCAGGTGCCGCGAATGTTGCCGATCCCTTTCGCGCCCGCTCGCTGGAATGGCGAAACGGCGCCAACCGTCCACACCCGGAGTAGGCGGCCCTGCGAGTCGCGCTTGATCTGCACGGCCAACAGCACCACTTGCAGCAGGATTACGCCTGCCAGAAGTATCAGCGATCTATGTCGAGAGGGAATGCCGGCCATTTTTTGTTCAACACTCTTTAACGATGCCGCAGTCAGGGCAAATGAAAACGGAATTGCGCAGGGCGCCAAAAATTTCAAACCACCGTGACAAGTCACCGATTGCTAGTCGATGCAAACCTGCCGCAGCAATCGGAAATCACTCAGCATCTTTCCCGTACCCAGCACTACGGACGCCAGCGGGTCATCCGCGATGGAAACCGGCAAGCCGGTCTCTTCCCGGATACGTTTGTCCAAATTCTTGAGCAGTGCACCGCCGCCGGTCAGCACGATGCCGCGATCGCTGATGTCCGCCGAAAGTTCGGGAGGGGTGCGCTCCAGCGCCACGCGAATGGCATTCAGAATCGTGGCAACGCATTCCGCCAGCGACTCGCGAATTTCACTGTCGTCGATCGTTACCGTCCGCGGCACGCCTTCAATAAGGTTGCGGCCCTTCACTTCCATGGTCAGCGGCTTCTCCAGCGGGTATGCGGAGCCGATTTCCATCTTGATCTGTTCCGCGGTGCGCTCGCCGACCAGCAGGTTGTACTTGCGTTTCAAATACTGCATAACCGATTCGTCCATCTCGTTGCCGGCGACGCGCACCGAGCGCGAGTAGACAATGCCGCTCATCGAAATAACCGCAATGTCCGTCGTGCCGCCGCCAATATCAACGACCATGTTTCCGGAGGGCTCTTCGATGGGCAAGCCCGCGCCAATCGCAGCGGCCATCGCTTGCTCGACCAGGTAGACTTCGCTGGCGCGCGCGCGATATGCGGAGTCCTGCACGGCGCGCTTTTCCACCGGCGTAATTTCGCTTGGCACGCCGATCACGATGCGCGGATGAACCAGCACGCGGCGGTTATGCGCCTTCTGAATAAAGTAGGTCAGCATTTTCTCGGTGACTTTGAAATCCGCAATCACGCCGTCTTTCATGGGCTTGATGGCCACGACGTTTCCCGGCGTGCGGCCGAGCATGTCTTTCGCTTCGCGCCCCACAGCCACCACTTCGCCGCTATTCTTATTGATTGCCACGATCGACGGCTCGTTCACCACGATGCCTTTGCCGTGCGAGAACACGAGCGTGTTCGCCGTGCCCAAATCGATCGCCAGGTCGGATGAAAACAAACTGAACACCGACCTGAGGTTGTAACCGTTCTTATTCATTCCTCGTTCCCCCTGCGGAAAGCTGCCCCGACCACCGTCCGGAGCCATCTATTCTCTCCGGACCGAACCGCTAGCGCAAAGCAGCGCATCATGTGGTTGTCGCGTGATCGTCAAGCAGCAGCGCGAATCGCTCTATTCCTACCCTAGCACTTCGCCATCGTCCGGACCATCTCGCCCAGCGACTTACTTCGGTATCACTACCGATACTTGCTGTTTGTTCGTTCCTCCCCGGCGGTTCTGGCCAATAACGACAATCGTATGCTCTCCAGGCAGGAGCGGTTCGGTAAAGTGGTGGAACGTTCCGTCTTTGGCGATATTCGGCACGGCTTGCGCGTTGATGATCAACGCGGCGCCAGGTTCAGTGCGGCCGATAATTTCCACCACTCGGCCATGCAATTGCGTGCCCTGAATCTCGAGCATCATTTCCTGCGCTTTGCCTTGGGCCACGAGCGTGAACTTATAGGTTTCGCTCACATCGCTCGACAATTTTTTCGCACTCGTCGCTGTGACATTCCAAAAATAGTCCCCGGCTTCCAGCCCGGTAATGTCCACGCCTGTGCCGGTTACTTTTGGCGCTTCCTTCACGATTTTGGTAAACATGCTTGTCGTGCTGATACGGAGCGAATAAGATGCCGCGTCCTGCACGGGCTTCCACTCAAAGTGCACGGCGGCCACTCTTGGATTCTCCGCAATGATGGGGGTAAGGTTGATCGGCTCCAGTAATTCCGGCGGCGCGAGTACATCGGACTTCGAAATTGGTCCTCCCGAAGGGATGTCAACCTTTTGGTATTGCGTCAACTCGATCCGATCCTGGCCCCGCTGTACTTGAGCGCTGCCGTTCGACACGACGATTTCGCTTTCCTTCGTATCTTTGTCCAACTTAACCGCCGCACGGCTGTTGGGGCGCAACTCCGCCTTTGCATCTTCTACGCTAACAGCCGCTTTCGATCCCGGTGACGACCAATTTCCGGTGGATAGGTCCACCGCGCCCGTGTTGATGCGTACCGCCACGCTGGTCGGGCGATTGCTGGCCATGGAATTCTCTTCGACAGTAATGAGTGTGCCCGGCTTGACTGTGTAGTTGGTCCCGTCAGCAAACGTGACGCGGGCGTAACCATCGGCGCCCGTTTGCACCAGATCGCCTTTGTCCAGCGCCGTGCGGTAATCCGCATCCACCCACTGCACGGAGCTGACTTTCTTCACTTGCACCCGGCCATCCAAGTTCACGAATTTCGCCTGTGTTTGCGTGACGGACGCGTTTTCACCTTCATTGCTTGCAATTGTGGAGAGCTTGCGAGTCACGGCCGAGTATAAGCTCGGAAATGCGATGAACATTCCAGCGAGGATAATCGCACCCAGCAAAAGGCCATAAATGATTACCGTCTTGTAGGTGACGGCGTGCCACTCCACTTCGACGCGGTGGATCTTTGGCGGAGCGGCGGGCTCCATCGGCCGATTGGGTTCGGTGGGCGTTTGTGTAGGCACAATTCAGGCGCACTCGTAGCGCCATTTTCGCAATGTAACACAGGGCTTTTGCTCCGGGCGGAACCGCGCGCAGCGGCGTAGTCAATGTGCAAATAGCACTTGCGACGCTTTTAGTTCGTCGCTGTCTGGCGAATCAATGGCGTAGGAAATAGCTGCGCTTGTCCAAGCCGGCGGCTACAGCCACATCGAAGAAACCTACCATCATCTCGTCGTATGTCTGCTCGCCCCAGCGGACGGCTTCAGTTGGGTCCGGGTTGTGCGGATTATTCGCGGAATTGTCGTACCATGCGACCGCTTGCAACTCCGTACCGGCTTTGAGCCGCAGCGGCTCCGCGAGTCGATAGCTCATCTGCCAGTGAAAGTGATAATTCACGCGTAGGAGTGTTTCCATCTCCATCTGCGTTTTGCCGTTCGACCCCGCTCGCGATTGTTCGCCTGTTACGCGCTGCACCAGGTTGTATTCAAAGCGCTTTCCTCGAAGGTGCATATGCGGGAAGAAACTAAGTAAGGTCGCATCGTTCGGCAGGGTGCCGCGCGCTTCGACGCGAAAGTTGTCCACTCCTGGCGGAATCACAAAATGATCGTTCGTGAGTTGTAGCGTGAGCACTCGTTGCGGAGGCGGCGTTTTGGAAAGGACTAGACCTACGCTGCTTTGGTCCGTAGCTGGTTTTCCGTTCGTCGTGTAGTGCATTTGAAAAACCAGGTCGGACCCGGCGGGAAGAAACTTAGCCATGCTATCCGGCCATTCGTCGGGCGAACTTCCCGGCGCGTACACCAGAAGAATGTCGCTGTCCGTCCAGTGTGCACCCCGTCGGTCGTCCGGGTCCTTCAAGGTCGCGGCGGTAAACGGTTCTCCTGCCGGCGCATGGCGCAGCCAATTCGAGTCTGGCGGCCTGATGTAGACCACTGCGTGATGCACATTGGCGCGGGCTGACGGAAGCACTTCTGCCATTTGCACCCAACGGCCCTCGGCGAAGTGCGTGGGGACAATTTCGTACGTGTAATCCACATCCCCGCTCGCCGGCAGCTGCACAGGGTGCGTCATTTTCACTATCAGATCCGGTTGAGGGATGCTCCAGCCTTGCGCCCAACGATGCGGAACTGGCGCGTCATCGGGGTTTCCGGCTGGCCCTTTGGCGGCTGCCCACGCCGCCAACGTTGCGATCTCATCGCTGCTGAGCGAAGGATCATTGCTAAAGCGCCCGATCCCCGTTACCGCAAACCACGGCGGCATTGATCGGTTCTGTGTGGCCAGGTGGATGGCCTCAGCGAACGGGCGCGCTCCCTCATAAGTCTCAAACGACATAGGCGCGATCCCACCAGCGCGATGGCAAACCTCGCAATGCCCTCGCAAAATTGGAAGCACGTCGCGGTAGAAAGTGGGCGCATCGGCGTGCCCCGCACTGTGCGCAGCCCAGCACGTCCGGAAAGAGCCGACGGCGGCGTAGGGCTCCGAACTCCGCTGCGAATAGACAAACGTGCCGGTAATAGCGGCAAAGCACCAGAGAATCGTTCTTAATGCGGTGGCCGCGGTCGAAGGCATCAGCGGAGTAGGATGACGAACGGGCATATTCTGGTTAGCCCCAACTCGATGATTCCATTTGAGCCGTTTGCCCGCATCTCCTATAATCTAAGTTTGTCCATCAACTGGAGGAACTAGCAGTATGGCTGTAGCAAAAGACTCTCGCAAAACCGGTATGCGTATCCTGCTCGGAGTGGTAGTCCTGCTCCTCGGGGGTAGCATGCTGCTTTATCTCGTGCCGCAAACGCCGGGTACGGGTGAGGCCTCCTCCACGGACATTGTGGCCAAGGTCGGCGATGAAACCGTTAGCGCGGCCGAAGTGCGCCAGCAGCTTTCGGAAACTCTACGTGGCAGCCAAGTTCCCGATATGCTCAAGGGGTACTACACGCGTCAGATTACGGAGCAACTTGTCTCCAGGAAGGCCATTGAATACGAAGCCAAACGTCTCGGTGTTCGCGTTTCCGATCAGGAACTTGCCGATCGCATTCGGCGCATTCTCCCTGGTGTATATAATGGCGATACTTTCGTAGGCAGAGATCAATACACTGCTGAGGTTCAAGCACGCACCCAGATGACGGTAGCTGCCTTTGAAGCTGTCGTCCGTCAGTCTATGGTCCTCGAAAAAATACGAAAGCTCGTTACCGACGGCATTAGCGTTGGCCCTTCCGAACTCCAAGACGAATTCAAATATAAGAACCAGAAGGTGAAACTGGATTACGCGTTCATCAAGCCGGAAGATCTGGAAGCCAAAATCACTCCCGACGTTACAGAGATCAAGGCTGCCTACGAAAAGAACAGAAGCAAGTACCAGGTTCCAGAGAAGCGCGTTGTTCGTTATGGACTTATCGACCTGACCCAGCTTCGGCAAAACGCTCAGGTTTCTGACGCCGATCTAAAGGCTCAATATCAGCAGAATATCCAGCAATATGAAGTGCCGAATCGCGTCCATGCCGAGCACATTTTGCTGATGACCGTAGGGAAGACGGACGCTGAAATTGAGGAAATCCACCAGAAAGCCGAAGATGTCCTCAAGCAAGCCAAAAAAGGCACCAATTTTGAAGACCTCGCGAAGAAGTATTCCGAGGACCCAGGCAGCAAGGACAAGGGCGGCGACTTAGGCTGGATCACGCAAGGCCAAACCGTGCCGGAATTTGAGAAAACGGCGTTTGGCCTTGATAAAGGCAAGATTTCTGACCTCGTAAAGACGCAGTACGGGTTCCACATCATCAAGGTCCTGGACAAGGAAACCGCGCACACCAAGCCCTTCGAGGAGGTCAAGGATTCCATTAGGACGCCTCTCCTGCTCACGAAAACGGACAAGATGGCCAGCGACGAAGCCGACCAGCTTTCCGCCACGATTCGGCGATCCAATAAGGTGTCGCTCGACGATCTAGGCAAGCAATTCCATCTGTCTCTCGGCGAGACCCGGCCTGTGACCGCCACCGACCCCATCCTCGAGCTGGGCAACTCGAAAGAGGCCAAGGACGCTATTTTTCGCCTCCGCCAGGACGAATTAGGCCTTCCGATTCGTACAGACCGCGGCTACCTGGTGCTGTCGGTCAAGCAGATTCAACCCGCTCACCCCGGTTCGTTAGAGGAAGTGCGGGACAAGATCATCACAGAGCTGAAGCAACAGAAATCCACCGAGCTTGCCCGCACCAAAGCGGAAGACCTCGCGAAACGGGTCAAGAGCGGCGAAAAGTTTGAGGTTGCGGCCAAGTCGCTCGGTCTGGAAGCGAAAACAAGCGATCTTTTGGCGCGTAACGGCTCCATTTCCGGCGCGGTCAGCGGCAAACAAGTCGGCGCCGCCTTCCAACTCAAGCCTGGAGACGTGGGCGCACCCCTGAACGTTGGAGCCAACTGGTTTGTGTACCGCGTTGCCGAAAAACAGGAACCCAATCCCGCGGACTTCGAGAAGCAGAAAAAGGAATTGACCGACCAAGTCCTGCAAACCAAGCGCAATATTGCGTTTGAGGCCTTCCGCACTTCCTTGGAAGCGCGCCTCCGGCAAGAAGGAAAACTGCAAATCATGCCCGACAAGTTGAAGGGCCTTGGCGACCTAAGCTGACATAACTTATTAATAACAAGCGACTTACAATTTTACAGGGCTCCCCTTGTGTTCCTCCGGGGTTCTATTTACCCTATTTGTGTCGTTAGAACGCCTTGATTCCACCCGATGCCGTTGCCAAACGGTCTAGCTTTTTCCCGGGGGCTCGGATGGAGTCCGCACTAACAAATCAATGGCTACCCAGCGCCAGAACCTTCAAGGATTGGTGAGCACCATGCCAGGCCGCTTGTCCGCAGTCCGCAATGATTACCGCTGCTCCATCGAACGCAACCAAGCCGGAAAATATTGTGTACGCATTCGAGTGCGTTACCCTCGCCACGCTTGGCTGCTGGGGGTTTTCTATCTGGCTTCCAACTTTGATAAAGCCATGAAAAAGCTCGAGGAAGCAGTTGATTTCCTACAGCGACACGAAGAAAAGCTCTGGTTCTGGGGTGTCGATCGCGCGGAAGATATGGGCTTCTCCGCTGAATTCCTGCGCGAAGCCGGCCTGAAGCTTGACCGCCGTATCGAGTTTCCGCAGAAGGGTGCCAATCTGGCATTGGCTCCGGAGCGCACCGTTCCGGCCTTCATATTGGGCCCCGTTCGCCGTGGCTTGGCTGAATCCATGGAAGCCGCTCGCCCTGCGTACGCCGGCGATTGATTGTGTTCAGGTGAGGTTGTGTTGTCGACGTGCGGCGCACCCCCGCGTTCCTTGTATTGACTCTCTTTCGGCCGTTCGGGAAGATTGTGCGTTTAAAAATCCCGCCACATCGGCGTTACGCGTAACTTGAAGAGGAGAGAGGTTTTATACGATGAGAACCCCATCCACACGAGCCCTTTGGTTGGTCCTGCTGTGCATGCTGACTGTTTCTGCGGTGATACCGGCCGTCCGGGGAAACGCCAGCTCCTTGCCGTCGCAAGGAAAGTCGGCGGCTTCTGACGCGCCCAAGTCCGGCCTCGTCGACTTGAATTCTGCGACCGAGGACCAACTCAAGGAACTGCCGGGAATTGGCGACGCTTACGCAAAGAAAATCATCGAAGGCCGCCCATATCGCGCAAAGACCGATTTAGTGCGCAAGAAGATCGTCCCGCAAGCCACTTACGACAAAATAGCGGACAAGGTAATCGCAAAGCAGCCGAAGACCACGACCGCAAAGCCAAAACCCTAGCCCTATTTCCCGCGCAGGACTACTTCGCCTTGGCCAACCATCTGGTCATTGAGCCAGACGCGATACTTGTATGTGCCGTCCTTGGTTCCTATGCGGGGCGGACCACTCAGGAGCCGCATCCCCGCTGGCGCCTGAAACACGTTGGACGTAAAGGGGCAGCGGTTCACGTCAAACTCCACGCGCAGATTCCCGGCATCTGAAATCCACGAAATTTGGTCGCCCGCATCCAGCACTACCGCCTGCGGGATCAGTCCCACTAATACCGGCCGTTCAGCCATTTCTCCTCACGTTTTCCATTTTTATTTGAAGCTTGCCTCGAATTCCCGCGCCAGCTTCTTGGGTGCCGCATTGCACCAAGCCGCCGCGATCGCGGGGCGCAAGTCGCCGCTCTTAGCCACTCGCAGTAGCACGCTGGTGGCGCCACTTCGGCCCCATCCACCTCTCACTGGGACGAACACCTTCGGCTTGGCCCTCACGAATTCTTCCTGCTGTTCCGGAGTCAGCTTAACCATGCCCCATTTCTGGTCAGGATAGGCCAAAGTCGCAAAAATCTTGCCGCCACGCAAACGAAAATCGGGGTGATCCATGTGGGAACTCTCAATGGTCTCCGGAAAGCTCAAAGCAAGCCGTCGAAACTGCTCGGCAGTCACAAAGCACCTCCCATTGCGAACCGACGATAACACATCCGTTGAGGGAGGTCTTCGGCCGGGGAGCACGTAACCAGGTGAAGGGCTTGATAAGAACTTGATAAGAAGGAGATAACGACGCGGCTGGAAGGATTAGCCGGAACGCTTTTGGCCGTCTTGTTGGGCCGTAGCGAGCCAACGTCCGAGGACGGCCAGAGCCGGTGGTTCGACTTCGAGGAAGGAGACGCCACAGCCAAGATTTGGCTGTACGTAGATGATTTTTGCTTTGGCGTGGAAGAAATCCTCGCCGGCGAAAATCTTGACGAGCACCAGAGTGTCTTGTGGGAACGGATTCATCATGTCCAGGTAGCATCCGTGAAGGCTTAGCTCGCTGACGCGCGTGGCGATGCGCACCTCGGTCTTTTGTTCGATGAGCTCGGCGCTGGCGATGAAGGTGAAGCGGGGCGTGCGTCGCTGTTCTCTCTTCAAGAGCGGCCTCCCAAATTATAGTCGCATGAAATGGCGCACAGATGAACGCGAGGTGGCGCAAGCGTTACGCCCGTGCCGCGAGAGCGTGTGATTTGCTGCGGAACAGGGGGCGGCACCAGTGCTATGCCCTTGTTTGCGGGACAGCCAGAAATGGCTGTCCCAAAGACTCTGATGTGCCACTCAGATGCGATTGAAGAGGAGTGGCGCGCCCAGTTTGGACGTGTAGTTAGGGCGATAGCGCTCCGTGTTGTAGAGAGTGGGGATATCCACTTTGCGTGCGCCCAGAGAGGAAGCGGGAAGCGGCGCATGGGCATAGCAGCCGTTTTGTACGCCGACCATGCGGCCAAAGACGCCGTCGCGCAGCATGTCCACCGCGATGTTAGCGAAGGTGATGGCCACGAGCTGGTCGATCGCGTCGGGCTCGCCGCTCCGCAGATCGTAGGTCAGATCGCTGACCATGATTTCATCGCCCGTACGCTTGCGGATCTCTTCCCCGAGCGCCTGGCCGATGTCAACTTTCTTGCGATGGCCGTAGGCGTCGGCTTCGCCGTATTCCTTCACGGAACCTTCCCTCCAAACGGCGCCCTCCGAAACGACCACGAGAGCGTAGTGGCTGGGATTGTTGCGCTTGTCTTCGGAAAGCAGCTTCGCGACATGATCAATGTCGAACGGATATTCGGGAATGAGGCAACGAGTGGAGGTCACGTAGGCGGTGTAGAGCGCGGTGAAGCCGGCATCGCGGCCGAAAATCCGGAAGACGCCGATGCGTTCGTGAGAGCCGAGTGTGGTGCGCTGGCGTGTGATGAGTTCTTTGGCGCGAGTGATCGCCGTGGAAAAGCCGATGCAATATTCGGTGCCCTGAACATCGTTGTCCATTGTCTTGGGAATGGCGATGACCGGCATCCCGGCAGCGGAAAGGGCGGCGGAGAAGCTCAGCGTGTCGTCGCCGCCGATGGTAATGAGGCAACCGACGCCGAGGCGGTCAAGATTTTCAAGCACGATGGGAGTGAAGTCGTAGTGCTTGCCATCGAACGGAAGCTTTTTGACGCGATCGGGATGGACAATCTTGGGCAGCTTGGATTCGGCCATTTTGCGAGGATTTGTACGCGAAGTGTGGAGAACGGTACCGCCGGTGCGGTCGATCGCGCGGGTATTCTCGCGATCCAGCGGGCGTATATAGGGGTCATTGGGATTTGCCGGATCCATGTGGGTAAGACCTTCCCATCCTTTGCGAATGCCGATAACGCTTCGGCCCAGTCCGGTGGCGCGGTAAACGACGGATTTGATCACGGGATTGAGACCGGGAACGTCGCCCCCACCGGTGAGGACGGCGATTTTATCTTTTGCGGGCACTGAGATATGTCTCCTTTGAAAGGGTAGCTAATTGAACGATCCAGATTTTTGCTGACGAAAAGCCGCAGGGCTACGAAGACTTCGCCCTGCGCTACAGGTGGCCCTTCATTACGCCCATTCAGCGAGTAATTTGTAGCCGTATAGTTTCGCATAATTCCGGCGTAGCGGAATATTCCAGAAAGTTAAAAAATATTGATGACACGAATTTAGTTTTCAAACTGGCCAATTGTGGCTAGTCTATGCGTCGCTAAGGGGGACTTCATGGCAGATAGCGGGGCGCGGGCGGCAGGAGCACCCGAGTTTGGAGAGACGCTGCGGCGGGATTCGTGGTGGGCGGAAACGATTCCCGTAGTGCTGCTGCTCGGAGGATTCGGGATTTATGCGACCTTTCGCGCGTACGAAGGCAGGTTTTATCAGTGGGGACCCTATCTCTCGCCATTCTATTCGCCACTGATCGACGAGCACCACAGATGGTGGAAATGGTCGCCGGCATTCCTGATCTTGGGTGGACCACTCGGCTTTCGAGCCACTTGTTACTACTACCGGAAAGCATACTATCGCGCGTTTTTCCAGGACCCGCCGGCCTGCGCCGTACGTGAATGGAAGCGGAACTACAAAGGCGAGACAAAATTTCCGTTCATTTTGCAAAATCTGCATCGCTATTTCTTGTATCTCGCGGTGCTGTTCCTGGTTTTCCTGTGGAAGGACGTGTTTCAAGCGTTCAATTTCGATGCGAAATTTGGGATGGGTGTGGGCACGCTGATACTGTTGGTCAATATTATTTTGCTGACGACATACACCCTTTCGTGCCATTCGCTGCGGCACTTGGCCGGCGGCAAGCTCGACTGCTTTTCGTGCGTGAGTTTCGGAAAGCCGAGATACAAGGCGTGGCATTGGCTTTCGATTTTAAATGAGCGGCACATGTGGTTTGCGTGGATGAGCTTAATCTCGGTTGGATTGGCGGACTTTTATATACGCATGGTTGCTTCCGGCGCTATCCAAGACGTGAGGATCTTTTGAGCGACAGGTTCGAGACGCATGAACACGATGTGCTGGTAGTTGGTGCTGGCGGAGCAGGATTGCGCGCGGCTATCGAAGCGCTGGGGCAAGGCGCTTCGGTAGGCGTGGTAAGCAAGTCGTTGCTGGGGAAAGCGCACACCGTGATGGCCGAGGGCGGAATCGCCGCGGCAATGGCGAATGTGGATTCGGCGGACGGATGGAAGCCGCATTTTCGCGACACGATGCGCGGCGGAAAAATGCTCAACAACTGGCGCATGGCGCAATTGCATGCGCAGGAAGCTCCCGAGCGGGTGAAAGAACTGGAGCAGTGGGGCGCGCTCTTTGACCGCACCGAGGACGGACGGATTTTGCAACGCGCGTTCGGCGGGCACACGTTCCGGCGATTGTGTCACGTGGGGGATCGCACGGGGTTGGAGATGATCCGCACGCTGCAGGATCGCGGCGTGCACATGGGATTCGACGTGTACATGGAATGCACGATCGTGCGGCTGCTTACGGATGGCGGCCGCTGTGCGGGGGCGCTGGCGTATTGGCGGGAGACCGGGCGGTTCGTGGTGTTCAAGGCGAAGTCGGTGGTGATGGCTACGGGTGGAATCGGGAAAGCCTGGCCGATCACGTCAAATTCGTGGGAATACACGGGCGACGGCATGGCGCTGGCTTATGAAGCCGGCGCTGAGTTGATGGACATGGAGTTTGTGCAATTTCATCCAACCGGGATGGTCTGGCCGCCGGGAGTGCAAGGGATTTTGGTGACGGAAGCGGTGCGCGGGGAAGGCGGAATTCTGCGCAATAAAAAGGGCGAGCGGTTCATGGAACGCTACGACCCGAAGCGAATGGAGCTTTCGACGCGGGACGTCGTGGCGCGGTCCATCTATACGGAAGTGAAAGAAGGGCGTGGGACGGAACACGGCGGCGCGTATTTGGACATTTCGCACAAGCCCGCGGAGTATGTGAAAAAAAAGCTGCCGAGCATGTACCACCAGTTCAAGGAACTGGCGGACGTCGACATCACGAAAGGGCCGATGGAAGTTGGCCCGACGTGCCATTACATGATGGGTGGCATTCGCGTCGAAGCGGAGACGGCGCAGAGTTCGCTGCCGGGACTATTCGCGGCAGGAGAGGCGGCGGCAGGGCTGCACGGAGCGAACCGCTTGGGCGGCAATTCGCTTTCGGACTTGCTGGTGTTTGGGCGGCGGGCGGGACTTGCGGCTGCGCAGCACGCCAAGCAAACGTCTGCTCCCAATTTGGATGAGGGACAGATCAGCGCAGGGGAAAGCGAGGCGCTCGGCGCGTTTCAGCGGCAGGGTGGCGAGAATCCTTACGCGGTGCATCGCGATTTGCAGAAGGTGATGCAGAGCCTCGTGGGGATTTTCCGGGTACGCGACGACATGGAAAAGGCGCTCGTTGAGTTGGCGAAATTGAAAGAGCGCGCGGCGCATACCAGCATCGAAGGCTCGCGGATGTTCAATCCCGGGTGGCACATGGCTATCGAACTGAAATCGATGCTCACGGTTTCGGAGGCCGTCACGCGCAGCGCGCTGGTGCGGGAGGAAAGCCGCGGAGCACACAGCCGGATTGATTTCCCGGAGTTAAGCTCGGAGTGGGGCACTAAGAACAACATCATCTGGCGCGACGATAGTGCCATGGGACTGCGGCAGGAGAGGTTTCCAGAGATGCCTGCGGAGTTGAAGCAAGTGTTGGCCGAAGACAAATAGCGGAGGCTTGATGGCGGACGCGCTTCTAAGAGTGTTTCGCGGCAATAAAGACGGCGGCCAAAGCGTTGACTTCAAGGTGCCGGTGGCGCCCGGCATGGTGGTGCTCGATGCGCTGCATTACATTCAGGGCCACTTGGCGCCGGACTTGGCAGTGCGCTGGAACTGCAAGGCAGGGAAGTGCGGCTCGTGTTCCGCGGAGGTGAACGGGCGACCGCGACTGACGTGCAAGACGAGAATGGATTCGCTGCCGCAGAATGAGCCGATTACCGTGATGCCGCTGAAGACGTTTCCCGTCATCAAAGATTTAGTGACAGACGTTTCCTGGAATTACAGGGTGAACAAGAAAATTCCCCCGTTTACGCCGAAGCCAGGAGCGAGTTGGAAGTTTTATCAGGATGATGTGGATCGAGTGCAGGAATTCCGGAAGTGCATCGAGTGCTTTTTGTGCCAGAACGTGTGCCACGTTCTGCGAGATCACGACAAGTATGACCAGTTTGGCGGGCCGAGATTTTTTGTGCGCGTAGCCGGTTTGGACATGCACCCGATGGATGGGGTTTCGCGAACAAAACTGCTGAAGGACGAGCTGGGGATTGGACTTTGCAACATCACCAAATGCTGCACGGAAGTCTGTCCCGAGGACATCCATATTACGGACAACGCCATCATTCCCCTGAAGGAGCGAGTAGTGGACCAGTTTTACGATCCCCTGTTGTGGATCGTGCGGAAAATCCGAGGAGCCGAGAAGACTTAGTTTCAAGATTGCAGTGCTTCCGAGAGGTTGAATTCTGCGGAGGGCCCATGGATCTGACACTAAAAACCATTTCTAAATCGGGAATTCCGGAGGCTATCGCGAAGGCGGAGTTGTATCGGTATCTGAATGAGCCGGAAGAGGCGGAGTCGATTTGCCGGGATGTATTGGCCGCAGAACCAAAACACATGCTGGGGCTGCGGACGTTGGGGTTAGCAATAACGGATCAGTTTACGGGCGAGACCTCGGACCGCTACTCTGAGGTCGAGGCGATTTTTCAGCGATTGGCAGAACCCTACGAGCGTGTGTATTACCTGGGTTTGCTGTGCGAGCGCCGGGTGAAGGCGCAGTTGCGTGCCGGCCGCGCGCCGCATACGTTGCTGCCTCTGTTGGAGAAGGCGCTGCAATATTTCGGCGAGGCAGAGAAGGTCCATCCGCCCGGAAATGATGATGCAATTCTGCGTTGGAATCGCTGCGTCAGATTGCTGCAAAGTCAGCCGGACTTTGAGGCAGAAGAGGTCGTGTCATTGGAAGCGCAGGACGGCCCGCCAGCGTGACGAAGCGCAAGCAGCCGTTTCTCGCAAGCAGCTCAGGCGGCACTCTACAGAAAACCGGGGCTATTAGCAGGTCCACTTACTCAATGCGAACACGGGGTTTCAGGGTCCAACAGCCAAGTGATGCTGGCGGCCGTCAAGTGGAGCGGTTAGAAAAGGAACGTGAGATTGAGCAGTGACCGCCATATCGCCTGTGTATTGTGCGATGCCCGACAAGCGGGTTCCATCAAAGTAAATCCTTTAGATCTTTCCAGATTTTATTTCCAGCGATCCGGCGACGAATAATAACTTAGGGCCGGCTTGAGGAATCGGCGGAGACGTTTCCGGCCGATTCATTGAGTTTGAGTATCAGAACGCGGCCATCCGAGTGGAACGAGCCGCCGGTTGCTGTTCTTGCTTCCTTGAGTGCGTTCGCGGGAAGGGCATGGGTGACTTCAGCGACTAAGCCCGTTGCGAGCAGGGTTTTCTCCACGTAATCGCGCTCGAGGTCCACATCGGGATCAATCTTGTGCGTTATGCCGTCGTTACGCTCGTCTCGTTCGAAACCAATGTCGTGCGTAGCCGCGCCCACCCATAGCGTTTGCGCGTCCACTTGAAATGGCGCTTTCCAGATGCGCAAATGGTTGCGCGAGGCCACTACCTTAATAGGTTCCGCGTGCGCCCAACCGTAATCCTGTGCACGCCCGAAGAGGTAGAGTGGGCTCATCGGCATCGTAAGATACGATTCCTTCGAAATGCTTTCGAGGACACCGCGGATCACTGAGCCACGCACGTCGGCATCCACCTTAACCCATCCCGCAGAGGTGAAAACCTTTTGCATTGCGTCTTCTGAGCCGATAATCAGGAAATTGACCATGTCGCCGGGATTGTCATCTTTGTCGGCGACGCGGCGCGGGAGCTTCGCGAATATTTTGGCGTCTACACCCGAAATGGTCGGCACCTGGCGCGCTGGATGATATGCCGCCCCCGGATCGGGTGCGTGGATAT
>Ga0137418_10000578_pt1 | contig 33241 bp, 37 predicted proteins | sample CZODoug3_1_2_16f_FD_122242 | JGI IMG/M metagenome (GOLD analysis project Ga0137418, IMG submission 122242) | Vadose zone soil fungal communities from Angelo Coast Range Reserve, California, USA - CZODoug3_1_2_16fungal (Hybrid Assembly) | ecosystem: Environmental > Terrestrial > Soil > Vadose... | reverse complement strand
CGGAGCCATCTTATTAGCACCGTGGCTTCAGCCAGGTGGTCAAGTTCTACAAAATGGTTCCTTGAACCGTTTCCAACGGTTTCTCCTGTTCCTGTCGCCAACAAAAACCGTTAGAAACGGTTCCCTATCAAATCCCGGTTTGCTATCACCGGGCTAAAGCCGCGGTGCTAATGAGATCGCTTCGCGTCCGCGGCTCGCGCTCTTACTAAAAGCTGCCAATGACAGCCAATGATATTATCTGAATTCAAAACTGATCCTCTGCCAGTGCTGATAAAGCGACTGCTCATTGAAAAGTTGACCGCAAACGCGGCTGCCTTTCAAGCACGCGTCCAATAAGCTGGTGTGTGAGTTCAGCAAACTCGCGGTGGACCAGGTCCGGAACCTCATGTGATGCTTTAACAAAAGGTTGGGGGGCAAGTTTCTGCGTCGCGCGCAATTGCGTTTGCAGTTTTCTTGAAACTACGCTGCCCTGGCCCTGACTGCAACGGTGGCAGCGCAAAACAAGATCTAGGTTTAGGAAGACGCCGCTGGTGTCGTTGAATTCCTGATGGCAATCGCCGCAACGACGAATATCGGGAAGATATCCCTGGAGCTTCAATAGCCAAATTTCGAAATAGCGGAGGACCAGTTGTAAGTCGTCCGGCGCCTGAGAGATTGCTTCCAAGCAAGCTTTCACCATGCGGAATAGGTTGTCATTGGCTTCGTGCGGCGGTGAAAATTCAATCAACAAATCGCCCATGTAGGCGAGGCCGGTGAGCGTTTCAGCCTGGCTGGAAAGATCAAAATGTGATTTTACGATCTCTGCCTGGCGCAGCGAGACGAGCTCCTGATTCTCTTTTTCGTAATAGGTGAGCCTGGTTAAGGTAAATGGCTCAAGGGCAGCGCCAAATCTGCTTTTGAGTTTTCGGCAACCTTTGGCGACGCCACGAACCAGCCCGGCAGCATGCGTTAAAACAACAACGACCTTATCCGCTTCGCCGAAGTTGTAAGTCCGCAGCACCAGTGCCTCAGTCTCAATAATCGACATTCGTTCCCTTACTGCTTAGGGGTTATTGGCCAAATGAAAGTGACCCCCCTTGAGGGGAAGCTTTCATGGCAGAATATAAGTCATTCGCGTCATCGTTAATAAACTTAGTCGGTCAAACAAATGACGAAAAAAAGAGTCTTCAAGTTCGTGCCCTGGTGCATCGTTTGTTCTTTCAAGAGCGCGTGCCGAAAAAGATGATCGCTCGCCAATTACAAGTCAGCCGAGGTTTCGTCAGGCGCTGGACGCGTGAGCCCGCACAAGACCTGTCTGCTGATGATCGGGGCTGGCCGAAAGGTCAGCGCCGTAGCTGGGACCAAGCAACAGTCGAGCGAGTAAAAGAGATCCACCAGTTTCTGCAGCAGGATCCGCATCAGTTCTTTTCCGGTGCCACGGCAGTTGCTCAAGAGTGGCGGCGGCGTCATCCGGCAGTGGAGCCGCCAGCACTGCGCACCATTGGTCGCCTGCTGGCCGAGCTAGGTCTGTCAGGCAAACGACGCACGGCCAAGGCCAAAGGCGCAGCTCGCTACCTCTGTTATCCCGAACACACGATCTACCAGCAACTGCCCGGGCGAGTGTTGGAAGCCGACTTCATCGGCAAGAAGTATCTGGGCGGCGGCGAGCCGTTGAACTTTATCGGCTTCAGCTTCAAACAGCAGCCAAAACTGCGCCATTATCAGTATGTTTCTGCGCAAACTGCTGAGGTGGTGATCGCGCAGTGCCAGCGTTTCTTCACCCGTTTCGAGAAGCCTGCCTATCTCAAGATCGACAACTGCGGCGCGACCATTGGTAGCGGTTCCGGCCAACGCACGCTATCGCGCTGCGTCTGCTTTCTTTTGCGCGAGCAGGTGATACCCATCTTCTCAGTGCCCCGCAAACCATTCTCCCAAGCGTCCATCGAAGGTAACAACTCAGTCTTCTCGCGAAGGTTCTGGAACGCCCGGGACTTCACTTCGCGCGCTGATGTCCGGCAACAACTGCAGTGGTTCAACCAAGCCTCAGAGCTTTATACCGAGTACCGTTGGCCGACTCAGCCCAAGGCCAGAAAGAATCATTTCCTGCCCCAGGTCTACTTCATTCGTCAGGTAGCCGATGAAGCCGGAGCGCGCTCCGGCTTCATCAACATCCTGAATGAGAAGATCTCTTTGCCGGCTGCTTACATCAGCTACTTCGTGCTGGCCCGTTGGGACCTTGCCAAAGAATTGCTCGAAATCTATTTTGAGAAAGAGCTAAAAGCAAAATGCATCAAACAGGTTCGATTCGCTGTTAACAACAAAGCTAGATTCAATTACTGTTGAGGGGTTATTTTCATTTGGCATTCAACCCTTAGGCACTAGAAAGGCAGAAAATAAAGTATCCAACTCAACACCAGGCCGATAGCCATGAATTCAACAAATACTTTAAGTCCATAAGTAATACGGTCCCTCGGAGTATCTTTCGCCACTGTGCCAAACACGACGGCCGCCATCACCGCGAATGCTGTCATAACGAGAAAGTGTCTCACGCCTTCCTCCCCGCCGCGATATCAAAGGCGTCCAACATCGCAAGATAATTCAACAAGCCCGCCACCAGTAGAAAAGTGTTTCCGTATTCGTAGGTCGCGCGCGCCGCATGAGCCGGATCGTCGGCAAAGCCGACGCCGAAAACCCAGGAGATAATATAAAGAATGCCGGAACCCAGATTCGCGATCATTGGCGGCAGTTGTAGTAACGCAGACAAACCTTGTTCGTTTCCGCCGACACTAAATAGATGCCCACCCATCGAAAGGCCGCCGAGAAAACTAATCCAAACAGCGCCTCCCAGAAGCAACGCGCGCACCCGTCGTCCTTGCAGCAAATGGCCGAGACCTGGCACCAGCCAGGCCGCCAGTCCCAGAAACCACGCGCGCGCGGGTGCACTTTCCCGGCTATTAAGTTGTTGAATATCAGCCCTGCTCAAATTCGTCCTCCAAAGCTTTTGATTAGTTTTGAAACCTGCCCGGCCGAAGCACGAGTTAAAGTTTCAGTTCAACTAGAAATAATTGCCAGGCGATCAATGTCCACTGCTCTTCACTTACGACTTTAACCATCGGCGCGCCGACCCCTGACAATGCACATTAACTGGAGCTAATACAAAAGGAAGGCCTCACGTAGTTTCTTAAAGTCGGCTAACTCTGGTTGCCAGCTCTCCTGAAGTGCACTGAGCGCAGTTCCCTGTTCGATCCCTTCCCGGATTTTTGTTGTGCCGGCAATCACGTCGAAAGGGTTCCGGTTGTAAACGTATTCATACGGCGCTTCCTTCCAGCGAAACTGCTGGAGATACAAATCATGCGCAAGCTTAACCATGGTAAGACCTGTCAACACGGGTTCAAAGTTGTCCCGATCAAGCACGTGAATTTGCACGCCGCCGCAACTTACGCCGCCATGCTTTTGAAACGTGGGACGAAAGATGCAACTGCGAAAATAAACGCCCGGCAAATTCGCCTCGTTAAGCTGTCTCGCAAATTCTTCAGAAACGATGAAGGGCGCGCCGACCAGTTCAAACGGTCGCGTTGTTCCCCGGCCCTCGGAAACCTGTGTGCCCTCAAAATGCACCGTGCCTGGAAACACAGTGGCAGTCTCGATAGTTGGAATGTTGGGTGAAGGCATCACCCAGGGAGCGTCGGTCTCATCCTGCCAACAGTTGCGATCCCATCCATCCATTGTCACCACTTCGAGCTCGCAGTTGATCTTGAAATGGCCATTGAACATGCTCGCCAGCTCCCCGAGCGTCATGCCGTGACGGGTGGGAATTGAGTACTGGCCGACAAACGACTCATGCCCTTTTTCCAGCACGTTTCCGGCTACATGGCGGCCGTTAATCGGGTTCGGGCGGTCGCAGACGATGATTTTCTTGCCAAAATTGCGAGCCGCTGCCATGCAGTTGGCCATCGTGTAGGCGAATGTATAAATGCGGCAACCAACGTCTTGCATGTCAAAGATGAGAAGGTCGACATCACGAAGCATTCTCTCTGTTGGTTCTCGCGTTTCACTGTATAGAGAATAAATAGGCAGGCCCGTTTCGCGATCAGTGGCATGATCGGTCTCGATCATGTTGTCCTGCACATCGCCGCGTATTCCGTGTTGCGGACCAAACAGCGCCCGCAAATCTGCCCACTGATTTTCTTTTAAAAGGTCGGCAACATGATGGAACTGATGATTAACCGATGCCTGGTTGCAGACCAGCCCCAGGCGAGCACCTTGAATACGATGGCCCTGATCTTCAAGTAGTTTCTCAATTCCCAGCCTGATGTGTTTGCGAGCCATTGAATCGTCGTTAAATAATGTTCTGCTAAAAGTTAAAGTAATACATCAGCATCAGCCGCAAAGGACAGCACCGCCGTTTACGTTCAGAATCTCGCCGGTTATGTGCCGGGCCCACTCACTGCAAAGAAATGCGACGGGCCCGGCAATGTCTTCTGGCGTCGCAATGGCGCCAATGGGAATCGTTGCCATTATCGCGTTGCGCTGATCGTTGTCAGCGAGAGCATGTTCTGTCATCTCCGTAGCAACCCAACCGGGAGCTACCGCGTTAACATTGATTCCCCACGCAGCCAACTCACTTGCCAGCGATTTAGTGAAAGCGATTAGCCCGCCTTTTGACGCGGCATAGTTTGCGTAATTGGCTTCGCCTCGTTGGCCCGCGGTTGAAGTGAGAATAACTATCTTGCCGGACCTCTGCTTTTTAAGAATAGGGACAGCAGCACGACATACGGTCCAGACGCCCTTAAGGTTTATCTGGATGGTTCGGTCCCACAACTCTTCTGACAATTGCTCTACCGGCGCGCCTTCCCAGATGCCTGCATTGCAAACAATGATGTCAACGCGTTTAAAGCGTTCGATGGTTGCGTCAATCAGGCGTTCGGCTTCCGCCAGCTTTGCGACGTCGGCTTTGAATGAGAGCCCTTCCCTGCCCGCGGCAGTTACCGCGGCAACAGCAGCAGCGGCGGCAGCTGAGTCGTGCGCATAATTGATGACAACATTCGCGCCGAGCTTTGCAAGCAAGTGAGCGGTAGCACGGCCGATTCCTCTTGAACCGCCGGTAACAATCGCCACGCGTCCGTCAAGTGATAGTTCTTGAAGGTCCATCTCAGATCAGCCTGGGGTCGCGACCAGCGAAACGACGTTCCTTGAACGGTTAGCCGCGCAAGCCTTCACAAACTCACTGAATAGCTTTTGCGAAAGCTCGTCATCTTGCCAACCCAACTCTGGATGCCATTGCACGCCGAGGGCAAAGCGATCCGGCCTGGTATCTTCGACTGCTTCAATCAGACCATCAGAAGCCCATGCCGTTGCCTGCAAATCTTCGCCGACGTTTTCAAGCGCCTGATGATGATGGCTATTAACCACCGCGCTTTCAGCTTTCGCCAGCGCGGCAAGCATACTGGCGTTGGCTAAGGTAATCGTGTGCGAAGGACGATCGCGCGGCGCACCTTGTTCGTGCTTGATTGAGTTTGGCAGTTGCGTGGCAATGTCCTGAATCAGAGTGCCGCCGCGAAAGACATTCAGGATTTGCATGCCAAAGCAGATTGCGAACAGCGGCACATTACGGCGTTCGATCTCTTCGAGGACGAGCAGATCTGTTTCATCTTTTACCGGCACTACGCTTCCCAATTGCCGATGCGGTTGCGCTCCATAGCGCAATGGATCTACATCGGAGTCGCTTCCGGGCAAGAGGACACCGTCGAGCGACTCCATGACCGCCGCTATGTATTCCGGCTGCGGAATCAGACTGAGGTGCACGGGTGCGCCACCCGCCGCTTGGATCGCTTCGCTGTAATAGCGAGACAGGCAGAACCGATCGGTATTCAACTCGAGCCGCATGGTTATGCCGATGCGCGGGCGTTGTTGATTCGACTGTGGTTTGTAAGTCATGCCTGAAAGTATCATAGCCTAAAACTGTGAAAGGATCTTACTGCGGGTCCTTGCAGTTAGCGGTGCTGGGTCAGCTTGATGTCCGATAAGCTTTAGCTTGTTGTAACGCCGCGACAAACTAAAGGAACCTCTGATCAAGTGGATGCGACAACTCTTTGGAGTGCGCTGGCCTGGCAGCGCTGTAGTCGGTCGCAACCTGTCGCGGCCACGCCTGTTGAGTTGATTCAAGCAGGCGACCAGTCGCCTCGGACCAAAGCGGCGCCGGGCCGCCGCACTCCAGGGAGTTGACCACTTGTTCAGAGCTTGCTCAAGTTTATCGGACTTCTGCAGCCAAACTGACTACTCAGTTAGCTGCTTGCTTGACTTGCGTTCGAACGACTTCCTATAGTGACCTTTGCCAAAAATGTCATCCGAACATCCCCGCATTCGCAGCACGACGGTGCTGCTGGTCCGCAAAGATGGGCGAGTTGCGCTCGCCGGTGACGGCCAGGTAACGCTGGGCGAAACCATCATGAAAAGCAGCGCCAAGAAAGTGCGCCGGCTATACAACGACAGCATATTGGCGGGCTTTGCCGGGTCAACTGCCGACGCATTTGCGCTGCTGACGCGATTCGAAAGTAAGCTTGAGCAATATCATGGAAATCTGGAGCGCGCGTCTATCGAACTCAGTAAGGAGTGGCGTACGGACAAAGCGCTGCGCCATCTGGAGGCGTTGCTGGTCGTTGCCGACAGCAAGACCTCTTTTCTGCTGTCGGGAAATGGTGACGTAATTGCGCCTGACGACGGCGTATTGGCGATCGGTTCCGGAGGTTCCTACGCGCTGGCAGCGGCGCGTGCGCTTGCGAAGCACACCGAGCTTTCGGCGCGCGAAATCGCCGTCGAAGCGCTCGCTATCGCCGGCGAAATCTGTATCTACTCAAATCAAAATATAGTTGTTGAGGAATTGTAAAAAGCGTTTTCCGCTTTGTCTGCCGGTCAGGCAGTTACAAATGGTAAAGCAATAATGGTTATTTATCTTGAAGGCGAAGTTGACGAAGAAGTTCTGCTCGATGAGATGACGCCGCGTCAGATTGTTGCTGAGCTGGACAAACACGTAGTGGGCCAGCGCAACGCGAAGCGCGCAGTGGCAATCGCATTGCGGAACCGCGTCCGGCGTCAAAAATTACCACCTGAGATGGCGCTGGATGTGATGCCCAAGAACATGATCATGATCGGTTCGACGGGAGTCGGCAAAACAGAAATTGCCCGTCGGCTCGCGCGCATGTCCAATTCCCCTTTCCTCAAAGTCGAAGCTTCGAAATTCACCGAGGTCGGTTATGTCGGCCGTGATGTCGAAAGCATGATCCGCGACCTGACCGAAATCGCCGTTGACATGACTCGTCAGGAAAAGATTGATGAAGTTGCGGAAAAGGCCGAGCTCAATGTCGAAGAACAACTTCTCGATCTGTTACTGCCGCCGCCGCGCTCCTCTTCCAGTGCTTACGATTTTGATTCAAGTAATGCCGGCCAAGAGTCATTAGAGTCGGACTCAAAAGGTCCCGCGCGCGACGAACAGTTTCAGCGCACGCGAGAAAAACTACGGGCACAACTGCGCGAAGGTAAGCTGGACAACCGGCTGGTAGAAGTCGAAATACGCGAGAAGAATTTTCCGGTTATTGAGCTCGCTGGACCACAAGGTGTGGAAGAGATGGGCATCAACATGAAAGACATGCTGGGCAATCTTTTTCAGGGTCGTACCAAAAACCGGAAAATGACGGTCGACGAGGCAATCGAGCACCTGATGGCAGAAGAAGAAGAGCGTTTAATAGATATGGACCAGGTGGCGCGCGCGGCGATCGAACGTGTGGAGCAGTCGGGCATAATCTTTCTCGACGAGATCGACAAGATTGCCGGACGCGAATCCGGACATGGGCCCGATGTTTCGCGCGAAGGAGTGCAGCGGGACATTCTGCCAATCGTCGAAGGCACAACCGTTAATTCGCGCTACGGCATGGTCAGGACGGACCACATCCTATTTATTGCCGCCGGCGCCTTTCACGTTTCCAAGCCGGCGGATCTTATTCCCGAATTGCAGGGCCGCTTTCCCATTCGCGTCGAACTGGAATCGTTGACGGTCGAAGACTTCAAACGGATCCTTACCGAACCGAAAAATGCTTTGATAAAACAGTATCAGGCGATGATGGCGACTGAAGAAGTGAATCTGGATTTTACCGACGATGCGATCGATTCGATTGCAAATTTTGCCGCGCGAGTCAATGAAAACACAGAAAATATTGGGGCGCGTCGTTTGCAGACCATTATGGAGAAGCTGCTGGAAGAAATAAGTTTTGAAGGACCAGACCTCGAGCCCAAAAACCAGCGAATCGACGCCGCCTATGTAAATGCGATGCTCGCAGAGACTGTTAAGGACCAGGACCTCAGCCGCTACATTCTGTGAAAACCACTTCCCGTATTCAAATCACATTATTGGTCGCGCTCCTGGTGAGCTTCGGCGTCGCCTGCGGCAAACGCCGGCCGCCTTTGCCGCCAGTGGAGCGCGTGCAACAGCGAACTGAATCGCTGTCGGGCATACAGCGTGGCAACCAGGTAATCCTGAGTTGGCCGGCGCCGCGACGAAATGCGCCGGACCCAAGTGTGCAAAGCATTCGCCGTATAGATGTGTACCGGCTGGCTGAGAAACCGCGCGCGCCACTGGCCTTAACCGAAGAAGAATTCGCTGCCAGATCAACCCTGGTTGGTTCAGTTACTTACGACGAGATCAAAAGCGCCGGCGACACACTCACCTACACGGACAACCTGGAACTTGCCGGCGAACCTGCGCGTCTCCGTTACGCCGTCCGCTATGTCAATGCAGCGGGCCAGCGCGCCGCGTTTTCAAACTTTCTTTTGCTTGAGCCCGCCGTGCGCGTTGCCAACCCCCCGACGCTAATCGCCACTGGAAAAGAAATTAGCGAGGACGCCATAACTATTTCCTGGCAACCGCCGACAGCGAATATCGACGGTTCGACGCCCGTGAATCTGCTCGGATACAACGTCTATCGCGTGGCAGAAGCGGAAAGTGAAGTCAGCCCCGCGCCTATCAACACGGCGCTGGTTGCCGGCACTCGATACGTCGATCAAAATTTCAAGTTTGGCGAAACATATCGCTACATCGTTCGTTCAGTTTCGCTTGGCACCGAAGGTGGACAGGTCGAAAGTCTAAATTCGAACTCATTAACAGTTTCGCCGAAGGATGTGTTTGCGCCTTCTGCTCCGACTTCAATAACCGTGGCCGCAGCCCCAGGCAGACTTTCGATATTCTTCCCAGCGAATCCGGAGCCCGACGTCGCCGGCTATAACATCTACCGCTCAACTGATCCAGATTTGCCGAAGAGCCAATGGACAAAACTCAACGGCGCGCTGCTTACACGGACAACGTTTCAGGATGAGAAAGTCGAATCAGGAAAACGTTATTACTACTATCTGACTGCGGTTGACGAAACAGGCAATGTCAGTGCGCAATCCGAAGTAGTATCCGAAGTAGTGCCATAGGCCTTATGCGTATCTGTCGCTTTATAGAGTCTGGGATGTCGGTAGCGCGATTTGGAATGTTTGACGGCGATGCCCTTCTGGAGTCCCACGCTGAGAACATCGGATCGGTTCCGCATGCGGGTACCGATCGAGCAATTGATGTTTCCGCAGTCAAGATGCTAGCGCCGGTTACGCCCTCAAAAATCGTTTGCGTTGGGCGTAACTATCGCGCGCATGCGGCTGAGATGGGAAACAAGATGCCAGACGAGCCGCTGCTCTTTCTCAAAGCGCCTTCAGCCGTTATTGGAAATGGTGACTGTATAGTTTTGCCAACAGCGTCGCAGCAAGTGGAGCATGAAGGTGAGCTGGGCGTAGTTATCGGAAGGCAAGCGTACAAACTGTCACCTGATGACGATCCACTTAATTATGTTCTCGGTTACACCTGCGTAAACGACGTTACCGCGCGTGACTTGCAACGCCAGGACGTGCAGTTTACGCGCGCGAAGTCCTTCGACACGTTTTGTCCGGTTGGACCAGTTATCGAAACCGATTTGGATCCTTTGAATCTGCCGGTCAAGACTCGCGTTAGCGGTATAGAAAAACAAAACGGGCGCACGGTCGACATGGCGTTTTCAGTTCCCTTCCTCATCCGCTACATCGCGAATATCATGACCTTGTTTCCCGGAGATTTGATTGCGACCGGCACGCCGGCAGGTGTTTCCCCGCTGAAGCCGGGCGATACGGTCGAAGTAGAAATAGATGGAATTGGCATTTTGCAGAACAGTGTCTGCTGAGCCGGGGTCCCCCAAGTGCGCTGCCCGCCTGGGTCGTTGTGGTTCGCGGCTGGGCGATGGTTCCTGTACTCTTTAAACATTCAGGCAACGGAGGTTCTTATGAAGTTTTTTCTTGATACTGCTAATCTTGATGAGATTCGCGAAGCCGCAGCGTTTGGCATTGCTGACGGAGTGACAACGAATCCAACCCTGATTTCCAAAGAAGGCAACGTCGATTTCAAGGAACACATTGGCGCCATCTGTAAAATCGTTAGCGGCCCAGTATCCGCGGAGTGCACCAGCGAAGAGACTGAAGGCATGCTGCAACAAGGTCGCGAGTACGCGAAGATTGCGCCTAACGTCGTGATCAAATGTCCACTGACGCGTAATGGTTTGAAAGCAACTAAGCAATTGTCGAGCGAAGGCATTAAGGTGAACGTGACGCTTTGCTTTTCAGCGGCGCAGGCGATCATGGCTGCCAAGGCCGGCGCTTCGTTCATCAGTCCCTTTCTCGGCCGGCTCGACGACATTGGTGAGAACGGTCTGGTGCTGCTTCAGGACATCATCGATATTTACAAAAACTACGATTGGCCAACCGAAGTGCTTGCCGCCAGTATTCGCCATCCGATTCATGTGATTGAAGCGGCGCGCATGGGCGCCGACATTGCAACCATGCCCTTCAAAGTCATCGACCAGCTATTCAATCATCCATTGACTGACAAAGGACAGGCGCAATTTCTAGCTGACTGGCACAAGAGCGGAAGAAAGTAGATGGTGAATTCTAGTTTGAAGAGCAACCGCTATTAGGTCAACAACAATCGCGACCGAAGACTGGTGCGGGGAACAAATCAGCTCAATGCAGAACCGCGAGCGGTAGCGACCGGATCCTACCGTCAACGATGAAATAGAGCATTCGAGCGGTTTCACCATTGAATGCTAGCATCCGGTCGCTACCGCTCGCGGTTCTGCAATGGTTGCACTTCCAAATTGAATTCGCGGATAAACATTTCGCGCCTACCGCGCTACAAAGCAGGACGATTGAGTCGTAAATAGGTTGATTGAGGTCCAGACATTTAAATTTGACGGTCAACCGCATCGCACCTGGCGCGCTGACCTCGTTCGTCAGGAAGGCCCGTTGCTAGTCCTTGAGGGAAAGTTTGCTGCCGAGATTGAACACGATCTACTGGGAACCATTGCCAGCGGCACTAACAGTCTTGAGTACTACTGGCTCGATCGTTGGTACAATGTCTTTCGCTTTTCGCAACCGAACGGCGAGCTGAGGAATTATTACTGCAACGTCAATGTGCCACCAGCTTTTGATGGAGAGATTCTGAGCTACGTGGATTTGGATCTGGACATTCTGGTCGCGCCCGATTTTTCGTTTCAAATACTCGACGCGCAAGACTTTGAGCGCAACGCGGAAATCTACGGCTACGACGATGAAATTCGCGCCAACGCACAACGCGCGCTCGATGAATTGGTTGCTATGATCGGCAAGCGCGCTTTTCCGTTTAACGACGCCCAGTAGCATAGGCTTCAGCCTGTGCTGGCGGAGAGGCACAGACTGAAGTCCATGCTACTCATGAGTCACACAGGCTTGTGTCTTTTGCCGGCGCAGCACTGAAGTCTATGCTACTTTTACCAATCCAAACATGACTTCCAAACAACAACCCAAACAGTCCAAATCCAAACTCGAGCTCCTAAAAGAGCGCTCGCTTAAAGCTGAAGCCGGCGGCGGCGCCGCGCGCGTTGAGAAGCAGCACGCCGCAAACAAGCTGACCGCGCGCGAGCGCATCGAGTTCCTGCTCGATGAGGGCACGTTTGAAGAATTCGATAAGCTGGTGGTCCATCGTTCCCGGGATTTTGGCATGGAGGAACAGCTCTATCCCAGTGACGGCGTAGTTACCGGTCACGGTTTGATCGATGGTCGCAAGGTTTTTGTCTTCGCACAGGACTTTACCGTCTTTGGCGGTTCTCTTTCTGAAACTCACGCGGAAAAGATTTGCAAAGTGATGGATCTGGCAATGAAAGTCGGCGCGCCTATTGTCGGACTGAACGATTCAGGCGGCGCGCGCATTCAGGAAGGCGTCGTCAGTCTCGGCGGTTATGCGGATATTTTTCTTCGCAACACGCTGGCTAGCGGCGTGGTGCCGCAAATCAGTTGCATCCTTGGACCATGTGCCGGCGGTGCGGTTTACAGTCCGGCAATCACCGACTTTAACATCATGGTGAAGGACACGTCGTACATGTTCATCACCGGGCCGGACGTTATCAAGACGGTGACGCACCAGGACGTAACGAAAGAAGAGCTTGGCGGCGCGATGACGCACAATCGCATTTCCGGCGTCGCCCATTTCGCAGCCGACTCAGACGAGCACGCCTTGCAAATGGTGCGCGAGCTGCTGTCGTTTGTTCCCTCAAACAATCTTGACGACGCGCCGCGCGTGCTGCCAACCGATTCGCCGGACAGGACAGAGGAGAAGCTCAACACCATCGTTCCCGAAGCTTCAAATCAACCCTATGACATTCGCGAAGTGATTACGGCAGTGGTTGATGACGGTTACTTTTTCGAGGTGCAGCAGCATCACGCGCCGAATATTTGCGTTGGCTTTGCGCGACTCGACGGGCGGCCGGTCGGAATAGTTGCCAATCAACCGGCATTTCTTGCGGGCGTCCTGGACATTGATGCTTCAGTCAAAGGCGCGCGCTTTGTCCGCTTTTGCGATTGTTTCAATGTGCCGTTGATAGTCTTCGAAGACGTGCCCGGTTTTCTGCCAGGCGTTTCGCAGGAACACGGCGGCATCATTCGCCACGGCGCGAAGTTGCTTTATGCGTTTGCCGAAGCGACAGTGCCGAAGCTGACAGTAATAACTCGAAAGGCATATGGCGGCGCCTATTGCGTGATGGCTTCAAAGCATATTCGCACTGATGTCAACTTCGCCTGGCCCTCGGCGGAAATCGCGGTGATGGGTCCGGAAGGCGCGGTTGGCGTTTTGTATCGCAGAGAGATCAATGAAGCGAAGGACAAAGAGGCCGCGCGCCGCGCACGAATTATTGAATTGGAAGATAAGTTTGCGAATCCCTACGTCGCCGCTGAGCGTGGCTTTGTTGATGAAGTAATCGAACCGGCACTCACCAGACCCAAACTCATACGCGCGCTGTCGCTGCTTGAGAACAAGCGCGATACGAACCCACCAAAGAAGCACGGCAACATTCCCCTGTAGGGGCTAGTTCAGGGCGCTGAATCATTTGCCCTCATACGCTCGTTTCAATGTTGCGATGTCGATTTTTTTCATTTGCAGCATGGCCTCCATGACCCTTTGCGCTTTCTGCGGATCTTTATCTCCAATCATCTCGATCAAAACCCTCGGAGTTATCTGCCATGACAAACCATACTTGTCTTTAAGCCAGCCGCATTGCGACTCTTGACCGCCATCGGCAGTCAGCTTCTCCCAAAAGTAGTCGACCTCTTCCTGCGACCCGCAGTCGACGACGAAGGATATGGCTTCTGTAAATTTGAAATGCGGGCCGGCGTTGATGGCCACAAAGTTCTGTCCCTCGAGTTGAAACTCCAGGGTCATCACCGAACCTTCCGGTCTTCCGGCGGCTTTGGAGCTTGCATCGTTATAACGCGTAATATTCACAACCTTCGAATTCTTGAAAATAGAGACGTAAAAATTGACTGCCTCTTCGGCTTGATTGTCGAACCACAGGAACGGAGTGATCTTTTGCATACTGTCTCCTTTTGGTTTTTATTTCCGAGCTCTGGCTTTCGCATCGGTTCTGGAATATTGCGCCTTAATTCAAAATTGCAGCCTTATCCCTTGCCCTTTCCCCTCACCTGCACCTGGCATTGGTTTGCCTGATTGATCAAAGCCTTCGTACAAAATCGTCGACGTAAAGGAATTCCCATCAGGGGAAAGAGTAATCTTTTCCTTAAGGACGCCATGACCTCCGGGAAGCCAACCGCCGCTGCTGCTTTTGCTTTCAGCTGGACTGGGAATTCGCGTTATATAGAACTCGTACTTTGCTTCATACTCATTGCCATCTACATGCTTCCAGACTCCATAGGCGGGCGGGACAGGGGGAGCTGCATCATAGTTGGACGATTCGGTCATCGTACCGCCGGCATTGAACACATACATGAATTCGAGATCCTTAATCTCACCAAATGCGCCGGTTTGGAATTGCAGCTTCTCCTTCCATGCGCCCGCCAAACTCGGAGAGAGGTCTGTTCTATTTGAATCGTCTGATTGCAGCCGGCAACTGGTGAACAGAAGAGTTACAAAGAGCATTAGGGAGGACAATAGAAATGTTTGGTTAGAATTCGAACTGTTTACCATGACTCTGACAGGCTACACACTTCTTACGCGCGCCGAAAGCCGCGCTTCAGCTGCGGCGCGCGATCAGCTTTAAAGCTGAGCGGGAAAAGATTACTTGAGAAACATGCTATCGTGCCTGAGCTGCAAGCGCTTGTTCGGCGGCGCGCTACATAACCTCGAAGCCTCTAGAACTTCGACAAAACTTGGAAAATGTTTCCAACCATTCATAGGTTGTAGAGTAGAATTCGTTCTCATCAATATCACCAGCATTCACACCAGGGCCGAACTCGGCGAGCTTCTTTGGCTCCTTCGAAACCGACAGGTTCGCCAACATCCGCTCTCCGACATTCATGCTGTCGAGTTTGTGCACAACAGCATCAGCAATTCGAGATGCCTGCCCCGCATCGACTTTCCCGGCAGATCCGTGCGCTCCCATACGTTCGTGATCCTCTTCTGAGATCACATTCGCGGCGAATAACAGCTCGAGCGTGGGGCGCCAATTCCAGGCATTGACCTGGAGATCTTCGCCCTGTGATGGAACAAGGATGAAAGTCATAAACGAGAAGCCGTCGAACGGTTGAGTTGACGCGGCGGCGCGAATCAAAGCACCCTGCGCCAAACCAAGCAAGTTGAGAAACACGCTCCCGCCGCTCGCGTCCAACGATTTGTTGGGCGTCAACGATGAGTTACTTTTTCGCCTTTACATTAGCGAGCCGACATCACGGCACCAGCCCGATTTGCTTCATAAAAGTTTGGTTATCCCAGAACAAATATTCTTCATCCATAACGCCATTCTTCCAGTGCCCGACAGTGCACATTGTTAACTTAAAAGGCTTGCCCGTCGGTGCGATAGTCTTACCATCTGGTCCCGGCATAGGTTTGGTGAACGTGCCCTCCATAATGCCGACGACGCTGGTCCATTCACCGGATGCGATTTTGATCGGATGAACTTGAATCCGTGTATCTGGCGCGTAAACAAACATGGCCTTCAAGTCCTCTATGTGCTTCTCGATTCCCTTCGTCTGGTGCCCGTCGGGCCAGTGCACAGTAATAATGTCGTTGGCATGACTCTCGCGCAACCGGTCCCATTTCTGGTTCGTAAAAACGTCAAAGTCGAGCGTGTCAAACGTGGCGAGCTGTTGGTCAGCAATCTTCTTCGCGGTCTCGTAGTGTTCGAGTTTGGAATTCGATGTAGTGCTACAACCGGCTAGCAGGAGAATCGCGAAAACCAGACAAAGTGAATTGAGTGGAATTTTCATTTTACCTCCCTTTCGTGCGTACATATGACGCCCAACGTTTGAGTTGACGCGGCGGCGGTCAACCAGGTTACGGACAAGTTATCGATGACAAGCCCGCTGGTTCCGTTCGCGTCCAACGATTTGTTGTGCGCACGGCTAGATTACAGTTAACTGTCGAATACCGAGAATCGTCAACACCAGCAAAGCGAAGCCAAAGAAACAAAGTGACGCACCATAAAGTATTCGTGCGTGTTTGTCGCGCCGAACAATTTGCTGAAACCCCGCCATGAATTCCCGATATATTGGATCGTCGTCGATAGCTGTTTGCGGGAGCCGTTGGAACGCCGCCTGCTTTAGTTTCTCGGTGCTCGCTAGGATGATTGCCGGAAGATCAGTGAGGCCAGTACAAAACGCAACCTCAACCCGAGTCCGCTGCAAGCGCTTGTTCGGCGGCGCCCGTAGCTAAATCATTCTAGGCGGATCTTATTGATTGCTACTCAATTCCTTTTGCAGCTCTTCAACTTGAAGACTTCTCCAAAGGGCCAAAGCGTAATATGCAGCGGCTTCACCACCGATCCGAGCAACCTGCTCTCTTTTCTGGATTTCGGTGGGTGGGTAAGACCCAAAAAAGATGAACGTGCCTGTCTCTTTTGACGCCTCCTGATCGGCAAGCCCCTCATCTGAGAGTGTTCGCGTTAATAACCTCAATCGATCCAAGTACACTTGAAATTGCTCTTTAGAGAGGCCATCAATCCATGATTTGAACTCTTTGGAAACGGACCATCTCTTTGCCTTTGGAATCTTCTCCATAACAACTCGCGTCATAATGGTCTTGGCTATAGCGAATTGCTCATCGTCCATTGCACCCTCGCGGTTGAGAAGCCGCCGAACATAGCAGTTGACCGGGCGGCGCGAATTAATTCACCCCCGCCGGATCAATGATGATGCAAATCGCGCAACCGCCGCTCGGGTCCAACGAGGTGTTCGGCGCGGTGGGGCCGCGATGCATCCGTCAGAAGTCCACGGACTTGCGATAGCCTCTATCGCCCCACTGAATCAGGCGCGCCTCATCCTCGGACCACCATACGAGAACGCGTCCCATCAGGGAGCGGTCGGCGGCGAGCCGCATCACCGCCTCCGAGATCTGATCGATGCTCAGCAGTCGGGATGGTACGCCGCGTTCGATACGCTCGGCAGGGGTCAGCGACTCCCAGTACTGACGAACGCCGTCCGTCGCGATCCAGCCCGGCGCGAGACAATTCACGCGAATGCCGTCCGTCTCTGCCAATGAGGCGAGTCTCGTTGTCATCCGGATCATGCCTGCCTTCGCGACGTCATAGCCGGGAAAGCCTCCCGGCGTGTTTCGCCCGTGCCACAGTGCCGAGATCGATGCGATGTTCACGATGGCACCGCCGCCTCCGCGCCGCATGGCCTCGATCGCCCAGCGCGTGGCATAGATCGCTCCAAGAAGATCCGTCTCTACGGCATCCATCCAATCCTCGATGCCTTCGCCACCGTGCGGCGCCGACGCGTTGTTGACCAACACACTGACGCCTCCAAACGTCGTTTCCGCGAACGAAATGAGATCACGCATTTGTGATTCTATGCGCACATCAGTTCGACAGAAAGCCGCGCGACCTCCAGCGCTCTCGATCATCTGGACAGTTTCGTGGCCGCCGGCCTCGTCGAGGTCCGAGACAACGACTAGGACGCCGGCCCTGGCAAAGTGTGCGGCAATCGCCCGGCCGCAACCAGCACCGCCCGCCCCTGTGACGACTACAACACCACACCCGCCTGACAGAGCGTCATTATGGTTCAGCATTACGCATCCCCCGAACAAACTATCTAGCGCCGAACGGTTGAGTTGACCGGGCGGCGCGAGTCATTCAACCTTCGCCGGACCAATGATGATGCGAAACGCGCAACCGCCTCTCCGGTCCAACGATTTGTTCGACGGCGACCTGTAGCAAGCGAACGTCGTTCGTTAGTTGTTGCGCGATGAAGGCCATTGCGGGTTCCATTTGCCAAATTCTTCTCTGAAGCCTTCTTTTGCGTCTGCGATGAAAACCATGAGTTCCTGTTCTGGGACACGAACAATGTTGATGTCATGATTTCGCGCTTCCAACGCCAAGTTGTTCGCAAGCACGTTGCTCGAAATGAAAAGGGTTCTGGGCATTTGTTGCTTGTGCGCAAAGCCATCTGCCAGCAACTGCCGCGCCTCTACGTCCGACGGGTGTCCAACCTCAATGGAAACAAACGTTGAGGTAAGGATGAAACAACTATACGCGTCCATGAGAGCTACGCAATTGAAGTCTCCTTTATCCCGAGTGTGAATCGGCGCATCGTTCAGCCGGAAGGCAATCCACGCTTCGTTGACCTGGAACTGGTTTGGATGAAGCACCGTCGTATCCATTTTGTGAAGCCGTCGAACTATATATTATCCAGCGAGAGCTTGATAATGCCGCCAGGGCGGTATTATCTTCCTCTCGCGTGATAATAACGCCAACGTAACATTATCCCGCAAGCCTACTCTCGTACCCTGCCAAATACGAAGTCTCCATGCCTTCATCCAAACTGCTCGAAGAGGCAAGAACTCCTGCGCAGCTGCGCCAACTGAACCTAAAAACCATGGAAGAAGTAGAACGAGACTTCGGATCAGAGGGAGAGGCAGGAATGCCTGTCCTACTTCTTCGCGTAATAGCCCTGGCGGTAAAGCAATTGCAGTTTTTGTTTGCGTAGCTCGGGATTGACGATGTCGATGCGGATGCGGCGGTACGAGGCATCGCGGTTTTTATTTGTTGGTGAGTAGGCTATTAAATACTGCGAGCGCAGTTCCTGATCGATCTGTGAAAACGCTTGCGCCAGATCTTGGGTCCCCGCCGGAATAAAAGCGCGGCCTCCGGTTTTGTCCGACACTTTCCGCAATGCACCGGCGTCGAGTTTGCCTTCGGGAAAATCTGCATCACGAATTCCAATCGAATAGATTACGACGTCCGACTTCACCGCCAGGTCAATGACTTCCTGTTTGCCTTTGCGGCTGCTGGTGTCATCGCCGTCGGAAAGCAGAATGATTGCGCGCCGCGTGTTGTCAGGAGTTTTGCTTAAGTGCTCCTGAATGGTGATCCACATTGCATCCCAGATGCTGGTGTAACCGCTGGGGTCCTGATCAATCGGCAGCGGATCTTCGCCCGCCGCGAGCAGCCGCTCATTTTCAGGAGATAGCTGCACCCGCACCTGCTCGATTCCCTTTCGCAAGCGAACGGGATCGCCGGTCAGCGACTGTTCTAATCTTGGAACCCCAGTGAACGATAGAATCGCAGCACGATCCCCACCGGGCCGAATCACGGAATTAACAAATGCAAGTGCGGCGCGCTTTTCTTCGGCCATCACTCCTTTTTGCGATTCGCTTGTATCAATCAGAATTGCCAGCGAGAGCGGTCGATCAGTCTCGCGTTGAAACATGCTTACCGATTGCGGTACGTCGTTCTCAAAAATGCGCACGTCTTCCTGCCGCAGCGAAGTGACGAAGTGTCGATCTTTATCGACCGCTGTGAACAATGTGTCCACCAGGTCAGTTTCGACACGCACAACTTCCGGCTCCGGTTCGGAATCGCGGCTCGCAGGTTTTTGTGGCGGCGGCGATTTATTAATAGGCGGCTGCTGTCTTCGCACTTGAGCACTGATCTTAGCGGAACGTAGTCCACTCGCCCCTACGACGAGTGACAGCACGAGAACCCATAAGAATCGAAATCCAAAAGTCATTTTATTAGAGTTAAGTAAGACAGACGTTCGTGCTTTATTTTTCGCTGCTTGTAAATGTTATTGATTTCCGGCGCGGATCGAAACTGATCTTAAACGGGTACAAAGCGTCGCGACCCAAAATCAGCGGAGCGTCGACCGCAACGCCAGAAAGTATGTCAGTGGGAATGCCGCGTAGCACGAGCCCGCCAATGTTGATGGTGGTCGGCGCAACGCGCCTCGCATTTATGGTGCCGCCGCCTAAATCGAGGCTGGGAATTGTGTGCGGCGTTTTGTTCCCGCCGATCACGATTATCTGCCGATCGCTGATGGCCAGTCCAAAACGCGATCCAGTGTCGATCAAAGCGAGTCGGCCGTCACCCAGTCTAACGAAAGGTCTGCCGCTGTCTCCGCGACGCAGCCAGTCAACAGTAGCGTCGCCACTTGATGAACGATGGCTTAATTCCGCGGCGCTATCCAATGCTTCAATCTGGCCACGCGGCATGTCTATTGAATATCCGTAAGGAGCAAACGCCTCAGTGGGATCGAGAATGCCATCTACGCCGGCGGGTAGTTGACTGACAATCAATGCGCTTTTCCCCGGTGGCATTAGGTTGGTTTGATAGCCCAGCGCCAGCGTGTCGATGGCGGCTTCGCGATTGGAGGAAGTGGTTGCACCGCTGAGTCCACCAACGAGCGTCTGACGCGTCTCCGCAATTCTTAAGCCCGCCGCGGTAACTAACCGGTCGCTGACCACGTTTAGCCCCGCACCCGTATCAATCACAAAAACGAACGGCCCCCGCCCGTTAACCCAGGTGCTTATCAAGAGGCCCCGATCTCTGTTCACTCGAAACCGAGCCGGTTGTGGCAGCGTTGAATTGCGACCAACTTGGCGCGCACGCTCTCCAGCAAAGAAAGGGGCAGCCCCTGAAACAGGGACTGCCCATGCGATTGCTGCCAGAACGCTCAATGCGATCGAGAGTCTTACCCTCATGTTCGCCACATGCTCGAAGCCCTTCAGTTAGTAGCGTCGGTTACGGTGGCGGAGTTTGTAAGTGTAAAGAGCGGAACCGCCGGCGCCTGCGAGCGCGCCAATGCCGGCACCCTTCTTACCACCAATAACGCCACCAAGAATGGCTCCCGCACCCGTGCCCATGGCTAACGTCAGCTTATCGCGATGTTTCTGCCAGAAGCTGCGGCCGCGCGGTCGTTGATAGTCATAGTAAACCCTACGTGGACTACTATAGCTGCGCGCATAAGTGCGACCACTTCTGTAGTAGACGCCATTGGTGGCTACTTGATTTCCGGAAACTCCGGCTTCGCAGGATCGGAATCCATCAGCGAACCCGGACTTGTAAGCAGTCTGTTCCTGTGTGGTATCAAACTGCGACGGCACAGACGGATCGTTTACCGATGCGTTTGGCTGGTAACGCGCGAACTGCGTGTCCGCGCTGGTTGAATACGCCGGCGTCGTGGTCGTGTCGGCTGTAGTCGATTGGTTTCTCGAGTGCATTACAAAGGCGCCCACAGACCCGCCAATTAAGGCAGCGACCAGGGCAACCGGCAGCAATTTGTTAGTCATAATCATTGTTTCTGTCTCCTTCGCAAATGTGTAGGCAGCATCTAGCGCTTATTTGTTGAGCAAGAACTGTACCTATTAACCGAATGCCACAGTTGCAATTCATATTAAAGCAGAAACCAGCACGATCACAGCAACAAGCGCAGTTTTATTACGGATTCACAACTTAAACTTCACACTTCGATCAACGGATTCTCGTGTAGGGATTAACGACAAAAGCGATATTACCCGATATGGAATCAAACGGTATGCGAAATCAGCAAAATAAAAAGGGCCAGGAGGATCTTCCTGGCCCGTGTGCCAAATTAGCGTTGTTAACTGTCAGGCAGCCTTTTGTTGCACCGGCTTATTCTCCCTGAGCAGTTCCAGCGCCTTTTTCATCTGTACATCTTCAACCGCCGGTTTGACCGCGGGCGTTTCAGGCGCAACCTCACGTTTGTCATTCGGTTGATCGGGCTTCGTGACCTGATCATCGTCGTTGCCCGTCAAATCATCCGGATCGACTGCATCCGCCAGTTCGGGACGCTTCACTTCAACCGAGGGAGTTACTCCTGAGTGGATTCGATCTTCGCCGAGAAATGGCTTGCCGCTCGCAGAAGCCCACTTAACCGTTGTTAGTAGCAATCCATCTCCGCCACGCAAGGTAAAGAGCTGCTGTTCTGCGCCGGCCCCGAAACTTTTTTCGCCGACCACCTGGCCGCGATTGCGATCGAGGAAGGCCGATGCGACAACTTCAGCAGCACCCGCAGTACCGGCGTCGATCAATGCAACGACGGGTCCTGAGAAAATCGCAGATTTTGAATCGGCGGTAAAAGTCTTCAACGCCCGGCCTTCCCTGCCAGAAGTTTGTGCGAGCGTTCCATCTTTGACGAACAGATTGGCAACCGCTACCGCTTCATCGAGCGAGCCACCTGCTGTTCCGCGCAGATCGACGACAACTTTTTGTGCTCCCTGTTTTAGCAACTCCTGCAAACGGGCGCGCGCATCTGCGGCCTCGCCCTCAGCAAAACTGTTGACACGCAAGACACCGATGCGACCCGCTTCCATGTGCGCTTCGGCAGCAGGAGCGCGAAACGAACTTCGCTTGACAGTCAGCGTGAGCGGCCGCGTATTAGCGCGCAGAATCCTTAGTTTTACTTCCGAGCCGGCCGGCCCATTCAAAAGCTGCTTCGCGTCGTAAAGCGAAATGTCTCGAGTAGCTTTACCGTCAATGTATTCAATGATGTCACCCGCGCGAACGCCTACTTGATCAGCCGGTGAACCCTTCATTGGCGCAATCACGTAAAGATAAGACGCGACTTGCGAAAGCTCGGCGCCGATGCCAACCTCGTTGCTTTTCGCATTTTCGTTATACTGGCGCACTTGATCCGGAGTGAGATAAGTCGAATAAGGATCCAGTCCGTAGGCTAAGCCGCGCAAGGCGCCAGCGCGAACCTTTTCCATGTTGGGCTCATCAACGTAATCGTTCTGAATATGCTGAAGAACGCTCTCGAAAATGCGAAGCTGTGCATTCGGATCGTTTGCCGGCTGTTGAGCGCGGGTAGAAATCCAACCGCCAACGACGGTATAAATAGCCAGCATGGCTGACAAGATGATCAGTGAAAACTTAGTGCGAAATGACATCAGGTACCTCGTATCTAAAACAATTCAGCGCTTTGAGTGCGCCGGTGGCTACGGTTCGTATGATACAGGCCGCCAGCTAAAGCGTGCAACCCGGGTTTGGTCATACTTGCCCGTTGTAATTTGAACGATTCGTGGGCGCACAATCGAGCGTTCAGCCCACGACTACGCATGAAGAGCAAAGACGTTACAGATTCGATTCGCGCTCCTGTTCTCGCTCTCGACCTCGGACGCAAACGCGTCGGCGTAGCTGTCTCGGATGCACTGTCAATCTCGATTACGCGTCTCGACGTTATTCCGCGAACGAATTGGAAGCAACTGCTTCGCGACGTCGAAAACTTAGCTCACCGCTTTGACGCTCAAACCCTGGTAATTGGTTTACCGCTTAAACTAGATGGTTCTATGGGAGACGCTGCAAATCTGGCCCGCCAAACCGCGCAAAATTTCGCGCGTTCCTTGAAGCTGCCCGTTTATTTGCAGGACGAACGTTTGACTTCGGCAGAGGCCGAGGAGAACCTGCGCGCGGCCAGTGTCCGGGCTGACGAAATCGCCAGGCGCGTCGATAGCGAGGCTGCCGCTTTGATTTTGCGCGACTTCCTGGCTGCGGGTCAGCAAAGAATTCTTGTCTCACCGCATTTATCAGACTAGACCCACTTCATTTACACTAAACTCCGATGAAACGAATTCTGCTAATTATTTTCCTGGCTCTATTGATAATCGCCGGCAGCGCAACGGCCTGGGCCTATCGCGAGTTGCACACACCCGTTCGCCACACAAAGCACGGCCAGTATGTGGAAATCCCGAGGGGGTCGTCGCCCACGGCAGTTGTGAATAAACTGGCGAGCGAAGGAATCATTAGACACAGATGGCCGCTAACGCTGTATCTGAAGTTAACGGCGCGCGGCACTGAGTTGAAGGCCGGCGAATACGACTTTCCTTCTCCTATTTCTCCGCTCGGCGTCTTCGCGCGCCTACGTGAAGGCGAGCAACGGATGTTGCGCTTAACCGTGATAGAAGGCTGGACGCGCTGGGACATCGCTAATGCGATGGTGAAGATTCCGGAATTGCAGCTCGCTGATGCGGACGAGGCGTTGCGCCTAATGGACAATGTTGAACTGATCAAGGATTTGGATCCGACGGCGAAGAACCTGGAAGGCTATCTCTTTCCTGACACTTATGATTTTCCTCCCGACACCAGGGCGGCCGATATAATCAAAATTATGGTGAAACGTTTCCGCCGTGAGTGGAAGCCGGAATGGTCACAACGGGCGCGCGACCTGGCAATGACTCCGCGGCAAATTGTGACGACTGCCTCGTTGATTGAGACCGAGGCAAAGCTAAGCGATGAACGGCCACTGGTTGCATCGGTAATTTATAATCGTTTGAAGAAGGACATGGCGCTGGCAGTTGACTCGAGCATCATCTATGCGTCGAAGCTCGAAGGCAAATGGCACAACGACGGTAAAGTTTACAAAAGTGATGTCGAACGACGGTCGCTCTACAACACGCGGCTGCACGCCGGCTTGCCGCCTGGTCCAATCGCCGCGCCTGGAAAGAGTTCGCTCGAAGCTGCGCTCTATCCCGCCACTACAGACTATCTGTATTACGTTCGCGAACCGTCGCGAGATGACGGCGCACACAATTTTTACAACAACGAGCGCGACTTCGGGGTTGGCGTGCAGGCGCTGAGAAACTGGGAAGCGCAAAGAGACGCAGCGGCAGGCAAATAGATCTGTCGCCAGCTTTCGCAAGTGGAATGCGAGCCCCCTTCCTTGAAATTGCGTGCCCCTTAATCTATTCTGAGTTGCGATCTCCCTGCAGCAAACGTCTTCATTTTTCAAAGGTTGTATACGATGAAATTCGCAGTTGCTCTTCTAATAGTTATTCTGACGAGTGCTCCCGCTTGGTCACAGGGTAAGGGTGGCGATAAACAGAGCGAGCGGGTGCGCGACAACGGCATCCGCCAGGCAGGTGATAACGGCACCAAGACAGACGTTGGCTCAGGTAGAGGAATGGATTTCGGCAGAGCGCCCGCTTTACCTCCACTTCCGAATCCTTACCGATTCAGCGCCAAGCGCGACGTAATTCTTAAAGCCATTACGGACGTGATGCGCGATCGCAACCTGATTGTTGACGAAGCGGCGTCAAAGCCCGCGGACGGCATCATCGTCAGCCAGCCTTATACGTTTATTAAGGGTGCGGTGGTCACACAGGCAGAGCTCGGCCGTTATGCAGACATCTCCACTTCCATTGCGCGCGGCTGGACGCGCGGCCGCTATACGATAACTGTCGAAGTGCAACCGATTGACGGGAACAGCGCGAACGTGGCAGTCAATGCAAAGATTGAAGGTAGAACTGACGGAGCAACAGGCGCTGAGTGGACTACGCTGAACACCGTGGGTCTAGTTGAAGAGGAATTCCTGTCGGCCCTTATTGAGAACATCACCGGTGCTCCTCCTCCCGGCCGCAGCCAATAAGTTCGTGCGCCCTAGTTAAAGTGTTACTTGAATAGCAGCTGAACAATGATCACAGAACATAGCGAGGAAGTTTTTATCGAAGCCACGGAATCTTCGGGTTTGAAGATTGCGGCAGCGCTTTCTGCACTCGTCATTACGGCTTTGCTTTTTGTGGGCTACGCGTATGTGCGTAAGCGGCATGCGCAAAGCGCCGGCCTACATCCGCAAAACGCCAGCGCTCAGCCGAAAGCTCCGCCACAAGCAGTGATCCTGGTAGATGAAGCGTTGCTTCAGGGCAGTAACACGCTGTTGGGCGGCACTGTAAAGAACATTGGTAAGGAACGATTGGCCGGGCTTTCGGTTGAGCTTGAGCTCAAGCGGCGCAGCGGCGGCGGCACTGAAAAGAGGCAAGTGCCCTTGAGTCCCGCGGATCTTGACCCGTCTCAGGAGGGCCGATATTCACTACAGTTAAAAGCGCAGGAATACGTAGCTGCGAAGGTCGTTGCGTTGCAGGGCGGGTCGCAAGCAGCGACCACCATCCCATATTCAATCGCACAAGGTGAAAAGCGACCGCCGGAAAGGCTCGAGTCGAAAACTATTAAAGTCGACAAACGACCCGGCAGACGCGCCGAATTTTTGAACTCCCCAGATAATCCAGCTCGGGTTCCCTGAGTAGCCAAAGTTCAAGCTCAACATTAGATCTGGCGCAAGGGTCGTGCTGCGTTTGCTTCAAGTTCTCGTTGAGCAGTCGGTGCGGCGACAAGTGATGTGATTTCTAAACTATTCCACAAATGCGGACTAGTCTTTTAGAAAACTGTATCGGGCAATTCCGGTTGCTCTTTTGGCCACCTGCCACGATTGAACATTTTTCGTTAAGCAACCGGCGCAACCCCGAGTCCCGTCATACTTCGTAGACCGAACGCTCTTTAACGGTCAAGCCAATGGATTTCGTCTATCGCATTCTTGGATACTCAATCCTCGTTGCAACTCTGCTGAGTGCCGCGACAGAGGCGGCCGCCCAGGTGGCGCGACCAACTCCTGAGCCGTCCATCCCCGGAATCGCTCGGCCAGATGATCGCGACCCGATGACCTCAATTGAAGAGGAGATGCGTGGGAAACGCGCGATCAAATACGCGGAAAAGGAGTACCGCGAAAACATCGACCGGGCGCATGAACTGGCCGATTTGGGTTCGCAGTTGGACGAATATTTCAAGAAAAACCCACAGCTGGACCGGGAGTACTTCAAGAAACTTGATCGCCTAGAAAAGCTTACCAGGGCAATCCGTAATGCCGCGGGCGGGTCGGACTGCGAACGGGATTACGACAAGCATTCAGTGGATCTCAACGTGAACGTAAAGAAGATGCTCCGCGTCGTTGACTCGCTGGTTGATCGCGTTGAAAAAACACCGCGTCGTGTCATATCCGCGGCTCTAATTGACGAAGCTAATGTATTACTTGAACTAATACGTCTGGTCCGAGCCCAATCACCTAAGGCTTAACATTGAGGTCAAAGCTGAAATCTTTGGTCCAGCCGACAGTTCAATGGCCTCTTATCGTTTGCCTGTTATTGCTCTCATCTTCCCCGGCCTATACTCAGCAAGATGATGATGTCGTTCGAGTCAATACCGACCTGGTCATTCTCAACATCACCGTCACCGATGCCACTGGACAGTACGTTCCAGGCCTCAGGCTTTCAGATTTCAAAGTATTCGAAGACGGTAAGGAAGTTCCCGCACAACTCATTTCCAGCTTCAGCGTTCACGAGTCGCCGTTCGCCTCAGTCGTCTTGCTAGACACCTCAAGCAGCATGGAGGTCCGGCTTTCCCTTGCCCGCTCCGCTGCGATTCGCTTTCTTGACAGGTTGCGTGATGAAGATGTCGCTGCCGTCTACAACTTTGATTCGAAAGTAGAGCGCGTCCAGGATTTCTCGAGTGGCCGCGACCTGGCGCCGATGGCCTTTGGTCTGCGCGCGAAAGGAATGACGCGGCTGAATGATGCGATAGTTGACGCCGCAAAAGCTCTTGCGGATCGTCCGGAGATGCGAAAAGCGATTGTGATTCTGTCAGATGGTATGGACACTTCAAGCAAGGCAACTTCTGACAAAGCAATAGAGAGTGCGCTCGGCATTGGCGCTACAATTTATGCCGTTGACATGTCGGCCAGCGGCGGCGGATCGAACAATCAACAAAGCGCTGCGGTCTTGAGAAATTTTGCTGAGCGGAGCGGTGGCAGGTTTGTCGGCACACCCGGCGGGCCCGCCTTACGCGACGCCTTCGCCAATATTGCAGATGAGCTGGGCCATCAGTACACAATTGCTTACCGGCCATTGAATCAAACACGCGATGGCAAATGGCGTAAGCTTGATGTGAAGCTGTCGCGGCCCGAGTTGCTGGTTAGAACGCGGAAGGCATACCGCGCCCCGAAGAAATGAAGGAAACGAATCAAGCACGCGTTGTTTTGTTCAGCGACTTTTCGCGATGCCTTTCCAGCGCAAGTTCGATTAGACGATCAAGCATCGCGGTATAACTTAAGCCCGACGCCGCCCACATCTTTGGAAATCCGGAAACCTCGGTCAGTCCGGGCATTGTGTTTATCTCATTGACCAATAACTTTCCTCGGTCGCGAGCCAGAAAGAAATCCACGCGAGCGAGGCCTGCCCCGTCGATTGCCTGAAATGCGCGAATAGCCATTCGCTGGATGCGCGAAGTTAGTGCTTTGGAAACAGGCGCCGGCACAACAAAATCGACGTGGCCTGTTTGCGTGTACTTTTCTGTGTAGTCAAGAAAACCGGCCGACTTGTCATGGACCACGTACTCTCCTGGCAGGCTGGCATTTGGTTCATCGTTTCCCAAGACTGCGCATTCGATCTCCCTGGCATCAACCGCTTCTTCAACAATTATTTTCCGATCGTATTGAGCGGCAAGATCCACTGCGCGCGCTAACGATGATTTGCCTGTGGCTTTTGATACGCCTAGTGATGAGCCAAGGTTTGCGGGCTTAACAAAGCAAGGCCAGCCAAGTTCGCGCGACACTTTGCGCGTCACGCCCTGCCGATCGGCTTCCCAATGTTTGCGAAGAAACCAGGTGTAACGGCACAGCGGCAGGCCCGCCTGAAGAAACAAAGACTTCATCGCCACCTTGTCCATGCCGCAGGATGAGGCCAGCACGCCGCCGCCGACATAAGGGACGTTTGCCATCTCAAGCAGACCCTGAATCGTGCCGTCTTCGCCAAATGGCCCATGCAGCACCGGGAACACCAGATCAAGTGGCTCTGCTGCTCCACTTCCATTGGCGTCAAAAGAAATCAAGCCGCGTTGCGTCGGATCCGGAAGGATGGCAACATCGTGTTTCAAAGAAGAGGTAGTGCGCGAGGATAGCAGTGCTCGCGCGCTTTGTGATAAGTGAGGGATGGCATGTGCCGGCCCGAGCCACTTCCCTTCCCGTGAGATGGCGATCGGCACAACGTCATATTTCTTTTTATCGATGGCTTCGATTACTGAAGCTGCCGAACGCGCTGAAATTTCGTGTTCACCGGATTTGCCGCCAAAAACAACTCCGACCCGGAGCTTTTTAGTCAATTGATTACCCCAACCTATTTAAAGAATAGTTTTGCCAAGAGCTGAAAGAATTAGTTCAACGCCGAGTTCTGCTGTCTTGTTATTAATGTCAAGCGCCGTGTTGATCTCCACAACCTCAAGCGAACGCATCCCGCCGGCCTCTGCGATCTTTTCCATCGCCAGATGCGATTCACGATACGTAAGTCCGCCACGCACCAGCGTACCGGAGCCGGGTGCGTCACCTGGATCGAGCGCATCAACGTCGAATGTAACGGCGTAGCCGCCACTCGCCTGCGAGGCAATGCTGATAGCCTCGTCCATACATGCATTCATGCCGCGCTCGTCAATCTCACGCATGGTGATAAAGCGAATTCCCAATTCACTTATTAATAGGCGCTCGCCACTATCAATGTCGCGGGCGCCAACGTGCGCGCAAAGTTTGGGATCCAGCTTAGGTGAAAACCCTCCGATGTTTGTCAGTTCGGGCGCGCCCCGACCAAAGAGCACTGCCAGCGGCATGCCATGAATATTTCCCGAAGGTGTCGTCTCAGGCGTATTCATATCAGCATGCGCGTCAAACCAAATGAGGCCCGGGGTTTCATTCCGCGAGCGGCAGTAGGCCGCAAAACCAGAAAGCGATCCGACAGCGATCGAATGATCGCCACCAAGCACCAAGGGCAGTTCGCCGGCCGCCAGAATGCCTTCGACTTTCTGCGCCAGCTCGACGCAGGCGGCGCTGATTTCACTAAGATACTTTAGCTTGTCGCCAGGTTCGGGATTCGCCTGGGACTGCTCAACCTCAATATCGCCAAGGTCACGAACGACAAAGCCAAGTTGAGCAATTCTGCGTTTGAGCCGCGCGACACGCAGCGCGGCAGGGCCCAACTCAACTCCAGCCATACTCGCGCCGTACGCCAGTGGCACACCGAGTATGTCGACCGCCTTCAGCGTTCTCGACCCCGCCTTATTTGCTTTCTGATCTGCCACAACAGCTTCTGCCATAACAACAAACGATTCGCTTTCTCAACTGCCCAAGTTGATATTAAAACCACTACTGCCGCCGGACTGCGTCGGGAAAAATGGTTTGAGTAAGCCGGCGAGCGCTGCGAGATTTCTTGTTTGGATGAGCAGCTCGCCTGGTCCACTAAACTCCGCCACGATGCCTTCGCCACTCATCATGCTGCGAAAGAATCCCGCGGCCGCCTTGCGCAAAGTGTATTGCGTTGTTCCTTCCCAGGCTACCAGGTGGCCAGTGTCCACTACGTATCGCTCGCCGGCTTGCAGAACTTTTCGATGAATCGCCCCAAAAGATGAAACCAATAATAGCCCGCGGCCCTGGACCAGCAGGACGAACAAACCTTCACCACCAAAGAACGACTTTGCGCCGCCCCACTTTGTATCAACAGTCAAACTCGCATCGCCGGCAAGATACGAACTCGACTGGACGAAGAACGACTGGTCGTTGAGTTCGATGGCGGCAATATCTCCCGGAGCGCCCGGCGCGAACGTTACTTCGCCCGGACCGCCGCGCGCAGTAAAGGTGGAGACAAAGGCCGATTCGCCGCCGGCCGCGCGCTTTAATGCCCCGAACAGTCCGCCCTTCATTTGCGCCTGCAGCTCGATGTTGGCCGACATCGAAACCATGGCGCCAGCTTCGGCCTGGATCGACTGTTCAGCTTGAAGTTGAATCACAGCTAATGAGAACGCCGGTTGATGTAATACTTCATATCTGTAACCACCGCCCTGGCCTTTCGAGTCTTCATCGATATGAATGCCATGGCCCGAAGCTGTTGACGGCGCGGCTGGCATACCGGAGTCCGCCGCCGTCAAGCGATAACCGCACCGGCCACAGAAGACGGCGCCGGGAAGCATTGGTGCGCCACACTTGGGACAGTTCATAAGACTACTCCCTGAGACTTTTCATTAATGATCGCCACGGCCTCTTCCGGTGTACCTGCGAAATCGAGTAATGCGACGTCTGCGTTACTCACGACCAGATGTTTTTGCCACTCGCGCACGATCGGCGGCCAACAGTCGCCGAGCAGGACGAGCGGCCGCGGCCCGATGACGCGAGTTTGAATCTTGTTCCAGACCAACGACAACTCAGTAACGGTCCCCATGCCGCCACGAATAGCGATGAAGCCGACTGAACGCGTAATGAGAAGTTGCAGTCTTTCGTAGAAATGCGCAGTCGCAACTTTGTCGGTGAGAAAACGGTTCGGCTCCGCTTTGAATTGGTTCATGGTGATGCCTAACACGCGGCCGCCGCGTCCGTGTGCGCCGCGGCTGGCGCCTTCCATTACGCCCAGATAGCCGCCAGTGCAGATTGTATAGCCGGCGTCCGCCAGGAGTTCTCCGACGCGCCGCGCGTCAGCATATTCGGCGTCGGACTCATTGCACTTCGCGCCCCCGAAAATCGTGACGATGCGCTCAATGCCATCGCTCATGCCGCTACCTCGCCGGTAATCATTAGTGACCCAGCTGCTCGATACTCAAGAAAGTCCTCACGAGTTTTGAAACTGCCGCTGGTATAGTCGTCAGGGACGGGTCTCGGATCATGGATACGCTGGTCGCTGATGTTAACGAACCGCGCTGCTTCGAACAGCGAACGATACTCGGCAATGCTCAAGAGATGCACCGGAACTTTTAGATCGGGAATCCACTGATGTGAGGCCCGGCTTTCCTGGTAGAGATCAACGACGCAGGCGAATTTGCCGCCGGACTTGAGCACTCTGCGAATCTCCTTCAATGCTCGCAGAATGTCAGAGTAGTAATAAAGCGATTCCATCGAAAAGACGTGCATGAACTCCTCTTCGCCAAAGGGGAGCTTTTCCGCGCTTGCCTCGCGGAACTCAACATTGTGAAACGCTGTGGACGACTCGCGCGCGAGCTCAACCATTGCGTCCGAAATATCGATGCCAACCACGCGCCCCTCACTTGCCTGCTGCGCTATCAACCGCGTCGCCCAACCGTTGCCGCAGCCTACGTCGAGCACGCGGCCGTTTGCCGGAATTTCCATTAACTGAATAGCCTGTTCGCCGACAGGGACGATGGCCCTTTTCCATGCTTGGGCCGCGCCCGGCTTTGGCCCATTCATTAAACTCTGTCCGTAGCTGTGCCTGGGAGTCGTTAGTCATTGACAATACTGATCTCCACAGGGTAGTTCTTCACATCGCTGGCAGTGTTTGGCAGTAACTCTCTCTTCCTTTGAACAAATGTTCTCCCATTGAATCTGAAAGTGAAACGGGTAAATTCATTGGCCGTAAACTTTCCTCCTTTTACGTCTGCGTCATAAGCGCTATTCAGAGATATACCGTCGAACGTGCATTTTCTGAATGCCTCTAAAACAAGTGTTCGTTCGTGAAGAACAAAAGACTTCAGCCCACAACCGTAACCAATGCTTCCGGTTTCTATGCGCGATAAGAAAATCAATTTGTTATTCTTCGCCGATAGAAAATAAAAAAGATCCGAACCACCGTCACAAGAGCCCCCACACTCTACTCGCGACAAGCGTACGATAGCCTCTTCCTTACCGTCACCCGTTAGGTCTACGTAATAGACATCTTTAAAGTCGAATGTTACGCCGCCACCGCCATTTTGGAAGGCGTGTTCGTCGCTTCCATTACTCAATCCGATCCTCTGACGACCGGGATAAGAGTGATTCTTGAAATCAATGGCCGTGAATGCCGCAGGAATGTCCTTCTTTGTATGAGACCCACCCGAAATCTCACTGTGACCACTCGCGAGACTTGGCGCTTTTACCTGAGGCGTTGCCGCGTTCTGGCTAACAACCGCGCTGTTCGTCTGTGACACTCTATGGCTCGAACAGTTGGTCGCGACCAGCAAAGCCAAAATGAGAATCAATGGTCTCCACATGATCTAGTTTAAGGTCGCAGGCGATACAACATGCGCGGGAATGGAATTGTTTCTCTCACGTGCTCAATGCCACACATCCAGGCGGTGCAACGTTCGATACCCATGCCAAAACCCGCGTGAGGGACGCTTCCATAACGGCGCAAGTCGAGATACCACTCGAAAGCTTCCTGCGGTAATTCATGCAAGGCAATTTGTTCCTTGAGGAACTCCAGCGAAGTCGCGCGCTCACCGCCGCCAATAATTTCGCCATAACCTTCCGGGGCCAGCACATCAACGCCCAGCGCCAGCTCATTCCGCTGCGCATCGCGCGCCATGTAGAAGGCTTTAACTTCCGCCGGATAATGATGGACCATCACCGGCTTGTCATAATGCGAAGATATGTAGGTTTCGTCGGGCGCGCCAAAATCGCCACCCCATTCAAAACGCGCTTCAAGCAAACCCTTATCATGTCCTTCGTGGAGGATCTTCACTGCGTCGTCGTAATGCAGACGTGGAAAAGGCGGCACAATCACTTCGAGCTTTGTCGTGTCGCGTTCCAAAATCTTTAACTCTTCGCCGCGATCTTCCAGCACCCGCGCCGCGATGTACGCTAGCAGTCTTTCCGCCAGCGTCATCACATCATCGAGCGTCGCGTAGGCCATCTCCGGCTCAACCAT
>Ga0137418_10000577_pt1 | contig 33255 bp, 35 predicted proteins | sample CZODoug3_1_2_16f_FD_122242 | JGI IMG/M metagenome (GOLD analysis project Ga0137418, IMG submission 122242) | Vadose zone soil fungal communities from Angelo Coast Range Reserve, California, USA - CZODoug3_1_2_16fungal (Hybrid Assembly) | ecosystem: Environmental > Terrestrial > Soil > Vadose... | reverse complement strand
ATCCCGCAATTGCGACATTCCGGCGGACATAGACCGCCGCTACAGTGAAATTCTCCTGTTGTCCTCGGTTGGATCTAAACGTGCCCATAAAACAGTATGAACTTGTACCGCCGACTGTCTCAATACCATTCCAACAGCCGTCCAAGCTTCGTTTTGTTCACAGAACTCATAGCTTTTGTCGGCAGTATGGCCACGATGGTGGGATTTGCCTACCTCCGTGAGCTACTCCGTTGACCATCTTGCCGGAACCCTTCGGTTAGGTTACTCTATCCGATATGCGATATGCGCTGGTGAATACGTCGTTCGATCTCCGGACTGCAGTCACTGGTACGTTCATCGGATTCCGCTTTAAACGACAACTCCTTTCCCTCGAAAAGAACCAACCACTTTTCACATAAATCCCTCTCCATTTGAGAGAGGGTGCAGTAAAGACGGGGTGAGAGTCACATTCGATTAAACTACCACTATGCCTAAAAACGAAAAACTCGATACGAAACGTCATTCGCTGGCGCACGTCATGGCTGCGAGCATTCAGGAATTGTTTCCGGAAGCCAGGTTTGGTGTCGGTCCGGTCATTGAGGATGGCTTCTATTACGACGTCTATGTCAACCGTCCGTTGACGCCCGACGACCTGCAGGCGATCGAAAAGCGCATGCGTGAGAAAGTGAAGCAGAACCTTGGCTTCGAACGCTCCGAGATGCCTCTTGATGCCGCCACCGACATGTTCGGCAAGATGTCTCAGGATTTCAAAGTGGAGTTGCTTCGCGACCTGAAGACCCGCGGAACCACGGCTGTTGCGGATCTTGACGACGCGAACCTCATTGGCGGCAACGTGAACGAGGTCAGCGTATACAAGACCGGGACCTTTACCGATTTGTGCCGCGGACCGCACGTGAATTCGACTAAGGAGATCGATCCCGAGAGTTTCCGGCTGACGCGGGTATCGGGCGCCTTCTGGCGGGGTAACCAGGCGCGCGAGCAGATGCAGCGCGTGTATGGCGTCGCATTCGATACGAAGAAGGAGCTGGAAGAATATTTCGTCCGTCTGGAGGAGGCCAGGAAACGCGATCACCGTAAACTGGGCCGAGAGCTCGGTCTCTTTACTTTCCATCAGTGGGCGCCGGGCGCGGCGTTCTGGCTGGGAAAGGGAACGACTCTTTACAACACGCTCGCCAACTATATGCGTGAGATCCTCTTCCCGGCCGGCTACGTGGAGGTGAAGACGCCGCTCATCTACAACAAAGCGCTATGGGAAAGATCGGGGCACTGGAAGCACTACAGGAAAAACATGTTCCTCATCGAATCAGAGGGCGAGACGATGAGCATGAAACCGATGAACTGTCCGGGCCACTTCCTTGCGTATGCCAGCGACGTGCGCAGCTACCGGGATCTGCCGATCCGTTTTCACGAGCAGACGCCTTTGCACCGGAACGAAGCATCAGGCGTGCTTTCGGGGCTTACGCGCGTTCGACAGTTCTCCCAGGATGATGCCCATTGCTTCCTGATGCAGGAGCAGATCGGCGAGGAGATTGAACGCTTGATTCGTCTTATCCAGAGGATCTATGGCGACTTCGGCTTGTCGTTCTCGGCGAAGCTGTCAACGCGGCCCGATGAGTTTCTGGGTGAGATTGCTACCTGGGATCATGCAGAGACGCAGCTCAGGTCGGCGCTCGATAATGCCCAAATGGCATATACGCTCAACGAGAAAGACGGCGCGTTTTACGGGCCGAAAATTGACTTCGACATTACTGACGCCATTGGCCGAAACTGGCAGTGCGCGACGATTCAGCTGGATTATGAGCAACCGCAGAACTTCGATCTGAAGTACATCGGTGCGGATAATACCGAACATCGCCCGGTGCTGATCCACCGCGCCATTTTTGGGAGCTTCGAGCGATTCATCGCGATTCTGATCGAGCACTATGCCGGCGCTTTTCCACTATGGCTCGCGCCGGTGCAGGCCGTGATGATTCCTATCGCCGATCGTCATGTGGAGTACTGCAGGCAGGTTCGAGATCGTCTCAATGCGGCCGGGTTGCGCGTGGACATCGACTCCAGCCTGGAGCGGATGAACGCCAAGATCCGGAATGCCCAATTGCAAAAGATTCCCTACATGCTCGTTGTTGGTGATCGGGAACAGGAACAGGGGGCCGTGTCCGTCCGGCTGCGTTCGGGTGAAGACTTGAAGTCGAAGCCTCTGGATGAGTTCCTGGCAATGGCAAAAGAAACGGTCGCCAGCAAGAAGTAAACTGTAGCGGCGGTCTGTGACCGCCGGCGGTCACAGACCGCCGCTACAGTGTCAGGCAGAGCGGCGCGTGATTCGCGCCGACACCGCCTGTAAAGTCTCGGCCGCAGCTTGAACCGGGCCGAGAATGTTGCGCGTGGCCTGCATGGCCTGCTCTACCTGGTGGCTCAGCTTCCACGAGACGGAGTAAAAGCCCACCAGGACTCCTGTTTGAACAAGAATGGCCAAAGCAGTCAGCGCAAGGAAAATCGTCAGCAGGTCCTGATCGGCCATCTTTCCCCCTACCTAAGCGCGGTGTCCTCGTCGTCTTCAATCGATTCATTGAATCTAAGTTTCCCCGCCTCGATCGAATCATTAAGACGCTGCCTTCCGATACTCGCCACGTTCCGGCTTTTTTCCATCACGCTCCGAAGCGTGCTGCTGGCGGCCTCGCCAACACCGGAATGTTGAATCCTCTCCGGGACCCGGACTGCCAACCCGCTCACTTTATTGCTGAGGTTACGGCGCGTTTCCTGGCCGGATTTGGGCGCAAACAAGGCGCCTATAACCACACCCATACCGCAGCCTGCCACCAGGTAGAGGAGTTTGTCGTTCAGGTGAATTGTCATAATGATTTGCTCCTTAGGATTGCGATGTTCGCTACGCCGCCTGTTCCCACTCGCGGAGGCGCTCGTGCGTTCGTTTGATCTCCGTGTACTGATGCTTTACCACCGGAAGAACGTTCGGAGGAAGATTTTGCTTCAGCACGCGTTCATAATTCACAAGGGCGGCATCTTCGCCTTGCTCACACTCCGCAACGATCGCATATGTGCTGCCGCCTGCAACGACGGCCTTGATATTCAACCAGCCACGATGGAGAGCGGCCGACACGCTGCCGCCTTCGGCCGGCGTTCCACCCAATTGGCGGACCTCCGCTTGAAGTTCCGACGCAAACTGGGCACGCTGTTGTGAGTGTTGATTGAAGAACTTCTTAAGCTCCGGTTCCTCCACATGATCGGCGGCGGTTTGAAACCCCTTTTCACTGTCACGGCATATTTCGATTAAACCATTAAGACACTCGATGAGTTCTTCCCGATTTACGGCCATGAGTTCCCCCCTCGGTATTTTTTTGCAATTGCCCTGCCAGTTGAGCCTGGCTCCGTACATGTTGAATGCACTGCAATTAAAGGAAAACCAAGGCTTCCCAGGAGTTCCGAAAACGGGACTTTTTCCCTTGGCAGAAGGTTTGCAAGCAGAGGCTTGGGGGGTTCTTATGAATGCAATAGATCTGTTAAAAAACGATCACCAGACCGTGCAGCACTTATTTGCGGAATATATCGCCACAGACGAAACGGAGACTGACCGCCGCGAAGACCTGTTCCAGCAGATCGAAAAAGAGCTTCTCGCGCACACGGACGTCGAAGAAGCGATCTTCTATCCCGCGATCAAGAACGTAGCACCGGATCTTGTGGAAGAAGCGATCACCGAACATCAGGAAGTCACACAGCTCTTGACGGAGATGCTGGAGTACGAAGTCGATGATGACGAATTCGACAAACGGATGAACAGCCTGATGGAGACGGTCCAGACGCACGTTCAGCAGGAGGAAGGCGCGGGTGGAGTCATGGAAATCGCCCGCCAGAGGCTCAGTGGACAACTTGAAGAGATGGGAAGGCAGATCCAGCAGCGCAAAGACTCCGCGGACGATGAAGTGGCCGCGTAGAGAAGCCTCGATGCTCAGGCGCCCCGCCTGGAACTCCAGTCAGTCGTCCTGGATCGGGCTGACTGGATCGCTAGTCGTTACCAATGCTCACGACCAAACGGGCCGCTTGTTCAGTCCGGCTCTGCAGTGATGGTTACGCCGCCGGAGGGCGGTTGGCTTTCCTTTTCTGGTGATGGCGCTGTGCGGCATTATCAACGGACAAGGACTGATGGGAGTCTTTCTCCTTGTTGGCGAGATACGACAAACGCTTGTAGTGCTCGTGAAGTTCCACTAATTCCTCTTCCTTCCAGTCTTCCAGATCGATAAGCCTGTTGCTGGCACCCTTCAGGGCCGCGACCAGTTCGTTCAGCTTTAGCTGCATCGCGGCAGTTTCCTTGTTTTGTGTCCGTTGGATGAGGAAGACCATTAGAAAAGTGATGATTGTTGTGCCGGTATTGATGACCAGTTGCCAGGTGTCGGAGAACCCAAACATCGGTCCGCTCAGAATCCAAACGATGATCAGGGCGGCGGCAAGGGCGAACGCCCAACTGCTACCGGAATATCGGGTTGCCGATTCGGAGAACTGCTCAAGCAAACGATTGATTCGGGTAGCCATCCACCGTCTATCGAGCACGCTTCGGTCCAAAGTAATTATTGCGGGACATAGTATGATGAATTAAGAGGACTTTAATTCCCAAATAAGGAGCCTTGTAATGGCTAAACCTGTGAATGCTCCGCGCGTAGGCGATGACGCCCCGGATTTTACGCTGCCTTCACACCTCGACAAAGAGGTGAAGCTTTCGGATTTCCGCGGCAAGAAGAACGTTGTCCTGGCGTTTTATCCCCTCGCCTTCACCCCCGTTTGAACTGTTCAGATGCCGGCGTACGAGGAAGATACTTCCGAGTTCGACCGGTACGATGCCCAGGTTGTGGGCATTAGCATTGACCACATCCCCGTTATCAAAGCATGGGCGAAATCGATGGGAGCTATTTCTTATCCGCTGCTCAGCGATTTCTGGCCCCACGGCCTGACCGCGCTGAAATATGGTGTACTTCGAGCGGAGGGCTTTACGGAGCGGGCTATTTTTGTCATCGATAAACAAGGAAAGATCCGTTACATCGATATTCATCCGATCGGAGACCAGCCCAAGAACTCAGTCTTGTTCGAAGAATTGAAAAAGATTCAGGGGTAACTGGATGGAACTCTCTCGGAGCTGCATCCCCTACACTCCCCTCAAAAGGGAGTTAAAGGATTGTCGCGTAGGACTCGTCACAACGGCGGGCGCCTATGTCGAGGGGATGGAACCCTTCACTGAGAATGACCTCAGTTTTCGCCTGATTCCCACTGCAACTGATACGAAAAAGATCCGCTTCGTTCCAGGACATTTCGATACGTCGAAGGGTGCACTCGACTCCAATATCATGTTTCCGCTTGACCGGCTGCGGGAACTGCTCGCAGCCGGTGAGATCGGAAAAGTTTCGGAATACCACATTTCGATGGGGCTGACGATGGAGCTGCGGAAACTGAAAGAGCAGGTCAGCTGGAACATAGCTGAAGCTGTTATGAAGACTTGTCCGGATATCGTCGTCCTCACGGGAGGCTGACCGCTCTGCCATCGGACGGTCGTCACGATTCAAAGAGCAATCGAAACACAGGGCATTTCGACAGTGCTCATTACAGTCTCGCCAAATGAGTCGGAGCAAGCCGGCCCGCCGCGAGCCTTGTACCCGAAGCCGTACGAGCCCGGTTCCTCTCTCGGCCGGCCTGACGACCCCGATCTGCAGACGCGAATCTTGCGGGACGCTCTGGCCCTGATGAGGTATCCCGCAGAACCGGGCGCAATCATCACGAAAGACTATAGCGACACGAGACCTTAGCCCGGCTGTAGGCGCCGGCTAAAGCCGGCGCCTACAGCTTCGGAGCCGAAAACCGCGATCCTCAATGATGCCGACAGATCATGTGCTACCGACAAAAGTCGTAATTAAAGTTGACAGATTCCCCGCTGTGCGCTAAAACGTCTTGGTCCGCACAAAGCTGTGCGGACGTTTCTAACGACATCGACGTCCAGAAGAGAGTGTTCTCTATCTGGGCGTTTTTTTTTGCTCGAAATGCTCTGTTTGGAAGACAAATTAAAAACGAGAGGTCGCCACCGTGAAAAACTATAGAGTGTTCTTGGGATTGTTTGTTGCCTTGCTGTTTGCCTTGAGCGGGCCTGCGGCAATGGCGCAATCGACGATTTTCAACATTCCGTCAACGGATACCGTCGACAAAGGGAAGGCATATTTCGAATTCGACTTCCTGCCGCAGGCACCCGGAGTCGATGCAACACTAACCTCGCCCAAGCTGCGAACGTATCTCATCAATCCGCGTCTTGTCGTAGGCGCTCCAGGCAACGTCGAGTTCGGCGTGAATTTTCCCACGTTTCACACTTCCAACGGCGACCCTGGCTGCGGAAACACGACCTGTGGATTCATTGAACCCAATTTCAAATGGAAGTTTTTCAAGAACGAGGATGAGGGACTGGCTGTTGTAGGCGGAGCCCTTCTGCACACTGCATTGAACAAACGAGCCGGCCAGGATACCTGGGGTTTGGTTTATGGAAATTTCAGCAAAAAAGTGAAGAGCGGCAAGTACGGTCCTCGCTTCCACGCTGGTCCTTACGGCATCGTGGATCCAAGCCCCGTGACTTTCGCCGGACCCCGGGGAGGCGCGATGCTTGGGTATGAGCAGCCGATTCATGCGAAGGCCAGCATCGTAGCGGACTGGTTCAGCGGAAAGAATTACTACGGGTACTTCACGCCGGGGATTTCTATTACGCTTCCCAAGAACGGCTTGCTCAACGCCGGCTATAGCATAGGCAACGACAGCTGGAAGAACTCAAACGCGACCAAAAACCGCTATGTGTTCCTCTATTACGGCGTGACGTTCTAATTTTTGACGTGTGTTCAGCGGACACGTAGTCGTGGGCTTTATGCCCGCGTTCAAAAACATTCTGAACGCGGCATAAAACCCACGGCGACGTGCATTCTGGGACATTTTCGCTATGTGGAAAAGACTTAGAGGATAGCGACAGTTGAAATTACAATTGCCGGGACAATGCTTTTGCCGGTACTCATATTCATTTTGCAAACAGTTCAAGTTGCACAAGAGCCCACTATTATTCGCTCTCGCACTTTTCAAATCGTCGCGCCTCAGGGCTGGAAAGTTCGTGACAGCGCCAGCGACATCTGGCTAGAGCACTCCACAGGCGCCTCGCTGCGCATCATCAGGTCCTCTCGTCCAACTCAAAACTTCGATAGCTACGCCAGATTAGGCGTGGACAGGATCATGGCGCCCCTGGGCTTTGCGAAGTTCGAGGAACCGCGCCGATTCAAGGATTCCGGCGAAGAATCGCTTCAATACGAAATTCGGGGAAACCGCCTGAGCGAACGGCGCAGGATCCTTTATCGTGTGATTTTCCGTAAAACGGGCATCTTCGAAGTCGTCTATGAGAGCAGCGAAGACCGCTTCGACATCCTTTTGAGCGAAGCTCAGGCAGTCGCTTCGTCGCTGGAGCTGCTCCCCGAGCCGCCGCCCGCGCGAGGTACCACCGGCCGTCGGACACGCTAGAAACGCGGGCTAAAGCCCGCGACTACATTGACGGCACCCGGGTGGACGGCGTGGTATTCCCCAATGTAGTCGCGGGCTTTAGCCCGCGTTCTTTGAATCCTCAGTTGCCTTTGAAATAGGGATGTGTCAGCAGCGAAGGTTTTTGCTGCGTGCCTGTCGGACGTTTCAGTTCCATCTCCTCGAGCAACACGGAAGGAGCGACGATGCTGGTCGGGGTTGGAAGGTCTCCCCCGCCGGTCAACCGGTTAACGACGAAGCTGTCATTGCCCACCGCGTCGATCTGACGCAATGATCGTATTGGAACGCCGGTAGCGAATGCTCCCCTCACCAGTTCCTCACGGCCGTCGTCCACGTATACCTTATAAATCAGCAAGGGCACACCGATTGGAGTGCGCGTGTCCGTGATGAGTGCTTTGATCAGGATGCCGTAGTCGAGTTTCTCGGTCTTGCACATCGCGATCAGCTCCTGCTTCAGGTTGTCGTAGCTCTTGCCTTGACTTGTCTGGATGAACAGGTTGCCGATTTGCGCAATCTCTCTGCCCGGAATGCCGGACCGCCCGTGACCATTCGATTGAGGCATGTTTTTGCTGGGACGGCGCGACATCAGGAAAGTCTTGAGGACGCCTTGCTCGATCAGTGACACCCGTCGTGCGGGCACACCTTGATCGTCCACTTTGTAATGGCCCATCAATTCCTGACTGCCCATACGTTGCTCGGTCGGATCATCGACGACTGATAAAAATGCGGGAAGGACCGGCCGGTTCATGCGGTCCGCCAACTCGCTGCGAGTCCCGGATCCCTGCTGCTCGCGGTCGGTCAAAGGCAGACGCTGCCCGGAAAGGTTCGGCGCCAGGACTCGGGCAAACATTTCGGCGGATGCCTGGCCTGTAAAAAGAACAGGGCCCGAGTAGTCCGCCTCCAGCACTGGGGCGGCGCGCAGAGCCGTCAGGTCGGCTGCCATGCGCCGAATCGAGTCGCTGATCGCCTGGGCCGGCGGAAGTTGTTCCAGGCTTGTGGCATTGAAGGGTATCCAATGCCTCAGGCGCATACCGTCGGGAGCTTCGGTGCCGGCTTCAACTTCAACGAAAACAAGCAACGAGGGTTGCAATGTCCGCGTACCTTCGCTGTTGACCAGGTATCTTTGTGTCAGCGTCGCCTGCAAAACGACGCTCGATTGTTGGATTTCCGGAAACTGTTTGAAGATTGCCGACCACTCCCGCAACTGCTTTTCCCAACGAGCCTGATCTATTTTCATGGGGGCGCGTCTTGCAGTGAGGTCGGTCACCGCGCTTTCCTGTGAAAAGTCAGGTATCTGTTCGCCCCGGACTTTGTTCTCCACAAAAGCGCGCTTGCGTGCCAACTGCTCGACGGACTGTTTGTAAGCGGCATCCGTGACCAGCCACAACGCATGGCGAAGCCGGTCGTAATCGTTTTCGATGATCGTCGAAGCGACGACCCCGGAAGGCGGCGGCCCCTGAAAATTTCCTCCGGTCACAAACTCAGAATTGTCGAAATTGTAGTCACCGACGCGGACTTGAGCCTGAATGTAGCGTGACTGGCTCTGATTGGACGCCGTCAGCGCACCGAACGTCGCGGACGAGCGGTATTGATCCTGATCGAGCACAATGTACTGGATGAAGTACGGCTTTTCCAGGTCCTTGAACTGCAACTCTGAAACCGATCTCTGGAGCTCGTCGGTCATCGCCCGCATAACCGGATCCGGCGACGGCGCGGCGCTCTGGCCGGATAACAACTGGACGGACAAAAGCGCGAAAAAAACAGCAATCCTTAGCTGTGATGCGTATTTCAAGGACGGCCTCCTGTCGAGCTGGTCGGAGGAGGCAATATCGGCAGTCGGTCGGATGCTTTCGCTTTCTTCTGTACTTCGATCTGCGCGGTCAGGATGCTCGGGGAAACAGCCGAAACGGGAACATAGCCGGACTCCGCTCCGCAGAAGCCGTTGAAAACCTCCGGCGTATCGCCGGCTGCCACAATCTTGCTGAAGGATGTGAGCGGCGTGCCGATCAAATCGACGCCACGAACCAACTCATCGGGGCGGCCGTCCACATAGATGCGGTAAACCATGATCGGCGTGACCTGGAATGATTGTGGGCTTGCGCGTCCCGTCAAAGTGAATCCACCAGAGATGTCCTTGAAGAGCAGACCGAATGTCTTGCCTTGCTTCTTCGCCTCTTCAATCAACATCGCGCGCATCTTTGCGTCGTTAACCGTGTTCGTTGCCTGCACGATCAAATTTCCCTGACGCCCGACACTCCGAAAGCCGGGAGCCTTGCGGCCATGGCCGTTCGAAGTTTCGAAACCGGAGACAGGCGAGCGAGACATCAGGAAGTTCTTCAGGACGCCCTTGTCGACCACGTTCACGCGCTGAGCCCGTACACCATCATCGTCGAATGCGTAATAGCCGTTCAGATCCGTGCCTGCCAGCCGTTCGGTGGTCGGATCATCGATCACAGACAGGAAATCGGGCAGGATCGGCTGATTCACGTTCTTGGTGAACGTCTGGCCTTCGCTTTCGCTCTTTTGCCGGTGCCCCTCGATGCGATGACCGAAGATTTCGTGGAAAAATACGCCGCTGGCCCGGCCTGAAAGGATAGCAGGCCCAGTATACGGCTCAATGACTGGAGCTGTCCGCAGCGCCTTAAGGTCCTGCACCATCGTGTCGATCGTCTGGCGGATCACCTGATCATTCGGCAGATGATCCGCAGAATGCGCATCAAAGGCCTCGAAACGATAGAGTTCCATGCCGTCGTCGGCCTTCGTTCTCGCGTAGATGCTCAACCTGAGGGCGCCGGTGCCGTGCTGAATCGCTGTCCCTTCGCTGTTCACGAGGTAGTCATTCGAGGCGGTTGACGAAATACCAACCGACCCGTCGTAAATCTCCGGATATTTGTTGAACAGCGCTGAGTAATCCTTCAGCTTCTTCTCCCAGTTCGGAACATCCATTCCCAGGCTGGCCAGGGGAAGCACTGTGGTCTGCTTCTGCTCGCGGGACAGGTCGGCGGACGTGTCTTCTTCCTCAACCTTGATCGTCCGATTCGCCTTTACCTGGATGAAGCGCTCGACGGCTGCCCGGTACTTCTGATCGGTTTCGAGCCAGATCACGCTCTTGAGAGCGTCCGTGTCATTGTCGATGGGCATCACCACCGGATACGAGAAGGCTGGCCCGGTATTGTTCCCGCGCTGTCCACGGATTTGGTGCGTGCTGTCCAGCTGGTAGTCGCCGACTCGAACGTCCACATCCAGCAGGCGGGAATGATCATCCTGCTTGACGCGCATGGCGCCGAGTGAGGCCTCCAGTTCGGTTGTCTCGATATCGTTGACACCGAAACTGATGAAATAGGGGGCAGGGTCGCCCTTCTGCCGCAATACCTGAAAGGCCCGCTTTAATTCGTCATCGAGCGCCTGAAGAATGGGACCCGGGGTGGTCCTCTGGGCAGTTGCAGTCTGGATCAAAGGGCTGATGCACACCAACAAAGTGATGATGGCGATGGACTTCTTCATAGTGCTTACCCTTCCGGTGGACAAGATTCTCGCAATTCTACACACAAAAAGCCGCGGATACACGACGTAATCCGCGGCTAAGAATGTCCGAGAATGAAATTTCGATTAGGCTGCTGCTGTCGCGCCCTTTCCTTTGGGGACGGCGGGAGCCAGGTGCAGAGTCAAGAGCCGGCGTACTTTTCCGTTGAAATCGACCTTGCATCTCTGGATGCTAGGTCCAAAAAGTGCGGTCTGCCGTATTTCGAGAATCTGTCCCGTCAAGCCGAAGCAATCGGCATGGACGAGCCCTCGAATGCGGACACGGTCTCCTATTTTCAATTGAGTCATGTTCCTCACACTTTCGAAAGATGTCTTAGGACAAGAAAAGAATTATCCTTCGCATGCGGCTTTCTGCCAAGTAAATTTGTGTGCAGAAAGCACGCAAGTTTTTGACCAAATCCAGTACTTTTTCTCTTGTGGCTGCGAGGCTGTGGAAAACTCTCTCGAGCGGTTGAATCCGACTGTAGCGGCGCTCTGTGAGCGCCGGTTTTTTCTTGAAATGAACAAAATACCGGCGGTCATAGACCCGCCGCTACAGTTCGGCCTGTATAATCGGAACATTTTTCCCCGGGCTCGCAAATTGATGTATAAATATCGGGCTCGGGGCGCCAAATCCCGGAGTGAAGGAGTGTTTTCGTATGCGATTCTGTCGCTTCGGGGACGATCGTCTCGGCCTCGTCGAGGGCGAAGGGATAAAAGACGTCACGGCCGCACTCGATGTGTTGCCCAGGTATCGCTATCCCTTTCCTGCCTATGATGTTCTGATCGAGAACCTTGAGAAGGTCAGCGAGCGAATACGTCAGGTCGCCTCGGACCAACCGTCCATTCCTTTGGGCGGACTCAAGCTGCTGAGTCCCGTGGCCAACCCCAGCAAGGTTATCGGGGCGCCGGTGAATTACCAGAAGCATCTTAATGAGGTGCGCAGCGATGCCCAGCTTCACCATGACAATCAGGCGCATACGGCTGTGATTCAAAAGACGGGTTTATTCCTCAAGGCCTGCAGCTCGCTGGTTGGACCCGGAGAAGGTATCGAGCTGCGCAAGCTGGATCGCCGCAATGATCATGAAATCGAACTCGCTGTCGTGATCGGCAAACGAGCGAACAATGTTCCGGCCAGTGAGGCCCTCAATTACGTCGCCGGTTACGCCATCGGGCTGGACATCACGATCCGCGGACCCGAGGAGCGAAGCCTGCGGAAGTCCGCGGACAGCTACACAGTTCTTGGCCCCTGGATGGTAACCGCCGACGAAATTTCCAACCCGGGCCAGCTCGACCTGCGCATCAGCGTGAACGGGGAGATCCGGCAGAACTCAAACACGAGATACATGATCCTCGGCGTTCCCGAGCTTATCGAGTTCGCATCAGCCTTTTACACCCTGAACCCAGGTGATGTCATCATCACAGGCACTCCTGAAGGCGTGAGCCCGATACAACCCGGAGACACGATACTGGCGACGATTGAGAAAATCGGCACGATGGAAGTGAAAGTACGAGCGGCGTGATGAAGTCGACGAATTTCTACAACAAGCCCGAGGCCACACCCGAGTTCCTGGAATTCTACGAGCGCCTCGCCAAAATGAACGCCGCTCCTCTCTGGGAGTCTCTCGCGGAGCTGGTGCCCGTCACCCCAAAACCTAGATGCATGCCGGTGTTGTGGAGCTACGATGAGATTCGCCCGTTCGTCATGGAATCCGGAAAACTGATTACCGCAAAAGACGCCGAACGCCGAGTTCTCATTCTGGCAAATCCGGGACTTCGCGACTCGACTCAGGTGACCGACAGTTTGTATGCCGGATTGCAGTTGATCCTGCCAGGCGAAGTAGCCCCGACACATCGACACACCACTTCAGCATTGCGTTTCATTATCGAAGGCAACGGCGCCTACACGGCTGTCGAGGGCGAAAGAACCACCATGCGGCCTGGCGATTTCATTCTTACGCCTTCCTGGACATATCACGATCACGGAAATCCGAGCGACACGCCCACCGTCTGGATGGACGGCCTCGATATTCCGCTCGTGAATTTCTTCAACACAGGTTTTGCCGAGCACTACCCCGGAGAAGTGCAACCGGTCACACGAACTGAGGGCGACGCCCTTATGCGTTACGGCGGCCACCTGATGCCGATCGAATACAAGCCGCCCACCCTGGCCACGCCCGTCTTCAATTACCCTTACTCCCGCAGCAGGGAAATCCTGGACGAGTTGTACCGGAATGGGCCGCTTCACCCCTGCCATGGGATCAAGATGCAGTACATCAATCCCGCAACCGGCGGATATCCGCTGCCGGCCATTGGAGCTTTTATCCAACTGCTGCCTTCCGGTTTTCACGGAACCGCACATCGTTCGACGGATTCAACGGTCTATTGCGTCGTCGAGGGCCGCGGGCGCAGCCAGATCGGCGAAAAGACGTTCGTTTGGAAGGAACACGATATCTTCGTCGTGCCGTCATGGTACTCGCTTTCCCACGAGCCGCAGGGCGACGCGGTATTGTTCAGCTACTCCGATCGTCCCGTGCAAAAAGCCCTGGGGATCTGGCGCGAACAAGCTCCCATGCCCACGTAGGGGCCGGCTTTAGCCGGCCCGGCTAAAGCCGGGCCCTACGTGTCGGTTTAATTTAATCCAGGAGTCGATTCATGCGTCTTCGGTCGATGATCATTCTCACTGCGGCTGCCGTTGCCGCGCTGCTGCCAATCGTCAGTGCCCAGGTGGGTAACTCCCGAAAGGAAGCCGCGGACTGGCCGATGTATAACCGCGATCTGAACGGCACCCGCTATTCCCCGCTGACGCAAATCAATACACGGAACGTTGCCAGGCTCACGCGCGCATGGACGTACAAGATCGGGAAGGACTACACCAGCGGCATCACCGGCGGCTCCGAAATGACTCCGATTGTGGTCAATGGTGTGATGTACCTGGCGAATGCGAAGAAGGTCATGGCTCTGGAGCCTGAAACGGGGAAAGAAATCTGGAGCTATGAACTGAAGAACGGCAACCCGACCAAGCGCGCTGTCGCCTTTTGGCCCGGCGATGGAACCATTCCGCCGCGGATTTTCTTCACGTCGGACCGCAAGCTGATCGCCTTGAACGCCTACACCGGTGAAACGGTGTCGGCGTTTGGGAATCAGGGTGAAGTGGACATGGTCGTGTCGTACGATTCGGCTCCGATTGTCTACAAGAACATGCTGCTTGCCGGAACGAATGGCAATCCCGGCGGTACTCGTGCCTTCGATGCCCGGACCGGCGCGAAGATCTGGGAGTTTCGATCCATTCCGCAACAAGGCGAAGCGGGCACGGAGTCCTGGGGAGGTGAGAGCTGGAGGAATCGGCCCGGCGCTACACAGTGGAGTTTCTCGATGACTGTGGACCCGCAACTCAACGCGGTCTACTCCACTTATGACGCTCCCGGTCCCAACGATTACTACGGTGGCGATCGTCCCGGCGACAATCTTTACGGCAGTTCTGTAGTCGCGCTCGATGCCGATACAGGAAAACTCAAGTGGTATTTCCAGGTGACCCACCACGATTTGTGGGACTACGACCTTCCGTCTCCTCCTGCGCTGCTGGACATCACGGTCAATGGCCAGAAGGTTCCCGCCTTGATCGCCGTTCCCAAGCACGCTCACATGTATATTCTCAATCGCGTTACGGGAAAACCCGTGTTCGGCGTCGAGGAAAGGCCGGTGCCCGTAAGCAATGTTCCCGGTGAGAAGAGTTCTCCGACGCAACCGTTTCCCATAAAGCCCCCTGTCCTCGCACGCGATAGCTACAAGCCGGAAGATCTCGTCACAGCAGCGGACACAAACGAGGAACACGCGAAATTCTGCCGCGATGTGGTCGAGAAAAGCGGAGGTATCTACAACGTCGGACCGTTCACTCCCTACATGTACCGGGAAGAGGGCGCCAAGCCGTACTCCACCGTGCTCTTTCCTGGGTCGATCGGCGGCGTTAACTGGGGCGGCACCGCCTCGGATCCCAGCCTGGGCTACGTTTTCGTGAACACACAGGACGAGGCCAGCATCGGCTGGATCGAGAAGACTCCTCCGGGAGCGCGCGGCGGAAACGGTTATCGAAGACAGAGTATCTTTGGTCCAACATCACGCTTTCAGTGGAGCGAAGGCGGTCCGTCCGGAAACATCAATGGTTCCGGCGCCAGGGCCTGGCCATGCCAGAAACCGCCATGGGGCCACATGATCGCCGTGAACGCGAATACCGGGGATATCGCCTGGAAGGTGCTGCTCGGCGTGACAGACGAATTGCCGCCGGCCAAGCAGAAAACGGGCCGCTTCAGCATGGGTGGTCCCATCGCTACAGCCGGAGGCCTGGTGTTCATCGGCGCGACCAATGACAAACGCTTCCGCGCTTTTGATTCGAAAACCGGCAAGGAGCTGTGGACCGCGAAACTCGACATGAGCGCTCACGCCGTCCCCATTACTTATCAGGGTAAGAACGGGAAACAATATGTCGCCATCGTCGCGGCGGGCGCCAGCGCCATCGACGATCCGGCGCCGCCGGATTCCGAGGCGCTGGTGGTGTACGCGCTTCCGTGAGGTTCGGAAAAATGAACGCGGGCTAAAGCCGGCCGCTACGAAGACAGCAACGCACCCGCTCCCGGCACGTACGTCTTGAGGCCGAGCTTCTGAAGCATTTGATGTGTGGTGCAGACGGCGGCCGACACTACAGGCAGTCCACACTGCTTTTCGACCACCGGTATCGCCGCCAGAGACGGCATCTGAACGCAGGAGGAGAGAACGAGCGCGTCAATACCAGTCAGCTTCAAATCCTTGTACACGTTCACGAGGGCCATGGGATCCAGTCGGCCAACGGCCACGTTGTCCGCAATCTCCAGCGCGATGCTGTCCACGACCTCAATCCCCTCAGCTTCGATATATTCGATGACCATGCGCGTCAACGGCTTCAAGTAGGGCGCGATCAGCGAAATCTTCTTCGCCTTCATCCTTTTCAGGCCGGCGATCAAAGCTCCTGCGCTGGTCACAACGGGAACAGGGTGGCCTTCTTTTACAGTGATTTCATGGAGATTTGCTTCCGATTGGCAATGGTAGCCCTTACCCATACTCATGATCGCCACGAGACATGCGTACCCGAGCACGTCGACCCTGGCGTCAACCAGCTCAGCGGCGCACCTGCCGGAATCGGCATCCATCGCCGCCAGTTCCTCCCTGGTAACCTTCTGCATTCGCATACGGCTTGAATGGAAAGTAAAGCGTTCCGGTTCCACGGCTTCGCGGGCACGAAGCATCGCCGGAATCTCGGTTTCCATGGTGGTGTTCGAACTGGGCACGATCTGACCGATACGATAGGTGCGTGTTGTCATGCTGCGTAATTTAACCTAAATCCATTGGTTGAATCCATGCGATGCAAGATGTCGCGCGAAGCGCAAGGGCAGCCGTATGATCCCTCAGCAGTGCCACGCGCCGTCAACAAACCAGATCCAGTGTTGACATATCACAGCATTGGGTGTGAAATCTGCCACAAAGTCATGGTTTTTCGGAGGGCTTGAAATGAAGCTAGCCGGTTTATTACTTATAGTTACGAGCATCCTCTGCGGACTCGTCTACGCGCAGCAGAACCAGAACACAGAAGTCGGTGTGCTGCATGTGCGTGGCCCGATTTACATGCTGGTCGGCGCCGGCGGCAATATTACGGTCTCGGTCGGCCCGGACGGCGTGTTGATGGTGGATACCGGGACAGCCGCCATGACCGACAAGGTTCTTGCCCGGATTCGGGAACTCCAGAACAAGGTGAACACGAATGGCCTGCAGGAGTTGCAGTTCGCGGCCGAAACTCGTTCGAATCTTCCAACCCTCCGTGATACCAACGCGCCGCTCAAGCCTATTAGGTACATCATCAACACCCATGTCCATCCGGATCACACCGGCGGCAACGAAAAGATTGCTGCTGCCGGGCGAACCATCACCGGAGGCAATGTTGCCGGTAACATTGCGGATGCCGCAGAAGGTGCGGGCGTGATCGCGCACGAGAACGTTTTGAACCGAATGACCGATCCGCCGAAAGGCCAGGCCAAAGCGCCGTTTGGCGCGCAGCCCACCGACACTTACTTCATGGATGGAATGAAACTGAGCCACTTCATGAACGGCGAAGGAGTCCAGATCATCCACATCAAAGACGCCCATACCGATGGGGACAGCATGGTGTATTTCCGCGGCTCGGATGTGATAGCGACCGGCGATCTGTTCGTCACCAACAGCTATCCTGTCGTCGATATCGCCAACGGCGGCAATATTCAAGGCGTGATCGACGGGCTTAACCGGATTCTGGCCATGTCGATCGCCGAATTCCGGACTGAAGGCGGCACCATGATCATTCCCGGTCATGGACGGCTATGCGATTCGGCCGACGTCGCATACTACCGCGACATGGTGACCATTATTCGCGACCGGGTCCAGGACCTGATCAAGAAGGGCATGACTTTGGATCAGGTGAAGGCCGCCCGACCCACCAGGGACTACGACCCGCGCTATGGCGCGGCCAGCGGCTGGACGACCGACATGTTTGTTGAGGCTGTGTACAAAAGTCTGAAGAAGTGATGTGCGCGGCTTTACTGTAGCGGCGGTCTATGACCGCCGGTTGTCGTGGCGAGGAAACCGCGGCGGTCTATGACCGCCGCTACAGTAAGAAGGAGGATGAAATGCGAGTTCCCATGCTTTTGCTGCTGGCGATGCTGCTCTCGTGTGTTGCAGCGTTCGCCCAGATCGACTTTTCCGGCGAGTGGGCACCTCGATTTTACGAGGATCAGCCCGAACGTGTGCCCGGGCCGGAACTGGGAGACTACCTCGGACTTCCAATCAACGACGCGGCCCGCATGAGGGCCGACACCTGGAGCGCATCCATCCAGACACTACCCGAGTGGCAGTGCCGGCCGCACTCTGCGGATTACATCTGGCGCGGGCCGTCACAATTGCGGATCTCGAAGGAAGTCGATCCGGTTACTCGGCAAATCACTGCATTCCATGCGGAGTGGCTGCGATCCGTCGACCGCACGATTTACCTCGACGGCCGCCCTCACCCGGAGGAGTACGCAGCGCATTCCTGGTCGGGCTTCTCCACCGGGAAATGGGACGGCGACATGTTGACTGTGACGGTGACGCATCTCAAAGAAGGGTACGTTCGGCGCAACGGTGTTCCCCGGAGCGATCTCGCGACTTTGACTGAACACTGGATTCGACACGGGAATTGGCTGACCGTCGTCGAGATTGTCAACGATCCTGTCTATCTGACGGAGCCTTTCGTCCGAACCACGGACTACGAACTGGATCTCCACCAGCAGATACCGCCGTATCCCTGCGGCATCGTCGAAGAGGTGGACCGTCCGGAAGGAGTGGTGCCTCATTTCCTGCCGGGAACGAATACTTCTCTCGCCGAGTTTCCCGCCCATCACGATCTTCCTGCTGAGGCCGCGAAAGGCGGCGCCGAAACCATGTATCCGAAGTATCAATCGAAATTGAGGCAGAAATGAATCGTGGAGTTCTCATCGCGGCCGGCATTGCGCTGTCACTTGCCGTGCCCGGTTCCATCCAGGCACAGCGTGGACGGGGAGGGCAGGGTGGCGCGCCGGTGACACCAAAAGCAGCCGCCCCCGTAGACCTCACCGGGTACTGGGTATCTGTTGTCACAGAAGACTGGCGTTATCGGATGGTCACTCCCAAAAAAGGGGATTACCCGAGCATTCCTCTCAACGCCGAGGGACGGAGAGTTGCCGATGCCTGGGATCCCGCCAAAGACGAAGCGTCCGGCGATCCGTGCAAGTCCTACGGTGCTGGAAACATCATGCGCGTGCCCGGGAACGTGCACATTACGTGGGAGGACGACAATACTCTGCGCGTGGACACCGACGCGGGAACGCAAACTCGACTCTTCCGTTTCGCGGGTTCGCCGAATTCATCAGGCGCCCCGGGTTGGCAGGGAAACTCCGCTGCTCAATGGGAATTTGCAGGAGGAGGCCGAGGGGGACGAGGCCGGGGCAATGCGCAGGATCGCGGAGGCGATCTGAAGGTTGTTACCACGGGGATGCGGGCTGGATACCTGCAGAAGAACGGCGTTCCTTACAGCGGCAACGCGGTCGTGACCGAATACTTCCATCGAACGATCGAGAGCAACGGCGACTCGTGGCTCATCGTGACGACAATGATCGAGGATCCGCAGTATCTCAATCAGCAGTTCCAAAGGAGCACGCACTTCAAGAGACTTCCGGATGCTTCGACCTGGAGTCCCTCGCCCTGCACGGCAAGGTAGCCGGTAGCGTGGGAATTTTGAAATTGGACGAATCCTGCATCTCAAATCCGAAATCCGAAATCTCCAATTGGACGGGCGATCCAGGCGGTCCAATCTGATATTTCGGATTTCGGATTTGAGATGCAGGATTCGTCCAATTTCAAAATTCCCCCACGCCTCCCTACGGAATCAACACGACCTTCCCCGTCGTGCGGCGGGCCGCAAGTTCCTCCTGTGCCCTGGCCGCCTCCGCCAGAGGGAACACGTGATCGACTTTGAATTTCAGTTCGCCTGAGCCAATCCACCGGAACAGATCGCCGGCGCGGGAGAGGACTTCGTCCCGTGTGGCCGAGTAGCCAGTGAAGCTGGGCCGCGTAAAGAATACAGAAGCTTTGGCGAGTATGTTCGCATCGATCGGTGGCACAACACCGCTGGATTGCCCGTACAGGACCAGGTACCCGCGAGGCCGCAGGGAATTGAGGCTCTTGTCAAACGTGTCCTTTCCAACGGAGTCATATACAACATCCACGCCGCGGCCGCTCGTGAGGCGCTTCACTTCCGCTTCAAAATCCTGTTTGGAATAGATAATGACTTCATCCGCTCCGGCGCCACGCGCGAGTTCGGCCTTCGCTTCATTGCCTACAGTCGCATAAACCGTCGCGCCCAATTTCTTCGCAACCTGTGTGAGCAACAGCCCGACTCCACCGGCTCCGGCGTGCACGAGGGCTTTGTGTCCGGCCCCGAGCGGAAACGTGCTGTGCGTGAGGTAATGCGCAGTCATGCCTTGCAGCGGGATCGCCGCGCCCAGCTTGAAATCGATGTTGTCGGGAAGCTTGACGAGCTTCCCTGCGGGCACGACGGCGTATTCGGCATATGAGCCAAGCGACAGCGGATACGCCACGCGATCCCCCACTTTGACTTCTGACACACCCTCACCGACAGAGCTTACCGTGCCCGCCGCTTCCCGCCCCAGCGTCAACGGCAATGGCGCCGCCTTGTAAACTCCCGCCCGGTCGTAGATGTCGATGAAATTCACGCCGATGGCCGCAATCTTCACAAGCGCTTCGCCTTTGCCGGCCACAGGAACAGGCACATCTTCATACTTCAAAGCTTCAGGGCCACCGTAGGCATGAATGCGTATGGCTTTCATTTCGGTTTCTCCTTTGCGAGGAATAGAGAAGGGATCAAGCCGCAGATTACGCGAATTACGCGGATGGGCGCTTTAAAAACCTTTTAGATGCGCTCATCCGCGTAATTCGCGTAATCTGCGGCTTGATCCCTTCTCTAATTTGTAGGGGCCGACCGGCAGGTTTTGCAGAACGTAAGAGCCGGTTTCGTTGCTGACGGTGCTTCGGAAGACTCCAGTGTCAGTCTGGGTCGCCGTAATTTCAGCGCCGGGTAACAGGGCGCCCGTCTGGTCCTTGACTGCGCCGCTGATCTGTGCGGTCGAAGACTGGCCCAGGACGGCCGCGCTCAAAAGAAAGCAGCTAAACACAGCTTTAGCTACTGATTTCATGTATCCTCCTCCACAAAAAAACAAAAACCCACCCAATGACCGGAGTATAACCAATCGGATAATGCGGTGGTATGCTGAAGTTGGCTCTTATGAAGGCGATCAAAACGACTGCGTATCCTCCCGATCCAAACAGCCGCAACGTTGCTGTCGGCGCCACCCGAAGCCGTGGACGCGGCATGTTTGCGGTCCGGAAGATAGCGAAAGGCGACACTATCGAGCGAGCCCCCGTTATCGTCATCCCGGCGAAGCAGTGGCCCGGCGTCCAGCCGAGCATTCTTTCGAACTATGCTTTCGACTGGGGAGAGAATGACGAACATGCCGTCATTGCGCTGGGGCATGTCTCTATTTACAACCACTCCTACCGGCCGAACGCGCAGCTTGTACAATTGCCCGTGGAACTAATGATGGAAGTCGTGGCGCTGAAAGACATTGAGCCGGGCGAGGAAATCACCATCAATTACAACGGTGATCCGGCAGGACGAGACCCATTATGGTTCACCCGGAAACGTTAGTGGACATGGGAATGCGACTTGGTTAGAATCACCTTCGAAACATGAGGGTCTCGAAGAGGATTGCCATACTGGGCGGGACTTTCGATCCCATCCACAACGGACATCTCGAAGCAGCTGATACGGTCGCCCGCACTTTCCAAGTCGATGAAGTTCACTTCGTTCCGGCCTTTTCTCCTCCGCACAAGCAGTCCAGGGGAATCACGTCGCCATTTCACCGGTTTGCCATGGTTGCGCTCGCGACGTTGCCCTTTGATCGATTTAGGACGTCTACTATAGAAGTGGACACTCTTGAAAAACGCTACACGGTCGAGACTCTCGAGGCCATGGATCGCGAGAATCCGGGCGCCGAGCTCCTGTTCATTATCGGAACCGATATGTATCAGGAAATCGAAGCCTGGAAGAACTTCCGGCGCCTCTTCGATTTGGCACACCTCGTAATCGTGAATCGTCCGGGATTTCCGTTCCGTGAGGATGTTGCACCATTTCAGGTCATCAAAGAACCACAGGTGGTAACACTGCCGGAGAAGACCGCCGTCTTCTACCTGCCCTTTGTCGAGTTACCGATCTCGTCCACTGAAATACGGGACGACCGGCGCCGGGGCGCGGAAGTACGTCAGTGGCTGCCGCCATTAGTCTGGAGTTACATTGAAAGAAACAAACTTTATTCTTAGGGGAGAAAACGAACAGCAATTGATGGACAAAGAAAATCAACTATCGGAAGCGATCGAAGCGGCACTTGACAAGAAAGCGCAGGATGCAGTGGTGCTCGATCTTGGCGAAATTTGCTCCTTCACCGATTACTTTCTCATCTGCACCGGCACTTCAACACGGCACAATCAGAGTATTGCGGACCACATTGAGGAAATACTGAAGCGGCAGGGTGTACGTCCCCTGCACATCGAAGGACACACGGAAGGCGAGTGGATCCTTCTGGATTACGTTGACTTCGTGATTCATATCTTTTCGGCACGAGCGCGCGAGTTCTACGATCTGGAGCGCTTGTGGCGAGCAGGCAAGCGGCGCGATGCCCATGAAATGTTAGGACAGCGCACGCTGTAGTCCTGGGAAACTAGGGAAAACTTGCGACCTGTCATGCACCACGGGAACGATCAGCTCTACCCGTTTGTCTTTGCAACTGATTCACCCATGCTCGGCGTGTATCGGACGCTCGAAAAAGTCCGGGACAATCCGACTACGGTCTTGATCGAAGGCGAGAGCGGAACCGGCAAAGACGCGCTGGCCCAGTGGCTACACTACAACAGCCCTCGCAAAGAAGGTCCCTTCATCAAAATCGATTTCTCGTCTCTGCCTGAAGATCTTGTTGAATCCGAATTGTTCGGTTACGAACGCGGAGCTTTCACCGGCGCCGTGAATTCGAAGCTGGGAAAGCTGGATATCTCGCAGGGAGGAACCGCTGTGCTCGACGAAATCGCCAGCGTGGACCTGACTGTTCAGGCCAAGCTGCTGAACGTCGTGGAGGCGAAACAGTTCTATCGGCTGGGCGGAACGAAATCCATCGAACTCGATGCCAGGATTGTGGCGCTGTCCAGCGTTCCGCTTGCCAAGGCGGCGGAACGGCAAATCTTCCGGCAGGATCTTTTCTTCCGGCTGAACTTGATCACCATTCGCGTGCCCCCTCTGCGCGAACGCCGCTCCGAGATTTTTCCTCTGGCGGAATTTCTGCTCGAACAACTCGGCCGGAAGTACAAGGCTTCATCGGAGTTGAATACGGAATGCCGCGCAGTTCTTGAACACTACGAGTTCCCGGGAAATATACGTGAGCTCCGAAATGCCCTCGAGCGTGCCGTTCTGATGGCACCTGGACAGGACATTACTCCGGATTCGCTGCCGGCATCGTGGTACACATCGCGGCCATCGAGCGAGAAGATGCCTTCGCTCGAGGATGTCGAACGGGACTACATCTCCGAAGTGCTCCGCCAAACGCGCGGAAAGAAAGTGAAGGCCTCCAAGATCCTGGGCATCAGCCGGAAGACCCTCCTGGAAAAACGGAAGAAATACGGATTGAAATGAAACTGCGGGTCGTGTGGGTCGGGAAGACGAAGAATCCACAGATGGCGAAGCTCTGCGCAGACTACATCGAACGGATCGAACATTTCCTGCCCCTGGAAATCGCTGAGCTGAAGGAGTCCAGAGTTCTTTCGGTGCTCGGTTCCGACCGTGTTGTGGTCCTCGATCCCAAAGGGAAATCCTGGACATCCGAGCAACTCGCCAGCTTCGTCGAGCAACATATGACGTCGGATCCACGCCGGCTCACATTCGTGATCGGCGACTACGAAGGAGTTCCGGATGAAGTGAAGAACCGCGCCGATGTGCAGTGGTCGCTCTCGCCCCTGACGTTCACGCATGACCTGACTCGCGTGTTGCTTCTCGAACAGATCTATCGCGCCCTGACCATTATTCGGAATATTCCATATTCGAGGTAGGAGGAAAGACGCTAGGTGTGCAAACTCCCCTCCTAAGTTAGGAGGGGTGGCCGCGCATAAAGAAAAATGTCGCGAAGCCACCTTCGTTAGCGCGGCCGGGGTGGTTCCCCTCGACTGTTTCCATTCGCTTTGGAACGCACCCCGTCTGCGCCATTTCGGAACCGATCTTTTTTCTTAAGGGCGCAGCCACCCCTCCTAACTCAGGAGGGGAGCTTTGCATTCTGCAACTGTCCAGCCTATACTGATCTCGCCCTTTGCGTTTCCCCAACGCACTTTGATCGATTCGATTCTCAATCTTCTTTTTCCCGTCGCATGCGTGGTCTGCCGCGCCCAGGTACTGGAACGCCGGTGGGGAGCGGCGTGTCCCGATTGCTGGTCACGCCTGGAACCCCTGGCGCCGCCATTTTGTCCGCAATGCGGGGAGCCTGCGCCGGCCATTGAGGGCCTCTGCGGCCGATGCCGGAAGGGCGAATACGCTTTCGACCTGGCGCGATCCGCCCTCTTCTTTACGGACACCCTTCGAGAAATGATCCATCACCTCAAGTACGCTGAGCGCGTTTCCCTCGCCAGATCCCTCGGCGATATCCTGAAAGTCTGTCTCGAGCATGAACCATTCTCCGGGCGCATCGTTGTCCCGGTACCTCTTCATCGCAAGCGTGAACGCGAGCGCGGCTTCAATCAGGCCGAGCTGATCGCTGCCCGGCTGGGCCGTTCCCTGGAAACGCGACTGCTCCGGCGCCGCAAGAACACTCCGAGCCAGACGGGTCTGAGCCGCAGCGAGCGAAAACGAAACCTCGCCGGCGCATTTGAAGTCCGCGGACCGGTTGCCGGAACAGTAATCCTGGTCGACGACGTCTACACCACAGGATCGACCGTCCACGAGATCGCTCGAACTCTGAAGCGCGCCGGCGCGCAACGTGTGGAGGTTCTAACCGTGGCGAGAGTTTCGAACGACTTCTATCGAGCGGCGGAAACGGACATTTCGGAGGCGGTATGAAGGATCCAGTGCGATTTGCTTTCCAGGAGTTCCGCAACGAATCGTGTGTGCAGCGCATGGCCGGCTCGATTCGCCACCAGCCTTCCCAGCACCGGCTGGCCGATGAGCGCGAAGTCCCCAAGCAGGTCGAGCGTCTTATGCCGCACGAACTCATCCTGAAAACGCAGCGACGTATCGTTGAGGATTCCTGTCTGCGTCAAAACGATTGCGTTCTCCAGCGAGCCGCCGCGGATCAGGCCGTTCGCTTGCAGCTTCTCCACCTCATGATAGAAGCCGAAGGTTCGCGCGGGCGCAATGAAATCCGCGTAGCTGGTACCGGAGAGCTCGACGTCGAGGCTTTGCTTTCCAATCAGCGGATGCGGAAAATCGATGTCGCATTTGACGCTGAAGCTGTCCGAGGGGTAGATCCCAAGCGTCTTTCCACCATCGCTGAGGACAAATTCCTTCGTAATCCGTATGTATTTCCGGCGCCGGCTTTGCTGGACGACACCGGCGCGGGCCAGGCCTTCCGTGAATGGCAGGGCGCTTCCATCGAGGATCGGCACTTCGAAGTTATCCAGCTCGATGTACGCGTTGTCCACACCGACTCCGTACAGGGCGGAGAGCAGGTGTTCCACCGTCGAAATCCACACGCCACGGCTCATCAGCGTCGTCGCATACGCGACGCGAGCGACCGAAGCAACGTCCGCGCGGAGTTCGAAATTGTCCAGATCGACGCGGCGGAAAATGATGCCTTTGCCGGCAGGAGCGGGAAGGATTCGAACAGTGGCGAGCTCCCCTGTGTGCAGACCGATTCCCTTGAATTCGATCGAGCTCGCAATAGTCTGCTCTCGCATCTTCATCTATCCTTGCAATTGACTCGCCGAATCTGTTTGCGTGAGCGGCAAACAACTTACAAACCAAACACGGCCAGAAACCGTGTACATTTGTGCACAGGTGTTGTCTAAATGAGGCTGTAAATGATCAAGCATCCACTCTTCCTGATCATCGATGGAATGTCGCAAGCCTATCGCGCGTATTATGCCATTCGCGGCTTGTCCAGCACACAGGGTTTGCCGACGAACGCGATCTACGGATTCGCAATCATGCTCAAGCGGGTCCTCGAGAAATATCCGCCCGAATACATTGCGGTGGCTTTCGACAGCCCCGAGCGGACGGCGCGTCACGCGCAATACGACCTCTATAAAGCCACACGAAAGAAGATGCCTTCGGATCTTGCCCAGCAGATGCCTTACGTCCGAAAGTTCTGCCAGGCGATGCGCATTCCCGTGTTGGAAATGCCTGGCCATGAGGCCGACGACATCATTGCAACCGTTTCGACAGAGGCCGTTGCGGCCGGTCTCTATCCGGTCGTGGTGACACTCGACAAGGATCTGTATCAGCTTGTAGACACCATCCTGATCCTGAACACATCCAAGGACGACCTGATCGTGGACCGCGACAAGGTCCTCGAACTCTTTGGCGTCACTCCCGAGCAGATACCGGACCTGCTGGGTCTCATGGGCGACAGCTCCGATAACATTCCGGGCGCGCCCGGCATCGGCGAAAAGGGCGCCCGCGATCTGATTCAAAAGTTCGGTTCAATCGAAACTCTTCTGGACCGTGTCCCGGAGGTTTCGAATGCGAAGCACCGGGCGTCACTGCTCGAGAACAGACAACAGATCCTGATGAGCAAGCAACTGGTCATCATCGATACCAGGCTGCCAATGGACCTCGACTGGACGAACTTCAGAGTGCAGCCACCGGATCGCGCTTCGTTGATGCCGCTGCTCAAGGAACTGGAATTTACGGGTCTTATCAAAGAGTACCTGCCGCCTGAAGCCGGGCCCGTGGTGGAGGTGGTTCGGAGCGAAACGCTTCCGGAGGCCGCCGGGCGGGTGATCTTTGACGTGCAGTCCGATCGGGTTTCGTTCTGGAACGGCAACGGAACCGTCATGAGCGTGCCGTTGGATGACCGCGTCGCCCGAGTTCTCTCGAATCCTTCCGTTCACAAAGTCACGTATGACGTGAAAGAAGCCACGCTGAGACTTCGGCGTCGCGGCGTTGAATTGGTGCCCCCTTACGATGACCCGCTTCTGATGGCATACCTGCTCTTTCCGAATCGGGGGAAGTACGAACTGCCGGATGTCGTTTTTGAGCTGATGGGCCAGACCGTGGCGCCGGATGAAGAACGTACACCGTGGATCAGCCGCCTGTTGAACGAACTCGAGCCAAAGATGCAGCAGCAGGTCGAGCGTCCGTATCGCGAAATCGAGTTGCCTCTTTCGGAGGTGCTGGTGGAAATGGAACTGGCCGGACTCCGGATCGACGTGAGTGTGCTCGAACGGATGTCGCAGGAGATGGGCGCTCAGCTGGATGAGCTGACCCGGCACATCTGCCAGATCGCGGATTGCGAATTCAACATCAACTCGCCCCGGCAACTGGGCGAGATTCTGTTCGACAGACTCAACCTTCCGCGTCCCCGCAAGCTGCGCAAGTCCGGACAGTATTCGACCGCGGTTGAGATCCTCGAGGAACTGGCGGAGAAGCATGAGCTGCCGCGGCTCGTTCTCGAGTATCGCCAGCTTTCAAAATTCAAGTCCACATACATCGACGTGATCCCGAAGCTTCTGGACCAGAAAACCGGACGTCTGCACACATCGTTTCATCAGGCGGCTGCGTCTACAGGCCGGCTCTCGAGCAGCAATCCGAACCTGCAGAACATTCCGGTCCGCGTGGACCTTGGAAGAAAGATTCGCGGAGCCTTCATCCCTGAAGAAGGCTGGTGGTTTGTTTCGGCCGACTATTCACAGGTCGAACTGCGCATCCTCGCTCATCTTTCCCGTGATGCACGATTGGCGGAGGCTTTTGCCGCGGGAGAAGATATCCACCGGCGCACGGCCGCTGCAGTGCTCGGTCTGCCCATAGAGGCGGTCACTTCGGAACAACGAAACCGTGCAAAGGCAGTCAACTTCGGGATTGTATATGGGCAGACGCCATACGGCCTTGCGCAGCAGCTTGGAATCAGCCCCGACGAAGCAGCCGAATTCATTGCGCGATACTTCCAGCAATATCAAGGTGTGCAGCAATACATCGAGAATTGTCTCAGCGAGGCGCGTGATACGGGGATCACACGCACCTTGTTCGGCCGGCTCCGGCAGCATCCGGAAATCAACTCACGCAACGGCATGCGCCGCGGAATGGCGGAACGCACCGCGATCAATTCGCCGATCCAGGGAACTGCTGCGGACATCATCAAGATCGCGATGATCCGAATCCGGGACGAACTCCGCCGCCGGAAGCTTCGCACTCGCATGGTGCTTCAGGTTCACGACGAGCTGATCTTCGAGGTTCCCGAAGACGAGCTCTGGATCCGCGAGACGATCCGCGACCTCATGCAAAACGTTGTCCAGCTCAACGTGCCTCTAACGGTCGACGTCAAACAAGGAAAGACCTGGGCGAAATTGGAGGCGTAGCTGTAGCGGCGGTCTATGACCGCCGGCGATCCTGCAATTGCGACATCGCCGGCGGTCATAGACCGCCGCTACAGCCGTTTGTTGATGGTCAGTTTCAGCATCTCCGCCATACACGCGGCGGCTGTTTTGACCTGACAGGCCTCCAGGGCCAGCGATCCGAGTCGATTCAGACTGTCGGCAACCCAGTCCTTTAGCTCCATACGCTGGAAGTGAACTTTCGCCTGCGCCGCAAGAAGTTTCGCTTTGGCGGAATCGCCTTTCGCCATTCCAACGTAAGCGAGACAGAAACCCATCATCGAAACCCAATACTTGTTGCCTTCTTGTTCGAACAGTTTCCTCGAAGCCTCGCCTGCAGCTTCGGCCTCCAGGAGCTGCCCTGTCTGCGAAAGTCCCATGGCGCAGAAGGCCAGCGCCTTGGCGTGCTCGTATCGCCTCGAGGTTTTCGCGAATCCAGCGACCGCCCGCTGCGCGTGATCCACAGCTTCAGCCGGCTTCATGAGATGCAGGTAAATTTCAGCCACGTCCAGGTCGCAGAGATTCAGGTGATGCTTGCTGCCTGTTCTGTCGAAGTAATCGCGCACTTCTGCGAAAGAATCCAGCGCCTTGCTGCAGCGGCCTTGCAGGAACATCAGGTACGACTTGTTGTATCGAGCCTGCATGAACAGTTCACGCATTGAGAGGCGAGCGCTGAGTTCTTCGGAGAGCTCGTACATCTTTTCCGCTTCATGAAGCTGATCCGCGAATGAAAGGCAGTTGGCCAGGTTCAAGTACGTCATTGCCAGAGCAGGCCAATCCTGAAGCTGTTCGAAGAGCGCTCGCGCCTTCTGGTGGTGCTGCAGCGCAAGAACGTGCTGCTCGCGGCGCATCCAGAGGTTGCCCATGTTCCCGTAGACCTTTGCCAGACCGGTTGGATGATTGTTGGCCTGGAACCACCGCTCGGCAGTGACGCCAGTGGCAAGAGACTCCTCGTACTTGCCGGTCATGTACAGAGCAGCCATCTGCCCCAGGCGAGTACGGGCAGCCTGCTCGCCGGCACCGACATTTTCGAAAAGCAAGATGGCTTTCTCGTAGTAGTCCAAAGACTGCTCGTGCTGCTCGTCGGCGTTCAGCGTATGAGCCATCAGCCGGCAGGCTTCAGCCAGCATGAGCCTGTCATTGGTCTCCGAAGCGATCTTGAGCGCCGTGATCGCCCGGTTAATAGCCTGATCCGTTTGCGCACTTCGAGGCCCGCCGGAGTAGAAATTCCGGCTGCGGAGGCTTTGCCACGTTTCCGCGATCTCATCGCGCAAGTGGCTGGCATCCTTCGAATCCGCATAGGTCTTGAGATAGGGATCATTTCGGCTCATCGATCCATTCATCGGCCTGAAACGTAAAAGACTTTAACTCCCCTCAATTCATTAAAGTTTTTCCATCCTGAGCCGATAGGAGCAGAGAGCGGAAAAACCGCTTTTTGGAGAAAGAGTTATGCGAAAAGTTTTACTTCTGCTGCTCCTGCTGATCTCGACCCAACTCACAGCCTGGGCTGGTGATAAGGCGGTTGTGGTGGATCTGCAGTCGGGTTCGAAACTGCAGGCAGCGACCTCCGCTATGGGAGGTAAAGTTCTCCGCAATATTCCCGGCACCACACTTTACTTAATAAACGTGCCGGTGGCAGTACCTGCGACGCAGTACTCTCCGTGGCTGGGCATCAATTCAGTAGAGCTGGATAATAAGGTTGCTCTGCGGCCGTCCCAGGGTGGTTTGGGAATTCTGAAGATGGACGCGTCCAAGCCCGCGGAGTGGTATGCACAGCAGCCGGCAATGAAGCTGATTCGAGCGGATAAAGCGCTGGCTATTGCGAAGGGAAGAGGCGTTGTCGTTGCGGATCTCAATGCTCGAGTCGATTTCAGACACCCGGCCCTGGTCGGCCACCTCACGGGTGGTTACGACTTCGTTGCCGAGAGAGAGATTTCCGATGCCAGCCTGAATCAGTCTTCCGCCGGTTTCCTGGATCAATCGAGCGCCGCGTTTCTGGACCAGTCTTCAGCCGCATTTCTGGATCAGTCTTCAGCCGCGTTTCTCGATCAGTCATCGGCTGCGTTCCTGGACCAGTCGTCGGCAAGCTTTCTGGACCAGTCTTCAGCGAGCTTCCTGGACGCGGGGAATCCCGCGCACGGACACGGCACGATAGTCGCAGGCCTGCTTGCTGCGGTGGCCCCGGATAGCATGATCATGCCGTTGCGTGTGTTTGACGATCAGGGGAATGCGGATGTGTTCTCGATCGTTAAAGCAATACATTACGCCGTGAACAACGGCGCCGACGTTATCAACATGAGCTTTGGACTGGAGTCCCAGTCTCCGGCCGTAAAGAAGGCAGTTGAGTTTGCGACCAGTCATGGCGTCACCGTTGTAGCCTCCGCAGGCAACAACGATTCGAAGGTGCATCAGTATCCGGCCGCGTACGATGATGTGCTCGGAATCGCATCGACGGATCTGCAAGACAAGAAAGCGAGCTTCTCGAACTATGGAGACGACATCTTCGTCACTGCGCCTGGTGTGAACATCATTTCGGCTTATCCCGGCGGATACTACGCGATGGCGTCAGGTACCTCGTTTAGTGCTCCCCTGGTCGCCGGAGAGGCAGCCGTGCTTCGATCGGCCCGTTGGAAAGGGACGAGCCGCGCAATCGCAAAAGGTGCAGTTGATATCGACGCGAAGAATCCCAAGTACAACGGAAAGCTCGGTAGTGGGCGAATCGACATCATGAATTCGCTCCAGATCGTGAATTAAGTTTCGTCCGTCCTGTCCTGGATGCTGTGGCGGGGGGTCTCTGACTGCCCGCCACAGTTGACTTCGAAAATGCCCCGGTGTACAACACAGGCATCTTGAGCAGCCAACCCTCCAAAATTGATGATCCGATATTTGAGGCTCGCCAGACTTACCTGAAAGCCATCAGGACTGCAGACATCGACTTGTTTCTTTCGCTTGCCGCTGAAGACATTCAGTGGATGCCGCCCAACGACACAACAGTCTTCGGGCGTGCGGAGTTGAAAGAATGGCTCGAGGAATATTTCGAATATTTCCGGCCTGACTCGTATACCGAACCGGAACGCGACGTGAAGGTATCCGGCGAATTAGCGGTCGAACGGACCTCCTACATGATCTCGATCGCGCCGGTGAAGGGCGCAACCCGAATTCGCGACGACGGCAAAATGCTCACCGTCTGGAAACGTCAATCGGACGGGTCCTGGAAGATATGGCGCGGCATCTGGAACAGCGTCAAGCCCGTTGGCAGCGGTACTAATCGCTACATGGCCCGCCTGATGCAAAAGAAATCCCGCACAAAGTAATGGTTTCGTTTTGTTACCGATTGGGCAAACTTTTCCTACAACCTGCGATGGCCCGGGTGTTTCTGCAACGGTTTACTGTCCATCCGGGAATGGGCAGCGACGTGCCAGCAAGAACGTAGCTCAAAGGGCGGTAAACCGCTGTTGGGCGCAAGGAGGAATGATTGGAATCAGGGACGAATCGTAGTGAAATCCAGGCATCTGCTACCGATCGGACCCCGCGGCATGTGATGCTTTCGAGCCTGCGCGGTGTGATTACGGAGGTGGAACTGGTCGGCGCGACTTCAGGTTCCGGCAGTTGTTACGTTCTCCGGTACCACAAGGCGTCCGAAAACGCCGATTTGATTCTGGATGTCGGCGCCCCTTCGGATCAGAAGCCGTGGATTGGCTTTCGCTTTCATGACGCTCATTGGAGTTTCGTGAAGCAGGATCATCCGTAATCGCCGTCCTTAAGCCCTTCCAACGCAACCGCCTCGCGGCATCGCTGCGAGGCGTTTTTTGTGTCTGCAGAACTGCCATTATCCTGACATATTTGTCTTACCTGTAAAATTTCGCGTCGATTTACTGACACCTCACGCTTCTACCCCGAACAAGCTCCATTGTGATCAGCCAGATAGACCGGAAAGGTCCCCATGCGGAGTTGCGGTACCGGCTGACTCGCTGGATCGAAGTCGGTGGAAGCTCGGTAAAACTTCGTACTTCGGCTGCCGAGAGCAACCAGTACAACGGAAATACAAGTTTCAGCCTGCCGGGCAACTTTCAGTTGAGTCTTGCTCGCAGCGAATCCCGCCTGAAAGTGGAGAACTGGGGCAGCCGGGTGACGCTGAATGTGCAGACGGATCTGGGGCGCGACATCCGCAACGAGACGCTTTTCGCCCTTTCGAATTTGAGAACAAGCTCTGCATCACTGACTGTAAAGCTCTCGCGATCCGCCAACCTTCGCTTCGAGTATTACGGAACGAGAGTCAATTACGAGCTCAATCGCGATTCGATCCTCACAAGCGCGTTGCTCGGCAATTCGGTGGAACCTGTCCTTGGTGGCGCTAATCGCAATGTGTTCTTCGTTCAATATCAAAAGACGCTGCGATGGGGGAAGTCGGCCTCCGCCGAATACGACAAGACCACGACGGGAGTCGCGATTGTGCGTCCAGTGGGAACGGTGGGCGGACGAGTATTCATCGACGAAATGAAAACGGAGTATGGGACGAAGGCGAGCCCGGCGCAGCGAACGCGATCGTCAGCCTGAATCAGTTACGCAAGACAACGACCGACGAGTCGGGACGCTTCGAGTTTACCGGCGTTGCCGTCGGGCCAAACGAGATCGCTCTCGAGAGCGACACGCTGAGTGCGATCTTCACTCCGACCGTGCTTCGCCAGCCGGTAGCCGTCGCCTTCAAGGCTCGCGTTCAAACGGATTTTCCCCTTCGCGCAGGATCATCCATCTCGGGACGCGTTACCGAAAAGAAAGGCGACGAGATCATTCCGGTGGCCGACGCCGCGATTCGCCTGGAGCCCGGCGGCCTGTATGGCTACAGCGATTCCTCCGGCGAGTTTTCGATCTCGAACGTCCCCCGCGGCACGTACAAGCTCACCGTTGTTCCGGAAACGGTCGATCACCAGTTCCGCGTCGTAAGCGGAACTGGTGATCGACCGTTTC
>Ga0137418_10000575_pt1 | contig 33359 bp, 39 predicted proteins | sample CZODoug3_1_2_16f_FD_122242 | JGI IMG/M metagenome (GOLD analysis project Ga0137418, IMG submission 122242) | Vadose zone soil fungal communities from Angelo Coast Range Reserve, California, USA - CZODoug3_1_2_16fungal (Hybrid Assembly) | ecosystem: Environmental > Terrestrial > Soil > Vadose... | reverse complement strand
GAACCCCCACACCCTTGCGGGTACATGGACCTGAACCATGCGCGTCTGCCAATTCCGCCACTTCGGCGAGTGACTTTGGTAGCAAGACGACCCTCACGGGTCGCCTCTCAGGAAGGACAACACTCTATTCTACAGGCGCTTCGCTGACTGTCAAACTGCGGCAACCCCGGGCGACATGATGGTGTGCGCCGCTCGATTACCCGTGTCTTACTGCACCCCCGCGCCCGCTGGAACGCGCAAACACGTACAATATCGTTCAACGAAAGCCGACTCGAGCCGCCGGAAAAGCCTCATGCAGAACACATCCAAGATGCCCCCCGAAGTTGTCAGCCGCCTGCGCTCGCTTGCCCATGACCTCAGCAATTCCATCGAAACAATCATGCAGGCTTCCTATCTTCTCGGCCAGTTGAAGCTCGATTCCACCGGCGCGAAATGGGTCACGATGATCGAAGATGCCGCACAGGATGCGGCTCACGTGAATCGCGAGATCCGGGAAGTGCTGCGAACGCAGACCTGAGGCAGGTCTTAGGTGTTAGGTCTTGGGAGTGCTTTCCGGCTAACGCTTATCGCGTGTTCTTTCCGACCCGAAACTGGTTCTGTAGGAATCCGCCGAATTGCTGCTTCAAAAAAGAAGCCCGGCCAAAGCCGGGCTTCCTCCAACTGAGAACGGACAACTCCTGTCATCGAGAACTGTTCTCATCCTTCCAGCTTCGCCGTCATCGTAATCTTCGCATTCAGCACCTTCGACACCGGACAGCCTTTCTCCGCGGCTTCCGCATATTTTTGAAAGGTGGCGGCATCCGCACCCGGCACGCGTCCCACTACGTCGAGGTGACTGGCTGTGATCGTCCAACCGGAATCCAGCTTCTCCAGGGAGAGCGTGACGTTCGTGCTGATGCTCTCCGGCGTCAACTTTGCTTCGCCTAGTTGCGCAGAAAGCGCCATGGAAAAACAGGCGGCATGAGCCGCCGCAATCAACTCCTCCGGATTTGTTCCCGGTGCATTCTCAAACCGCGTGGTAAACGAATACGGAGTATTCGCCAACACTCCACCCGGAGCCGAAATGCTGCCCTTTCCGTCTTTCAGCCCACCCTTCCAAACTGCGCTCGCTTTTCTCTGCATGTTCTTTCCTCAATATGAATGTGAATGGGATGCCGCCCTGCCATTGTAGACGTACGTATGCCTATCGCGCACGTCAGGCCGGCCGACCCACTCCTATAGCAGCAGTGTAAAATTGAGTGGAAACGAAAATGTGTCGCGAAGAGCCAACGACCAACGGCTACTAGCTGGTTCAGTAGAAATCCGAGCAGCTCAAATAAAATCTGCATCGGTCGCAGGTAAGCTTGCAACGATGCTCTTTCAATTGAGCGGAACAGTTCGGGCAGAAGAGTGAGGGGTCCTGTGGCCCCTGGGTTTCGATCGGCGGCTTGGTGACCGATCCTTCCGGCTGGTTAGGCGGACTTGGGAACATCGTCGGAGATCATTGTGACCTTACCAGCCATGGGCGACTTCTCTTGGGTCGCGGACGCAGGCAGATTACTGCTCCAGCAGTCGGCAACAATCCGCCACGCTCCCAGCCGCCGCCAGACCTTCAGGTACTTTCCGCGATCGTTCATTTTCGTGCCGTTTTCCTGCACAACCGACAACGAATAATGGCCGAGTTCCATCGCCATGTCTCCCGAGTGATCGACTCGGGTGGTTTCAATGCGTAGGTCCTGGTAACCGGCCTCGCCGAATTCGCGCAGCTTCCGCTCGATGGCTTTCGGACCGATGGCAGCTTCGTGATGCGGAGCCATGAAGGAGGCGTCAGAGGCGAACAGTCCCCCCACCTGGTCATAGTTGCCGGTGTTGAAGTTCATGCCGAAGTCTTGACTCAGACCACGAATGGTGGACTCTACGTCCATCGAGGAACTGGACCCCCCGATGGGGCTGGAGTAGGGCCGATACATCAAACTACCTCCCTGGGGAAAGAAGGCGATGCGCAAAAACCCATCAGCTGGCGCAAACGAGCAGGCAGCGCATCCACATCGGTTGAGAATTGTAACGCAAAACTGTCCGGCAAGATCAAGAAGTTTTCCACGGAATCGCCGCATATCTGTTGGCTCTCAAACGCATGCAGGCGCGTCCGTTAGGGCCGAACGCAACTTAGTGCAGCATCCAATTATTCGCGATGATACTCTAAGAGGTATCAGCCGCACGTTCCGAGATTCATTCCGGAACGCGGTTTGACGATTTTGCCGATGGCCACCTCCGAAGATCTCGATCTGTCTCCGCCCGACGGGCTAAACCGGCCCCTCTGGAAGTCGTTGATTCGCCATTTTCGCGATCGGTTTCTGGATGATGGTCTGCCCCCGCTGTACTTGACCTCGCGTCCGGTCAATTTGGGCATGCTACTGGGAGATTTCCTGGACCTGTCCTGGTATCGCACGATCTTTACGAACCTGGGGGACGTCCTTTCGCCGGAAATCCTGCCACCCCTGGAACTTGAGTCCCGGCCGGTTGAGGTGGGCGAACTCATCGGCGACCAGATGAGCCACATGTGGTGGTATTCCCTGCTACGCAACCTGGCCGATTCCGTTGCGCCTGAAAAGCTTCCGCCGCTGGAACTGACCTCCGAACCGGCTAATGCGATTGTTCCTTCGGACGCGCTTCTGCTGGCGTCTTGGTCGAACGTGATCAGCACTCCGAAAGTGTTTCTTCCCGATCAGGCCAAGCCCGTGCTCACGGCTGCGTCGCCTGGACTGGTGCAGGAACCGGTGCCTCAACTGGACCCTGCTGCTGCGGCGTATGTACACGAACTGGAAGGGGACCTGAGAAAAGATCTTCGCCGCTCCCGTCGCCGCGAGCGCTTTCTGGTCTTTGTCTTCGCGGGGGAACTCATTGTCCTGATCGTCGGACACTTCTGGCATTTCTAACCGCAGCATTTCTAACCGCAGCTTGACAAATTCGCGCAGCGCCCCGCAGAATGCGCGCCAGTTCCATCTTTCCTTTCAGGTGCATGATGCCGAATCCGCTGCGGATGACCGTCGTCCTCCTGTTGCTCGCCACCACTGTTCGCGCCGGGGACCGTTCGCATGCGCGGTCCATGGTCATCACGCGCTACGGCATCGTCGCCACCAGCCACGTGCAAGCTTCCGCTGCGGGCGCACAAATCCTTGCCAAGGGCGGCTCTGCTATTGATGCAGCCATCGCCGCCAACGCGGTTCTGGGCGTCACCGAACCCATGATGAATGGAATCGGTGGTGACCTGTTCGCGATCTACTGGGACGCCAAAACCGGCAAACTCTACGGCCTCAATTCCAGCGGATGGGCCCCGCAAGGGCTCACGGTCGAACACTTGAAATCCAAGGGCGCAACCACCATGCCTGAAACCGGGATCGACACGGTCACCGTGCCGGGCGCCGTTGCCGGATGGAACGCTTTGCACGGTCGGTTTGGCAAATTGGGATGGAAAGAAATCTTTCAGCCCGCAATCTTCTACGCCGAACGCGGATATCCTGTTCCGGAATTGATCCAAGGCTTCTGGGAGGAATACGTTCCTACGATCTCGCCGGATCCGGAGAGCCGGCGAGTCTTTCTGCCGGGTGGAAAGCCGCCGGCATTGGGTCAGATCTTCCAGAATCCCGATCTGGCGAAAGCGCTTCGCCTGATTGCCGATCAGGGCGCCACTGCCTTCTACAAAGGCGAAATCGCGCGGGCCATTCTCAGCACCGAACAGGCACAAGGCGGAACGATGGCGGCGGCTGATCTAGCAGAATTTACGCCCGAGTGGGTGGACCCGATCTCGATCACTTACCGCGGTTGGACTGTTTACGAATTGCCGCCCAACGGACAGGGCATGGCTGCGCTCGAAATGCTCAACCTGATGGAGACGACGCCCGCATCGCCCGATGGTCCGCTGGGCGTCAGCGAACTCCACAAGAAAATCGAATCCATGAAGCTGGCCTACGCCGATCTGCACCACTACGATGCCGATCCACGATATGCCAAAGTTCCGGTGAAGGGTTTGCTCTCGAAGGAGTACGCAAAAGAGCGCGCGAAGCTCATCGATCCGGATAAAGCGAATTGCGAGGTGGCCGCCGGTACGCCGCCCATGAGCGATACCACGTATCTGACGGCGGTGGATCGCGAAGGCAACATCGTCTCGCTGATTCAGAGCAACTACGACGCCTTCGGCTCCGGCATCACGGCGCGCGGCATGGGGTTTGCTCTGCAGGATCGCGGGGCGCTGTTCTCGCTGGACCCGGCTTCTCCCAACGTTCTCGCCCCGCGCAAGCGGCCGTTCCACACAATCATTCCCGCATTCATGGAGCATGGCGACCACCATATCGGCTTCGGCATCATGGGGGGCGCGAACCAGCCGCTGGCGCACGCGCAGTTCGTCTCGAACATCGTGGACTACGGCATGAACATCCAGGCCGCGCTAGAGAACGCCCGCTTCACAGTGAGCCCGAAGGGCGGATGCAACATCGTGATCGAATCGCGTGTTAAGCCCGAAGTCCGCGACAGGCTTACGTCCATGGGACACGTCTTTCGCGTGGACCGCGAGTACTCGACCAGTATGGGGCGTGGCCAGGCTGTCCTGCACAATTCGAAGACGCAGGTAAACTACGGCGCCTCCGATGCCCGCGCCGACGGCTCGGCCGAACCGGAACCTCCGCCGATAGGAACTCACCCGTGATCAGCCTCATCGAATGAAATATCGAAATTTGTCATCCTGAGCGCAGTGCGGCGCAAGCCGAGCGCAGTCGAAGGACCTCGCGTCGGTCGGCGACGTCCCGGCCGTCACCGACCTTTCCATCACGACTCCCTAGCCTAATCTAGAGAGCTGCCGTCCGCGTTGTAAGACGTCGACTTCCCTCACCCCCACGAGGCGCGCTACCATCATTGCACTTCCGCAATGGGGACGTGGCACGACAGGAGACTCGCGATGAACTCCAACCTCGCTCTACTTCTAGCCTTCGGCATCGGCGTTGTCGCTGGGCTTCGCGCCATGACCGCACCAGCCGCAACTGCCTGGGCCGCGCACCTCGGCAAGCTCAATCTGCATGGCACGCTGCTCGCATTCATGGGTTCCAAATGGGCGGTGATCCTCTTCACGCTGGCCGCGCTCGGCGAACTCGTCACTGACCAACTCCCAAAGACGCCGCCGCGCACCGCACCCGGCCCTCTCATCGCGCGCATCATGATGGGGGCGCTTTGCGGAGCGTGCCTCACCCTTGCCGCCGGACATCTGCTCTGGTTGGGCGGGGCGTTGGGCGCAGTCGGCGCCGTGGCCGGCGCCTGCGCGGGATACAAGGCGCGAGTGGGGCTGGTCCAGTCCTTGCATGGGCCGGATTTCGCCATCGCCATACCGGAAGATTTAGTGGCGATTGGTTTGGGATGGCTGCTCGTGACGCGCTTGTAAAAAAGAGAGATTGTGAACTGGGTAATCGGCAATGCTCTATGTCTCATTGCGCCGTTGATTTTGCTGTGGGGATGGGTGACATACTTGCGAATCCCCGCGGGTTTAGACTGGCGTTCGCGCGCTAGCCTGACTGGCTTGTCTGCACCGCTCCTGAGTGTCGGTCTTTGGGTGGTTATGCTTTCTCTAATTCGCCTGAACCATTGGGACTCACCGAATCCGGCCACCCAGCGAATACTCGCATGGGGCGTCTCAATTCGACTATTGGATTGTTCATCGGGTTGCCGGACGGCCACGTCTAATTTTGGCAATCGTTCCCGCTTCTCTCGCCGCCGTATTGTTTTGGTTTGGCACAACTCTGCCATGAGAGGCAACCCAGAGGGATCTCCCTTAAAATAGACCCATGCGATATCTGGTCCGCGCGAAAGTCAGGCCGGGTGGGGCACGAAAGCTGCTCGCAGCCATTGAAGACGAAACTCTCGGCCAAGGTTCGGTCGCCGAAGGAGAATACCTGCGCAACATGAAAGACGCACGGCTTTGCTCCGACGGTACCGCGCGCTGGGTCGAAGTCTGCTATTGCCCAACGCCCCTTCAGGAAGAACGTCCGTATTGGGAAGAGCATTTCGAATTGACAAAGATTCAGGACGCCCACGACCGTCGGCGCTGCCGCGATCAGAACGGGTCCGAACCCTGGTCTTGTGGGGATTGCGACTGTACCGAACGTCTGGAAAAGAAGCTGGCAACCACAGGCACGCCTTTCCTCGAACAACTCAAACGAAGAACTTAGCGGCCGGAGAATGTGTCCTCCGTCAGCCTAAGCCGCACCCTTCAAAAAGAACTGGGTGGTCGGTTTTCCCGGTAACCTAGGATGACGTTCTCGGAAAATTGCGACTCGTTCTAACGAGACGCTTTTTGCCGCAGATGCTCGCGCCATCCTTCGGGCAAAGCTTCCACATTCAGGACCCGCTCGAGCAGTTCGTGGTCATGTGTCTGGCTATAGTAGAGACGGTTGATGTCCGAGACTTTGACGGAGTTGGGATCGCGGTCGACGACTTCGATGGGCGAGCCGGCGGCGACTTGGCCTTCTTCGGCCACCGCAAAATAGTAGCCGCTGAAATGGCTGGCGATGAAACGCTGGATCATGTCGTCTCGATCGAAGCGGATGGTGAGTTTGTAGCACGGGACGCGCGGCTGGGTGACGACCAGCAGCGCGGAACCTATGCTTACGCGGTCTCCGATGTGGAGCGTATCTTCCGATAAACCTTCCGTGGTGAGGTTCTCACCAAACACGCCCCAGGGGAGTTCCGCTTGAGGTAATTCCTTGCGCCAGTACGAGTAGTGCTCCGCGGGGTATGCATAGATTGCTTTGTCGGATCCCCCATGAACGGAGAGGTCGGCTTGGCGGTCTCCGACAAGATTGAGTCTCTTCACATCGACCGGGCCCTCGACTGGGTCCTTGAAGATGCCAGTGCTGACTTGAGTTCCCTTCCAGATCACCAGACAAGGTCGGCCGACGTTCACCGAGACGATGCGCATTGGAGACATGAGCATCAGATTCGGCAGAAGGCGAATTCGATTCGCAGATCGATTCGGCATGGGCAGCGTGACGCGCGGCTATCCTGTGACGTACTCTGAGACCTCTGGGCCTTCGTCGAATCACACAGCTTGCCGGAGGAGGACTTTGTGAGCGCAATAGAACGTTATGACGCCATTGTGGTGGGCTCGGGACAGGCTGGAACACCACTGTGCCGGGCGCTCGCAGAGGCGGGCATGCGCACGGCCTTGGTGGAGCGGGAGCATGTTGGCGGAACCTGCGTGAATGAAGGATGTACGCCCACGAAAACCATGGTGGCCAGCGCGCGGGTGGCGTATCTGGCGCGGCGGGGCGCGGACTATGGAGTGCAAACCGGCGCAGTCAGCATCGATCTAAAACGCGTACGACAGCGCAAGCGCGACATCGTCAACAGCTTTCGAAGCGGGAGCCAGAAGAGAATCGAGAAGACGGCGAATCTGCACTTGATTTTCGGAGCGGCTAGCTTCAGCGGGCAGAAGACTTTGCTGGTGCGCGGGAAAGAGGGGAGTGAGCGCGCGCTGGCTGCTGACAAGATTTTTATTAACGCTGGGACGCGTGCGGCGCGGCCTTCCATCGAGGGTTTCGACCGGGTGCCGTTCCTCGACAACCTCTCGATCATGGAGTTGGAGGCGGTGCCGGAGCATTTGCTGGTGCTCGGCGGCGGATACATCGGAGTGGAGTTCGGACAGATGTTCCGGCGATTTGGGAGCCGGGTCACCCTCGTGCAATCAAGAGCACACCTGTTGGCGACGGAAGATACGGACGTCGCGGCTGAGGTGGCGAGAATTTTCCAGCAGGATGGGATTGAAATCCTGTTTAGGTCCAGGGCGGAACGCGTGGGCGCGGTGAATGGCCGGATTCAATTGCAAGTGAATGACGGCGCGCAGAAAAGAACAGTTGAGGGTTCCCACATACTGGCTGCCACTGGACGGGTACCGAACTCGGACACTCTAAACCTGGCGGCAGCCGTGATCGAGACCGATTCCAGGGGATTCATTAAGACCAACAATCGGCTGGAAACCAATGTTCCCGGCGTGTACGCTCTCGGCGATATCAAGGGCGGGCCGGCGTTCACACATATCTCTTACGACGACTTCCGCATCATTCGATCGAACGTGATTGAAAAGAAGAACGTCACCATCGATGGGCGGCTTGTTCCTTACGTCGTGTTCACCGACCCTCAATTGGGACATATCGGCATGAGTGAAGAGGACGCGCGAAGGTCGGGACGAAAGATTCGTGTGGCCAAGATGCCGATGAACTTCGTGGCGCGGGCTTTGGAAATGGATGAGAGCCGGGGCTTCATGAAGGCGATCGTCGATGCAGAGACGGAGGAGATTTTAGGGGCTACGGTGCTTGGAATCGAAGGCGGCGAGGTCATGGCAGTTTTCGAACTCGCAATGATGGGGAAACTGCGTTATACCGCTCTGCGCGACGGGATCTTTGCACATCCGACTCTGGCGGAGAGTTTGAACAATCTGTTTGCTTCGTGGAGCGAGTAAAAACGTCGGGATTCGACGGACGAGGACGCCCGTCGCTGCCTGTCCGTACCGCTTTCCCTAAGTAAGAAGGACTTACTTTCCCGCCTTCAGGTCGCCAGTCGCCAGCACATAGGTGGTGAACTTGTCCAGCTTGATGTTGAAACGGGTGGAAGTAATGGCAATCGCGGCGGCGCTGTCGCTGGTGGCCACCACATCCTTCATCACGGTACGGTGGTCCGAAATGCACGACGCTGTGCAGTCGGGCGTGACGTCGGGAGGCTTCGCGGGGTTGCGACCCGGAAAGGGCTGCGAAGCAGGCGAACTCGGGTCGGGGTAGGTGCCCGCCCCATTCCAAGTCTTGCTGATCGGGCCATCCATCGGCCCAAACGTCAGGTCCTGACTGGGCGTGGTCCGCACAGGGTAATACCAGCCCGTCAAGTAAACCTTGATGGGCGCGGATCCCTTCTTCCACTTTACGGAGTCCATGCGAATAGCGAGCCGCGACGGGTCGGTGGCCGACTTCGCCGCCGACTCGACGACCTCTCCAGAAAAAGTGGCGTCCCTTGGGATCACTGCACCATCTACCAGCGTGGCGACCGTAAGTTTCGCCTCCACCTTGGTTCCAACCGGAGTTTTGCCGGCTACCACGTTTTGTCGGAGGGTCACGGGGAACTCGCGGACTCCAACAACACCGGCAGGCTTTTCTTGGCCGAAAAGGGCAGCGGAGCAGAACAGGGCTGGGAGGATTGCGCCTCGGACGACGAACGTTGCGATAGACATCTGCGGCCTCCTGCTGAACGGCTAGCCGAGCGGCGCATCACTCCGCATCTAGTTGGAGTTTACCGCAAAAGCGGGGGCAGGAATACCGCAGTCAACCAGATCACCGCGACCACGGCGTTAGTACAGTCGGAATGCAACTTCGATGTTGACCTCCACAGCTACAGGCTGGCTGCCCTTACGGGCGGGTTCGAAGCGCCAACGGGCGACGGCTTCTGTGGCTTTCTCGTCCAGGCCCATGCCCAAGGATCGCACCACGCGCAGGTTGCGCGGGCGACCGTCGGAGCCGATGATCGCCGACAGAACAACGCTTCCCTGATACTTGGCCTTGCGGGCTTCTTCGGAGAACTCGGGATCGGGAGCATAGATCGCGCGCGGGGCAGACACACCTCCGCCGACGCGGAAGACTCCGCCGCCAATGCCCCCACCTCGTCCTTCACCCACTCCGGGGCCTTCTCCGCTGCCAACGCCGCCGCCGTGACCACTACCAATGCCACCGCCGCTGCCGATCCCATTGGATGGCGGCGTCAGGAGCGCTGCCATCGGATCTCCGGGCTGGGTGGACTGAGGTAACACCAAGTCCGGTGAGCCAATTACGGTAGGTTCGGCGGCGAGTTTTGGATCTTCATTGCGAACGTTCACAGCTGGCGGCGTCAGTTGCTCGGCAGCAAAACGCGGAGCGCTGCCATGCGAGGCTTGCATTTTGTCGTCATCCCCTCCCCCTCCGCCGCCATAGGACACCCCTGGTGCAGCAGGCAGCGCATAAGAGTCACTGGGGATCAACTCGGCGACGGTCTTGCGTACTACTGCGCGGTTCTCCACCATCCACCAACCCCAGGCTACAACCAACGATAGCGCCGCCACGTGCAGAGCAAACGAGATCGCCAGGTGCGATCCGCGAACCGGGAATGCGCTGCTGCCCGTCCTGAACAGAGGAGGCACCACGGACTCACGGGAACCTCGCTGACGTGGCGGTGCAGGAAGGATATCCAAAGGTCTATGCATTGCGCGGTGGTTCGCTGCTGTTTCCAAGTCGGTACGGAGACGCGCGCGAAATCCTGTCCGGGGCAGATAGCGCAGTTCGTCAGCCACTGCCAGCAATTGTCGGATCCGTGGGTCGCTCTGATGCGGCCCGCTCTGGCTGCCAGTCATCAGGGCGCTGACCGCTTCTTCGAGTTGATCGGCCATCGAATTATTCACGGCGAGTCCTCACTTGGTTTCTCAGGTTCTCCAGGGCGCGGAACTGGAGTTGCTTGACTGCTCCTTCGCTTCTCCCGAGTTCCTTGGCAATGTCTTTGATACTGCGCTGGTCCAGGAATCGACGCCGGATGACGTAGTGTTGATCTTCAGGCAAGCGATCGACCAACTGTGAAAACATCGCCTGCCTCTCGGTTTGCTCCGGCACGCCGATTGATTCGAGTTCGTCGGCGCAAATCTCGGGCTCCCGGGCGTTTCGTTGCCAGCGCCCCGCGATCAGGTGCGATGCGATACCCAACAACCATCCGGCAAAGGGCGTTCCTTGCCATTCAAAGTTCGCCAGGCTGGCAAGAGCCTGGTGGAAGACCTCGGCGGTGAGGTCCTCAGCTTCATCGCGACCTGGGACGCGGCGTGCCACGAACGCATACACGCGGTCGAAGCTCGTCTCATACAGCTCAGCGAAACGGCTGGGATCACGTTGCGCAGCCTCGATCAGTTGCCGTTCGTGGGCATCGGGCTCGATTGCTTTCAACCTGTTCTCCGCGGGACGCCTGGCTACTTTATCTCACGCTATTACTTACTTAATGATGCAGGGAGGCACGAAGGTTACGGTCTCAGCGCGGAATATTTTCGGGAGGCGGGGCGGCTCTTTGCGGGGCTTGTTATCCTGAGCGGACAAAATGCACGTCCTCTCTCCTGCCGCGCTGTCGGACGCCCGCATCCTGGCGGCGTACGTCATCTTCCTGGCCAGCTATCTGGTGTTTGCGCTGGGGAAATTTCCCGGCTTGAAGATTGACCGCACGGGCGCGGCAATTATCGGCGCGGTGGCGATGGTGGTCTTCCGCATCGTGGACCCTCGGCAGGCTCTGCGTTTCGTCGACTTATCAACCATTGTGCTGCTGTTCTCCATGATGCTGATCGTGGGAAACCTGCACCTGGTGGGCTTTTTTGAGTGGAACGCGGAGGCCGTCCTGCGGCGCCTGAAGCCTCATCAACTGCTGCCTGCCGTGATCTTCACTTGTGGACTTCTCTCCGCGTTTTTCGTTAATGACATCGTTTGCCTGGTGATGGTGCCGTTCGTCTTAAACATCACCCGGCGCATGGGGCTGGAGCCGCTGCCGTATCTGCTGGCGGTGGCGACGGCCTCGAACATTGGAAGCGTGGCGACCATTACGGGAAATCCGCAGAACATGTTGATTGGATCGTTCTCCGGGATTCGCTATCGGGATTTCCTTGCACATCTGGCGCCGGTTGCGTTGGTGGGACTGTTTGTGGACTGGGGTGTACTGCATTGCGTGCACATGCGGAGGGCAGGAAGAGCTGTCGAGGAGCAAGACACGATCCCACTGCCGCGTCTGGATCTCTCGCGCCTTACCAAGCCGGCGGCCGTGGTGGCCGCTGTGGTGGTGGGATTTTTTGCGGGCGTGGATCCCGCGCTGATGGCCGCGCTGGGAGCAGCGGTGCTCTTGATTACCCGAACGCTTGAACCGCAGAAGCTCTACGAGGAAGTGGATTGGGGGCTGCTGGTATTTTTTGTGGGGCTGTTCCTGATCGTTGGAGGCGCCGAGAACGCGGGCATCACGGGGCGGTTGCTGGACGTGGCACGGCACTGGAATTTGCAGCGAATCGGGGTTTTCACGATTGCGGTGGCGGGACTCTGCAACATCCTGAACAATGTGCCAGCAGTCATGCTGGTGAAGTCTCTGGTGCCTGGGTTTGCGAATCCGCATGCGGCCTGGCTGGTGCTGGCCATGGCCTCGACGCTGGCGGGGAATCTGACCATCACCGGGAGCGTCGCCAACATCATCGTGGTGGAGAGCGCTAGGCCCGAGGTAGAGATTGGGTATCGGGATTATCTGCGGGTTGGGCTGCCGATCACAATGATCACATTGCTGGTGGGATGGGGATGGCTGGCGTGGATGGGATAAGGAGCTTTGAGCTTTGAGCTTTGAGCTTCTAGCTTCTAGCTTCTAGCGACGAACAATCACTGCAGCATCAGTTGCTCACAGACTTGAGCCCTTACTTCTGTTAGTACTGCGATATTAAACGGCGGATGGCTTTTATGGTGAGATCCGAACTGAAGCAATTTGGTGAATTCGAGCCGGAAGACTTCGAGCGACATCCAGTATGGATTGGCTGTCACACTGCCGACTACGGCAAGCCTTGGTACAACGACAGCGATGAGGAAACGTTTCCCTGCGATAGAGAGTGGGATGGCGGAACGCGATTTCAACCTTGGAGGTACTCGATGATTCGATCGTGCGCAGTCATACTTCTTGGCTGTACTGAACTCATCTCAGCTCAGACCTCCTCATCCGGCAATGTCATCAAGTACCAGGGGGCTCTCAACAACGTGAAGTATGTTTACGCAACGGTCGCGCCGGTGGCGCACCTAAAGCCGGGAGACGTGCTCGACACCAACACGCTCGATTGCTTCGGAGACGCCATCAAGAAGCCGGGAGATACGCTCAGCATGGCGCCCGGAAACAATCCGCTCACCGGGCCGTTCTTCATCGACGGGGCGGAGCCGGGGGATACACTGGCGGCGAAGATTCTCGACCTTGAGGTGAATGGCGATCAGGGTGTCGGCGCTTTGGGACCGGGATTCGGTGCATTGAACGCGACGAACTACACGCCTATGCTGAACCCGGCACTTCCCGAGAAGATCTGGTTCTATCCCATCGACCATGCGACCAATACCGCTACCTTTCAGGCCCTCGATTCGAAGTTTTCGGTGAAGATTCCCCTACATCCGTTCCTAGGTTGCATCGGCGTCGCTCCGGCCGGTGGCGAGGCTCGCAGTTCGATTGTTCCGGCGGAGTTTGGCGGGAACATGGATGCGCCGGAGGCCAGCGTCGGCAATACGGTCTATTTCCCGGTGAATGTGAAAGGTGGATTGCTATACCTTGGCGACGGGCACGCAGCCATGGGAGACGGTGAGGTGGCGGGCGCGGCGATCGAAGTGCCCCTGCGCGCGCGGGTACAGGTGGATTTGATTAAGGGGCACAAGATCAACTGGCCGCGCTTCGAGAATGAACAGGCATCTCTCCGAGTAGAGGAGTCCCGATACGCTGTAGGTGTTCCTTGGCTGTATCCGCCGTTTCCAGCTTCGTGCCCGTTTAGGTCCACCATGGCACCACCGGGAGGCTCCTCCCTCACAGACCCCACCGTGCAGATTTCCCGCAGTGGGTTCCTCAAACGCGACTCACGGTTTAAGTCCAGGGCTGCTGATCCGAGGTTGCAACAGAGGGTATCGGCCGAGGAGGGCATTGTATTTCCCCCACGTCAGCCGCGACCCGCGGGTTCGGCGATTGAGCCACTTGTACCAGAGTTTGCAGGTGCCCCGATAGAACTTCCAGAGACACTGGGAGTTCGTGGGTCGCCCGTAGTACTGATAGTGGCCCCGGAGCTTGGCATTGAGGGTTTTCTGCTGCTCGCCCACCGGTGCATGTCGGTGCGCCTGGCACCATGCGGCGACCGCCGTGAGGCTCCTGCGGAGCCGCTTGCGCATCGTTCGCACCTGCACTGTGAACTTCCCTCGACGGCTGCGCGCGCAAATGTGCGTCAACCCGAGAAAGTCGAAGGTGCTGGGCTTCTTCCCCTGCCGCTTCGCACGTTCCTCTGCGTAGCGCCCAAATTCCACCAGCCTTGTCTTCTCCGGGTGAAGCGTCAAACCGTATTTCGCGAACCGCTTCGATAAGACGTTCTTCACCTTTTCCGCGTCCTCCCGGTAGTGGAAGCACAGAATGGCATCATCCGCGAATCGAATCTCGTGCGCTTCGCTCCTGAGTCGGGGCTTCACCACTTCTTCGAACCATTCGTCGAGTACGTAGTGCAGGTAGATGTTGGCAAGGAGTGGACTAATCGTTTGTCCTTGCCCTGTCCCTGTTTCGCTCACGAGAAACTTGCCTTCGTCGATGACTCCGACCTGGATCCACTTCCGTATCAGTTGGAGCACGCTTCCATCCCTGATTCGCTTTCCGATCATTTCCATGAGTTGCTCTCTCACGATCGAGTCAAAGTAAGCGGTGATGTCTAGTTCCAGGATCCATCCCGTGGATCGGGTACAGATGACTCGACCCACTTCCTCCAGCGCCTGGTGCTGCCCTCGTCCGGGTCGGAACCCGTAGGAGCAGTTGAGAAAATCCTGCTCGTAGATGGCGTTCAGTACTTCGACCATCGCCTTCTGCACGATCTTGTCCTCCAGGGACGGAATCGAGATTGGTCTCTGCTTCCCGTCTTCCTTCGGGATATATACCCTGCGGAGTGGCTGGGCCTGGTACTTTCCATCTTTGAGCCGCTGATGTAGCTGGCGGATATTTCTCTCGGCATCCTTCTCATATTCCTCGTGAGTGACGCCGTCCACCCCCGCGCTGGCATCCTTTCTTAGACCACCGAATGCCGCGTACAATGCCTCGGGCGTGATCAAGTGAGCGATCGAAAAGAACTGTCGCTTCGGATCCTCCTTGGCTAGTTCAGTTAGTCTGTCGAGTTTTGGGGACATAGTCATTCGAGTTCTGTGTCTCGCCTATGTTTCCTTCGCCAGATACGTCCGCTTGTTCCCCCCTTCCCTCCAGTGGGTACCGTGGCCGCTCCTTGCGGAAGCCCTGCGGTTCCCCACCTTCACAGGTACTACGGGTTCGTAAGACTGCTCGTCCATCTGTCCCGGTCGCCTCCGGTTTCCCTTGGCGGCCGGCACCTCTCCCATGGTGAGGAGGAGATGGAGAGCTCTCCTGGGTTCCTGGGAAATCCCTTTGAAAACATGCCCCGAGCTAGGGACTCCGGCGATCCCGGCGGGACCTCGCAATATCGGTCCGCCAGGTGCTGCCTTCCGCCTTGTCAACGGCGTCGGCATCGCAACTAGCCGGTTTTCGGAGCTGAACCTTCACGGCCTGCTTCCTTGCTGTGTACGCTTCGCACCCACCAGTCGCCCGATGAATGGCAACACTCGCTTCCGGCCTGTCTGCTCGACTGTGACCGGGCGGGACTTACACCCGCTGGATTCCATCAAGAAGTTTCACCGTCTCATCTTCGGCTCCTCCTCTTCCAGACTTTTCCCAGCGCGATGACAATGCCGGCGCTGTCAAGTACTTTTTGAGCGTACTAACCCGTGCACTCCGAAGAGCGCGCCATTTCGCTCTAGTTGAAGGTGTGCCATACCAACCCTAAGGCTCGCTCGCAATCAAGTTTCAGGTCAGGAAACTCGGTCCGACCCATGCATCTCTTCGGTCCACAACCTCGATCATGATTACTACTTCGAACTCCCCCATGCAGAGGGGGAGCGGGATACCCAATCAATTACTCGATGTTCTCCTTCACACCATCGCCTGTTCCGGGTCGTCCCGCGTGCGAACCGAACTTTTTCAACTGCTCGTAATTCCATCCCTTGCGCATCATCCAGTACATCCGAACCGCCAGTCTGCGGGCCATCGCGATCTTGGCGATCTTCCGGCCCCGTCGCATCATCAGATGGTGGTACTTGCTCCGCCATTCTGGATCGCTGCGCACCGTCACCTGGGCCGCTTCCACCAGCAAGAAGCGCAACCGAGAGTTGCCTTGTTTGGTGATATGGCCCAGCCGTCGCCGACTCCCGCTCGAGTCCTCCAGCGGCACCAGTCCCAGATAGCTCGCGATCTGCTTGCCGCACCGGAACCGATCCGCTTGTCCGATGATCAGCACAAAAGCCAGTGCCGTCAGCGACCCTACTCCGGGATGGGTCTGCAAGCGCCGTGCTTGCGGACATTTCTCCACTTCCCGCTCAATCGCCTGCGTCAACTCCGCGATCGTCGGATTCAGGCGGTGGTCCAGCAACTCCAGCAGATCCTGTCGTCGCCGGCTCGCCCACGGAGCTAGCCGGAACGCTTCCAGTTGTTTCCGTCCGGCCTCCCGCCACAACCTCTTTTTGTAGCGGAGACCTTCGTTGAGCGCCACCGCTTGCAGCTGGTTCATGATGCGCGTGCGCGCCTGCACCATCCGGTGGCGGTGCCACAGCAGTTGCCGCAGATCGCGATTCTCCCAGCTCGGCACCCAGATCCGCGGAAAGTCATCTTTGAGCATCAACTTCAGAATCAGCTGCGCATCCTGCCGGTCCGTCTTCTGCTTGCGTACCCGCTTGGTACGGATCTCGGCCGCGTCCCCGATCCACAACTCAAAGTTCAGTTCCGCCAGCAGTCGCTCGAACCAGCGCGCATGCCCGCTCGCTTCCATCCCTACGCGCACCTTCATTCCCTGGGCGGCGAGCTCACGGTAGAACTTCTCCGCTTCCTCGCGGTGCTGCAACGCCCGCTCTTGCAGTTCTCCGGTTTCGGTATCCACATACGCAATTTGTTGGAAGCCCGGGTGATAATCGCATCCTATAATGATCATTGTTCGGCTCCTTCCTCCCGAGCCTTTTTTGGTTGGTTTGCACCACCAAAGTTTACTCGGGCGTGGGAGCCGACATTGTCATGGAATCAATTACAACAGCAGGTAGTGTGGGGCTTGCAATGCTATCGGCAAGTGCACATCCCTGACAGGCTACACAGGCTGCCGCATGCGGAGGTTGAGAGCGGGATGTTCCGAGCCTTTGCGAAAATACGTCGACTCGTCGCGGGGAATCTGACACTCTCGCCTAAATTAAATATTGCCTTTCTGTTGCTCGTGACAGGATTTGTTCTGGCGGCCCAGGAGCCAACGTTCCGTAGCGAGTCGAACGTCGTACTTGTACCTGCATTGGTTAAGGACGAGAAGGGCGGAATAGTCTATGGACTTACTTCTAAAGATTTCATTGTCGAAGATGATGGCATCGTGCAGGAGGTGCGGTTGGATGAAACCGAGGAGACGGAACCGGTTTCCCTAGTGATTGCCCCGCAAGTAGGTCGACGCGCAAAGCGCGAGTTCCCGAGGATGCGTGGTCTGGGGGCAATGCTTGGTCCACTCCTTGGACAGGAGGGCTCGAAGGCTGCAGTGGTGGAATTCGATCGCGAAGTACGGTTAACTCGAAATTTTACTGGCGATTCTGAATCCGTCAAACGAGATCTCGGAAATCTGAACGAGGGTGACGGCGGCGCTGCCATTCTTGACGCGGTTCAATACTCGATACAACTGTTGAGAAGCACACCGAATGGGCACCGTCGTGTGCTCCCGAGCGTTTTCCACCACCAGCAGCCAACCGAACACGAAGGTGATGTAGCCCTGGGCTCGGGTCTTCCGGCTCGAAGCTGAGAGCATACCGTCCGTGAATGTGGTTGGTGAATTCGGTCATGAGTCGTTCGAATCCCTTTCGGCTGTCAAACAGCTCATATTCTTCGTTCGGCGGCGGACCATACATGTTTCGCCTGAACATGTAGCCTACATGAGTGGCTCTTGCCAAAAGGAGCACAGCGATGGCATACGGTGTTCCTATCATCTGCGTTGAGCGGGGAGCGCATCGAGAACCGTGGCCCCATCCCGCTCGACGAGTGGCTTGCCTACGTCAGTTCAGATGAAGAAATCGACGTTACCGGGGAAGCCATTGTTAAGGGGCCGAAGGGCGAGACTATCAAGCGGGATGCACCCGGCATGACGGAGCGGGTCGACACTCATACCGGAAGCCATGCGTGGTTCGATCCCCACTGCAAAACGGCCCGAGGGTCCGTTGTAGACCCGTCTCAAGAAACGCTGGGCAAGATGGTCAAAGTGGCGAAGGCTTACCTCTCCAAATGGGCAATTGGAGGCTGTGTTTCTACACATTCGCCCTCGTCGGCCTTGTTCACCAATCTCCAACGAACACTATAGGGAGCAGCCTATAGTGCCGTAGATTTCGGGAATTGTTTATCAGACGCTTCATGCGAAAAGAGCATATTGCTTGGTGTGACCCTTTGATTCGGCGAAACGCGCTTCAGTGGAGTCGTGGTTTGGCCATCGATCAACTCGACCTTCCCAGACCAGTTGTACGTGTGGATTCCGCATACTTCTTCCGAGTTCTGCGGCTCAACAGTCATCAGGTTGCGCTCAGCGTATCGAAACTTCGACAATTGCGTTATTTCGTTTAAGCAAAGTTTGCGTCCATATCCTCCCCAATAGCTTTGGCTGGGTCGTATAAGCACAGAGCCTTTGCGAAACACTCGCCCCGCATTGCGAACGTTACGAACGTCGGTCGAAATCGGGTTGGCAGGATGGAAGTGCCACGGACCGCTTACTGAATCCGCATAAAATAAAAGAAGACAACCGGAACGCGAATCGGGTGTGGCGGTCGTGGTAAGTAGCCACCACAGCTCGTCATTTTGCCACACTGTGGTATCAACGAATCGCCCTCGAAGCAGTGTCGTTTCGCGTACCCATCTGTCAGGAAAGTGTTCGCACCTGTACAGGTCGACCGAGCCGACGTCGCTTGTCTCGGGGATCATGAAGAGGTCGCCTCCAGCACAGAAGATGTCAGGATAGGAATAATGACGATGAGCGTCGACAAGACAAGGCGTTGGCGAGATGAAGGAACCTTCGGGCGAGATTTCAGCGCATGAGATGTGGGCCCGTTTGTCTTTGTACGAATACTCCTCGAAGAACGCCCAGCTGCGGTTATCGTGCTCTATGACGAACGGGTCAGCCCAAAAATATCCCGCTGGAGGCTCAAGCCAGCGAAATCCGCTCAAGTCTCCCTGCTTCGCTTGCTCGAATAGGAGCTGCCCGGTCGTTCGTACAGCGATACGCCAATGCTGGATCGTGACTTGCGGGAACAACCTACGAACCGCTTTCTTGCACACGATAGGTCCTAGCCAGCGGGCTATTTCGACATTCGTCGGTGTCCGATAGATTTCCCTTTTTCCTTTGTAGGGGACCTGGGGGAGCGATCGTTCGAGCAGGTAATTCCAGCCGAACTGATGAAGTTCGTTCAGCTTCCTGACCACAAAGTCGGTCGAACCCCAGTATGCTGGATAGCGATTACGCGATACGCTAATAGTGGCTTCTGTCGCGAACAAAGCTTTGCACAAGGTCAGGCCGGCATCCAGATCTTCGCTCAGCACCTGGAGGACAACCCCAGAGAGGGGGGCATTTTCGCAGAGTTCCCAGAAATGTGAAGGGCCGCCACGGTAAAACTCATTATCACCATGGTGATAAGACCACACCCCGTAGCGAGCAGATGAAAGTATATCTCCGTGCAAGATGTTGAAGCCGAATCGTAGCAAAACATCGAGTTTTTTCGCTTGAATGATGCTTACAGCTTCGCGTGGAAATCTATGGACGAACTTCTTACCGACTGGCTCAACCTCAATAGCCTCGGTTCCCTTAAGCAGGTGGGAACAATCAATAAGGTCGAGGGGATGGTTACGGGGCTTCACGCGCTCATCGAGGCGAAGATATTGTTCATACAACACGTGTTTGCGTAGGTTGGGATCTGTCAGCCTTCGCGCTACTTTCGAAAAAATGGAGCGGGTCTGGTTCGCGGGTCTTTCCAGGGAAGGTGCCTTCCGAAAGATCAGCAATTCAAGATCTGCGAAGTTGCTGGCTCGGATGTCTTCGATAATGGTAGCGAAGAACCTCGACATGTTAACGCTGTCGAGAAGCAGCCCTATTCGAAGAGCAGGATTGGTAGATGGTGAAATGCGCCAAAATGAGCCAAGAGAAATGAATGGAGACTGGCCTGGCGGTTCACCTGCCACAGAATTCATAGGTACCTCCTCGGCATCACGCCGAGCCTTCGGGGCCGGAATTATGCTGCTCGTACAGGCTATTGTCAATTGTCTCTCATTTCTTGTCCTCATTTCTTGGAGCCGCCGACTACCGCGGCACAGGGAAGTCGGTGATCTTTGATCCCGTCTCGACGGACCATGCAAAAACAAGGCGGCTGACCCCAAAAGCCTTCGTAATGGAAGCCCCTGCCCGAAGGAGACAAAGAAGACATAGTTGGAACCTCTGCCGAAACGGACGATGCCGCTGATTCCCCAAGCGCCACGCTGGCGTTGAAATGAGTAAACAGGTTCGAGCGCAGCGGACACATCTTGCCGAACGCAGGAGTTGTAGCGTTGAAACGAGTAGTGTTGCGCGGGCACGACGACTCCTCGAGAAAGAGGTTGCGATCGAGCCATATGGTAACTCGGCTTTATGGCCACGTATTTACCGAAGGTAGACCTGACTGCGCGGAATCGTAAGCATTGACGGTGGCTTGGATCGTCTGAGTCCGGCAACGTGGGATGGAGAAATACAACAGTGCTCAACCGCAAGGTTCGGTTGGGCAAAGGAAACCCTCTCACCCAAGGGGGGCGCTCTGGCCGAGTTTCACCAAAACAAAAAGGGCACACGGTTATGTGCCCTTCTATTCGTACCACTTTATCCCCGTAACTAATCCAGGCTGGCAACGACCTCAACCTGCTGGTGCCTGAGATCCGTTGCTAGCTCCTTAGCCAGCTCTTTCTCCCGGCTGCTCCGCGGCACTTGGCGCCCGCGCGTTGCGCCCTCGACCCAGATCTCGGCCAAGAAATACTGATCTCTGTACCGATTGAAAACCAGTTTGGTTTTGTTTGCGGGCTTGGCGGATTCCGCGGCGTTGCTACCCACCATCATGCGTGAGCTACCATTTCGGGCCTGAACAAACAGTATCTCGGCATCAGAGCTGATGGCTCCGATCTTGTACGTTCCCGCTGGAAGTGTTTTGCCTCCGACCGAGAAGCTGAAAGGAACATTCGCGCTCACGTTGCTGGTCTGTGCGATTGCCGACCCCGTTACCAGGAGCAGGCTCAGCAGGCTGATGAGACTGAAAACTTGCCGTTTCATAGATCCTCCTCCGGCTCGAGAATGATGGAGGTCGCACATCCACAGATATTCCGTGCGTTCCGCTCTCCACATCCCACAACCGTTGATTTGATTTACGTTCGCTTATCGTTGTGCACGCGACGGGCCACCTCTCCGTTGATCGCGATCTGCCGCCTTTGGCAGGCGACAAGGTGTTGACTACAGGCACGAATCGCCACCCGCCACGTGATTCGGACAACGCTAACAGCGCAAGCCCCGATGCCGATTCACGAACCCAACGGTTAATGGAACACGCCAAAGGGTTAATCTCGCGGCAGTCCGTGAAGTCATAGAACAAACGGGTCGTGACGCTGGCGCCAAACGTGCGCCCGAATCTCTCTCCCCTAATTACCTTCCAGTGTTGAGATCTTGATTCCCTGGCCGGCCAACGCCTCGGCTCGCGGTGTCAGGAGGAATCCACATGGCCGCAGATGAAGAGTTCGTGATGATCCCAAGTGGGAAACTAAAGCTGCTTACCAAAGCGGCTGAATACTCTTTCAGGCTCGAGGCCATCGTGAAGGCCCAATTACGAAGAACATCAGCCCGTGGGCTGCACGTGCTTTCTGTGCGAGAAGGCAGAGTTGGCAGTTACGAGCATGGGGGCACGACCTCCCACTGTTCGCGTCTGAGGTATGGCGAATTGAAGGCTGACCATGGGCGGGCTATAGACGGCCAAAACTGTGGTTGGGGCGGGCGGACTCGACGCTTTTCTTGTATGACAAAGATGGCCGTGGCTAAATCTTAGGCCCAGGAAACCGTCTCACTGAAGCAGGAATCCTTACATTTACAGCTTTTCCTCGGTCAACCGAGTCCAATTCCTGAACGAAAAGTGAAAGACGCTCCGAGCGTTCTTGATGGGCAGCCTCTTGTTCGCGCGTCCAACCGCAGAACATTTCATTGGCTAAGTCATCGACTTGCTGTCTCCGCAATCCGGCGATTTCAGCGAGTAATTGTGCTCGTCGCGTACCGGGAACCATTCGGGCCTCCTGCGAAAATTGCGAATCACAAAAATGTCCCGTGGCCTTCAGGCGCGTCATTCTTCCGCAGCATAGCAGCGGGCCGCTAAGTCTCGGGCACGAGTCGTGTGCTCGTGAATGAGGGACTTTAACTCCGAAAGGATGGGTTCCCCATCCGCGTCGGACGCTGAAACAGCCCTCGCGCAAAGCTCTCGGATTCGGTCCTCAATGCTGTCGGTAGGAAAACCCACGCACTGAAGATGCCACACCGCTGAAATGTGGCGCTATACACGATTATCCGTATAGCATTTGTGAACTCAGCAGACTGCTGTCGGCTCCAGAGTCCTCGAGGGTAGCGAATGCCCCTTTGGGTCTGTGAGACTCTTCCATCAACTCCATGACTTTTTCGGGGTCTTGTTCCTTTGCGGCCTGCTCGCAAGGTTTGTGCAGTGTCTGTTTTTTGTCCTCGGGCACGATACACCTCACGTCGTTCCGATGTGCGTTGCGGGTCCGGGAAGAGCTTCAGCAAATTGGCCTTGCAAGTTGTAAATTGCAGCTTACAATTGCGCAGCGGATGGAAAATTAGGGTCAAGCCCTTCCCCCGTCCGTGAGCCGCCATTGGCGCTCTAAGGAGTCTGCCGATGGCGGTTTACCCACATATTCCAGAACATGAGAGACGGATTCCCCACGTTGCACACAAGGTTAAAGAGGCCGACAGGGGCTCCCTGCGTGAAGTTCGTCATCTGGCCATCCACTCCTTCCAAGATTTGAACGTCGCAGTCTTGACGCGACAGGTCTCCGGTGTTCAGAGCGATATTGGAACGGGGAATCTGTACGAGATGGTGAAGTGGGCGGACTCAGTGACCCAGGAGTGGGCCCGAGAAGGGTTCAGATATCAGCGTAACCCTGTCTACGAAGACTTGAAGTCGGCGGTCACACTGGCGATGCTCATGGGATATGAGGTCATCTGCGATCCAAGAGTGTGTTGACGTAGGGACGACGAATCTGACTGGTGCGGTTCCCCTTGCTGAATGGCCGGGCAGGTCTGGCAAGAATGGCGGTGGCTACGAGTACGCTTTCACGGGGACGAAGATTGTCGCTTCGCCGACTCTAGCGCCGGGACTTGGAATAAACATGGCTACTCAGCAGCAAGAGTTGGCCCAAACGATCTGTCAGGCGATTGACCTGCTGAACTCAGTCGGGCCGGTGGTCGAACTCGTCCTCGGCTGATGTCCATGCCTGCCCGTCACGGCAGGGTCGTTTGCCGATTTTGGTGTACCCACCTTACGCAGCATTTTCCAAGAATCCGGAAGTTTCAAAATATCTAAGCTGCACGGTGGCTCTAGGGTTCCTTATTTTCGTCGTGGATATCGTTCGACCTTGGACGTTTTTTCTTAGCATCAAGCAAGGCTGTGATCTGGCCCACCAGCGCTATCAATTTACGTGGGTCATGTTCGGTTGACGCTTGTTCGCAAAGCTCCAGCCATCGTTCTTTAACTTCTACTTCGCCTTGCATAAAACTCCTAGGTCATACATATTCGGGGGAGGCGTTGAAAATATGGTACACGCGGTGACCCGGAGCATCTCCGGTTTTACTTTTCTTTACGATTCAGCCAAAAGCGTGTCTACACCCATCCCGCAGGCAGATCGACTTTACGCCGCGATTGTTACAGCACCGTCAAAAACCAAAGCCCTCCGTTCTGAATTTGTAAAAATCAGAATCTGGCCCGCTCATCCATTCCTTGCCACCCTTCCGATTGTGGGCGGCGCCAGCATCGCAGTTCAGTTGTTGTTGTCCCACGATGCTGCGCTTGAAACGTCAAAGCGACGACGCGTCAGTCCCCGCTCCAGCGCCTTCCCCGGGTGTTCTGTGAAATACACTATTCCGTGCGGTAGCGGGCCGACGCACCCCCTTGTAAAGTGTTCTTCTTTAGTCGTTGTCAGAAGTCCAACATGGTTCGCGAGGGGGTTTAAGATGCCGCACACTGACAAACCGGCCCATACGTTGACCGAGTCAATCGACCAACTCGAAAGAATTCGGGAAGAACTACTCCGCATTCAGAGGGCACTGGAGAAAATTGAACGCGCCCCGCCTGATGCCGATCCTCCTTCGGAAGCCTAATGGCTTCGCTGTACGCTCTTCAGATTTTCACGGCTCGGGCAGACGGTCACCCTAACCGTCCTCTTCGCAGCCCTCTAAGAAGAAAAGACCTTCCGTGGAAAGCAATGCAGCGTGACAGTGGAGGCAGTGCGTCCGTGGAGCACGCTGAGATTGCGAGGTGAGGAAATCTTCAAGGGATTGATGGACGGACTCGACAGTCTTCTCGTTTGGCACGACCGTCGGCTTTGTCCTGGCTTCTTAAAGCTTGGTCTGGCCGGTCAAGGGCGAAGCGGCTTTCTTGCGATCCTCCAATGCGCTGCAAAACTGCTTGACGAGAGTCCTGAGTTTCGCCGGATCCACTTCTTCTCTGACCTCGACTGCAATGGACAGCCAGTCTCCGTTTTCGGAGTGCGGGATCGTAGGGGACTCCTTCACGTGGGAATCCTCAGGCCATGCTGGATTCCAAACCGAAACTGAGCAATCCTGCGCACCTCGGCATCGGTGACGTGCGATGGCTAGAGAACTGGTCTGGGTTGAAGATTTCACCTTCGCAGTTTGGGGATGTAGCGCAATGCGCTTGGATCGTACCAAATCCCGATCCAATAGTTCCTGGAAAGCCCCCAGCGAAAGTTAAGGAAGCCTTCGACAAGAACGAATGCGCTGAGTTTCCTCGCGTACCCCAATCGCAATAACAATCGCTCGGGCTCACCCAACGGGTGGATGGCAACCGGGTCAAGGAGTGTCCCTTAACCTTGCACCTTGGTAACTAGAGCCAAATGCTTCTCAGGGCGAAAATAGGACATCCACATGGGTTCGCAACACATGGTACAGGTTCGTGAAAGAGCGGCGCTGGCCTACAGGCGCGTCCGCCATTATGCTTCCGGTGTAACTGTTAAGGCTTGGACAATGCTGGGGCTGTTCCTGGTCGCCGCTGTGTTGATGGCGCTTCATACCGCGCTTACCGCCAAAGACGCTAGTCTGCACTTGAGGTTGCAGCACGAATTCCGTAACGCATCGGTCTCGGTATGGGTTGACGACGACCTTGCCTACTCGGGCAAGATCACCGGCTCGACCAAGAAGAAATTCGGTTTGATTCCCACCGACTCGGCTCAGGGCAATCTGTCGCAGATAATCCCGGTGCGTTCAGGCCAGCATAGGATTCGCATACGGACTGAGCCCGACGAGGCCACGATGCAGGAAGACAGCATCCGCGGGGTGTTTGCCGCTCACACCGAACGTAACCTCGACGTCACTGCCCGGCACAGCGACCTCTCACTGTCGTGGCAAGGGACAGACAGGGCTCCGGTCGAGAGATCCTCGATGTTTGGTTGGCTTCCGCAGTACGCCGGTTCGCTCATCCTGACGATCACCGGGTCCATCATGTCTGCGCTTGCCGGGTATGCAATAAAGGAACTCCCCGCCCGACTCCGGTCCACGACTGATTCCGCGTCCAAGACCGAATCTCCGTCATCCGTGGGGCTGTCGGTCGATTAGTCAATCAGCGCTTTAGCCTCCCTTTGAAAAACTGAACGGAAGGCTGAAGACTACCTGAAAGCGAACTGCTCCGGCTTGCTCTCGTTGTCATGTTGTCACATCGTCTCGCCGTCCAAATGCCTTGCTGGACGGAGCTCTAAGAGTCTCTTGCGCTTGACAAAGACGACATCTCGGGATCAATATTCCGTTCGCTTGCGTCGCCGACGAATCGGATGTGCGCTACTAGAGGCACAGGATCAGTCGGAACAACCATGGAGTTGTGATCTCAGCAGGCTACTGTCACGCAACGAGCCCTGTAACTTTCAATTCAGACAATTTCTAAGGACAACGTCAGCAATTCACAATGGCTTCATCCACTTAATTCGGAGGAGTTCAATGCGAAAAAGTCCCAGAAACCTGATCATCGGTTTGGCCGTACTGGTGAGCACCGGATCGATGACTGCGACCTTTGCCCAGAACACAATCAAGAGTAAACAAATGCCCGCCGCAGCCCTTCGGCAAATGAAGCCGCGGACAGGTCGTTCCGGCGATGCCTTCGCGAAACTTGGCGCGGCGAAGCGCACCGGAAGCGGCACCTTCGCCGCGACCTCGGGAACGCCGGGCGTCGACAGTCTCGCGAACTGGTCTGACCAGTTCACAGCTTCGGGTTTTGATTCGAATGGGAATCCCCAGTCGGTGTGGCCCTATACCATGGTAGGTTCACCGCCCGAATCCGGCGCCAGCACTTTGATCAATGCGCCATTGTCCCTGTGACCGTCGACTTGCTGGGACCGGACGGTACAGTCGCCGTGTTTAATGGCAAGCCGCTAAGTTTCGGACCCGAATCCGATGTAGTTCATGCGGTTTTGGGCTCACCCATGTTCCAGCCGTTTATTTATACGTCGGGAGTCGGGCAGTTCAACGACCAGATGATGCGTGCCCAGTTCTGGGACCGGATTCACCCCCACGGCGAGGACTCGGACAACGGCTGGCATGTTCGACTGGCTTCGAGACTGAGACGCTCCAGGCGAATCCAGGTACCGTTTAACTCCTGGTTCTTTTTTGTCGATGCGAATAACAACCCGGTGCTCTTTGCCGTGGAAGAGAATGCGTTCGTGAATCTGTTCTTTCCAACTACTGTTCCGGTTAACAACAGCACGCCCATCGGTGCTGCCGAACTGGCGGGTGACATCACGACCCGCGACCTCTCGACTTTCCTGTTCAACAACATTGTTCTTTACGGCGGCAATATCAACAATTGCTGCATCATCGGCTTCCACACCTACGATTTTGAGCCTGGAGACAAGAAGAACGGAAACCGAGAGCGCCGCTACGTCCTAAACTATTCCAGTTGGCTCTCACCGGGCCTGTTTGCTTTCGGCTTCGAAGACATCACACCGTGGAGCCACGAACTAGCGGAAACCTTCGACGATCCGTTCATCGACAATGCCACACCGTGGTGGCTTTCCGTCGATCCTGTTCTAGGGGGTGGCCTTTGCCAGAACAAGCTCGAAACCGGAGACGTCATCGAGGTGCTGGATAGCAGTGTTCCCACCTACTCGATCGCCATGAACGGGCGCACGTACCATCCTCAGAATGAAGCGCTCTTCCCTTGGTTCGCTTTCCAATCACCATCACACGCTCACCTGGGGGCCTACAGCTTCCCCGATGAGACGACACTCCCATCCCTGTCTCCGGGCAATCTGCTGCCTGGCTGTGCAGCGGCCCCCTAGCCCCGTGCGCGAGAGGGCGGCTCTTCAGGGGCAACAAGGTTGGAAGTTGTTGCCCCTCTTATTTCTTGGAGCGCCCCGAAGCTATAGACTCATGATTTTGGAATGGGCAGGCTCGATGCCGGACCAAAAGGTGGTCAGGAGGGCGGACCTTGTTGGCGCCCGACTACGCGTAACTTTTGAAATATCTTGATAGAACTCATTGATCAGGATTCTAGAGAAGCACAGTCGGCAGGTTCAGCAACCGCGAAGGAATCTGACTGTGACCTAGCGTAGCTTAGCTAGCTCAAAACCTCCCTCACATCAAGCGGACTTAGGGAAGAACAGTCTCGCCTGACTCGTTTCCGTCGCGGTTCGTTTCGGGAATCGACCTCTCAGGCTGACGCATTTCCGGCGGAGCACAGCCGTGCGGTCAATTAGGTACGAATCGGGCTACCGGGGGGTTGCCGTAACACTGTCCCACATCGGCCTTTTGCTCAGGGCTCGATGCACCACCGTTACCTGTCTGCGGCAGAGGCTTCGGGCGTACTCTTTTCGAGCGCTCTTGTTCATAATGGATTCCCCTCAGCGGCCAGAACGACTCGACATTCGCTACCCTCTGCATCTGCCTGTCTCGCTCAAGATTGCCGACAAGGAACTGCACACGCGTTCGGAGAACATCAGTCTCGGGGGAGTTTTGCTTTCTAGTGCGTTTCTGATTCCCGAGGGTTCCACGGTAGAGGTGGCGTTTGGAGTTGCTTCCGTCTCCGACGCCGGCATGCAATCCAGCGTTCGCGGCAAGGTTCTTCGAGTGCAGCCAAAAGCAACCGGAGATTTCGCCGTGGCCATCGCATTCGAGCATCCTTTTGGAGATGGACTCCAAGGTCTAGACTCCGATTCCCACAGGTAAACGAAAACGTATTGAGTTTGTGAACCGAAAAAACGTGCTTGCTGAAACATCCCCATAACGCTTTGACTGGGTTGTGCTATCGGTTGTTTGCGCATCTGGTTAGCAAGATCAAAGCCACTGAGACGTGTGGCCGTTCTAGCAAACAGGCATCCATCGAGCGCCTTTCTGAATGGATCGAGAACTGGCCGTAGCAAAGCTTTCTCAGAATTGAATCAGGGCACTGGAACCATCTCGCCCAGGTGAGCGGCGAATCGCCGTTCATGTCCTTCGCGTCGACTCTCGCCCCAGCATCGAGAAGAAGCTGAATCGTGTCTTCATTGACGAAGGCAGCAGACCCGGGTTGTTCCGATTACCAGTCGAAAGAAACTGACCGGCGCTCTGCTCGTGGGTGTTGGTTTTGTGGAGTTGGCCATGAGCAGGAGTATAAGACTAGCCAGGGATATTTCGACACGAAGGATATGCAGCCTTGCTGGTAGGACGGCAGACGTCAATGTTCTGACCTCGGCCCAGCACCGCTAGCACGCGAGCTTGGCGCCGTACATCCTTCATTGTATTCCCAAGCCAACACCACTGAAGTAACCTTCCTCCGACGTCGCTCGGCGGGCAAGCAACCCGCGGCGCTCTTCAGATGCGCACCAATGACTCCCTATTCCATTGCGACGCGTTTTCGTAAACATCAGAACGGGTCGTCGGGCCCTTCCCCGACCGCCTTCAAAACAGGAGATCTTCATGCGCGCCCCAGTTTTCTTGCTCTCTCTCGCGGCATTTCTGGCCACGTTGGTTCCTGCAGCCAGCGCAGACAGCTATAGCCTTTTCTGCGGCGGAACGCTGTGTGGCGCAGTCGATATATCGAACATCTCTGGCGGGGTGGCGGTCAGCGTGAACATGACGGGCGGCTACTCGATCCAGGCCAACGCCAATTCTGGTGGTTTAGCCTTCACCACCGCCGGAGGATTGTCACTGACGCTGAACAACTTTAGTTCGACGACGTTCGGTCCGGTCTCCGCGAATCTAATTTCCGGGGTGAACAACGGCGCGGGCTCGTTTTCATACGGTGTGGTGAAGTATGGAATACCGAATGGCAACACCAGCGTCGTTGGCATGACGTTCGATTTGATGGGAAATATTTCTACATCGTCGTTCGTCGCCAACAACAATGGAAAACATAGTCGCCGTCCACTATTGCAGTCCCGGATCACAAATTACCAACTGTCCCAGCCCCACGGGTTTTAGCACGGCAACCAGCGCAGTTCCTGAGCCCGGAACACTCGCCTTGCTGGGCACCGGTTTGATAGCACTTGGGGGAATTGCTGGCCGCAGATTTTCCATACGTTTCAAGCTAGGGGAGCTTCGGAGATCTCTGCGGCTTTACGATTGACATGCGCTGGCCGATATCCAGCCAGGGCGGCGCGGCGAGCGGAGCAGACGCAAATGGTGACCACTTCACCGGATCGTAGTCCTACCTCGCGAAGAAGCTGGTGGGGGGTGTTCGTGCGCAGGACTTCTCGCGCGGCTAGCTTATTTCACCCGTCTTGGGGGGCTTGTTCATCTCGTAACTTCTCGCTGAGGCCCTTCGTCTGCCACGCGTCCGGCTCGGCGTCTCGCACATCAGTTCGGGCTAACACCCCGGGCAACTAGAACATTCGTGTGTTGTTTGCCTATTGCATCTATCGTCTCGACGTCGCACGCGCCCGGGAATTAGCTTCGTTCTCAGGGAACAAAACTGAGAACAAAACGTCAGTATCGGGCCGTTTTCAGCCGTATCCAGATGTACCGAAATGTAGCTAAACGATTGAAACTCTCGAGAGGTACGCCTGATCTCTGTTGTCATAATCCCTAGGTCGTTGGTCAGGTGTTGCGACGAGTCGCCGGGGTTTCTGACATTCTGAAAGCGCGACAGGGTAACCCTCGCTTTGCGGGCTGACCGTGTCAAGAGGTCAGAAGGAGTCAGCGTGCCAATGCGAGGTAATTGCCATAGCCGACGATCATCGTCGAGCCGACCAATAGAGCAAGAGCCAGCGAGAGGAGGCGCAGCGCTGGCTTTCCGGCGCCTCGCCACTCTTTCAGACCGATTCCCCATAGGGTGCTGAAGATGATGATGCTGGCCATGTGCAGGGTCCAGCTGGAAAATCCGTACTTACCCATCTGAGTTTCGCCCATTGTGTAAAAGAAGAATTGGAAATACCAGGTGGTGCCAGCCAGGGCACAAAAGAGGTAGTTTGCCACCATGGGAACAGATCGCTGATCTTCTTTTCTGAGGGAAGGCATGTGTTCGACAACTTCGCGGCTGGGCGCATCGATGGCGGTCTCTACGATGGTTTCATGGGGGATGACTGGGTATCGGGTTGAATCTGCAGTGAAGTACTGGTAGCCGGTCCGGTTGCGAACATTAAGCGCGAGACACCAAATAAAATTGGTTGTGAATCCGCCGATCAGAACGATCACCAGCACTGGGAGTCCCTGCCACAAGGTTGGCGTGCCATGCTGGAGCGTGAGCGTCTTGATGGGCGCGCCGGCGGCCAGTCCGTAAGCGAAGCAGGCACTCATGACGCCGGACAGGGTTGCGACGCCCAGCCCTTTCTTCAAATCGAATTCCTTGATGGCGGCCTTTTGTTGCTCCGGCGACATGGCACGTTCTTTGTAGATTCCCGCAAGTCCGGCTGTCGCTATGCCAACGAGGCAAACGAAGATGCCGAAGAGGATTATCTGTCCGGACTTCGTACCGAGAACCTGAGTCATGAACACCCCACTGAAAATCGGAGGCATGAGAGTACCAAAGGCGGCGCACAGGCCTAAGGCTACTGCCATGCCAAGTGATAGTCCGAGAAAACGCATAGTCAAGCCGAAGGTGAGGCCGCCGATGCCCCAAAGGAGTCCAAAGAAAAAAGCCCAGAACAGAGTCTTCGGGGGAGCTTGGGAGAGAACCGTTAACAAATCTCTGCTCAATAGGCTGCCCAGAAACCAGGGGGCGATGATCCAGCTAAAGAAGCCGCCGACAAGCCAATAAGTCTCCCAAGACCAGCGCTGTACACCGCGGTATGGAACGTAAAAACTTCCGGAAGCCAAACCACCTAACCAGTGCAGAACAACTCCCAGGGCAGGATTCGGGACCATGTGCGTCCTTGCGTTGTGGATTTACAGGTGGAAGACTTCTTCTAGTGGCTCCATTGCACGGTCGGGCAACACGCCATCGGGTTGCAGGAAGAAGCCCGCCATCTCGCGCTGCCAGCGTTCGTTCACCTCGCGCTTGGCCATGCCGACTCGAGCGCGTTCGAAATCCTCGGTTTCGAGATATCCGACCAGCAAGCCGTCAGGACGCAGGAACAAGGAGTAGTTGTCCCACCCCGTTTCGCGCAGTGCGGAAAGCATCTCGGGCCACACCGTGCGGTGGCGCGCCTTGTATTCATCAAGGCGATCGGGTTTCACGTGCAAGATGAAGCAGATCCGTTTCATGAAATTCTCCGTGCGCCGGTTAAAACCGGCAAGGTGTGGTGAATGAAAGTCTCATACGTTGAAGGACTAGCGACCCACAACGGCGCCGAGACATGCGGAGCCGCCCGCGAGGGCGGCGTCGAAGCGTTGGCAGGGGGGAGCAGCCGACAAGGCTGCGAATCTGGCTGGGTGAAAGTCCCGGCGCCGTCAATTGCCTGTATTCGGACGGCTAGCATATCCGGTGCGTGCAGAGGCAACGAAGCACGATATGCCCGGATGTAGAAACCTCGGCTGCCCTGCGCAGTAAGCGCAGCGGTAGGAACGACCTGGGAGGTGAGCAAACTCAGAGGCCTGAACGTAAAGAAATGTCTGCAGCCCCGAAAAAACGCTCCGTGAAAAGTCGTGTTCGCGGGTTTAAGCGGGAAGCCGACCCACACCCCTGTTGGGGAAGGCCGAAGACACAGAGGAAGAAACAGGCATACGCACTCTGTGGGACCGCCGTGGCATGGGACCAGGCATCTGAGGAAGGATTCGCAGAGATAACGTCGGGAAGGTCCCGGTGGCAGCAGGGGGCTGGTGGCAACCTGCAAAGACTCCTCTAACGAGGCTAAGGCTGAAGTTGAGGAGAGCCAGGCGGGATTGGCGCATGAGTCCGTACGAGCGAAGACGGAGGAGTAACGTCCTCTCAGGAGACGAGGCACGTCTCCCCAATGACGAGAGTTTCGACATTGGGCAAAGGGACTCTGGACACTTGGCGGTTCCATCGGCAGCGCGGTGGCCGGGCACAGAACCGGCCATAAGCCGACGCATGAGGTGGAGCGAGGCTGTGGGCAAACCACGGAAGATGAGGCGTATACGAACCAGCGTTTAAGCCTCGCCAAGCTGGGAAGGCCCATGGAAGACAGGCCAAGGTTTCGAACCGGACCTGGGAAAACCGGCTGTCCGGGATTATAGGGGGGCCTCGGGAAACGTGACTCTGGTGGAATTGTGAACCCACCTCGCAACCGAAAGGGCGGGGCTGGTAACCCTCCACCTGACAGTCGGCGCGCCCGAGCTCTATCCCAACAACGTGCGGGCCGGGTATTCAGCCGCGTAAGACACTTACTTCGGGACGCCGACGCTGTCAGGAGATGCGGAAGGCCCCATCTGATGCACCGATATCGCGAGGTGTGCCAGAGTCCCGCGCGGTCAGAGACCCCGAGCACGTACAGAAGCACCTCGCGCGGGAACCGGGAGATCCCAAGTTCGCCCAGGGCAGAAGTCGCCTCGGGACGCATCGGGAAGTCTAAGGACGCACGCCGATGACGAACGGACATGGGAAGTCGGACAGCCCTGATGTACCGGAGAAGTCCCCGAACAAGGCCGGGCAACCGGAGGCGGAGGGGATGGAGGGAAGAGGGCTGGCCAAAGGGAACTTGCCCCAGCAAAACGCGTCCCGGACACCGAGCCGGAATGACGCGCCGAGTGCGCTGGAGCGGGTACGTCAAGCAGCAAGTAAGGATAAGAAGGTGCGGTTCACGGCCCTCCTGCACCACATCTACAACCTGGAAACGCTGCGCATGGCCTACTTCAGTTTGAAGAAGGAAGCCGCGCCCGGTGT
>Ga0137418_10000573_pt1 | contig 33379 bp, 23 predicted proteins | sample CZODoug3_1_2_16f_FD_122242 | JGI IMG/M metagenome (GOLD analysis project Ga0137418, IMG submission 122242) | Vadose zone soil fungal communities from Angelo Coast Range Reserve, California, USA - CZODoug3_1_2_16fungal (Hybrid Assembly) | ecosystem: Environmental > Terrestrial > Soil > Vadose... | reverse complement strand
TGCGGCAAGGAGGCGATCAAGAAGGCTTCGCGCGCGTTCGCGCAGGAGATGATCAAGAAGATCGCGTCGCGCTGGACCAAGGACGTCTCCGCCGGGAACGACGTCCATGTGACCGTCCGCAAGGTGCCTTCGTTCCGTACCGCTTCCGACTTCCGTTCCGCGCTGACCCACCACGTGCGGGGCGTGCGCAACGTCTCGCAGCGCAGCTTCGCTTCCGGAACGCAGGAGCTGGATGTGACCCTGCAGGGAAGCACCGAGGAGTTCGCGCAGGAGGTCGAGGCGAAGAAGCTGGGGAAGTTCTCCGTGCGCGTCCTGGGGCTCACCGCGAACACGGTGGACCTCGAGCTCGGCCATTGAACCTGGCATGAAGCGGGTCGCGTGCGCGGTCGCGTTCCTGGTCGGCGCCATCGCCGGAGCCCCGCTGCTCGCCGCGGAAGGCAGGACCGCCCAGGTTTCGTTCCTGGAAGGGAGAGCGCAGCGATCGCGCGGGCACGGCGCGCACGTCGATCTGCGGGTCGGTCTCGCCGTCAGCCAGGGCGACACCATCGAGACCCAGGACGCGACCCGGCTCGAGATCCGATTCGGCGACGGTTCCATCCTGCGCCTGGGCCCGAAGTCGAGGGTGCAGCTCGCCGAGGCCCACTTCGGCGGCGGTGCGGCCAGGCGCAAGCTCACCGCGAGGTTGTTCCTGGGAAGGCTGTGGGCGAAGGTCACCTCCGCGATCCAGGGCGAGCAGAAGTTCCAGGTGGAGACGGAGAACGCGGTCGCGGGTGTGCGCGGGACGACCTTCCGCGTCGACGCGAACGCGGACAAGAGCGTCCTGGTCCGGGTCTACGACGGCTCGGTGGCGGTGGCGAAGAGGACGCCGTTATACGCAGACAAGCGGCGACCGCCCCGGCGCGAAGTGCCGGGACCGGACGAAGTGACGCGCGACGAGTGGGAGAAGCTGGTGGGACGACAGATGCAGATCTTCATCTCCGCCGACGGCACTCCGGGCGAACCGGAGCAGTTCTCGCCGGACGTGGACAACGACGATCCGTTCGCGCTCTGGAACCAGCAACGCGACGACGCCGCGAAATGAACGTCCCCAACTTTCTCACCGGGCTCCGCCTCGTCGCCGTGCCGGTGTTCGTCATTCTTTTCCTCTCCGGCTGGCTGGGCGCTGCGCTCGCCGTCTTCATCGGTGCCATGATCACCGACTGGCTGGACGGCATTGCCGCCCGCATGCTCAGGCAGTTCACGGCCATCGGCGCCATCCTCGATCCGCTCGCGGACAAGCTGCTGGGCCTCTCGGCGCTGGTGCTGCTCTGCCTCTCGCGCCGCCTGCCGATGTGGCTGCTCTGGCTCTTGATCTTCCGCGAGGTCTGCATCTTCAGCGCCATCGCCATCCTCAATCGGACCGGCCGCAGCTACCCGATGAGGCCTACGCGATTCGGGAAGTACTCGACGGCATTTCTCTCGGCGACGATCATCTTCGCGCTGGCGCAGGCGGCGTGGAACGTGCCCGCCGGGCCCGGGCTGATCTCGCTTGCCCTGGTCTCCGCCCTTTGCATCGTGGTCTCCTGGGCGCAGTACCTGGCCATCTTCATCGGGTTGATGCGCCGTCCGCCGCAGCCGGCGTGAGGGACGGGTGCTCAATCCTGGCCGGAAGGGATTTCGCTCATCCGCCACTCCGCGTCGACGGCGTCCCGATCCGCGACAAAGCCCTGGGCAAGGTCCGCCAGCGCCCAGATCGAAGGATCCTGGGCAAGCACCTGCTCGAGGTGTGCCAGCCGGGGCATGCCCTCGCCCCCGTCCCCGTGCTCGCCGCCACAGAGGAACTGCCAATCGCCGTTCAGATCGTGGCTGACGTGGAGGATCGGGGCGCGCAGGACGACTTTCGCGCAGAGGAACACCAACATGTCCTGGTTGGCGAAATGATCGGCCACCTCGGGAACATACACGCGTTGCGCTTGACCGCGTGAGGTGAAAGCCCTAGACAGTCCGTCCGGTTCGCGTCCTTAGTTCAGCGGTAGAACACCACCTTGACACGGTGGGGGTCGCTGGTTCGATTCCAGCAGGACGCACCAACCCAAACGGCAGAGAGCACGGCAGAAACCCGGTTCCCCTCGCGGGGGACCGGCTGTGCTCTCGATTGCGTTGGGTGCATGCCGGAACCGGGCCCGCGACGCGCCCCGGCTCAGGGCGCCTTGCGGCGGACCCCGCCGGGCAGGAACGTGAACTGCCAATCGCTGTAGGCGCTCGCATTCGCGAATTTTTCCTGGTCGGCTTCATCGAAGTGGGTCTTGAGCGGCGCGCGTTTGGAGCTGCTCGTGACGCCAATGAATCCGCCGTTCGGCGCCGGCACGAGCACCCAGTCGACAGCGTTCGTCATCGGGTCCGGATACAGGCGCCTGAGATAGCGGACCTGAAGCGGGGCGTCCGGTGCAGCACCGAGCAGTTCCTGGAGGGTCTGCGGATAGACTCGCTTGTGGCTCCAGTAGCGCCCGATCGCCGCACGGTACTCGTGCCCGACCCACAGGAGCTGCGTCTCGCGCTCGCGCTGCGCGGCCGTAGCCGCGACCTCGCCCGCGGCCGCGAGCATGAGGCCGATCAGCACGACGAGGGCGAGCAGCCCGACGTAGGTGAAGCCGCCGTCGCGGCGCCGCGCCCGTTCACCACGTGTCATAGGGAAGTCCGTTCTCGCCCATCCCCTCGGCGCCGCTCTTGACCTCCTTGACGCCGTTGTCGTCGGGGTCGTCCGAGTTCAGGAGGATCCACTTGTCGGCGGTCTTGGCGATCGGATCGACCGGGATGCTGCGCAGGTACTTCTTCTCGACCAGCACCGCGAGCGTCTGAGGATACTTGCCGGTGTCGCCGTAGAACTTGTCGATCGATTCGCGCAGCGTCGTCAGGTCCTGCTTCAGGACCGCTTCCCTGGAGCGCTGGAGCGAGCGGAAGTAGCGCGGCACCGCGATCGTGAGCAGCGTCGCGATGATCGCCATCACGACGAGCAGCTCGACCAGCGTGAAGCCGCGGCGTCTACCAGTCACGGTACGGCACTCCGTTGAGCCCGATGCGCGACGACCGCGAGTGCACATCGTAGACGTCATCGCCCGGCTGCGGATCGTCCGGCGGGCTCAGGTAGGACCGCAGCCCCCAGGTGTCCGCGGCCGGCGTCGTCGCGTCCGGCCAGAAAGGATCGCGCGGCAGGCGTCGCAGGAAGTAGATCTTGACGCCCTCCTTGGCGCTGCTCGCATCTTCGACCCCGTCGACCAGCGACTGCAGGTCGGGCGGATAACCACTCTTGTCGACCTCCTTCTTGATGCGGCCGGCGCCCGAAGCCTGCTTGTAGGCGTCGATCGCGGTCCGGATCGTGCGCAGCGAGGCCCGCAGCTCGCTCTCGCGTTCGCGCTGGTACATCAGCTGCGCCGACGGGACGACGGCGGTCGCCAGCAGCGAGATGATCCCCACCGTGATCACTAGCTCGATGATCGTGAAGCCGCGGTTGCGCATCGCTCGCTCAGTGGGCCACGGCGATCTTGAGCGGCGTCGCTTGGGTCGCGGCCACTGCGACGCCATCCTCGCCGACCAGCACGACCTGCGTCGCGATCGCGATCGCCGGCCGGGCCCCGACCACTCGGAAGCGCAGGTTGATCAGGGTGCCGCCCCCGGAGACCGGAGCACCCTCGCTGCCGGCGACCTCGAGCTGCACGCCGCCCGGCTTGATTTCGACCTTCGGTGTCTCGCCGGACCCCGCGAGGTCGCCGGGCTCGGCACTGACGAGCTGCAGCGCCGCGGCGTCGAATCCCACTTGCGTGCGGATGCGTCCGAGCGACGAGGTCGAGGCGAGCCTGACCGACACGCTGACCTCGTCACCGACCTTGGCCGTCTCGGGACCCTCGATGGTGACCTTCGGCCTGGTGTCGGCCGCGGCGCCCTGCGCGACTGCAGTGGCGTCCGCCGTGGCGGCGTTCGCTGGCTTGCTCGCCGGTGCTGCCTTCGCATCCGGCGCCGCGGCGGCGGCCGTGTCCGCGGCCGGGGGCGGGGGCGGGCCCGTCGCCGCGGCGATGCGCGCCGGCACGGCACGGGGGCCGCTCGACACGGGTGCGGCGGGGGCGTTCTGCCCGCCACCGCCGGCGCCGAATGACACGCCGCCCGGCACGGCCGGCACGGCGCCGGACGCCGACCCGCCGGCAGCGCCGCTCGCGAACGGCCCCGAGCGCGTCTGCGACTCGCTGCCGTACCAGAACTCGCTGGTCTCGCTCGACGGCCGCGGTTGCGCGCGGATGACCCGCGGCATGATCGACAGCACGATCTCGTTCTTGTCGCGGGTCGTGCCGGTCGAGCCGAACAACCGGCCGAGGATCGGCAGGTCGCCGAGCCCCGGGATGTGCGTCGAGTTGCGCTGGTCGCTGTCCTGGATCAGCCCCGCGAGCACCTGCGTCTCGCCGTCCTTGAGCTCGAGCAGGGTGCTCGCATTGCGGGTGCCGATCTCGTAGGCGAGCGTCGTGGCGCCGTTGCCGATCGGCACGCTGATCTGCCTGAGGATCGAGCTGATCTCGAACGCGACCTTGATCGCGACGTTGCCGTCGTTGTGGATCGTCGGCTGGACTTCCAGCGTCAGGCCCACGTCGATGTACTGCACGTTGCTGGTCGAGAACGCGCCACCGACCGTCGCGCTGGTGCCGGAGGTCACGACCGGCAGGCGGCTGCCGACCAGGATCTTCGCCTTCTCCTTGTTGCGCGCCCGGATCCGCGGACTCGACAAAAGGTTGGTGACGCCGACCCTCTTCAGGAGGTCGACGCTGACCCCGAGCGAGGAGACGGCGATCGTGCTTGAGTTCTGCTTGCCGATGTCCGACAGCACCAGGCCCGAGGTGCCGGTGTTGGCGCTGTTGGGCGGCTTGGTCATCGAGAAACTGACGCTGCCCGGGTAGTTGATGCCGAGCTGCTCGAGGAGGCTGTGCGAGACCTCGAGGACCTCGACCTCCATGATCACTTCCGGCTGCGGCACGTCGAGCGAGGCCACCAGCTTCTCGGCCATGCGCACGTGCTCGGGCGTGTCGCGCATCACCAGCGTGCTCGAGTGCTCGCCGACGAACAGCGTCTTCGTGCCGAGCACGGTCTTCAGCATCGACTCGGCGTCCTTCGGCGCCGCGTTCGTCAGGTAGAACGTGTGGACGATCTCGTCTCGGTAGTCCTTCTGCTTCGCCGCCGTGTTCGGGTAGATCAGCGCAATGTTCTCCGACAGCACCTGCCGGCCGAGCTGGTTCTGCGCCAGGATCAGGTCGATCGCCTGCTCGACCGGCACCTGGTTGACGAAGATCGTCGTCTTGCCGTCGCTCTTGACTTCCTTGTCGAAGACGAAATTGAGGCCGGTCTGACGCGCCAGGACCTCGAACACCATCTTGGTGGGCGCGTCGCGGAACTGCAGCGACACCGGCCGGTCGTCGCGGGTCTTCAGGCGCAGCACGGCCGCCATCGGGCCGCGCGCGAGCTCGATCTTCGAAAGCAGCGCAGTCGCCGCCGCGAAGCCCGGATCCTCGGCCAGCACGGCGTGCACTTCGAGTTCGGCGGCGTCGAGCTGCTTCGCGGCGAACAGCTGCGCCGCTTTGGCGGTGCGTTCCGCGTGCCGCCGGTCGGCCTGCACGCCCGCGAGGCCGCGCAGCGCGCGGTCGTTGCCCGGCTCGAGCGTCAGCACGCGCTGGTAGCTGATGACGGCGCTCTCGCCGTCGCCGTCCGAGCGCGCGCTGTCGGCGGCGCTGATCAGCTGCTGCACAGCCGCTTCCCGGCGCACGCGCAGCTCGAGGCGGAGCTGCAGGTTCGAGGGGTCGTGCTCGACGGCCTGTTCGAGATTCGCGATCGCTTCCTCATAGGCGCCTTGCTCGAACGCCTTGACACCCTCGCGGCGCAGGCGATCGGTGGCGCAGCCCGCGGTCAGGGCGGACAGCAGCAGGACACACAATCGTCGGGCAAACGGTCTCACTGGGACACTCCGGCCGCGAGGTTCTGGCGGATGTTGAGAGGCAGATAGACAAACACGAGCTGGCCGCCGGCGACGCTCTCGAACTGGTAGACGCCGTCAATCCGGTCGCCGACGTGGGCGTCGATCACGCGGTCGCCGTGCGCCAGGAAGAACACCGGCGGGTGGCCCTCGGGGGCAAAGCTGCCGATGAGGGTGTACGGGAACGGCGGCGCCGTGGGTTCGGGCGGGGGCGGCGGCGCGACCGGCGGCGGCGGCGGCGGCGGCACGTACCAGGAGTGCGGCGCAAAGAGCGCCGCCGCCCGCGTGGACGCGACGACCCGGTCCGATCCCGGGCGCGCTTTCGAGGCGCGCGGCGCGAGCTCCGCCTCGGTCGCGGCGGCGCGCGGCGACGCCTGCTGCGCCGGCACGGCCGGCGCGGACCCGGTTCCCTGCAGGCCGATCGTCCCGGTCGCGACCGTGTAGACGGTCATCCGGATCTGCGCTTCGACGTTGCCATCGGCGAGCGACTTGCGGTCGAGCACGAGGTCGCTGAGGGCGACCGCCGGCATCGTCGCCAGCGTCGCGTCGATGAACGCGCGGATCTGCGGGTACGGTCCGGTGACCGGGAACGCGATCTGGTAGCGGACGACGCCGCTGCTCCCCATCGCGTTGATCTCGTATTTGCCGGTATCGACGGCGAGCCGCGCCTGCGTAGCCTTGTTGAACAGCTGGCGCAGTATCGCCGGCATGTCGGTGCGAGCCGGCAGCGCACGCATCGCGGTGGCGGGATCGGCGACCTTGTCCGCGGCCGCCGTGCGCGCCTGCCCCTGCGCGGACGCGAGGTCGGCGCGCATCGCCTCGACCTCGGCGGCGACCCTGAGGTGTGTCGAGAACAGGAACAGCGCCGCCGTGAGCAGCAGCGCGATGCCGACGAGGCCCGTCCGTCCGGTGCGGCTGATCGTCCAGGCGGCACGCGGCAGCCACTGGTTGCTGAGTCGTAGCGCGAGCCGGCGGGCGAGCGCCGCAGGCGCATCCGCACGGGCCAGCGTCGCGGGCGGGCGCGTGGCGGCGCCCGGCGCAGTCATTGCCACTGTCCTCGGGACCTCGGGCGCGGTACTCATCTGCGCCACTCCGCCGAGAGCTTGATGAGCAGCGGGTGCTCCGGATCGTCCTTGCGCCGCTCGTGGCTCTCGAGCATCGGGTAGCGCAGCACCGCGCTCTTCTGCAGGCGCTTGAGGTAGGCGAGCGCGTCGGGCACGGCGCGCACCTCGGCCGTGATCCGCACCAGCTGCTTGCCGGGGTCGGGCTCGACGTGCAGCAGCGAAACGCTGGCCGCGCTGTCGTGGCTGGCGGCTTCGAGCTCGGCAAGCAGCCGGGTCCAGGGAATGCCGAGCTCGCGCTCGACGGTCGCGGCCTCCGCGGCGCTCTTGAGCGACTCGGGAGTCGGCGCGCTGTGGCGCGGCCGCGCCGTCGCACCGAGCGCAGCGTCGAGCCGGCTGCGCTCGGCGAGCTCGCGGTCGAAGGCCAGCCCCAGCGCGAGCGCGGCCGCGAGGCCGACGACGCACAGCGCCGCGCCCGCGAGCGGCGCCTGGTGCACCGGGGCGACGAAGTCGAGGCGGACCGGACGCGGCAACTTCCTCATACGTACATCCTCTCCAGCAGCGCGAGCTCGTGCGTCTGGGCGCCGTCGCCGGCGTCCTCCTCCAGCCACTCGAGCCCGGCGCTCGCGGCCGCGCCACGGCGCATCCAGGCCGGCGCGTCCACGAACATGCGGCCGAGCGCGCCGGCGGCCCGGGTCAGCCTGCCGAAGGCCTGCAGCCGTTCGAGCTCGACGCTCCAGTCCGGCGACAGGCGCGCCATGTGGACCCGGTCCCACGCGCCGGCGCTCAGGTGAACTGCGGACAGCAACCCGTCGTCCAGGCTGACGAACCAGGTATCGTCTGCCGGCAGCCGGTGGCGCCAGGCGTTGAAGGCGACGATCAGCTGCGGCTGCAGCGAGACGAGCGCGAGCCGTGCCGGGGCGAGCGTGTCCTCGAGCGCGCTTCGGAGCGTCGCCGGCATCGCGCAGGCGACGTAGGAATGACCGGGCGGGGTATCGGCCAGCGTCACGGCCCAGTCCGCCACGGCCTCGCCGTAGGTATCGCCGAGCACGTAGCGGGCATGCGTGAGGCGCCCCGCGGCGTCGAGCCGGGTTGCCGGCCACGGGACGATGCCGTAGCGCGCCCAGGAGTGGTCCGCCACCACGACCCGGGCAGCGGCGCCGTGCCAGGTCGGTTCGGTCAGCACGTCGGCCAGGCGCGCGAACACGGGGCCGATGTCACCGACCGTGCCGGCCGGGACCGCGAGCACGGTCGCGGCAACGATGCGCGGCTTGAGCCCACGGGCGCGGCGCACGAGCGCGAGCTTGCGTGGCGCGAGGTAGATGGCGATCTCATCACGCCAAAGCGGTGACACGGTTGGCCTCCAGCAGGGTGGTAACGCCGTGCTGCACGAGCTCGAGTGCAGCGCTGCGGATGAGTTTCGAGCCGCCCGCGAGCGCGAGCTCCTTGAGGCGGCGTGCCGGCGCGCGCGCCACGATCGCCTCGCGCAACTCGTCGTTCAGGACGAGCAGCTCGCCGATCGCGCGGCGGCCCTTGTAGCCGGTGCCGCGGCACTGGGCGCAGCCGCGGCCGGTGCGGAACTTCCAGTCCGAGACCGCCGGCAGCTGCAGGCCCGACTGGCTGATGACTTCGAGCGACGGCTGTACCGGCTCGGCGCACTGCTCGCAGACGAGGCGCACGAGACGCTGCGCGAGGATGCCGTTCAGGGCCGAGACGAACGCGTAGGCGTCGACCTGCATGTGCGCGAAGCGGCCGAGCACGTCGAAGACGTTGTTGGCGTGCACGGTCGTGAACACGAGGTGGCCGGTCAGCGCCGACTGGATCGCGATCTGCGCGGTCTCCGGATCGCGGATCTCGCCGACCATGATCTTGTCCGGGTCGTGGCGCAGGATCGACCGGAGGCCGCGCGCGAAGGTCAGGCCCTTCTTCTCGTTGACCGGGATCTGCAGCACGCCGGGCAGCTGGTACTCGACCGGATCCTCGATCGTGACGATCTTGTCCTGGCCGGTGTTGGTCTCGGAGATCGCGGCATAGAGCGTCGTCGTCTTGCCGCTGCCGGTCGGGCCGGTCACGAGCAGCATGCCGTAGGGCAGCTCCGACAGGCGCCGCAGGCGCCTGACCACTTCGGCCTCGAAGCCGAGCGCATCGAGCCGCAGGCCCTGCAGCTCGTCAGTCAGCGCCTGCTTGTCGAGGATGCGCAGCACCGCGTCCTCGCCGTGCACGCTCGGCATCACCGAGACGCGGAAGTCGATCGGCCGGCCCCTGAGCGCGAGCCTGAAGCGGCCGTCCTGCGGCACGCGCCGCTCGGCGATGTCGAGCTCGCTCATGACCTTGACGCGCGAGATCACTTGCTCGCAGAGGTCGGTGCCGCCGAGCGTGACGATGTGCACGAGCACGCCGTCGACGCGGTAGCGGACCGCGAGGCCGCCCGGGCGCGTCTCGAGGTGGATGTCGCTGGCGCCGGCCTTGAGGGCGTCGTAGACGGTCGAGTGCACGAGCTTGACGACCGGGCTCGAGTCGGCGCTGATCGAGGCGAGCGACAGGTTCTCGATGTCCGTGTCGACGAGCTTCTCGCCGTCGCTGGCCACCGCCGCGACGTCCATCGCGCGCAGGTCCTGCTCGAACTTCGCGACGTAGGCCGTGATCTCGTCCGGCGCGGCGAGGTACCAGGACAGGCTCTGTGGGATCTTGAGCTCGAGCCAACCGCGCAGCGCCAGATCGAACGGGTTGCCGGTGACGGCGAGGTACTCGGCGCCGCGCTGGACGATCACGCAGCCGCGCCGGGCCGCGTCGGCGGGCCCGAGCAGGTCGAAGGCGGGCGCGAGCGCCATCAGCGCCGCGCTCTCGAGCACGGGATAGCGCAGCGCAGCGCCCAGCGCGCGGGCCAGCGCATCGCCGTCCAGGCCGCTCGTCTCGGCGAGCACCGCGACCGGCGAGCGGCCGACCGCAGCGGCGCTGGCGACCGCCGCGCGCAGCGCGTCCTCCGCTAGCCACGGCGGCACCGGCTCCGGAGCCGGCTGCGGCTGCGCGGCGTCCCCGGCGTCCACGACTTCCAGGGCGTCCAGCGGGTCCGGGGCGTCCACAGCCTCCACGGCGTCCAGCGCGTCCACGGCGTCCACAACCTCCACCGCGTCCAGCGGGTCCAGGGCGTCCACAACCTCCAGGGCGTCCAGCGGATCGAGGGCGTCCACAACCTCCACCGCGTCCAGCGCGTCCAGCGCGTCCAGCGCCGCGCCCATTCGCGGCTGCCGGCCAGCTCGAGAATCCGGTGGCTGAGCTGCGAGCGCGGCAGGCGCTTCGGCACGCTCGATGTGCCGATCGAGCTCCTCGACGATCCGGGTGAGCTTGGTCACGATCTTGGGGTCGCGCGCCACGCTCATCGGATGCTCCCCGCAAGCTCGAAGATCGGGAAGTACATGAGCACGACGATGAGGCCGATCACGAGGCCGATCACCGTCATCATGGCCGGCTCGATCAGGCGCGTGGCGACGTCGACGAAGCGCGACAGCTCCTCATCGTAAAACGCCGCGATCCGCTCCATCATCTCGCCCATGTTGCCGCTGCGCTCGCCGACCCGCAGCATGCGCTCGGCGACCGGCGTGGTCAGGCCCTGGCCGGCGAGCGCGTCGGTCAGCGAGCGACCCTCGCGCACCACGCGCGTGGCGACCGCGAGCCGCGGCCGTGCAGCCGCGGCCAGCAGACCGCGCGTCATCTCGAACGCGGTCACGACCGGCAGGCCGCCGCGCAGCAGCATGCCGACCGTGCGGTACAGGCGCGCGAGCTGGTAGAGCTCGATCTGGTAGCCGACCACCGGGATGCGCGCGCACAGGCGGCCGACCGCGGCGCGAAAGCCGGGCCGCAGCACGCCGTAGCCGGCGAGCGCGACGAAGGCGAGAAAGCCGGCCAGCACTGCGACGTCGTGCGCGTCGAGCAGCCGCCCCCACTGCATCAGCATCTTCGAGGCGAAGGGCAGCTCGCCGCCGATGTCCTCGTAGATACCCGAGAAGCGCGGCACGACGTAGGTGACCAGGAACAGCACCACCAGCGAACCGGCCGCGAGCAGGACGGCCGGGTAGATCGACGCGTTGATCAGCCGCTTCTTCAATAGATCTATCTGCTGCTGGTAAGCGACGAAGCGCCTGAGCGCCTCGGCGATCGCGCCGGTGCGCTCGCTCGCGCGCACGGTCGCGACGTACAGAGTCGGGAAAGTGCTCGGGAACTCACCGAGCGCGACCGACAGGCTCTGCCCCTCGTACAGGCGCCGGCGCAGGCCCTCGAGCAGGTGGCGGACCGACTCGTCGCGCTCTTTCTCGGTCAAGGCGTCGATCCCCTCGACGAGCGACAGGCCGGCCTCGAGCAGCGCGACGAGCTCGTTGCTGAACGATACCAGTGACAGGCGCGCGCGCCGCGACCCCTTCAGGCGCGCCGCTTGGATCGCGAGCACGCGCAGGCCGCGCGCGAGCGCCTGGCGGTGCGCGTCGGCCTCGTCGAGCGCGTCCATCTCGTGGATCGCGACTCCCTGGCCACCATCAAGAGTAGTGATACGAAAGCGCATGCGTTACCAGTTCGTGATGTCGGCGTCTTCGCCGGTGCCGCCCTGGCGGCCGTCCTTGCCGTAGGAGAGCAGGTCGAAATCGCCACCGTGCGTGCCGGGCTGCTGGTAGACGTAGGGCCGGCCCCAGGGGTCCTTGGGCACTTCCTTCTTGAGGTAGGGCCCGGCCCAGTTCGGCTCGCCGCTCGGCGGCACGATGAGCGCCTGCAGCCCCTCCTCGTTCGTCGGATAGTGCCCAACGTCGATCCGGAACTGGTCGAGCGCCTTGTCGAAGGCGTCGATCTGCGCGCGCGCGACCTTGACCTGCGACTTGCCGACCTGCGCGAAGTAGCGCGGCGCGACGAAGCCCGCCAGCAGGCCGATGAGGACCATGACGACGAGCATTTCGAGCAGCGTGAAGCCGCTTGCCAGGCCGGTCCGGGATTTCAGCTGTTCCGTGTCTGTCGCCACGGCGACCGCGCGCAGCGTGTCGCCGCCCGGCTCGCGCTCGAAGGCCACGGCCGACGACCCGGGGAACAGCTCGGTGAGCGCGTGGACGGCGACATTCGCCGCAGCACGCAGCATCAACGCGGGGCTGCAGGCCTCCGCGAGCTTCGAGATCACGTCGACGACGCGCCGAACCACTGGTGGCTCCCCCCCTCGGCGGCAAGCCGGTGGACCGCAGGGTCGCCACAACGGACCCATAATGCGGCAGCGGGACTGTACTATACCTCGGCACCAAGACTTATACGACCTTAGTCTTGGTCGCCTCGCTGCCCGGTCGGCACGCGCGGGGGGGGCGCAGGCGATTGCCCGGTCAGGTCGGGTAGGATCGCGCCGCCTTACCAGACCTCATCGCCGCCGTCGATCCCTCCGAACTCGCTGCTGATTTTCGACATCGAGGTCGTGCAGATCGAGCAGCGCGCCGCGAGCAGCCCCCGGTAGTGACGCAACAGATCGATCAGGGCGCCAGCCAGTCCTGGTCCACCACAAGCCGCCCACCCTTGGCCTCGCCAAGGTGGACGACATAGCCGCCCTTGGACGCGAAACGCTGGCGGTTGGCTAGGGTCAATCTCGGGTAGTAGCCCGTGATGATCCGGTGAGCGAGATCGCTTTCCATACGTTCGACGAGGAAATCGCGGACGAAGTTGTCGGCCATGTGCTGCAGCGTCTCGGACAGCAAACCCAAGGCCAAGTAAGTGTCGATCTGCACCTGCTCGGCCACCAGGGGAATGTGGCGTCCGACCATCCAACCGAGCGCATAGTCGACACGCACACGGCGACGATCCGGCAGATCGAATGGATAGGCCATGCGCGCCTGGGCCTTCCACGCCTTTGGCAGCGGGGCTCGCTCGAGCCCGGCCATCAGCCCCGACAGGTAGACGCGGACGCCTTTGGGCAGCGAGCCGGGCAGTGCGGCCACGTCAGGCCCGCGTAGCCACAGCACCATCGCGTCGGCACTGGCGGCGCGGCGCGCGGCCTCGGTCACGCCCGAGGCCGGTGCGTCCGCCGGCAGCACGCGGCTGGACACCGCGACCCCGCGCGCGCGCAGGAAGGCGGCAAGCTTCGCTGCGCCCGCCTCGCCGCTGCCGGCCGCCCGATAAATCTGGAGGACGCGCGAGGCCGGCGAACCACCCGCGGCGTCGAGCAGGTGCTTGCCGATCAGGTCGGCCTCGAGCAGCACACCGCGCGAGAAGTACATCGAATAGAAGTCCTGGTCGGCCCCTTCCGGGGGCGCCTCGACGTTGGGAAAAAGGCATGGCAGCCCCGCGCGCTCGCAGAACGCGTGCACCGGCGCCCAGCTCCTTCCACCCAGGCCGGAGATCACGGCGAACACGGGCTCGGCCGCCAACCGTCGTTCGAGCTGCTGCTGCCACGTCGACTCCGCGCCGGTCAACTCCCACACATGCAGCTGCCAGCGGCGATGGACCATGAACATCGAGCGGCCCAGGGCGGTCTTGCCCGACGACTGCATGCGCGGCGCCGGCACCATCTGACGGATGTTCCGGTCGGAGAAGAACTGCCGCATCACGTCGAGCATGCCGGCGCGCTTCACCGGGTCGGCATCCGGCGTGATCACGGTGGCGAGGTGCAGCGTCGTCTCGGTGACGCCGGGCACGCGTCGTTGATCGAGCGCCTTCAGATACGCGATGAGCGAGGCCATGTCGGCGTCGCCGAGCGCGTAGTTCGGCATCAGGTAGCTGAGCGCCTTGTCCTGCGAATCGACGCCTTCGCGGATGGCCCGCGCCAGCAGCGCATCGGTGTAGGGCTCGCGTTCGCCTCGCATGCCCTCGACATACGGGATGGCGCGGTCGCCGCCGTCCTTGGGCAGCGGACGGTACAGATAGCGGCCGGTGATCGGCGGGATGACGGCGCGGCCTTCGCGGGCACCGAAGCCGCTGCGCCGGTGGCAGTTGACGCAGGCGGCGGCCGCACCCAGCGCCGTCTCGGCGCCGTCACGCCGCGCCTCGAGCGGCGCACCCGAGCCGGTCACGCCGCGCCGGTAGATGGCCTCGCCGGCGTCGGCCACGGCCTCGGCGCCAGGCGTTCTCGTGGGCGCCGCCAAAGCCGCCAGCGTGAGGCTCGCGGCAAGCAGGTGCTGCAGGCGCCCGAGCATGTCTACTGCGCTGGTCGCGCCGGGTTGCCTTTGACCGCGCTGCGCGTGTCGACGGTCACGCCTCTGCGCCGGACCGTCGCCGATCCCGGCTTGGCGAACCTGCGGTCGTCCAGGCGAGGATTGAGAGCCACCTGCTCGATCACCAGCTTGTCGCGCGTCTTGCCATCGGCCGTGCCGGTTTCGATGGTGAACGGCAATTGCAGCCCCTCGACCGCGCGGTAGTCGGCGAAGTACACCGACGTCACGGCCGGCCGACCCTGGGCGTTCACGAACTCGCGGTCGTAGCGCAGCTCGAGAAAGGTCTCGGCGTCGATCCACACGCGGTACGAGCTACCCGAAGCGAGCCGCAGTCCAAGCACGTAGGCCTTGCGGCCCTCGAGTTCTTGAAGTCCGGCCAGCGAGATCGTCGCGCCCCTTGCGGCATGGTCCATCAGCGGCCCGTCGATCATCGGGGCGCCGCGTGCGAACTTCAGCTCGTCGGCCGTGTACGGCTGCACCTCGGGCCGGCCCGTGCTGCTGGCGCGCATCTTCCAGCCGTCGGTCCCGTCGAAGACCCGAACCGCCTTCTGGCCGTCGATCGTGATCTCGAATCGCGTGCGGTCGGGGCGCTTCTGCTCGAGCACGAACGGCACCCGCCCGCCCCGCTTCGCGCCCTCGACGCGGCCCGCCCAGGCCATGGCCTCGATCTTGCGCCAGGCCTCCAAGCCGCCGCGCGCGGCGGCATTCCTTTCGAGGATCTGGTCCGCCGTGAGGGTCTGCGCCGTGGCTGGCTCAGCGGCGAACGCCGCTACTGCGGCAGATGCGGCCAAGGCCCAGGCTACCAAGCGCCTCATCGACATGGCGGGCTGGCGCCTACCGCGCGGCCTGCTTGAGCTGCGGCTTGGCGAACAGGCTGTCGTCCAGCGGCGGATTGACCTTGATCGTCTGGATCGTCATCTTGTGCGAGCCCTTGACGCTCTCGACCACGGTCTCCATCGTGTGGGGGAACTGCAGCCCGGCCACCGGCTTGAAATCGCGGGAGAAGACGGCCACCTTGCGCATGCGCCCGTCGATGCGGCGCGGCTCGCCGTCGATTTTCGCCTCGAGGAAGCTCTTCGCATCGATCCACAGGTGGATCTGCTCGCCGCCCTTCAGCGTCAGCTTGAGCTTGTAGGTGTTCCTGCCTTCGACGACCTCCGTGCCCGCGAGCTTGACCTTCGTTCCCTTCCTCTCGAAGTCGACAAGCGGGCCGTCGAGATCGGCCGCCGCCGCGGCCGACCGGGCCTCGGCCGCGGTGTAGTTCTCGACCTCGTTGCGGTTGAGGTAGGGCCGCACTTTCCAGCCTTGCTTGCCGTCCCACACCTGCACCGCCGTCTGCTCCTGGAACTTGATCTCCAGGCGGCTCTTCTGCGGGCGCTTCATGCTCATCAGGAAGGGCAGCTTCGCGTCCTGCTTGCCGCCGGCGTCCATCTCGCCCGACATCGTCAGGCTGTTCACCGCGCGCCATGCCGCCAGGCCGCCGCGGGCCGCGATGTTCCTGCCGACGATCTGGCCTACGGGCAGCGCGGGAGGCGGCGGGATCTTTTTCGGCCGCGGCGCCTTCGCCGCCGGGGCCGCCTCGGCTGCAGGTGCCGCTTTCGCGCGCGGCGCGGCCTTGGCAGCCGGCGCCTCGTCGGCCGCCATCGCCACCGCGGTGGCCATCGCGGCCAGGCCGCACAGGATCGAGATGCTTCGCTTCATGATCGCATGACTCCTCGGGCGGGTGACCGCTGTCACGATCCCTCCACCACCAACCCGTCGGCGTGAAAGGTGCCGATCATCACATTGACGCGGTCCCCGGGCTTGATCAGGTTGCCCTTGTTGGAAAACACCATCCAGTACTCCAGGCCGGCCTGGGGCGTAGCGGCCTGGCGTAGCTGGCCGACCTTGTCCATCACCGGAACGTGCAGCAACGCACGGCTTCTTTGCCCAAGCAGGTAGGGCGTCGCCTTCTTGTCGGCGAGAAGTTTCGCCCGCTCGGGGTCGGCCACGCGGTAGCTGAAGCGGATCAGGTTGCCCGACGAGGTGTAGCTCACCTTGAGCTTGTCCACGCCCCATGCGGCGACGTAGTACTTCTTCGCCTTCTCGGTCAGCTTCACCTGGCGCAACGACAAGGGCTTGCGCTGCGTCTGCGGCGCTGCCGCCTTGCCGGCGGCCGCCGCTGCGTCCGGTGCAGGTGCGGCCGGGCCGGATTGCGCCCATGCCGCGGATGCGAGACAGCACCACGCAACCAGCGCGGCGAGCGCTGTCGTGCCGGTGCACAGGACCGATCGTTCCATCATCGCCTCAGCGTACTCGAAATCGGCGCTCACGTCTTTGCCTACGTCGCCTGCGTCGCAGGGGGCGCTCATCGCGGGGGCACCCGGCTGATTGCGCGCCGCGTCCGCTGCATCGAAGGCGGCACCGCAGGCGCATGCCCGGCGCACGACGCCGCCTGGGCCTGTCGCCGGGCCGCCAAAGCATAGGGCGAAACCCGAGGCTGTGCGCCAGCGGGCGAGGACGTGGCCGACGCGGCCGGGGCCGCCACCATCGCGTTTGTCGGCGCCGGGGTCGCGCAGATGGCACCGGCCGGCAGCAACAGGATGCCGACAACACCCGCGAGCGCCATCGATCTGAGCATGCTTCTGTTCCCCATTCTGGCGCAGCTACTTGCGCTTTCCGGCATTCATCCACGATTCCACGTCGCCACCGGCCGTGCCGACCGCCACCTCGCGCTGCCTGGGCTGGATGTACTTCTTGCGCTGCTCGTCGTTGAGCAGTGCGCGGATCCGGTCGGCTGTCCGGTCACCGATCGCCTGCGTGGCACTCACTCGCCTGGCCGCGGGGATCGACCTGTCGTTCCACAGCCGGGCCACCTGCTCGCGCTGGCCCTCGAGCACCTTCTTCACCTGAGCCTGCTGGGTGGCGTCCAAGCCGAGCTCCTTGGCGAGCAGCATCACGCGCCGATCAAGGGGTGAGGCTCTTTTCCGGCGGCGCGCCGTGTCCTGTGGAACCGGGGCGGCGGCTGCTTCGCTGTCGTCGACGGCGCCGGCTGCGCCGGCTGCTTCTCCCGCGCCCGCGGGCTCGGTGGCGTCGGTGGGGTCGGTCGCCGCATGCGCCGGCCCGAGGCCAGCGCCCACCATGGCCAGCGCCATCGCCAGTCGCAGCGCCAGCCTGCCCACCTTTCCTCGATAGTCCGCGTTCTGGAGCATGCTCATGCCTGTCCGCCTGTCATCGTTCATTGCTCGAGCCGCCATCGACCGGATCGCCAAGCGCCTTCCGGAACGACCGCTCGCGGGAGGACCCGCGAGCGGCATGCCTGGCAAATCGAGTTCCGTCACGGTGTCGCAAACCCGGTCAGGTCTCCGGTCGCCGGCGAGGGTGTGCCATTGCTGGTGTAACTGATCGTCCCGCTGCGATTCTGACCCCGCGGAGAACCCATGTTGGTGAACCGGACCCCCACCGTGCAAGTGCCTCCTGGCGGCAGGGACTGTCCGGTGCAGGCGTCCTGGCCAAACACCAGATTGAAGAAATAGGTCCCCAACGACCCACCATTTCCGATCCCACCGCTCGTGATCGCCACAGTGTTCACCGTCAAATTCGCACCCGTTCCGTCCTGTGGGGCGGCATTGGTCAGAATGATGGTGTTGGTGTCAGTGTTGGTGCCGGTGAGCAGCGTGATGGTCAGCGGCGCGACCGACACCGCCGCACGAGTTGCAACCCCTCTACCCGTGAGACTGACGCTGGCTGGCGTGACGGTCACGCCCGCGCCTGCGACCGTCAGAGTTCCCGTCTGGTTTCCCGTGAGTGCTGACGTCGGCGCGAACTGCACCTTGACCGTGCACGATTCACCCACCGCGAGCGTATTCCCGCAATTTGGCGCCCCGGCCGGGAACGTCCCGCTAAAGACCCGCGTGAAGGTCGTCGAACCGGACAAAGTATAGCTCAAGTTACCCGTGCTCGGCAGAGGCGAGTTGCCGGTGTTCGTGACGGTCACGTTCTGCGCCGCGCTGATGGTTCCGTTCGCCCAGTTCCCGAACGCAAGCGAATTCGGGCTGAGGCTCGCCGTGCGCGTTACGGGCACCGAGTTTGCCGTGATCGTGACGGGCGAGTTGGTTACCGCCGTCGTTCCAGGGTTCCTGGTGACCGTCGCCGTCCCTGTCGCTGTAGTCGGGGTACCTGGCGCGGTCCACTGCACCCGGATCGTGCACGACGCACCGGCGCTCAAGGTTGTCCCGCAGTTCGGTGGAAGGCCAGTGAACGACCCGCTCGTGACCCGTATGAAGCCCGTGCTCAGGGTGACGGCTAGCCCCGTGACGTTGAAAGTGCTGCCGCTGTTGTTGGAGACAACCAAGTCGCGCGTCGTTGTGCTTCCCACGACTACATCGGTGAACCGCAGCGGCGCTGGGTTCACGACAACCAGCGTGCTGTTGCCAGCGATCTGGAACTCCACCGCGCCTACGTCCGCCGGATTTGCAGAACTCCTTGGTCGCGGATTACCGAAGAAGTCTGTCGCAGGCGCACCGGCGTTGGCTCCCCGGTTGACGGCCGCCGACGTACCCGCGATTGAATACGCGCCGCCCGTGGCAGCCACGGCCGCGGAGGCAACCATCAGTTCAGGCGCGGTCGGCGTCGTCACGTTGGGCCGGCTCAGGGTCAAGGGGCCGTAGGTCAGGTTCAGCCAGTTGTTGCCCTCGTCGACCGTGGCTGACGGCGTGATGTTGTTGAACTGGAACACCGGCGAGAGACCCGTCGTTTCAGAGCGTCCGGGCGGGGCGTTGAAGCCCTTGCACGTCGCCTGGTCGAGCTGGTTGGAGCAGTTCTCCGGCGGCACGCGCGCACCGTTGCAGTACTGCGCGATGACCGGCGAGTTGCCCGGCGTGAAGTTGTTGTTCCCCCCCACGCCCGGCGCACTCGTGAAGATCGAGTTGGCCATCGTCAACTGCGTTCCGGCAGGCACGGTTCCTGCGGCCAGGTCATCGGTACGGAGACCCACATCCCAGTAACCGGCGCCACCCGGGCATTGACCCGTGGCCGTTTGGTTCAGCAGCGGCGTCAGCGCGATGATGTTCTGCTGCGACTCATTACCGCTCCCCGGGCCGACGATGTCGACACGGAAGGCGCGGTTCTGCCAGAACATGTCATTCGCCATCGCCGGCTTCGACAGCTTCTTGCACTCTTGCTGAAGAAGGCTGTAACCGAAGCCCGTCGGGCAGATTACGATCTCCGGCAACGACTCGATCAGGTTCGGCGTGTTGGCCATCGTCACCAGACCCGCCGGCTGCGGACCGTGCGGCGCGTTGGGGTTCAGGCACAGCGTGTTCTGCGGGTTCAATGGGTCCGGCGTCGGGGTGCAGCCCGGAGGCGGCGCCGAGGAATTGATCGCGCCCAGCGTCTTGAACAGCACGCCCGCGGACGCGGTCGTGTCGTTGGACGCCACCGTGTTGTTGACGAACGTCACTTTCAACGCATCCTGCATCGACACGCCACCGCCATCCCAGCCGGCGACGTTGTTGGCGATGATGTTGTTGGTGATGGTCACGCCATACCACTGTCCGTTCAAGAAGGGGAACGTACCCACCTCGGAGCCGTTCAACTGCTGCAGGCGCAGGCCGCCGCCACTGCCGCTCTCGGCGCTGTTCCCCATGATGAGGTTCGCGTTGATCACCAGGCCCTGGCCGACACCGTCGCCGATCCCTGGCGGGCAATCGACGTCGACAACCGAGCCGCACTCCAGGCCGTTGGGCAGGGTGCGATCGTTGTTGGCACCGGCGATGGTCAGGCCGCCGCCGTTGGTCGGCAGGGTCGGGTTGACGCTCTGGTTGAAGAGGATCCAGTTGTTGGCGATCGTGCCGTTGAAGGTCACGCCGGAGTGCACCATGCCGCCCCCGTCGCCGCTGCTCAGGTTGGCAGCGATCCAGTTGTGATCGATCGTGTAGTTGTCGGCACCGGCACTGATCGTGATACCGCCCGCGCCCGACGGTGTGCCCGAGAAGAGCGCGTCGCCCATCGAGGCGTTGTTGATGATCATGTTGTGGTGCACGTGGTTCTTCACGTTCAACTGATGCGGGATCGCCGCGTCGGTCGCAACGGTGAGCGGCCCGATCAGGCTGCCACCGGCGCCGAACGGCGGGCACAGCGGCGCAGGCGTGATGCCGGTGTTGCAGATGGTGCCGTCGTTCGTCGACAGCCCCGGAGTTTCGCCGTTGCCCAGGTTGATCGCCCCCGACAGCGTGCCGTGGTTGCCGTAGATCCGCGTGTTGGCGATCTCGAGGTAGTGGTTCCAGCCGTGCACGAAGATGCCGCCACCGCCTTGCGAGCTGTTGATGATGCTCACGCCATCGATGCGCGACGGGTTGCACTGGAAGTTGGCCGTGCCGTAGTCGGTTTCCAGGCGCCCGCTGGTGAGAGTGGTCGCGCAGTCCGTGTTTGTGTTCCTCAAGTACCTGCTGCCATCCGGGAACGAGCCGGGAACGCCCGCCGTGGCCTGCCCCCAGAAGTCGGTGCTGCTACCGACGTTGATGCCACGGCCAACGACCGTGACACCGGCGCCTTCATAGGCGCCCATCAGTGTCGGCTCCTGCAGGATTTGCGCAAGGTTGCCGTTGCCGCCAGCGTCCCAGCCGACGAAGGCTTCCTTCGGGATGCGATCGACCTTCATGAACATGCTGGCCGGACAGGTGTAGGTGCCGCTCGGATCGAAGGCGGCATTGTTGGGGTTGGGTGCGCCGTCGATGGTGAGGCCGAACAGGCACGTCACCTGCCGGCGCCATGAATCCAACTTGCCCGCCGGATGCGAGTCGGCATTGATGGTGACCGAGTCGGCGCCCACGCCTTGCAGCCGCACCGGCTTCCACATGAGCAGGTTTTCCCTGTACGTGCCCGGGGTGACGATGATCAGGTCGCCCGGCGAGGCATTGTCGATCGCGGTCTGGATCGGGCTCGGCCCGATGCGGCCGAAGGGGCCCGGCACGACCGTGGTCGTCGGCGTCACGACGGTCGGCGGCTTGCCGGCGACGGTGACAGTGATCGCGTCGATCGAGCGCTTGCCGTTCGCCGCGGTGATTTCCAGTTGGCCGCATCGGGCGGAATTGCCGACGCTTTGTGGAGTCGTACGCTGGACCGGGGTCTGATTGGCACCGGCTCCGCAAGATGATTGCGGCGGCAAGATCGTCGGCACCGTACAAACGAGCTGAGTGTTGGACCAGGTGCCACAGGTTGCAGTCAACCCGGCGATCGTGACCGTCCCCGGCGTGGAGCCGAATCCATAGTGCCGCGTGATGGTCTTCTGGTTGTACGGCGCGGTGGCCGCGTTGGGCCCGGAGTAGTTCGCGTTCTGCACCACCCTGCTGCACGGAACCCCATCGATGGTCGAGCCAAGGCAGCTGATGGTCAGCGTTTGACCCGCAGCGTTGACCCAAGGTCCAGCGACCCCATTGCTACCCGTCACCCTGCCGATCGCCGGCGTGGCATCCGGATACTCGCTATCCGGCAGGTTGTAGCCGTCGGCGAAGGCCATGGTCGGAATCACCGGCGTATCCATGTACGCGGTGAAGCCGGGCATGAACGGAGTCTCGTAGCAGAAGTCGCTGTAGGCCGGGCTGTACGCCGGGTCGGTGATCATCCGGCCTGTCGCCACACCATTGATCACTTCAGGGATCGGACCCGGATCGTTCATGCACGCGATCGACATTTGCGGCACGTAGCCGGTCGGGTTCGGCGGGTTGACGCCGTAGGTTGAGAAAAACAGGCCGTTGTAGAGGCCCCACTGGTCGGAGTAGACGCGGGCCACCTCGTTGCCGGTGAAGTCACGCATGGCAACCGGCAGGTTGGGCGGGCCGAACTTCTCGCCGAACTGCGGCGAGAACGGGTCGAACTCGGACGCGAAGTCGTTGCTGATCATGCCGGTGAAGTGGCCGGCGATATGCGTCGAGCTGAAGATGTAGAACTTGGCCAGTGCCGTCATCTGGTCTTCGAGCGTGACTTCCTTGCGGTCGCACAGCGGCCGCAGCGCACCCGCGAACGGCGCGTTCTGCCCCGAGGTCGGGAACAGGCTGTTGAAGTCCGGAACGATGCGCTTGGCACCGACGCAGGGCCAGAAGGTCTCGATGCTGCCGGTGTCGCCTTCGTGGCGCGGCCCCGCGCCGAGGTTGGAGGTCGGATTGATTGCGTTATTCTTGTTGTAGAAGGCGTTGATCGCGGCCTGGTCGGGCATGATGAAGATGTTGCCCAGGCCTGCGAATTGAATCGAGATCGGCGCGATGTAGACGTCGCCGAGCAGGATGTTCTTGTCCTCTTCCTTCACCAGCTCGTAGCCGGGCGGGACGATGACTTCGACCACGTACTTGCCGGCGGGCAGCATCGGCGTTCCATCGGTCGGGTTGGCGACGCAGATCGAGCAGTTCGTACCCGCTACCGATCCGGTGCCACCTGTCGGTGCTCCAGTCGTCGGATGCAGGCCGGCGATGCTGGGGAACTTGTACATGCCGTCGTACGGCGCCGGCTGGATCTGGTTCAGCATCGACCAGCCGTCGTAGCACTTGAACTGGGCGTTTGTAGTGCCGTCGGAGGTGCTGCCTGGCAAGGACCTCTTGAGCGGGTCGAGCCACTGCTTGCTGTTCTTCAAGGTCTGGAAGAACGGGCTTGTCGCGTCCTGGCCCGGGCAGTTCATGTTCGGAACGCCGTCCGAACGGAAGCCCTGCGCCCAATCGTCCCAGCTCGTGCTCTTCGTGGTGTCGACGAGCGTGCGGGTGGTCGTGCCGTCTGGCGCCGTGCCTTCCTGGTAGAGATTGACCTGCACGCGCGGGACACCCGGTTCCCAGCTCAACTGCAACAGCAGCGCCGGGTCGTCGAACGGACGCGTCGAGGCGTAGATCACGTGCCCCTTGATGCCGCCGTTCTCGCCAGGCTCGAAGGGCTTCATGCCGAATTCGATGAAGCTGTTCTGGCCGAGCAGGCCCTGCCAGCCCTGGGTGGCGCCTACCCATGGCGGATCGACGCGGCCGCTCGAACCGCCTGCTGTGTCGCCCGCAGGGCAGTCGGCGCTCGCGCAATACCTCGCACCCGGAACCCGCAGATTGGCGGGCAGATGCACGCCCTCGATCGTGCTTGCGAGATGGTTAGCGATGATCGAGGTTCCGCCGCCGGTCGTTCCATCGGCCGGGCCGCCGGCGTCATAGACGGAGTGCACACCGGTCGGCTTGAAGCGCGTGGTGTCCGTTTCGACCACCAGCCAGTTCATGAACGGGAACACTTCGTTGAAACCCGCGAAGCCGTTCAGGTCGGTGTTGTTGAAGAAGGCGAAGCTGCCGTCGCGATACCGGATGTTGGTCGAAGCCAGCGGCAGACCAGGCTCGCTGTCCTGCGAGACGCCGTCGCCATTGGTGTCGATGAACGTGCGCGTGTACAGATTGGTCCGCCATTGCGTGACCGGGAATTCCTTGACCGTCGCGCTGCCGTCGATATTTAGGGGGTGCACCAAGCCGTCGAGCAAGAGATCGTTCCACTGGTCGAAGATCGTGAGCCTGAAGTTGCCCACGGGCATGCCGGTGAAGGTGACCGTGCCGTCTGGCCGGCACTTCTCAAACGCGAAGTCCGCAGCGTCCGGTGGCCCGATGCTGAGGTAGCATTGGGTGAAGCCGTACGCGTCGTAGTTGCCGCTGCTGTAGAGGCGCTGGTCGGGCGTGCGACTCATGCGCGTGCTCGTGACCTGCACGTTCAGGGTCGCGTTGCAAGATTGACTGGCACACAAGGCGGCCTTGCGGTCGTTGATGATCTTCGGATTGGCGAAGCCGATGACGATGTGGAAGCCGCCCGGCCCGAACTCCTGGAAGTAGCCCGGCTCGTTGGGCTTGATGAACGCCTCGTGAGCCTTGCCGCCGTCCAGCGTGTTGGTCTGCAGCCACTCCTCACCGCGCGCGATGCGATCGGCCGCGGGTGCGGCGACGACTTCGTAGAGCCCCGGGTAGAGGTTCGCGATCACGGCCTGGCCGGCCAGGGGCGACAGGGTCACGCCGTCGCCCTCGAATTTCGGACAGGTCGGGATCATCCCCACGATGCCGCCCTCACCGTTCCTGGCGATCGGACACGCATCCAGCAGGGTGATGGGGTCTATCGTGCCCGCCAGGGAGTTGGACACGGGCATGTTGAACATGTCGTAGGTGAGCTGCCCGGTGGCGTCACCCAGACCGCCCGCCTGGTCGAACACCTTGATCTCGAAGCCGCCCAGGCCGGCCTCGTTGGGCGCGATGATGTCGACGCCACCGCCAGGGTCTTCCTGCCCGTTGAGCGGGTTGTCGTCCTGGAACACGAACACCGCGATCTTGGAAGTCGGCAGCGGGGTCTGCTGCAGGCTGATGTTGACCGGAGGACGCGTTCCCGAGCCGGGCGCCACCGCGATCTGCGCGCCGCCCATGGCGTGGCCGCACATTGCGCCGGAACTGTTTGGGTCCCATCTCGGGTCGGCCGGGTCGTACGCACCGCAATCCTGGGTGATGTCGAACTGGCGCAGCTTGCAACTCGTTGTCGGCGTCGGAACGCAGGTCGGATCAACTTGCACCGGCCCGGTCGAGCCGCCGATGGTCGTGTTGACGCCGTCACCCGGCAGGACCGAGATGAAGTAGCGCTTGGCCGGGTCGAGGTAGACCTGGCCGGGGTGCAGCGGGTCTTTTTGCGCCGCAGGCCGGCATACACCGTTACCGACGTCGCATGCCGTGGCGGCGGTGAGGAGCGTCTGGCCGGCTTCGCACGAAACCGTTCCCAAGCAGCCCGACGCCACCACCGGCATGTTGGCCGTATGGAAGTTGTAGCCGACGGTTTCCACCGGCAGCGGCGGGCAGGGGCGCCCGTTCGAATCGGTCCGCGTCCCGGAGGTGTTGATCTGGCACTTGGGATCGATCCAGACGGTCTTGTCTTCCTCGATGATCCAGCGGTAGTCGCTGATCGCGAGCCCGTTCTTCGCATCCTTCACATTGACGACCAGGCCTGATGCCGGCATGAAGATGACGGTCGCGGTGGCGGTGTTGCTCAGTTGTCCCGTTGAGGTCTTCGCCTGATAGGGGAACTGCACACAGGTCGCGCCAGCCGGTGCTGGCGGGGTGAGTGTCGGGCATGTGGCGCCGGGGCCGGTCGCGACGAACGACCCGTCCGCGTTCATCGTCACCCCAGCACCGCCGCCGAGCGCGGTCAACGGAAGCCCACTCGAGTTCGTGACGTTGCTGCCGAGCACGCCCGGCGGGGGCGATGCATAGCGCGCCGCAACGTTGCTCTTGAATTGCACGTCGGAGGCAACCGGCGCCGCGCCGAGGCAGGCGCCCGTGCAGGCGGAGATTGTCACGGTCGCGCATGCCGCGCCGGAAGTCGCTCCATTGCCGCAATAGGTGAACGTAGGCCCTGCGGTCGGTGCGCCCGTGTAGGTGAACGTGCCGTCGGCGTTGAAGGAAGCAAGCCCGGCGGGGACCGTGCCCACCACTTTGGCACCGTAGATACCGATGTCATTGGCGAGCACGCCCTTGGCCGGTTCGCTGACGGTCAGGGTGTTGCCCGCGACCAGGAAGTAATTGTCAGCGACGGCTGTCGCGGTCACGGCCGTGGTCGGCAACAGACTTGCGTCAGGCACTCGGGTCGTGATGTACGCGAGCATGCCGCCGTTGCGCTGGTTGTTGGTCGACAGGCTCAGCTGGCGGTCGAACACGGGCAGCGAGGTCGCGATTGGCCCGTTGATCATCACGTCGTAGGTCTTGCCCGCGGCGAGGAAGACTTCGCTCTGGACCCGGGGAGCGCCCGGCAGGACGTTGCCGTCTTCGGCAATCAGCGCGAGCCCCGGCACGGCCGCGGCGGTCACGTTGGCAAACGCGCCGACGATCGACGGCACGTGCATGCGAAGGCCCGCATTGACGAACCGCACCAGCACCGAGCCGGTCGCCCCGGCCGGCAGAGCCCCGTACAGCGAGCGGGTCGGGTTCGACGCATCGAACGAAGTTCCGTTGATCAGGTAGTAGCGCGGGTCGTAGTTGACCGCGGGCGGGTAGCAAGTGTTGTAGTCCGGGTTGGCGGTCACCCCATCAGCAAGAAAGGGACTGCCACAGCCACTCGTCGTGCTACCGGGCAGACTCAGGCCGGACCAAACCTTGGTTTCACTGAAGCCGGCGGTCGCCACCGCAGCAGCAACGGCGCGGTTCTGCACCGGATCGATTTCGCTGAGCAGCAGCGGCACTTCTGCGCTGTACGTCACCGGCGCGGTCGTATTGAGCCCATAGGCCGTGCCGGGCAGGATGTTGTTGGCCGGTGCGGCCGTCACGACGAGCACCCCGTACAGGCCCATCGGATGCTGGATCGAGGGGTGCGTGCCGGAGTGGATCAAATAGGTGCCAGGCTTGAGGTTGTTCCAGGTCAGTGCCGTCGGGATTTGCGTGGTGGTCGCCGGCGTTGCCGCGACTTCCGTGGCGAACGACTTGACGCGCGGCCCCTGCGTCGGCGGCGAGCCCATCGTGGTCGGGTCCGCGGCGGGCCAGGTGACTGTCTGGGAGTTCGAGTGGTCCGGGCTCGGGGTGAACGACCCCGGGGCCCCGAGACCGCCGCCCAATTGACCGTCAATGACGATCGAGGTGGCGATGTTGTTCGGACCAAAGGAAAGGTTGTTGGTGAGGTCGATCCTCAGCGACGTGGTGGAGTTACCGGAGATGTCCGCGGTAAACGGCACGGTAATCACCACCGGCGACCAGTTGGCCCCGGCGCTCGCGTTCGCCGCCGCGCAGGAGGTACCCGCTACGCTGCCTTGGGTCACGGCTCCGCAGGTGTAGCCCCACATCGGGACCGACTCGCCATCCGGCAGCAGGGCTTGCGTGGGCGCCGCTTTCAGGTTGACCACAGGCTGCGCGTAAGACGCGCTTGCCAGCAGGAGAACCGAAGCCGCGAGTCCGGACCGGATATGGCTCGACTTAGACGAATAGGTTCGCATCGCGATTCCCCCCCTGAATTGCTTACTTCGACTCGTCGATAACGAAGGCGCGCGGATCGACGAGCATCATCATCAGCATGCCGCCGGGAAAAATATTGTTGGTGGTGATCTCGCGTTCGTTATGCGAGTGCCACATGAAGGCGAAGCCCGCTTCGTCCGTGGGACTGTTCGCGACCGTCCCGGAAGGCGGAATCGGCGTCGCGCCCACCGCACGACCCGTGGCTTCTCCTCCGAGGTAAGGACTGCCGGCGTACCAGGGCCCGTTGGCCACGATGTTCGGGTCGGGCAACGTCACCGGGCCGCCGCTGCCGACCTGGCCGAACGGCTTGGATTCCAGCGCCTTGCCGTGGTCGCCGCACCACTCGTAGTAATTCTGGTCGGTCGGAACGTTGTGGTAGCCATTGGCGTCGGGGATGCAGACGCTCGGGTCGCCGGCGTAGCCGTGGCCGAACACGTCCCAGTTCAAGCCCTTGCCGGTCCAGTAGAAGATTCCGTCCATTGCCTGGCCCGGCGTGGTGGTGGTGGTGAACAGCAGCGGCCCGGCGAGCTTGGTCGCGTCGGTCTTGCTGAGCAGCAGGTTGCCGTCGCGGGCCAGCACGCGCACGTGGTTGCCGTGCTCGTGGAACGGGTGCTGCCAGCGGCCCTGCCCGATGATTCGCAGCAGCGTGAGCTCACCCGGATGCATGTGCGGGTTCCCGTTGTACGGCTGGTGCGGATACTGCCTGGCGTAGACCGGGTCCATGTTGTCCGGCATCGAGCGGCCATTGATCATGTAGTAAGCGGGCCTGTAGGGCTCGGTCTCGACGACCATGCAACCGGTACAAGTGAGCGCCACCTGCTCTTCGGCCTGGCGATGGATGCGCGGATCGATCTCCGAGAACTGGAACAGGAACTCGCGGTCGTAGCAGGCCGCCGCGTGGTTGTAGGCGGCGTGCGCGTGGCGGAAGTCGGCTTCGGCGCCGTTGCCGAAGTCGTGGGCCCTGGCCTGATCGTTAGGCGTATTCGAGCAGGCGGCTGTATTGGTGGTAGCGGCTGGCAGGACTATGATTGCGCCGTATAGACCCATCTCCACCTGCAGGTCGCCCTGCGTGCCGCTGTAGTAGGCATGGGTGCCCACCGAATTGGCCATGAAGGTGTACGAGGCCGTGCCGCCGTGAACGGCCTCCTTCGTGAGCAGGCCCGGAGCACCCGTCGCCGAGACCGCGAAGCCCGGGAAGAGGATGGAGGTATTGCCTGCGGACGCGGGCAGATTGTTGGTCAGCGTGACGGTCACCGATTGGCCTTCGGTGACGATCAGCGTCGGGCCGGGGACCTGCATCGTGCTGCACGTCCCGGTGATCCCCGCCGGCGCGAATGTCGGCGGCGTCGACCCGGTCGTGCAGCCGTAGCCCCACGAGTAGATCGTCGCGCCGTCCGGTTGGCTGATATGGGCCGGCGTGGCGCTCAGGTTGAACGTCGGCCCGGTGATGCCGGGGACGGCCGCTTGCACGGAGACCGCGAACAGCGACGCAAGCGCGAACGCCGTGCCGTGCAGGAGCTGACCGAGCAGAGACTTCGTATTCATGGCGCGCATCGGTGGTCTCCTAGCCGCAGGCCTTGGTCGTCGGGTCGACCGAGTTGCAGATGTTGACCTCGGTCATCATGCCGCCGAAGTTCTCGGCGTCGTTCGACAGGTGATCGAGGTTGGGCGAGTAAAGGAAGAACTTCTGGCCCGCGGTGAAACGGGTGTCGCTCGCGTCGAGGAGCACGTCCATCGACTCGCCGCCGGCCATCGTGATCGAGTTGGTCAGGTACGTCATGTCGTTTCCCGACAGGTCACGCAGCAGCCGCGCGTTGATGCCGATGACCCGCATCGGGACGCCGAGCGAGGCGAGCGTGGAATACTCGGTGACGCTGAGGTTGGAGATGCGCAGCAGTGCCTTCCCGCCGGCCGGAATGTTGATGACGGTCGGCAACGGCTGCGACGTGTGCATGGTGCCGTCGGTCGACATGGTCTGCATCGGGCCGGGGCTGTTCGTGGTAGTCGTCGAGGCGCCGCCGACCGTGTCCGGGTAGCTGCGGCCGTTCAGCAGGTGGTACTTGTCCTTCATGTCGGTGAAGGATTCCGGGTTGAAGGTCATGCCGACGAAGTGGAAGTTCGGATCGAACCCCATCACCTGGATCGGGTACTCGACGTCGTAGTGCGTGGAGCCGTCACCGTCGTTGTAGGCGTACAGGCCCGTCGAGGCGCGCGCCACCGTGTTGGCAGGTGGCAGCGGGGTCGAGCAGAGGATGTCGTTGCCGCAGCGCTTGCGAACGCGCTCGAAATCGGCGGTCGTGCTGGGAGGCGTGATCGGATTGGACTCGTAGGCGAGCAGCGCACTATAGAGGTTGCCGATCACGCGGTTCTGCCGCGGCCGCACGTAGATCTGGCCCACCATCCCCATCTGCAGATGCTCGGGCGGGGAGATATGGCAGTGCCAGAAGTAGGTTCCTGCATCCGGCGCCAGGTAGTAGTAGCTGAAGCTGCCGCCGACGTTGATCGCGATCGAGGCGTCGGGCACGCCGTCGTAGAACGACGAGGCGTTGGGGTAGCCGTGGAAGTGCACGGTATGCTGCTCGAACAGGTCCGGCCGCATGATCTGGCCGACGTTGGTGAGCGTGAGGAAGAACTCGTCATCCTCGTCGATCGCCATCAGCGGCGCCGGCTGGCTCGCGTTCATCACGCCGACGTCCATGATCGCGCGCGGATCGACGTGGCCGGTGAGCAGGTTGACCGGAGTGGATTCGGGGTCGGGCACCAGGCCGATGGCACCGTTGAATGTGAAGGTGGAATCGGGCATGCCGATCAAGGTACTCGGCGCTCCGGACGAGGCCGGCGACTCCTTCATGAATTCGGTCGCCACTTGTGTGCCCGGCTTCGCGGCATAGATATCCGCGAGGCCCGACAGCGGCCCGAAGCCGAACAGGTAGGTCTGGGTGCCGTCGCCCATCGTCGCGAAGCCGTCGCCGCCCGAGATCTGCTGGCACTTGATGCCGGAATTCGCCATCGCGGGCGTAGGGTTCAAGAGGCCGTCGGTCCGCCCCCAGATGGTCTTGGTCGAATAGGTCCCGTCTGCTGGCACGGTCGCTGGATGCGCATCGGTGCCAGCCGGACATTGCACGCGGAAGCTCTGCGCGTGAGCGTCCCATGCGAACAGCAGAACGGCCATTACGGGCAGCAGGCGAACGAGGCGGTGAATGATCAGCATGTCGGGTCCTCCATCACCATGCGCGGGCACGGCGCGCCCGCACGAACAACCGTCGGTACCTTGTCGCGAATCGAATCGTCGGCTGCGCATGTCGGTGGCTACCTCGAAGCGTGCACGCCGGGCAGCTCGGCGAGTAGCTGGTCGGCCGTGGCGAAGCCGTCGATGCGAACCCACTCCGCGCCGGGAGCGGTGCGCACCAGGGTGGCCGGCGCGTGGTTCATCTTGTCGCCGCGGTAGACGCCGAAGGCGCGCTGCGCAGCCAGGCTCGCGGCCAGCGTGCCGCTGTAGTGCTGCCACTCGGGGCCTGCACCGAACTTGCTCGCGTACTTGCGCAGCCGCGCCGGCGTGTCGAACTCGGGGTCGATCGAGATCGACACCAGGTGCACCTGGTCACGCGCGGGGCCGAGCTTGCGCTGCAGCTGGGCCAGGGTGGCACTGATCATCGGGCATACCGTGGTGCAGCTCGTGAAGATGAAGCTCAGCACCACTGGCCGGCCGTCATCGAGTTCCTGGCTCAGGCGCACCGTCTTGCCGTCGTCGCGCACCAACTCGACGTCGGGGACGGTGTAAGCGGCGGACGTGCGGGCTGCTTCCGGTGCCGCGTGGTGGCGGTGATGGGCGTGGGGGTCGGGGGCGTCTGCGGCGAGCGCGCCGGGAGCCCACATACCGAGTGCCGCCGCAGCGATCCAACCACCAATGCGTGCGCTTCTTGCACGAACGAGCGTTCGGATCGTCGCACTGGCCCCTGACGGACGGTGAAAACGATGCATGGATGCGCCCCCCTGCGCAGCCCTACGATGCCGTGTCACGCTCGCCAACGCGCTCGCGAGCCTCACCAATGAGACGTCCGTCCTGCACCCGGGATGCCAACAGTTGCGGCCGTAATCACTGCGAAATCCGCCGAGCGAAGATTTCAAGATTTGCAATTCACGGACGGCTTATCGGAGCCAACCAGCTGGAAAACTCAATCGATTTGCCGGCTTTCCAATGAACAGTTCAAATCTTGGACGATGGAGGGTTGCGATCAGCAGACCAGCTCATCATCGACTTCGCGCAGACGCTCGCTGATGGCGCCGAAGCTACACGATCCCGGGGTGGAACCGCGCGGGGCGTACGGTAGATAGACGAAAGGCGGATTGACTTTTTACAGCAGGAAAGGTTTCTTTCGCACCGGTCTTCGAGGGGGGGGAAGCGATGACACACGCGATGCGCTCCGCATCGCTTGCCGGCGCGCTGGCGGCCTCGGCCGTCGAGTGCGAGGCGATCGGCGAGGTGATCGCCGTCAACGGTGAGATGGCTTCACTCGACGGCCTCGACGACTTGATCGAGACGATCCCCAGGCTTGCGCTGATGGTCTCTTCCGCGACGGCTGCGGAGCTGATGGAAGTCGAATCTGACGGCACACTCAAGCTGCTTTCCCGCAGCGGCGCAGGCGTCGAGACGACGACGTGCTCCCGCATGCAGATTCCGTTGGGCCAGTCAGGGCGCAACCTGGTCCTGATCGTCTGGGCGGCACCGGGCACCACCCTGACGGAGCGTGATCTGGAGCAGCTGACCGTCTACGGCTCGCTGGCACGCACGTCGCTCGCACGGGCGCGCACCGTCCGCGAAGCTGCCGCCCGCGACGCCGCGACCCTGACGGCGCTTCGCGATGGCGTGCTGGTCCTCGACCGGAAGGGCGTGGTCCGCTCCATCAACCACGCCGCCGCCGACGTGCTCGGAGTCAATCGCGAGCACGCACTCGGTCGCCGCCTGCGCGACATTCCGGGGCTCGCGCCACTCGCCCTCACGCTTGTCGGGGACGATCCAACTCAGCTCGCGCAGGTCGTGCGGACTACTCATGCGGAACTGGTCATCCGGGCGCAAGCCTACGATGGGGGCATCGTGGCGACCCTCCGCAACCTCTCCAGCGCGAAACCGTTGGCCCGGTCGCGCGTCCAGTCCAGCGCCCGTTTCACCTTCGACGACCTGATCGGCAACGCTCCCGCGTTCCTCGAAGCCCTTGAGATCGCGCGGAGGGCCTCGCAGTCGGACGTGCCCATCCTCATCACGGGCGAGAGCGGCACCGGCAAGGAGATGTTCGCGCAGGCGATCCACAATAGTGCTCCCGACACCGCTCCGTCTTTCGTAGGCATCAATGTCGCCGCCATCCCGCGGGATCTGCTCGAGAGCGAGCTGTTCGGGTACGAAGGAGGCGCCTTCACCGGCGCGCGGATGAGCGGGCACGCAGGGAAGTTCGAAGTCGCCGGGCGCGGGACACTGCTCCTCGACGAGATCGGCGACATGCCGATGGAGATGCAAGCAAGGCTCCTCCGCGTGCTCCAGGAAAGGGTAGTGCAGCGACTGGGGAGCACGCGGAACATCCCGCTGCACGCCCGCGTGATCGCCACCAGTCACCGCGATCTGAAGGAGGCGGTCGCGGCTGGTACCTTCCGGCTCGACCTCTTCCACCGGCTGAGAGGGGTGCACCTGCGGCTCCCGCCGCTGAGGCAGCGGAGAGGAGACGTTCCCCTGCTCGTCGAGCATTACCTGCGCAAGTATGCGGATCGCCTGCGGCGCACACCGATCGATGTGGCGCCGGCCGTGATGGCTGACCTCGAGGCGTACGAGTGGCCCGGAAACGTGCGCGAGCTAGCCAACCTCATCGAGGGCGAGGCCAGTCTCCTGCCGCCGGATCAGAACGTGATCGTGCGCGTACCGGCTTCGATCGAGCCGGCCCGCCGCCGCGCCGCGTGCAGAACCAACTGGGCCCAGACCTCGTCCCCCGGCGAGATTCTCCCGCTCGAAGAGGTCGAGCGCCGAGCCTACGAACAGGCCCTGCTCCGATACGAGGGAAACGTGGCCAGCGCTGCCGGCGCCCTGGGGGTTTCGAAAGGCACGCTCTACAACAAGATCAAGCGCTACCAGCTCGCTTTCTCGAGTCGGTAAGCTTCAGCCGCCACTGATCGATCCGGTGCCGAAAACTCCAGGAGTCGGCGGGGTCAGATGGTCCCTCCCGC
>Ga0137418_10000572_pt1 | contig 33475 bp, 27 predicted proteins | sample CZODoug3_1_2_16f_FD_122242 | JGI IMG/M metagenome (GOLD analysis project Ga0137418, IMG submission 122242) | Vadose zone soil fungal communities from Angelo Coast Range Reserve, California, USA - CZODoug3_1_2_16fungal (Hybrid Assembly) | ecosystem: Environmental > Terrestrial > Soil > Vadose... | reverse complement strand
CAGTCGCTTTGCAAGATCAATCCGATCGCGAGTCCCGCGAACGCGAAAGCGGCCCAGGGAAAAATGGGAAACAGCCAGGCTTGCGCGGATCCCAGATTATGAACTCCGTTGATGTAAGACTCGATCGGCCAAGGCAGCCAGCGCGGGCGCCACGTGTTCCATAGCGGGGGAGTGAGCAGAGAGATGAGCAGCGTGGTGCCCGCGGCGGCAAGTACAAGTGCGGTCCGCCTCCTGGGTCCGCGGTTCAACGACAGAATCAGCCAGCACAGCAACCCCATCAGCATCATGGACACTCCGATGGTGTTGAGAACATCCACGCGAAGTAGGTCACTCCTTGGCGCCCATCCCCAGGCAATGACAAATTCCTGCAAGCGGAAGAGCAGGCCTAGGACGAAAATCTCGGCGCCGCGACGAATGGTGGTGTGAGCAATCTGTGCCGAGGATAGACCTTTGCGCCACAACTTTTCAGTCACCAGAGCAAAGGAGATTCCCGCCAGAAAAAGAAAGAGTGGAGCCGGAAAGGTTCCACCCAGTTGCGAGTACATGAAGAACTTACTCTGGCGCGCTTCGGGACTCAACCAGGAGTCATAGCAATGAGTCTGAAACATCAGGACGCAGGCCAGTCCGCGCGTCCAATCAATGTAGGCGAGGCGAGATGGAGCAGCGGCTGCCGTGGGCATGGGTCGCCGAGAGAATTCGGCATCGGCAGTATACGGCAGCGATCTGTTGGGAGAGGCAATCCCGCGGCGCGGGCTGTCCCGTTCAGTTCTGTGAGGAGCCAACGGGCAAAGCTGGGCGAAGGAAACCCGGGCAGCCTTCACCCTACACGACTTCGTTATTGATGTACGGCGATACCGGTCCCAATCGCTTTACCGTTTACCTGCGGATTGCTCATCAGCACCGTCGCGCTCACCCCGTTGTTTGTTGCGGTCAGTAAAAGGCTTTGGGATTCCGATGAGCCGGTCTCGCTCATCGTGCCCGTGCCGTTGGACTGAATGGAATACGTGCCTGTCTGCGTCTTGGTGGTGGCGGCCTGATAGAGAACGTGCCCGTTGTTCTGACTGACCACCTGACACGAGCTGTTCCACGTTACGCTCGTAGTATTGGCACTGGCAGTTTGATTCGCCCTGCCGGTTGAGGTGAGGGTAACGCTTAAGCCGCCAATTCCGTCAAACGTTACCACGCCGGAAGTCACGTTCATGCCGGTTTGGGAGCCATTAACCGTGTAGGTGACTTGCGACTGAGTCGGGCACGTAAATGTCTTCGACCAGGAGTAATTCTGAGGAGAGCCAAAATTGAACGAGTAGTTGCCGTTCAAGTTCGCATTGGAGTAAGTCTGGCCCAATGCGGTAACCGACAGCAGCAGCAACGAAGTGATGAGCGCAATGTGTTTCACAAGCCCTCCTTGTTGGGCAGTGGCAGAGATGTTCGTGGAGTCAAGACTGGAAGTCGTCAGAGGCGAGTCAACCGAAACCTAACTTCTCGGTTCCAAAAACTGCACTGATCATATAACCCCTCCGGCTGTCCACGGAAGTATGAAACAATTTGCACATGAATCGCCTCGATGGCGGAGACCTTGCGACAGCGCTCGGCATCGTTCAGATCTTCGTATCCTGGCGAGCGACCAGATCTTCCTGGCGAGCGATGTAGATGAACTGTCAGATTAGATCACTGCATCGTTGACGGTTGCACTCAAATTTGATGCGACGTGACAGTGCTTCCCATGCGTCCTCTGCACCTATTAACTGGTGTATTCTTAATGGGTTGGAATGGAATCCGTTCTCTGAGGGCGCGTAGCTCAAACGGATAGAGCACCGGATTTCTAATCCGGTGGTTGCAGGTTCGATTCCTGCCGCGCCTACCACATCTGTGTATCGAACGCTGCGTTGCCATCGGCCTCCCCGGCACGATAAGATAGCGTGTACACAACTTCTTCGCCTTTATCCCTAGTAATTAATCTGGCGCTGTATTTTTGCGGGCAAGGGTGTGTGCGACCCCTGGGCTGCCGCGCGCTGGCACGCGTCTGCGCGAATCTTCCTCACGGAGCTGAAATTGAAGAACGGCAAGGCTGCGGTGATCGTCGGCGCGCAATGGGGCGACGAGGGTAAGGGCAAAATCGTCGACGTACTCTCGGAGAATTTCTCCGTCGTCGCCCGCTATGCCGGGGGGCACAATGCCGGACACACTGTCATCATCAACAGTAAGAAGTTTATTTTGCAGCTTGTTCCCTGTGGCGTGTTGCGAAGCGGCTGCCGCAGCGTGATCGGCAATGGCGTGGTGCTCGACCCCATGGCCTTCCTGAAAGAGGTGGGGGCGTTGCGCGACACGGGTGTGAAGGTTGACGGCAACATCTTCGTATCAAACCGTGCCCAGGTGATCCTGCCGTACCACCGCATGATTGAGCTGGCAGCGGAAAATGCGCCGGGCCGGGTAAAGATCGGTACGACATCGCGCGGCATTGGTCCGGCCTACGAAGACAAGATGGGCCGCCGCGGACTGCGCGTGGCTGACCTACTGGATCTCCAACTCCTCAGGAAGCACATCGAGAATGCCGTGCACGAGAAGAACATGATCGCGCATGCGCTCTTTAACTCCGAGCCGCTCGATGCCGACAAGATGTATGCGGAATATGCGCAGGCGGCAGAGAAGGTTGCTCCCTTCGTGTGCGACACAGCGGTCCTGTTGAACCAGGCTCTTCGCGATGGTGAAGCGATCCTGTTTGAAGGAGCGCAGGGGACAATGCTCGACATTGATCACGGGACTTATCCTTTCGTGACCTCTTCCAGCGCGACTTCCGGGGGCGCGGTGATCGGTACGGGCGTGGCTCCCAATGCGATTGATTTTGTCATTGGAATCACCAAGGCCTATTGCACGCGGGTTGGCGAAGGACCGTTTCCCAGCGAAGAGAAAAATGAAGCCGGAGAGCGGCTGCGGGCGCGCGGAAATGAATATGGCGCGGTGACAGGGCGTCCACGGCGCACAGGCTGGCTCGACTTGCCACTGTTGCGTTACGCTGGCATGATTAACGGAATCTCCTGGCTGGTAGTTACGAAGTTGGATGTGCTGGACGAACTGGCGGAGATTCCAGTCTGTGTCGGCTACAAGATCGATGGCAAGAAAACCATGGAGATTCCGGCGCAGGCCAGCGGATACGAGAAGATCGAATGCATGTATCGGAAGCTGCCAGGCTGGAAAACTTCGACTGAGGGCATCACGAGGTTTGACAAATTGCCCAAGCCGGCGCGCGATTACCTGGCATTTCTGGAGAAAGAAGCCGGCGCGAAGATTGGAATGGTTTCAACTGGACCGGACCGGGACCATACCATTCTCATGGAAGAGTTTGCTGGGACATTGAAAACAGCTGTGCCGAAAAGGGGCTGACTTTAGTCAACCGAGGCTTGTACGCGACAGGAGAGGATGATGGTGGTTCTGGTGGTTACGTGGATGGCGAAAGCAGGTCACGAAGCCGAAGTTGCCACGGTGTTTTCGAAACTTACCGAGGAATCGCGCAAGGAGCCGGGCTGCGTCATGTATCAAGTGCACCGCCACAAGACCGAGCCACGGCGCTTCTTCATTTATGAACAGTATAAGGACGATGCTGCGCTGGAAGCCCATCGAACGGCGGCGCATTTTTTGCAGTATGCGCGCAAGGAACTTCCCAAGGTTGCGGAGCGCGTGGAAGGGAATCTCTTCGAGCCTCTGGGATGAAGGGCGGCGGTCGGTTCGCTTCTACTTGACCTTATCAATCATCAACTCGCCGCCCGTGGCATAACTTTCTTTGGACACTTCGTGAAAGGCCACAACGATGGCCTCGCGCCGCGCGCCAGCTTCTTCAACGAGGGCATCTGTGATCCGTCTGGCTAGCTTGCGTCTCTGTTCGGCGGTGCGGCCTTGCAGCATTCGTGATTTGACCTAAAGGCATCGGCAGTTCTCTGTTCTCACCTTATTCTTTCTCACAAAACGCCACTCAGTTCACGTCGCCCACACCGCAAACTGAGGAACTTACTGTGCCAGTTCGTATCCGGCAAAGAAAAAGCTAAGCTCGAAACGGGCCGTGTCCTCGGCGTCGGAACCGTGAATAGCATTGTTTTCGATGTTGGTGGCCCACTTCTTGCGAATGGTGCCTTCCTCGGCATTGGCCGGATTGGTGGCGCCCATCAGCTTGCGCAGGTCAGCGATAGCGTTTTCCTTTTCCAGGGCCAGAGCTACGATCGGGCCGCTCGACATGAAACTAGTGAGCGAGTTGTAAAACGGCTTGCCGGCATGCACCGCGTAAAACTGTTCAGCCTGGTGTTTCGAGATTTCCAGCATCTTCAAGCAAAGGATTTGGAAACCCTGTTTTTCGAATTGTTCAATGATGTCGCCGATACCGTTTTTGCGAACCGCGTCGGGTTTTATGATGGTGAGAGTGCGTTGCAGAGTTTTCATAGTTCTGTTGTGAGTCCTTGATAATCGTGGTTTTGCGCAGCTAAGCTTTGGCGAATGTTCCCAACGCTGCGGCGAGCGTTTCGCCAATCGCCGCGGGCGACTTCGCTACCCGAATGCCGGCAGCTTCCAGAGCTGTAATTTTCTCCGCGGCCGTGCCCTTGCCGCCGGAGATGATTGCTCCAGCGTGCCCCATGCGGCGTCCTGGAGGCGCTGTCTGGCCGGCGATGAAGCCGACGACCGGTTTCTTCATATGTTTTTTCACGAAATCGGCAGCAGTTTCTTCGGCACTGCCGCCGATCTCGCCAATCATGATCACTGCCTCGGTCTGAGGGTCACGATTAAACAGGTCCAGCGCATCCACAAAAGTTGTTCCAATAATAGGATCGCCGCCTATGCCAATGGCTGTCGACTGCCCGATGCCGCGCTGCGTGAGTTGGTGAACTGCTTCATATGTGAGCGTGCCCGAGCGCGACACGATGCCAACCGAACCTTCCCTGTGAATCGACGCGGGCATGATTCCGATCTTGCACTTCCCCGGCGAAATAATGCCCGGACAGTTGGGCCCGATTAACCGTGAGCGGCGGTTCTGCAGAAACTCCCAGGCTCTAACCATGTCGAGGGTGGGGATGCCTTCCGTGATGCAGACGATGAGGTCAAGTTCAGCGTCGGCTGCTTCCATAATCGCGTCAGCAGCGAAAGGCGGTGGCACAAAGATCACGGTTGCGTTGGCGCCAGTTTTTTCGACGGCCTCTCGCACGGTGTTGAAAATGGGCCAGCCTTCGTGTGTAGTGCCGCCTTTTCCCGGGGTAACGCCGCCGACAATCTGCGTGCCATAAGTGGCAGAGGCCTTGGCGTGAAAGGTGCCTTCGCGTCCGGTCAAGCCTTGCACCAGCACGCGTGTGTTCTTATCAACCAAAATCGCCATAAATAGTTTTGCCCCTGCTTCTAACGTCACTCAGCGCTGGCTGGAACGCCTTTCGCCGCCGCAACGACTCTATCCGCGGCGTCTTTCATCGTTTCGGCTACCACGAAGTTGAAGCCTGACTCCATCAGGATTTTCTTGCCTTGGTTCACGTTCGTGCCTTCCAGCCGGAGCACGACAGGCAGCTTGATGTTTGTTTTTCTCGCAGCCTCAACCACTCCCGTGGCTAGGGTGTCCACGCGCAGGATGCCGCCGAAAATATTGATCAGCACGGCTCGCACATTCTTGTCGCTCAGCAGGATCTCGAATGCATGCGCGACCTGCTCGGCGTTAGCGCCCCCGCCCACATCGAGGAAGTTTGCGGGCATGCCGCCGGCATACTTGATGATGTCCATCGTGGCCATGGCCAGGCCCGCGCCATTGACCATGCACCCCACACTTCCGTCGAGCTTGATGTAGTTCAGGCTGTACTTCGAAGCCTCCACCTCGAGCGGGTCCTCTTCAGTAATGTCGCGCAGTTCGCGAAGATCGGGGTGACGGAACAGAGCGTTGTCATCGAAAGTGATTTTGGCGTCGAGAGCGAAAAGTCGGCCGTCGGTGGTGGTGATAAAGGGATTGATCTCAAGCAAGGAGGCGTCGGTGTCGAGAAAACACTTGTAGAGATTAGTCAGAAATTGTACTGCGGGATTGATCTGCTGCGCCTTCAGGCCGAGTTTGAAGGCCATTTTGCGCGCCTGAAAGGCTTCCAGGCCCATGCCGGGATCAATATACTCCTTCCATATGGCATCGGGATTTTCTTCCGCGACTTGCTCAATTTCCATGCCTCCGGCGGCAGAGGCCATGAAAACCGGCTTGCCCTCGGCACGATCTACAAGAATGCCGAGATAAAGTTCCCTCTCTATCGGCAGCGTTTCTTCAATTAACAAGCGGCGCACAATGCGGCCTTCTGGGCCGGTCTGGTGCGTAACCAATTTCATACCCAGCATCTTCTCGGCGAGATCGCCGGCTTCAGGAACGGATTTTGCGATCTTCACTCCGCCGCCCTTGCCACGTCCACCGGCATGGATTTGGGCTTTGACCACCACTCCGGTCGCGCCCGAGCTCAGCAATTCTCTGGCGACCGCTTCGGCTTCGTCACGGGATTCGGCCATGCCGCCGCGGGGCACGGTCACGCCATATTTCTTAAGAGTCCCCTTGCCCTGATACTCATGAATTTTCATGTATTGCTTTCTCTTCTGCTTATTCGGCAGGAACGCGCTTGCAGCTTAGAGCAGCGGGCAGCAAACTCTTGATTTTATAGAAGGGGAACGGATTAGGGCAAACAGACCTTGCTTACCTTACAATTCCGACAAGCATGATACTCGACATACTCCATCGCATCGCCAATCACGGTGAATCGCTCGCTCGCGCTGAGGCCTGCAACGTCATGGCGGAGGTGCTCGCGGGCAAGTGCTCCGATGCGCAGATCGCCGCGCTGCTCGTGGCGCTCCACATGAAGGGCGAGACGGTAGAGGAGATTGTCGGCTTCGCCGAGGCAATTCGCGCAGCGGCCGCGTCTTTGCGGTTTCCGAGTCTGGCTGGCGAAAAGGATTCTGAAACTATTGCCCTAGACGTCAGCGGTACCGGACGCGACGCGCTGGTCGACTCGTCTTTGGTCGACACCAGCGGGACAGGCGGCGATGCCAGTGGGACATTCAATATCTCAACCGCCACGGCGTTCGTAACTGCTGGAGCAGGCGTGCGAGTGGCCAAGCACGGCAATCGCAGCATCAGCTCAAAATGCGGGTCGGCCGATGTCATGGAAGCCTTGGGAGTGAAAATTCAGCTTTCGCCTGAGCGTGCCATCCAATGCCTGCACGAAGTTGGTATCTGCTTTCTGTACGCGCCAGATTTGCATCCAGCCATGAAACAGGTCCAAACCGTGCGCCGGCAATTGCGCATGCGGACCATGTTTAACTTGCTGGGACCTCTCACCAATCCAGCACGAGCTTCGGGTCAAGTGGTGGGGGTCTATTCGATCGATCTGGTTGAGAAGCTAGCGGAGGCGCTGAGCATGCTGGGGCTGCGTCGCGCCCTGGTTGTACACGGGCTCGACGGTTTGGATGAGATCACCATAACTGGATCCACGCGCGTGGCCGAAGTTCGCGAAGGTATCGTGCGAACTTACGAGGTCACGCCGGAAGAGTTTGGATTCAAATGTGCCCCTCTGGCAGATATTAGCGGCGGCGATGCACCGGAAAATGCAGAGATTATTCGTGCGGTGTTGCGAGGCAAGAAGTCAGCCCACCGTGATGTTGTTTTGCTCAACTGCGCGGCGGCACTGGTGGCGGCGGGAAGAGCAGACTACATAGCCGAAGCCGTGCCGCTAGCCACGCGCTCGATTGATTCGGGCGCAGCCACGAAGAAGTTGGATGCGCTGGCAAGGTTTACCCATGCACGAGGATAAGTAATACCGCTGTCATCTTGAGTGAAGCGAAGGACCGAGTGCAATTTCTTGCCCGATAGCGATGCCCAGCCTCTCCATGGGGTCTCTTCAGTAGTCGGGCAAGGCTGGCGATCAGCCAGGTCGCGTCTGGGAAGAAGGGCCGGCGGGATGGCAGTACTGAGGTCTTTCGTTTGCGCTCAGGATGACACAATAGGAGGCGTTGTTTTGTTGAGGGTGAACAACCTGCGGAGATCTACTTCACTTCCACCTTTTCCAAATACTGCGCCACTTGCACGTTCCATCCCAAATCCTTTTTCATCACGTCACGCAGTTGACCGGAAGCGTCTGGCTCGCCGTGCACCAGATATGTGACGCCGGGCTGGTTGCGAAAAGTGTGCAACCACTCCAACAGTTCCGGGGGGTCGGCGTGGTCGCTGAACTGTTCCAGCGCTGCGACCTGTGCCCGGATAGGAACAGAATCACCGAACAACTTCACTTCTGGCGCTTGGCTCTTGATAGTGAATCCCCGAGTACCGGGAGCTTGAAAGCCAATGAAAAGAATCAGATTCCTGGGATCGGGCAGGCGTTGTGCCAGGTGGTGCATGATGCGGCCTCCGGTGACCATTCCGCTGGAAGAAATGATGATCGAAGGAGATGCAACTTGGTTGATCTTCTTGGACTCTTCGGGAGTTGACGCGAAAGTGAAGCCTGGCCAATTCAGCGGGGACCCGTGTTGCTGAATCAAATTGCGAGTGTCGTCGCTGTATTCTTCAGTGTGTTTCAAGAAAATCTGCACTGCCTTGATGGCCATGGGGCTATCGCAGAAGACGGGCAATCGCGGCATCTGGCCCGACTCCATAAGATGCTTGAGGAGGAAAAGGAATTTCTGCGTACGCTCAATGGCGAACGCGGGAACGACAACACTTCCGCCACGCTTGGCTGCGGCCGTAATCAGGGCAGCCAGTTCCGGCAGCGGATCTTGCTTGGGATGAAGCCGGTTTCCGTAAGTTGACTCCATCACCAAGAGGTCTGCCGTTTCACCTTCCATGGGGCCGGAGTGCACGACTTTTCCCGGCGCGATGGTTTGGTTGCGGACGCGGCCAATGTCACCCGTGAACAGCAGCCTGCGGGTCTGACCAGCCGTCTGGAGCGTGATTTCAGCCATGCATGAACCCAGAATGTGCGCAGCGCGAACAAAGCGGAAAGAAAGCTCGGGTGAGACTTGCACCGTGTGCTCGACATTCACCGGCTTGAAGTTTCTCAGCGAGTCCTGCGCTTCCTCGAGCGTATAGAGCGGGAGGGCTGGGGAGTGTTTCGATTTGTTCGTCTTGTTGTAGAACGCAGCATCTTCTTCCTGCAGGTGGCCGGAGTCGGGCAGAATGATGCCGCATAAATCAATCGTCGGCGGCGTAGCGTAGATGGGCCCGCGAAAACCTGCTTTCACCAGGCGCGGAATCCACCCACAATGGTCGAGGTGCGCATGGGTAAGAATGACGGCGTCAATCTCTTTGGCCGGGACCGGCAGGCCCCGCCAGTTCCGCTCGCGCCATTCTTTCTGCCCCTGAAAAAGGCCGCAGTCGACGAGTACCTGCAAGCCGCTAGTACTGGAAAGGTTTGCTGAGGTGTTGATGAGGTGCTTCGATCCGGTAACAGTGCCGGCAGCGCCGAGGAATTGGATGTAGGCCAACGAATCCTCCTAACTCAAATAAAATCCGTCAAACACGCATTGCAGCGGCGCGATGGCGACCTCTGAGAACCACGATTGAAAATCACTTCGAATCGTCCGCCTGAATTTTGAAAGTATTATTCGTAGTATCGCTTTCCGGGACGCTGCTGTCGTTGACAATCACTTCCCGAGGTGCCGCCGGAACTTCCATACGGATCACGCCCTTGTTCTTACCACGCACCTCCAGCCGTTTGGTGACTTCGCCGCCGTCGAATCTTACGGTGACGGGCACTTCGGCTCCTGCACCTCCCAAGTTTTCCACCGTGACGGTAACCATGTAGCCTTCGCTCAGCATTTTTCGCGGAAAAGCCGACGCGACGCGAAAGTCAGGCAAGCCACGATCGCGATAGACCCAATCATCGAAAAACCATTCCAGATCACGACGGGTCTGCGCCGCAATCAATCGAGGCAAGTGAGAAGGCTCTTTGTCCTGCTCTGGATGATATCCGGCCAATGCTTTCTTGAGCGCCGGTTCCCCTACCATATCCCGAAGCATCCACCACACGTACATTGCCTTGCCACGGTACAACTCCTCACTCGGGGTATTGAGCAGCGAATGATCGGTTGCCTCTTCAGACCCAGGAGCGAAATCCGGTCTGTCGGCGTTCAAGAATGCCGAGCGGTGTAGACCCATGTAGTTAAGAGCGGCCTGCCGCCCACTTGTCTGTTCCAGATAAAAGGCTTGCATGAAATGCGCGAGGCCTTCGTGGATCCACGGACGCGGCGAGGTAAACGCGGCGTGAGTCAAAGCATGCGCCAGCGAAATCTGCGCCAGCTTAAGATCATCTCCCAGAGGGGTCAGCAGCAGATTGCCGCTCTCGAACGGAACTGCTGCGCTGTCGGGTAGCTCGACCACTTCGGCTTTGGCTCGCGGCGGACCGAACCAGTTGGTAATGAGAGGAAGAACTTTGTCTGTGGCTTCGGCAAAGTTCTCGGCGGCCGATTTGTGCTCAGTCAGGCAATGCATGTTAACTATCCCGCGATTCAGTAGCGAATAGCTTGCAATGACAAAAGCTGGGACGGTTTGGCCCAGCGGTTGGAATGCACACTCGGCGCCGACCAACTGGCCTTGCCCTTCCGGTGGAGAGATTCTTCTACAGCCCGCCGCGTTGAGAATGATTTCCGGCGGCGCTTCGGCACTCGCGCTCAGCGCGTTTACGCGCAACTGCATCTGAGAGTCGGCTTCGCGACGCTTCCACCGTCCGAGCGTATCGAACATACTGTTACCGTCCGAGAGATTCGCGGCTTCTGTGGCTATTGGATACCAGGCGACGTATCCCGCACCCCGCACTGCGGTGAATTTGGAGCTGATCTGATCCCAGTCCGTTGTGCTGGCTGCGGCTTCGGGCGTGCCGATGCGCGTGAGCCTTGTCGTATCGAGCGGGACGACGCCTTCGTAGGCGATCTCCAATTCAAGTGTGCCCTTGGGCACGACGACCTGCGGCAAGCTCACAATCGCTTCTGACAACGCTCCGCTGTGATCAATGTCGGAAGTATAGATTTGCGACACAAACTGGAGCGGCTTTTCTCCGGCCTTGACAGAACGCCAGTCAAGTGAAGAAGAAATCTGCAGGATTGCGGTTTTCTGCGGCTGGCTTGAATCGTTCCGCAGCGTGACTTTGCCGCGGACCGCAAGCCGATGCTGCTCCGGTTCAACTTGAACGTTGAGATCGTAGTTGGCGACCGCCAAGGCCTCGCGGTCCAGGGAGAAAGCGTTCACCACAGAGACACAGAGGACACCGAGGAAGCAAACGTGCACGACTCGAAAATTCATTTCTCACCCGAGGAACTTTCGCGGGCGCGCCTTTGCCTCACGATTTCATACAGCACTACTGCTGCGGCTACAGAGACATTCAGAGACGATACTTTGCCCAGCATGGGAATCGAAACCAGGAAATCGCACTTCCTCTTCACCAAATCATGCAGTCCTTTGCCTTCCGCGCCCAGAACCAGCGCACAATCCATGTTGTAATCGAGCGCGTCATAGGTCTGAGAACCGCGCTCGTCGAGACCGACAGTCCAGATGTTGCGCTCTTTCAACTCTTCCACCGTGCGCGCGATGTTGGTTACTTTCGCAATCGGCAGATGTTCGCTTGCACCTGCCGACGCTTTGGTGACGGTTCCCGTGACGCTTGCAGCGCGGCGCTCTGGGATAACGATGCCGTCCGCGCCGGCTGCATCTGCAGTGCGGAGGATTGCTCCCAGGTTGTGCGGGTCTTCGACGCCGTCGAGTACCACGACGAGGGAGTACTGTCCTCGCTTGGCTCCGACGAGGTCATCGAGATCACTGTATTGCTTTGCGGATGTGACCGCTACGACGCCTTGATGTGCGGCATTGCCGGCCATGCGGTCCAACTCAGTTCGTTGCAGGAAGCGCACGGGCACAGCGAGTCGGCGGCAGTCTTCGATTAGACGCTGGAGGCGTAGGTCGTGACGCTCTTTGGCCATGCCAACCCACTCGAAAGCGCGTCCGCGGGCCTTGAGAGCTTCGGAGACGGCGTTGATTCCGTAGATGTAATGCATGGAATATTCAGTGTACCGAAAGGCGAGGAAGAGATACGTTCAGCGGGATCGACGCTCCAGAATGTCCACAATTTCATCGGGCTCGGGACGCTGAGTGTAATCCTCATTCGCGGAGGCGTAGAGTACGGTTCTGTCGCGGTCGAGGATGTAAGTTGCCGGGATCGGCAGTTCCCAAGTTTCATCGCCATTGACAAACGGAAGGTTGACGAAGGTGCGGCGATAGATCGCTTGTTGTTCATCATTTACGTGGTGGGTCAGCCCGAATTGGCGCGCAACTTTGTTGCCTGGATCCGAGAGCAAAGGGAAACACAGTTTGTGTTGGTCGTGCGTGAAGAACGATTGCTTGACCGTTTGCGGCGAGATGGCTACGAACGATGCTCCCCATCGCGCCATCTGCGCCAGCGCAATATTCATGGCTTCCATTTGTCCGACGCAGAAGGGGCACCAACGTCCGCGGATGAAGGAGATAACAAGACTGCCTTTGGCGAGCAAGGTAGCCGAAGAAACGATCTTGCCGTTGTGATCTGGAAGTTCGAATTCCGCTGCTTTTTCCCCGATGCCCAGTATGTTGTCGGCAAGACGACGTCCCTTCAATTCTGCGATAGCTCGATCGTGAATGGCCCGCGTTTCCGGGGGAACGTATTTCGCAATCAGTTCCTTGCGCTGTGCGAGAATGTCGCGGAGTGGCCGCGAGTCCGTGCCCAGAGCAGACTCTTCAACGGAGCGCCATTTCATCATGATGGACAGAGCAGGGGAGAAGGGTTCAGCCGTGTCTCCGGCACGGTTTACAAATTTGTGAGATTATTCGCCACTGAAGTGGCGCTTTCAATCGTCCTTCCAGGACGAACTACTCTTCATGACGAACTACGAATTGCCATTTGCTCACGCATTCTACATTCCTGGCAGCTTCATTCCAGCGAGACGGCGTGCGAAGCTGGGTTTGCCCATCTGCTTGAACATCTTCTTCATTTGGGCATACTGACGAAGAAGATTGTTTACTTCCTGAACGCTGGTGCCGGAGCCGCGGGCGATGCGCTTGCGGCGGCTGCCGTTGATCACTTCGTGGTGATTGCGCTCGTGCATGGTCATCGAACTGATAATGGCCTCGACACGGTTGATTTGTTTTTCGTCGACGTTGTCAGCGGCTTTCTGCAAGCCCGAAAATGGTCCGATGCTGGGAAGCATCCCGATCAGGCTCTTCATCGATCCCATCTTCTTAACCTGGCGAAGCTGGTCGCGGAAATCTTCGAGTGAGAAGCCATCGCCGGTGAGGGCCTTGGTGGCCATCTCCTCGGCTTTTTTCTTGTCGATCTGCTGCTCCGCGCGCTCGATGAGTGAAAGAATGTCGCCCATGCCGAGAATGCGCGAGACGATACGGTCAGGATGGAAGGGCTCCAGCGCGTCGTACTTTTCGCCCACGCCAATGAACTTGATGGGCTGCCCGGTCACCTGGCGAATAGAAAGGGCCGCACCACCGCGGGCGTCGCCGTCCATCTTGGTGAGCACCACGCCGGTGAGTGAGAGCTTCTTGTGGAACTCGTCGGCGGAGCGGACCGCATCCTGGCCGGTCATGGCGTCGGCGACGAACAAAATTTCTGACGGATTCAGCAGCTTCTTCAGCGACTGCATCTCGTCCATGAGTTGATCGTCGATGTGGAGGCGGCCGGCGGTGTCGACGATGAGCACGTCGCATCCGGAAACCACAGCCTCACGGCGTGCTTCTTTGACCAGCCGCTCCACCGTGGCCGAGTTCGCTTCACCGGCCTCGCCTTCGTAGATGTTTGATTTGACGGCCTGCGCCACAATTCTCAGTTGTTCGCGTGCGGCGGGACGGTACACGTCCACTGAAACCAGCAGCGGACGATGTCCGCCATTCTTCAGCCAGTGCGCCAGCTTGCCCGAGGTTGTGGTCTTGCCGGAACCCTGGAGTCCGGCCATCAGGATCACGGTAGGCGGCTGCGAGGCAAACTTCATCCGCGCGGTGTCGTGTCCGAGCGTCTCGACCAGTTCGTCGCGGACGATCTTGATGACCTGCTCGCCGGGTGATAGAGCTGTGAGAACTTCCTGGCCGACAGCTTTGGCCTGGATGCGATCGATCAGCTCCTTGACGACTTTGAAGTTGACGTCGGCTTCAAGCAGCGCCAGCCGAATCTCGCGCAGCGCCTCCGCAATGTTCTCTTCGGAGAGCTTGGCTTGTCCGCGAAGGCTCTTGAACGCTCGTTGCAGTTTTTCTTGAAGATTCTCGAACATAGCCTTTCCCGAGTGTATATTACCAGCGGTCGGTTAAGAACCATCTGTCCCGAGGATGACCGCATACACGATACCGTCTGACTGCAGGAGAGAAAGACGGGACCGCTCGAGTCAGGGGTGAGACTCGCGATCAATTCTGCCCTTTCACTGTTTGCTACCGAGACGGGAAGATCGGGGAATCAGCATCGGATTGTTTAGGTGTCTTCGCCAGGCTCGGATCCGGCCCGAAAGAGAAGGGCTGAACCGGTTTTGCTACGGATCGAGTCTGAATGTTCATCCCTCCCGGTAGGTGCAGAGATACGGGTTTGGGACTGGAGGCATGCCGACTGAAAATGGGAAACCGGAAATGAGCGCCCTCGTCGGAATTTTCGAAGCGGGGCCGGATGTTACTCCGGCAACGGTCGCCAGGCAGAAGGAGTACTCTTGAAGAATATTCGGTCGACCTGAGCCGTGTTTACCGCGCATACACTTCCCTGGCAGCAATCACCGTGTCGCAATGGATTGTCACCGTGTCATCCACATTGCGGGCGTATCCGCCGGCGAAGGTGACCATCACGGGAATGCCTCGCGCTCTCGCCACGCGAAATACTAACTCGTCGCGCTTCTTCAATCCTTCAATCGTTAGAGACAGGCCACCCAGTTGATCTTCACGGTACGCATCGGCGCCCGCGATGTAGCACAGCAGATCGGGCTCGAACTGGCGCAGTCCGGAGCTGAGTGCGTTGTCGAGCCAGGCCAGATAGTCGTCGTCTCCGACGCCATCCGGCAGGTCTACGTCGATGGAAGAGGGCGGCTTCCACATGGGATAGTTGTTGTGCTGATGCAGCGAAATCGTGAAGACGTCGCCCGCGTGCGCTCCATGCATCTTAACCGGCCGCGCTTGAGCTAGTGTGGACGTGGAAGCCGACGGCAACGGCTCACTAGCCGTCCGCGGGGGGGCAAAGATTGCCGCGGTGCCGTTGCCGTGATGAACGTCGCAATCGACAGTCATGGCGGTGCGAATCTTGTCGTCGCGCTGCATTCGACGGATGGCGACGGCAACATCGTTGACCATGCAGAATCCCTCGCCATGGTCGGGAAACGCATGGTGGAAGCCGCCGCCAACGTTAATGGCGATGCGATCGGTCAAGGCCTGGCGCGCGGACAGAATCGATCCGCCTGCCGCCAGCCAGAATGCCCGGACGAGTTCGGGGGAAAAAGGAACTTCGAGTTGCATCTCTTCCTGCGGGCTGAGCGTGCCGGTCTTCAGCTTGTGAACATACTCCGGGGCGTGGACCAGCAGGATGTCCTGATCAGAAGCTGGTTGAGGAGGGAGGAAGTCTTCGGCCCCGGCGACAGCCGTTTCCAGCAGGCGGTCGTGGACTCGGCGATATTTTTCGGCAGGGAAGACGTGTGCGCCGATGGGAAGGTAATAATTGTCGCTGTAAATGAGTTTGAAGGGAAGCATGCCGGTACGCCTCCATGATACTGCGGCGTCATGCTGCAAAGGGCTGGACGGGGATTTTCTGGCTAAAGCACGAACCAGAAAGCGGGGCAGAGAGAATGCCTTTCGAGGTCTACGGGGCGACAGGCAGGTATGGGGCTCTTCGACTGCGTTGTCGTCTGCTTCGCGCACGAGAACTTCGCTCAGGATGACGACGCAAGACATGCGACGGGGGATGGCTATCGCTTCTTGGCTGAATTCAGGGTCGGCGCGACCATGGGTCTTCTTACCGGCACAATTGCTCCCTTTGACGGATCGGCCGCGGCGCTGGCTCTGGTGAGCACTTCTTCCTGAATGTATTGCACGAATTCCTGGATCTGGCGCTGCATTTCTTCCATGCGCTCGCGCATTTGAAGGATGATCGCCATACCGCTGATGTTCACGCCCAGATCGCGGGCCAGCGAGAGAATGAATTCCAGCCGTTGCAAATCTTCGTCAGTGTAGAGGCGGGTGTTGCCCTCGGTGCGGGAAGGCTTGAGCAGGCCCTCGCGTTCGTACAGGCGCAGGGTCTGGGGATGGATTCCATACATCTCGGCGACAGCCGAGATCATGTATGCGCCTTTGGACTTCCGTTTTGTCATCGGTCCAGAACCTACGATCACCAATCTACAACAAAACAAAGCGGCCACGGATCGTCATGGATTCGCCCGGATCAAAAAAGATCCGCGTTCATGCGTGCCAATTCGTGGTCGATGGTTACTCCTAGGGAGCGCAAAATGGCCCTCAAAAGTTCACTTCTGTGTCTTCCGCCAGGAATGTAAGCCTAAATCAACCTCCGATCGAATACGCAATTGAGGTCAGGAAGGGCGGCTGTCACGAAGGCTTGCTCTAAACATTCACGACCTCTGCAACTCGGCGAGAAGAGGTTATATAACATTCATGTCGCAAGGTGGTATCCGCCTGTTAGATCTCGGAGATGTGGCGATTGCCGAAATCCAGAAAGCTACCGCCCAAAAGAGGGGAGTGTAGAAACCTACATTTGGTAACGGGGTTTGAGTTAGCAATAGTATCCGACCAAAACGCCGCCTCATCATAGCCATAGGAGCGTGGAGGAACAGCCCGAGCATCTCCTCCCCGATCGGTCTAGGCTGTAGCTGCGCGTGCACTCGTTCTTTCGCGTTGGGACCTGGTGCTGCGGAATCCTTACGCCGCGGGCTCCGGCTTCTGTTCCGCCGGAGCCCATCCGGCTGGCTTCAGCGCATGGTTAATGAGGTACGCCGCCACGCCCGCTGCGATGAGGATCATAGCGAAGGCAAACGAACTCATATTCCATACTTGTTCATGTTCACTTCGGATAATAGAAAATCCCAGCAGCAGGATAGGTGGAATGCCGACTGCAATTGCCCCAAACAAGCCGCCTGGAACTCGGAACGGACGCGGAAGATTAGGCTCGCGGAAGCGCAAGACAGCTAGGGCGGCAAATTCCAGCATGAGGCTGAAGCCGTAAAGAAGGATGTCGAGCGTCACCAGACGGGCAAAACCCAGGCCGAGGCACAGCGCCCACCCGATGGCGCAGGCTAGAATGGCGACCCACGGCGCTCGTGACCGGCGCTGCAGCTTCCCGAAGATGCTGGGCAGCATTCCGTCCTGGGCCATGGCCAGCGGCAAGCGCGAGTAGCTCATGACCAGTGCATTGAACATGCCGAAAGCGCTGATCATGCCACCGAGGACAACGCCAATCCGCAGCAGCGGCCCACCCAGCAAACCCGCGATATCAGCCCATGAGCCTGTTTCCCAGGCGGTCGGAGCCAGACCGGTCATCCACATGGCCGCGACGGGTAGAACGTAACTGAGGGCCACGATCACGACTGCCGCCAGCATGGCGCGGGGATAGGTCCGCTGCGGGCGCTCGACCTCGGTGGCGATGGTCGAGGCGTTGTCCCAGCCCATGTAGTTCCACATGCAGATGAGCAGGCCGCCAAGAATGTCCACGGTGGAAGTAGTTGGCTTGGTGACAGCATTGGCAAGCGCGCCAAGCTTAAACGGCGCGAGCACCACGATTGCCACAAACGGCGCCGACAAGGCAAAGAAAAGCCACAGCGAAGTGGTCGATACTACTTTCACCCCGGCCATATTAAGGATGGCGCAGGCAATTACCATCGCCAGCCCAACCATCCAGCCGCGATATCCTTGCTGGAACCAGGGGAACATGCGGGTGAGGTAGGCCACGAACAGCGTGGGATAAATCGCCATGTCGAAAATGGAGGCGACCAGAGAAAGCCAGGCTTCCTGAAATCCCCAGAAATTGCCGAGAGCACGGCGTACCCAGGCGTAATAGCCGCCTTCATGGGGTAGCGCACTCGATAGCTCGCCGATCATGAAGGCTGTGGGCAGACTCCACAGCAGAGGCGTGAGAAGCAGAATCAGGATGGCGCGTCCGTAGCCGGCGCCGTGCACGATCTCTTCCGTGCCATAGGTTCCTCCCGAGACCATAAAGAACGTGGCGGCGACCAGTGGCCACAAGGTGAGGCGAACGAATTTTTTCCGGTTGGGGATGACGAGAGGTTGGGGATTCTCTTTTTGTTGGCGCGGGGCGCTAGCTGTTGCCAATTTCGATGTGTTCCTCCTCAAGCGACTCATTCTCAGCTACTCCGCAGCGGGCTGGTTCCTGCTCGAGCTTTCCGGTTTTCGTTAGATTCCGGAAATCACGCTGGAGTTAGTTCGCAGGTTAGAGATTACGAGAAAATTTCGGCGATGCAAGAGAAATGTTAGAAATTTTTGTCAGGCAGGCGGAGTACGGAGGTAATGGAAGGGACTTTCTGCAAAGACCTGGAGGCTGCACTGGTTGTATGTTCGGCGCGGAACACTGCTGACCATTCTCGATCAATTGCTCACATCTTCCATTGCTGCGATCGCCAGAACGAGTTATCATGCCGTCCGGTTTTGGAGGGCACTATGAAACTACCGTTTCTTGTTATTACTCTCATCCTGGCTGCGGTGGTGGCGGCGCAGCCGTCTGAGGCTCAAAATGCCTTCACCCCCGACCAGGTAAAATACGGTCCGGCGCCGCCGTTTTTGCCGGTAGGTGCGCAGCTTGCGGTCCTCGAAGGTGATCCGATGGCTTCGTCGGGCGATTTCACTATTCGCCTCAAGATACCGGATGGTTACAAGGTCGCGCCGCACACTCATCCCAGCCGGGAGAACGTGACAGTGCTCTCGGGCACTCTCAAAGTGGGTATGGGAGATCAGTTTGACGCCAGCAAGATGATGAGCTTCGGGTCGGGCAGCTTCGCCTACATGGATCCCAGCATGCACCACTACGCTATGGCGTCTGGTGCAACGGTAATCCAAATTCACGGAACGTCGCCGGTGAAGTTCAACTACATCAATCCGGCGGACGACCCCAGCATGAAGAAATGAGGGACCGGAGCGGGAGCTTGTTCAACCAACGTCTTAATGGATTGGGAGGGACGAGTTCCCGCCGCCGAAGGCAGAGCGGACTCAGTTGGCAACCGTTTCAATCACTATGTCGCCTGTCTTCGAGACTGCGTATTCGATTTTGCCACTTGCCGGGTAAGTAATCGCAAGGAGCCGGTTCGTCTCCACTCGCGTGTGATTTGGCTGGCTTACCTTTCCAAGTGGAGGGCGTAAGCACAACCTCGCCCCGCTCAGATCCATCGACAGTTGCGTGGGAAAAGGCGAGGTAAGTCCGGGTGCCTCCGACAGCCCCGACATCAATTTGGTAAAGGGTTGCCCGGACGGGAGAATCAGCGGCTGTTGCCGCCTTTAATACTGTGTTGGCGCCCCGTTCCCTGAAAAATGAATCAAGGGCGAAGTAAGCTCCAGCTGCGAGAATGGCGAGAAGGTCAACGACAGGAAGGGCGTTTCGCGAATAGCGGTAGAGGTTTCCATCCATCAACGGATCCCGTTACTAAACCTTCGTCCACAACTCTGCCCGCGGATCCTCGGGATTTAGCGTTGCGAGTTCGCGCAGAAGTTCCTTGGTGCGCTCATCACGGGGCATCGGGATCTTGACCGTTATTTCAACGATCTCATCACCGCGTGCGCCATCCTGGGTGGCCGAAGGCACGCCTTTTTCACGTAGCCGCAATTTTTGCCCGGGCTGAGTTCCCGGAGGAATCTTCAACAACGCGCGCCCATCAATGGTGGGAACCTCGATTTTTGCACCTAAAGCAGCTTCCGTCACCGTGATCGGCACGCTGAGGTAGATGTCGTCGCCTTCACGGCGAAAGATAGGGTGCTCGCCGCTGCGAATGATCACAAACAGGTCGCCGGGAGGACCGCCGTGGGTTCCGGCGTTGCCTTTGCCGGGAATGCGAATGCGCTGGCCGTCGCGGGTGCCGGGTTTGATGCGTACTTCGAGCGGTTCCGTTCGCTCGACTGTGCCTTCCCCGTGGCATGTGGGGCAGGTAGAAATGTTCTTGCCGGTTCCATGGCAGCGCGGACACTGCACGTTAAATTTCATCCGCCCGCCGGTCTGCGTGACCTGCCCCGTTCCGTTGCATTGGGGGCACTTGCCGGGCTGTTCGAGAAATCCCTGGCCACGGCAATTTGAGCAGACATCCTGGCGCGAGATGTTGATCCGCATCACGCCGCCGCGAATGGCCGTCCAGAAGGGCACGTTGACCTGGTACTCAAGGTCGGTACCGGGCTCGGGACCCTCCTCGGTGGCAGCCGTCCCGCGTCCTCCTCCGAAGATGCCGGAGAAGATATCGCGGAAGCTGCCGCTTCCAGCAGCGCCGCGTCCCTCGCGACCCGCATTCTCGAACATGTCAGAGAAATCGAAACCGCCGAAATCGACATTGACGCCCTGGCCCCGAGCATTCCCCTGTCCGCCGCCCTGAAACCCCCCCGCGCCGCTGCCGGCCCGGGCATAGGCCGCAGCTGTTGCCGGATCAATGTTGTCGGAATAGAAACCGACCTGATCGTAGATCTTGCGTTTCTTGGGATCGCTGAGAACTTCGTTGGCCTCGGAGAGCGCCTTGAATTTCTCCTCCGCAGCCTTGTCACCGGGGTTTACATCAGGGTGGTACTTACGCGCCAGCTTGCGGAATGCCTTGCGGATATCCTCCGCCGAGGCAGACTTCTTCACGCCGAGGGTTTCGTAGTAGTCCTTCTTGCTTGTGGTGGTCGCCATTCACGTTCGGCACTGCGTTGCAAACCCGCATGAAACAAACAGTACGGCGCGGGCACAAGTCCCGCGCCACTACAGTTCTAGCTGAAAGCTGACAGCTGACAACTTACTTTTTGTCTTCCACGTCTACGTACTCGGCATCAATCACGCCTTCGTCTTTCTTGCCTTGACCGTTGCCGCTGGCCGAAGCGCCTGCGCCGTCGGTTGAGGCGCCGCCGCTCGGACCTGCGCCTTGTGGTGCGCCCTGCGGCTGAGCCGCTTTGTACATCTGCTCGGCCAACTTGTGCGAGGCCTGGGTCAGAGTCTCGCGTGCCTTGTCCATCTGCGCCTTGTCGTTTGACTCCAGCGCCTTCTTGGCATCGGCAACGGCGTTCTCGACATCTCCGCGCTCGGAGCCCGAGATCTTATCGCCGTGCTCACGCAGCATCTTCTCGACGTTGTAGACCAGAGAGTCGAGCTGATTCTTGGCCTCGATCGACTCGCGCTGAGCCTTGTCTTCCGCCGAGTGTGCCTCAGCTTCCTTGGCCATGCGTTCGACTTCTTCTTTCGATAGACCCGAAGATGACGTAATCGTGATCTTCTGGTCTTTCTGCGTGGCCGTATCTTTTGCGGTCACATTAAGGATGCCGTTGGCGTCGATGTCGAACGTCACCTCAATCTGGGGTACTCCACGCGGAGCCGGGGGAATCCCGGTCAAGTGGAACTTACCCAACGTCCGGTTCTGTGCCGCCATCGGTCGTTCGCCTTGCAGCACGTGGACTTCGACCGAAGTCTGACTGTCAGCTGCGGTCGAGAACGTTTCCGTCTTGCGGGTGGGAATCGTCGTGTTGCGTGGAATCATGGGGGTAGCTACGCCACCCAGCGTCTCGATTGCCAGCGTCAGCGGAGTTACGTCCAGCAGCAGAAGATCCTTTACTTCGCCGCCCAACACGCCACCTTGAATAGCCGCACCGATCGCCACAACCTCATCCGGGTTGACGCCCTTATGCGGCTCCTTGCCAAACAACTCTTTCACCAGAGACTGAATGCGCGGCATGCGCGTCTGTCCACCGACCAAGACCACTTCATTGATCTTGCTGGCATCGACGCCCGCGTCCTTCATGCACTGCTTGCACGGACCGACGGAGCGCTGAATGATGTCTTCGACCATCGACTCCAGCTTCGCGCGCGTCAGTTTTTTGACCAGATGCTTGGGCCCGCCAGCGTCGGCGGTGATGAAGGGCAGGTTGATCTCATGCTCCATTGTGGTCGAGAGTTCAATCTTGGCGCGCTCTGCCGCATCGCGCAGCCGCTGCAGGGCCATTTCGTTTCCCTTGCCGCGCAAGTCCAGGCCTTCGTCCTTCTTGAATTCGTCAATGAGCCAATCGACGATGCGTTGGTCAAGGTTGTCGCCACCTAAGTGAGTGTCGCCGTTGGTGGCCTTGACCTCGATAACGCCTTCGCCTACTTCCAAAATCGAAATATCAAACGTGCCCCCGCCGAAGTCGTAGACCGCAATAGTTTCGTCCTTGCCTTTGTCGAGACCGTAGGCCAGCGCGGCCGCCGTTGGCTCGTTGATGATTCGCTTTACGTCGAGCCCGGCGATTTGTCCGGCATCCTTGGTAGCCTGCCGCTGCGCGTCGTTGAAGTAGGCCGGCACGGTGATGACCGCCTCATTCACCTTTTCGCCCAGATAGTCCTCTGCTGCCTTTTTCAACTTTTGCAGGATCATGGCGGAAATCTGCGGAGGTGTGTGCTCCTTGCCCTGCGCCAATATGGCTACGTGGTCGCCCGACTTGACCACCTTGTAGGGCACCATCTTGATTTCTTCTGATACCTCGTCATAGCGGCGTCCCATAAACCGCTTGATCGAATAAACCGTGTTCTCCGGATTGGTGATGGCTTGCCGCTTGGCCACCTGTCCGACGAGGCGTTCACCTGTCTTGGTAAAACCAACGACTGAAGGCGTAGTCCGCCCTCCCTCTTCATTAGGAATAACCTTGGGCTCGCCACCCTCCATCACTGCCACACAGGAATTGGTAGTCCCAAGGTCAATTCCGATAATCTTGGCCATAGTCGTCTCCTCTTGATGCTATAAGTGCTTTGTAATCAATGTGCTTATGATTGCCAACAATGCCATGCTAAGACCTGAGTGGAATGTTGTCAAGGTTTAGATGCCGCGGACACTAACGAAGTTGCGGCGATTGAAGCACCTAGTGATGGTGCCCGTAAGATTTATATCCCCTACTCGATCTGCGGTCGCCAAATCCGTCGCCCGCACGCCCGTGCAGTTCGAAGACAACAGCGTCCAGGTAGTAATCGATGCTGACGTCCACGTTCTTGACGCGAAAGATTGGAGGCGGTGAACCAAAGCTGTTCATTGAGGATTCCGGCACAGTGCCCTCGAGCACCCATCTCCCTGCAGATGGCGAGGCGCGAGGAGGGCTGTACCAAGCCCTCCCGCCACCGCCGCTGGCTTCTACGATTGCTTCTCCACGGTGAACGCCGTCGTGGTCCCACGCTGCTTATCGGTGTACTCCGCCTTGATCGACTTGCCATCTTTGGACACCGTCATGCGGTACACGCCAACAATTTTCCCGTCCCGCTTGTCGGTCTCTTCGATCGTGTCGTCTCCGATGCGCTTCAATGAAACCATGGTGTGGCCTGGATCGCCCTGGATGGGATAGTCTTTGCCGTCGAACTTCGCGTCGTAGCTGTTGCCGTTCGGATCCGACATCTTCAGTCCATCGGCTGTGCCTTGATAGGTGACGGTAAGCCCGTTGCTGGAGACACTGTTGATTTTTTCCGTGCGCCACGCACCCGACAACGCATGCGACCCTGCCGGTCCCGCGCTTACGCGCTTGGAGGTCACCTCGCCGGTCACGGGCTGCGTCCCCGTTTTATCCGTGAACTTTTCGTTTAGCGTATTTCCGTCGTCCGAGATGCTCTCGTTGTCTGTGTACATGACCTTCCCGTCTTTCTTTTCGATGATCTCGACTGAGCTGGCATTTACGACGTGAACAGCAACGGTGTCGTAGTACGGATGTCCGCTGACCTTCTGATCGGTCCCGTCGGCCCTCACCGCGATCTTCGGAACGCAGGTCAGGCACTCGTACATGTTGTTGCTCAACGAATACTTGTCGGGTTTGCTGGGAAGCTTGGCCGTGTCCAGCTTGGTCATCCAGGTCCCATCGAACGGGCTTTGAGCGAACAGCGTCGCCGATGCGAGCAGCACCATTCCTAACAACATTTTCTTCATGGAACACCTCCACGTCAGATTCTGGCAGCCCAGCAGAAAGGTGCGGGCCCGGATACAGGTTCGATCGTATGTGCTGGGCTGTCGGTCGGGCGCAATTGTAGCGCGGGTGCCTCTTTTTTGTCTCACTGATTCCCTGGCGCAATTTTCCGAGCCATGGCCGGCCTGAAGTGGAAGTCTGACGCCTGCCTTGTATTACTATCCTGGCGATGAGTTCTCGTGTTGGACGATGGCTGCGCGATCCGCTTCTTCTTTTGTCTCTGGCTGCGGGCCTGCTGGCTTTTGTTGTGCAATCGGGCGAGTTGGGGACGGCGGACACGATGCATCGGCTTCAAACTACGCACTGGCTGTGGACCTCGGAGCCACAGGTTTTCCCCAACGAGTATCCCGAGTTCGGCCTGCACGGCCGTGGAGGTCGGCTCTATAGCTGGTATGGCATCGGCCAGTCGCTGCTTATGCTGCCCGCTGATCTGCTTGGAACGTGGGCTGCGCACTGGGCGATCTTTTCTGGATACGGGGACGATCCCGCCGTGCGCAGCATCGTCGTTGGTTACGTCACCAATATTGTGGTTAACGTGCTGACCGCGCTCATCGCATTCCGGCTGCTACGTCAGCTGCGCTTTGGCGTCAGAGAGTCAATGGCGGGTGTGCTGGCATTGATGTTCTGCACCACTCATCTCCACTACACCCAGAACATGATGGAGAACAACTCCATCATGTTGCTGACCCTTACTGGATTGTCATTTCAGTATGAGTGGCTGCGGACCGGCAGCCAGCGTGCGCTTTGCCTTGGCTCGTGCGCGCTCGGACTGAATCTGCTGACACGTCTCACCACCGGTTTGGATCTCATGGCGGGAGGAATCCTTGTCTTGCTCGTGCTGTGGTTCGAAGGAGCGCCGGGTCGCGGGTTGTGGCGACGTCTTATCGCTTACAGCAAAGTCGCCGCACCTGTTTACATATTCTTTCTCTTGATCGATCGTGCGTACCAGTTCTATCGCTTTGGGTCATTTACCCACACCTATGTCGCGCTGTTTGCCAAGGAACAACGCCTGCAGGATCCTTCGCTGCCGGCAAATTTTCCCTGGAGCACGCCCTTTCACGTGGGTTTCCTCGGGGCGCTAGTCCGGCCGGAAAAATCCATTTTTCTGTTCGATCCGCTTCTCGTCTTGGCGATTTTTCTTTTGGTTTTCCTCTGGAAAGTGTTGACTCCAGAAGTTCGCGCGTACGGCTTGACATCACTTCTCTTACTGCTCGGCTACATCAGCTTCTATGCCCGTTACACTTATTGGAGCGGCGACTTCGCCTGGGGCGATCGATATGTTTCAACTGCGGTGGAACTGGTCGCGCTGATTGCCGTCCCGCTTTTGATGCGCTATCGCGAGCGATTCGCAGTGACGATCTGGCGCGCGGGGTGGGGGGTGGTCGCTGTCAGCCTGATTATTCAGTTGGCGTCGCTGGCCTTTTGGGTGCCGCTGGAGATCTACCAGATGGAAACGCTGGGCCATCCCACGTTTGTGATTGCTCTGCGTTTCAAGAACATCTTGGCCTTCGCGCTGGGCAAGATGGATGCCTGGGGTTTGAACAATGAAGCCATGACACAGGACGCGTGGGATTACGTGCACATCACGACGTGGAATTTTCTGCCGCTTCTGCTGCTCCGTGTAGGGGCAGCGCCGGCCTGGGTAGTGAAGACTGCATTCGCTGTTTGGCTCGCCGCGATCACGTGTTTGGCGTCGGTGTTGTTACGGTTACGAAGCATCTTACGAACGGTTGCCGAGGCTAACGCTTGACGCTCGCGCCGGATTTCATTTCCGTTTGCGTCGTGCGGCCCTGGCGCCCTCCCGACCCAGCGCAGTGCGAGTCGCCATGGGCGAGCGACAGTGCGCCTTCTTCTGGCGGCGGCTGCGGCTTTCTTGATGTTCCTCCTGGCTGCTGTTCTCTGTTTTGTACTTGGCATAGATCTCTCCCGAACGGTTAATAATGCGGTTCCTTTTAGATGGAGAGAGTGAGATGGAAGTTAGTCCTAATAATTTCTCAACGCGGGAAAGGGCGTCTGAGATTCAGTCATACTTCTCATACCGGATAGACTTCCTGTCCCAACCCAGCGACTTAAGCAGCTCGCGATTCGCTTTGACCATTTTATCGAGCCCGCAAATGTAGGCGTGCATGTCAGTCCTGCCTTGCGCAATGCCCGGAACGTGTTCCTGCACATAGCCGCGCAGACCTTGCCACTCCACGCTGCCACGACTGAGAGTGGGCAAGTAATGAAAGTTAGGCCGCTCGCTGGCCAGGCGCAGGAACTCGTCGTGGTAGTAAATGTCTCTTTCGTAGCGGCTTCCGAACACCAGCCAGACCTGTTTCCCCTGATGGCGTAACGGATCTGTCAGTAGCCAGTGCAGCATGGAACGGAAGGGGGAGATGCCCGTGCCCGTCGCGATGAAGATCGTATCGCGCATAGGCGGACGTAAGATGAAATCGCCAAACGGGCCTTGGCAGTGAATCTCATCTCCTTCTTGCATGTCGCAGAGAAAGTTCGACATGAAGCCATCCTGCACGCGGTTGAGGCACAGCGCGAAGCGGGGATCTTCTCCCGGTGGCGAGGCGATTGAATAGGCGCGAGTGAGTTCCTCGCCGTTGGGTTTGACTTGCCTGAACGACAGCCATTGCCCGGACACGAAGCCGAAGCGCCTCATGCCGAGCATCTCGAACTCGAGGTGCTTCGTGAGTTCGGATAAAGGTACGGAGCGCACAAGATGTGCAACGTGAGTCTGAAAGGCAGCCACTCACTATGTAGATGAAAGTCAATGGACTGAAGAAGCGAAAGTTGGGATGCGAAGGACTTCTACTCTACCGTGACAGATTTGGCCAAGTTCCTCGGTTGGTCGACGTCACATCCGCGCCGCACTGCAATGTGATAAGCGAGCAACTGCAGGGGAACGATCTCGAGAATCGGCGATAGTTCTTCCGGGGCCGCGGGAATGTAGAGCACATGGTCGGCTGCTTCTTTGATCTCTTCATCGCTTTCGGTGGCGAGCGCGATTACCACCCCGGAACGCGCTTTCACTTCCTTCAGATTGGACATTGTCTTCTCGTAGCGCAGCACCGATCCGGGATTGTTCACGTCTTTCGTGGCGATAATGACTACCGGTAGATTCTCATCTATGAGTGCGTTGGGGCCGTGTTTCATCTCGCCAGCGGGGTATCCCTCGGCGTGGATGTAGGAAATTTCCTTCAGCTTGAGAGCGCCTTCAAGGGCGATGGGATAGTGGATGCCTCGGCCCAGAAACAAGAAATCGTGAGCACGTTGAAATCGTTTGGCCAGTTCATCGCATTCTTCATCCCGAGTAAGCAAAGCCTCGAGTTTGCCAGGGATTCGGGTCAATTCCTGCACCGCGGCGCTGGCCTGCTCGCCCGTCATGCTGCCACGCACCTGTGCCAAGTAAAGAGCAAATAGGTATAGAGCTGTCAGTTGGGCGGTGAACGCCTTGGTCGAGGCCACACCGATTTCGGGCCCTGCGTGAGTGTAGAGAGTGCCTGCGGCTTCGCGCGTGATCATGGAGCCGACTACATTGCAAATGGCGAGAGTCTTCGCCCCTTTGGCTTTGGCCTCGCGCTGGGCGGCGATCGTGTCAGCAGTCTCACCGGATTGCGAGATTACAATCGTGATCGTGTCCGGAGCGATGATGGGATCGCGATAGCGCCATTCGCTGGCGTAGTCGACCTCGACCGGAACGCGGGCGAGGCTCTCGATCATGAACTTGCCTGCCTGGCCTGCGTGCCAACTGGTGCCACAGGCGGTGATGTTGATCTTCTTCGCGGCGCGGAACTCGGCCTCCGTTATTTCCATTTGGTCGAGGAAGATGTGGCCCGTGTCCTGAGAGACCCGGCCCAGCGTGGTGTCGCGAACGGCACGAGGCTGCTCATAGATTTCCTTGAGCATGAAGTGCTTGAAGCCGCCCTTTTCCGCCATGATTGGGTCCCAGGTGACATGCTGCACCTGGCGCTGGATTGGCTTGCCGTCGAAGTCGGTAAGCCGAACGCCCGCCGGAGTCACTACGGCGAGATCGCCGTCGGCGAGGAAGAAGATGTCACGCGTGTGATAGAGAATCGCGGGCACATCCGAAGCCACGAAGAACTCCTCGTTGCCCAAGCCGATAACTGCGGGAGGGCCGTTGCGAGCGGCCACGATCTTGTTGGGTTCATCGACCGAAATCACTGCCAGCGCGAACACTCCGGTGAGTTGCTTCACCGTTTTTCGCACCGCTTCTTCCAGCGCTGGACGGCTTCCGTTACCCGTCTTCACAAAATATTTTTCTACCAGATGAGCGATGACTTCAGTATCAGTCTCGGTGGTGAAGACGTGGCCTTCCTCGATGAGTTTTTTCTTCAGGCTGAGGTAGTTCTCGACAATACCGTTGTGGACGACAACGATCGTGCCGGTGCAGTCGCGATGCGGATGCGCATTTTCTTCGGTGGGACGTCCATGGGTGGCCCAGCGAGTATGGCCAATGCCGTAGGTGCCGTCGAGCGGCTTCAGGCGGATGACTTCTTCGAGATTGCGCAACTTGCCTTCGGCGCGGCGAATCTGGAGACCGTCTCCGTTACCAGCAACGGCGATACCGGCCGAGTCGTAACCGCGGTATTCAAGGCGTCTGAGCCCTTCAACGATGATAGGAACAACTCGCTTCTTCCCAACGTAGCCAACGATCCCACACATATGTAGAGAACCCCAAAAATCCGTCAGTCCGCCAGGGAGAAACGAAATTCCTCAATCACCGGGTTGGTTAGCACTTCGCGAGCCATCCGTTCGACTTCGGCCTGAGCCTGATCGCGGCTGAGTCCCCCATCGAGGGTGATTTCAAAGTACTTGCCCTGGCGAACGTCCTCCAGGCCCTTGTAGCCCATCTTCTTCAATGCGCCTTGAATGGTCTTGCCTTGCGGATCCAGAACGCTCTTTTTGAGGGAAACGTAGACATAGGCGATCATAAGAATCACTAGCATTATACGGCATCAAGATTCCTCACGGGACGCACTCAAGTTCGGTTGCGAGACCCTTGCTCAGTTCAGCCGCATGATCTGTTCGTCGAGCTCCGCCAGAGCCTGTTCCAGAATCTTTCGGTAGCGCGGGTCCTCCACCGAGTGGAGCTGCTCAAGGATCCTGCTGCGGGAAAGCTTCAATCCCTGTTTGCGGGATTCGATTCCTCTTTGTTGGGGGGTCAGATCGGGTTTTGGCTCCGCCGTGGTTAAGCTTGCGTCCTCTTGCTGCAGTTCGACCGACTTGCTCTCCCAGCCGCGTGCCACAGGAGAATTATACGGTGCCCGAAGGAGCGTAACCATACGCCAGAGGTGGCAATGAATCCCCTGCTGATGTGTCTGGGCGCGCAACTATGGGCGCGCAACTTTGTGTGCTGTCTTGACGGAATGGCGTAGACTGTTAGACGCTTCAGTTTCAGTTTCCCCTACTGTCAGAGCTCGGTCAGGTATTTCGGGCCGTTGTATTTCAGTACTTCTAGTTCGGCCTACAATTCTTGGTAAACAAAAGTGGCCAGGGTGCCCTGTGATGATCTCCCCAAACGCGGCGCTCCCAGGTTCCTATGACTACGGTGAAGTAGCGCGCTCAGTATTGACAGCCATTGCCGCGTCCTATGCGGGGCTCGACTTTGCGGGCCGCGTAACGGCAGCAACAGGGCGAGCCCGCCTAGTTTGGTTGAGCGGCGGCGCGGTTGCGATGGGCATAGGCGTCTGGGCGATGCACCTTAAAGGGATGTTGGCCTTCCGTTTGCCTGTGTCCATCGCCTACCACTGGCCGACAATTCTGGCAGCACTCTTGGTGGCCATCTTTGCGTCTACGGTCGCGCTGTATGTGGCGAGCGGCCAGAAAATGGGTCCAGTCGAGGCCTTGACCGGCAGCGTACTTATGGGCACCGGCATCGCCGGCCTGCACTACCTCGGTATGGCCGCAATGAGATTACCTGCCACCACTCAGTACTCTCCTCTTCTGGTGACGTGTTCCTTCCTGCTCGCAATCTTGTTTTCTCTAATTGCGCTACTGATGGCATTCGATTTGCGCGAGGAGACGAAATGGACTGTTCCGCGAAGGCTTGGCACTGCCATTGTGATGGGAGCCGCAGTCTCCGCGATGCATTACACCGGAATGGCTTCCGCCAGTTTCATTCCTGCCTCGCCTCCGAATCTTCTCCACGCTGTGAACATCTCCCCCCTTGGCAACAATGGGATTGCCATTGTGACCTTGATTGTGATTGTGGCCGCCATCACGACATCCTCCGTGGAAAGGCGGGCGAGTGCCGAAGTTCGGCGGATCAATGAAGATTTGGAGCGACGCGTCGCCGAGCGAACCTTGCAGCTTGAAGCCGTCAACCGAGAGTTGAGGAAGGAAATTGTCGAGCGTGAGCGGGCGGAGGAGGGCGTACGGCGAAGTGAAGACCGCCTCCGGTTGGTGATTGATACAATCCCGCACCAGATCTGGAGCGGTCCGCCCGATGGCTCTCTGGACTTCTGCAACGCGCAATGGCTCTCCTATATGGGTTTCTCACAGGAAGAGGTGCAAGGCGAGGGTTGGCAGCGCATGCTTCATCCTGATGATCGGGAGCGGGTGCTGATTGCCTGGGTGGAATCCGTGGCCCAGGGCACGCCATACGAGCAGGAAGAGCGTCATCGCGCGGCGGACGGGCAATATCGCTGGTTTCTGTCGCGCGGCGTGCCCCTGAGGGATTCTGAAGGGCGCATCGTCAGATGGTACGGTACCAATACCGATATCGAAGACAGAAAAGTAGCCGAAGACCGCCTTCGGCTTGTAATCGACACACTTCCTGCCCTGGCGTGGAGTAAATTGCCTGACGGCTCGGCTGATTTCTTGAATCAACGTTTCCGGGAGTACACGGGTCTCTCTGTGGAAGAAGGACTGGGATGGGGATGGATGAGGAATGCATTTCATCCCGAAGATCGCGCAGAGGAAGAATGGCGGGCAGCCTTCGCGGCGGGACATCCGTTCGAGAAAGAGGCGCGACTGAGGCGAGCAGACGGGGCATACCGCTGGTTCCTGCATCGCGCTGTGCCGCTGCGCGACGAGCGGGGGAGCGTCGTTAAATGGTACGGAACGACCTCCGACATCGAAGACCGAAAGCGCACCGAGGAGGTTTTGCAGGAAGCGCAAGACAGATTGGCTCAGGTTGCACGCATCCAGGCGATGGGAGAACTGGCCGCGGTCATTGCCCATGAGGTGAATCAGCCCCTCACTGCAATCGTAACCAACGCCAACTTCTCCTTACGCCAGTTGAAAGGTTCGAACCCAAATCTCGATGAATTACGGACGGCGATTATGGAAATTGCAAACGACGGTACCCGCGCGAGCGCGGTGATTTCGCGGATTCGAGGCTTGTTGACGAAGGGGAGTCCCAGAAGGACGGACCTAGGCGTCAACCAGATCATTCAAGAGGTAATCGCTCTCCTGCGCAACGAACTCAGCCGCAACCGCATCTCCTTAAGCACCGACCTTGCGTCCGATCTGCCACGCGTGCCCGGCGATCCGGTGCAGTTGCAGCAGGTCTTGATCAACCTGATCATGAACGCCGTTGAAGCAATGCGCACATCAACTGGCAGACCGAGGGAACTTCTGATCAGGTCGGCAAGGAAGCCGGATGGTGTTTTGGTGCAGGTTCAGGATTCTGGACCGGGAATCGCGCCGAACCTAGGACACCGCATCTTTGAGCCGTTTTTTACCACGAAGGCGGAAGGGACCGGAATGGGGCTCTCCATTAGCCGCTCCATCATAGAGTCCCACGGCGGACAATTGTCGCTGGTACCAGCTTCCCAAGGCGCGCTGTTCCAATTCGCTTTACCGGTCGATCGCAATGATGCTTCATAAATGAGGTGATTGCCCGTGGCGACGCAACCCGTTGATCCGCAACTGCGAAAGACCGGAATTGGCGTGGTGGGGGATGTGCCGTGGGGCAGTCACTTCTTCATGTTTTACGAGACCAAAGAAGATCTGCTCGATACACTCGTGCCTTATTTCAAGGCGGGGTTGGACAGCGGCGAACTCTGCCTTTGGGTGGTGTCTGAGCCGTTGACAGAGGAAGAAGCGAGCAATGCCCTGCGCAAGGCCGTCCCCGAATTCGAGCATTATCTGGCGGACCGGAGCATCGAGATTGTGGGCGGACGGCGACTCTATTTGTCCGGCAACGATCCGGATCTGCGGCGGGTCATCCGGACTTGGGCTGCGAAAACGGATTCCGCGCTAGCCCGAGGATATGCCGGCTTTCGGATGAGCGCCAGCACCGCTTGGCTAGAGCGCAAAGACTGGAAGGCATTTTCTGACTACGAAAAGGAAGTGAACAATTCCATCGGCCGTTGGCGGATGACGGCTCTATGCACTTATCCGCTGGCGGGAAGCACGGCTGCGGAAATTCTCGACGTGACCCGCACCCACCAATTTGCCATCGCCCGAAGAAACAGAGGCTGGGAGGTTGTGGAAACCTCCGAATTGAAGCAGGCCAAATCGGAGATCAAAAGATTGAACGATGAACTCGAGCGGCGCGTCATGGAACGTACGCAGCAGCTTGCAGCTGCCAACGAAGGGATGAGAAAAGAAATGATCGAGCGCCAGCACGCCGAAGAGGCCCTATTGGAGGCGCAGGCGGAGTTGGCTCGCGTCACGCGCGCGCTGGACATGGGAGAACTAGTTGTGACCATTGCTCACGAGGTGAACCAACCTCTGACTGCGATCGTCACTAACGGCAACTTCTGCTTACGCCGTTTGGAGGGCGTGACTCCCAATCTCGACGAATTACGTGCAGCCATTGCAGAGATTGTGAGCGATGGAAGGCGGGCGAGCGCGGTCATTTCCCGGATTCGCGGGTTGTTGATGAAGGGCGCTTTCAGGAGAACGGAACTGGACATTAACAGGATCATTCAAGACGTACGCATTCTGCTGCGCACCGAGTTGACGCGAGGCCATGTTTCCGTGCGCGCCGACCTCGCATCCGGCCTCCCCCGCGTGGCCGGGGACCAGGTTCAGTTGCAGCAGGTGTTGATTAATCTCATCATGAACGCCGTCGAAGCCATGCGGCTGCCTGCGGAACGACCGCGGAGGCTTCTGATCAGGTCGGCAAAAAGCACAGATGGTGTGTTGGTCCAGGTTCAAGACTCTGGACCAGGAATTGAGCCGGGGCTGGCAGACCGCATCTTTGAACCATTCTTTACCACGAAGGCGGAAGGCATCGGAATGGGGCTCTCAATCAGCCATTCCATAATAGAGTCTCATGGCGGACACTTGTCCCTCGCCTCGAGTTCCGAGGGCGCGTTGTTCGAATTTATTCTGCCGGTGACGATAAATGACTGAGCCCGCTTCCATCGTTTTCGTGGTTGA
>Ga0137418_10000571_pt1 | contig 33498 bp, 28 predicted proteins | sample CZODoug3_1_2_16f_FD_122242 | JGI IMG/M metagenome (GOLD analysis project Ga0137418, IMG submission 122242) | Vadose zone soil fungal communities from Angelo Coast Range Reserve, California, USA - CZODoug3_1_2_16fungal (Hybrid Assembly) | ecosystem: Environmental > Terrestrial > Soil > Vadose... | reverse complement strand
TGGGATCTGGCGGCCGAGATGCGCCGGGTGAGCGAGGCGGCGCGCACCAACAAGGCGAAGCGCGAAGAGCTGACCGGCTCGACCATCACCATCACCAGTCTCGGCAAGCTGGGCGGCATCGCCAGCACGCCGATCATCAACGCTCCGGAAGTGGCCATCATCGGCGTGAACCGTGCCCTGGAGCGCCCGGTGGTCCTGGACGGCGCCATCGCCATCCGGCGCACCATGAATCTCTCCTCATCCTTCGATCACCGCTTCGTGGACGGTTACGACGCGGCCGCGATGATCCAGGCGCTCAAGGAGTGCCTGGAGCATCCCGCCACGATTTTCATCGCCGCTTGAGCCGGCGCCGGGCTGGCGCCGGATTGGCGCCGGTGGCGCCGCAGCTCAGCCTATTCAACAGCGGTATCTGGCTGGGAGCGCGTTGCGTTTCGGTGGGAACGGCGCAGGCGGTGGTACCGTCAACTGACGTGCTACGCTTTCGCGTGGCGGCACCGGGAGCAAATGACATGCGCGCAGCGCGCGGCGTGGGGAGCGTCGCACTCTTCACACTGGTCACGGCGTGCGGCGGCGGCGGCGGTGGGGGCGGGGGCAGCATGCCACCGCCAGGCGGGCCACCGCCGTTCACCTCCGTCACCCAGGCGCGCGTTTCGCAGCCCTCCACGTTCCTCGGCGGCTGCGACGGCGTGGCGGCGACCCGGAGGCTGTACACGGACACGGCGGCCGAGCCGTATCTGGTGGTCAATCCGACCAGCCCGATGAACCTGATCAGCGCCTGGCAGCAGAACCGCTGGTCAGATGGCGGGGCGCAGGGCCTGAATTTCGCCGCGTCCTTCGATGGCGGTATGACCTGGACGCCCTCGAACGCGGCGGTCTCGCGCTGCACCGGGGGCAACGCCGGCAACGCCGGCAACTATGCCCGCGCCACCGACGTGTGGCTCACGGTCTCGCCCATCGGTGCGGTCTACGCCCTGTCGTTGTCCTTTACCGGCGGCGCGCTGCTCGCGGGCTCCTCGAGCGCCATGCTGGTCGCGCAATCCCACGACGGCGGCCAAACGTGGGGCGCGCCGATCGCGCTCATCCAGGACGGCGCGACGGCCTTCAATGACAAGGGTTCCATCACCGCCGACTCGACCGACGCGAACTATGTGTACGCGGTGTGGGACCGGCTCACCGGGCAGACGGCCGGCCCGAGCTACTTTGCGGTGACGGCCGACGCCGGCTCCACCTGGCTGCCGGCCCGCAGCATCTACGATCCGGGTGCGCAGAGTCAGACCCTCGGCAACCAGATCGTGGTGCTGCCGGGCGACGTGGTGCTCGATATTTTCACCGAACTCGGGGCGCACTCGGCGCTGGTGCGGGTGATGCAGTCCTCCAATCACGGCACCACCTGGTCAGCTCCGGTCACCGTCTCCGATCTGCAGGCCGTCGGCACCACCGATCCGAACACCCATGCGGTGGTGCGCGACGGCTCCGATCTGGTGTCCGTGAGTGTCGGCCCCGGGGGCATCATCTACGTCGCCTGGCAGGACTCGCGCTTTTCCGGCGGACAGCACGATGGCATCGCGATGACGCACTCCGCGGATGGCGGACTGACCTGGTCGGTGCCCGTGCAGGTCAACGCCGACCACAGCGTGCAGGCATTCACCCCGACCATTCACGTGCGCGCGGACGGTGTCATCGGCGTGACCTACTACGACCTGCGCAATGCCACATCCTCGCCCGCCTCGCTCCTGACGGACTGCTGGCTGGTCACCTCCAGTGACGGTGTGACCTTCAGGGAGTCACACCTGTCCGGACCTTTCGACCTGGACCTCGCGCCGAATTCGCAAGGGCTGTTTCTCGGCGACTACCAATCGCTCGCCAGCGCCGCGAGCGGCTTCCTGCCCTTTTACGTGCAGACCGACGCCGGTACCCAGGTCCGCAGCGATGCGTTCATCGCCTTTCCTCCGGCGACGGCGTCCGTACAGGCACTGGCGGGCACGGCGGGTGCCACCTTCCAGGCGCAGGCGACTCCGGCGGGCATGACCCAGACGCCCGCCGCACGGCAGCGCGTCATGGAGCGCCTCAGGCTCACTCGCGCGCAGCGCCGGCATCAGCCGGATTGCGGCTCCCACAGCTCCAGAGGATTTCCTTCCGGATCATGCAGTCGGGCGAATCGCCCGTTGGGGTAGTGCTGCGGATCAATCTCGACGGCAAGGCCCGCCGCGCGCAGTTGCGCCACCATCGCCTGCAGGTTGCGCACCCTGAAGTTGACCATCCACTGCTTGCCGCCGGGGCCAAAGTAGCTGGTCGACTCCTCGAACGGTGTGAACACGGTGGGACCGGCCTGCTGCTGCCACACCGGGTCGTTGTATGCGGAAGAACAGGCCGCCAATGCCTAACACGACTTCCATCCATGACTCCCGCAAGCGGCAGATGCCGGCTTGCGCCTGACTCACGAGCGATGCTCAGGCCCGCCGGCGTACTTCTTCTCGCCCGCATCGACCCTGAGCTTCAGGCGGTTCTGTGACGGTGGCAGCGGGCAGGTCGCGAAGTCATTCAGCGCGCACGGCGGGTTGAAGGCCTTGTTGAAATCCACCAGCGCCGTTTGGCCCTGGGGCAGCGGAATGTACAGGAACCGTCCGGCGCCGTAAGTCTCATGTCCGCTGGTGGTGTCCGCGAACATGATGAACAGCTCGTTGTCGCCCGGCGTTTCGAGCACGGTATCGAGCCGCCACTCGCGGCCATTTTTCCTGAACACCACCGCGCCCGGCGACTGTGCCTCCTCTTCCATCCCTAAGATGTTCACGATCTTGAGGCGGTGCGCCGGCTGGTAAGGCTCGAAGCGGGCGTTGAACACCCAGTCGGTGCTGACCGGGAAGTAGGTGAGTCCGCTGAAGTTGCGGCGGTGGGGATTGTCGAGGTCACGTACCCGCACGCCCAGATTGCCGGCGCGCTCGATGACGAAGAAGCGCAGCGAGCCGCTGGCGAGCACCGTTGGTTCACCCTGGGCATCGGAGGCGAGATCCAGCGATGTGACCGCCCGTCCGTCGTGCGTCACGCCGCCACCGGGACGGGCGACGAAACGTACCTGGTGGCCGGTCAGCACGAATGAGCCGGCGGTGTCGGCGAGCGAGGTGTTGTCGAGGATCAGCGCGTTCGAGGAGGCACGGCCGAAACTGCTCTCACCCTCCTTGAGCCACAAGAGTCCGGCGAGTGTCAGCCACCCGCTGTCGCTGGTGAGCCGGCCGACGCGCTCGGCGCGCCACGCATCGATGCTGAGGCGTTCGGCCTGCAGATCGGCGGCCGCGGCGGCGCCCGCCGGCGCGCCGCTGGCGCGCGAGTGCGCGCCGGGCGCGAGCAGCATCGTTCCCAGCAGAATCACTGCCGCCGCGCCTACGCGCGCGCCCTGATCCCGGTGCATGGTTCATCCTCGTGGAAGGCGGTGTGCTGGCCGCATTTTATGCCATCACGCATCGCGCCCGAGGATCTCCTCGCGCACGTCTGCGATCTCGCGCGCACGCGAGGGGCGCGCCCCCTCGCAGCGCTCGGGGCGCGGGCAGCGGTTGCTGCGCGGACAGATGACGCGCGCGGGCTTGGTGAGCGCGTCCCCGATCCAGGCGATGTTGAGTACCCTGGCCACCGCGTCGAGCCTCTGGGCAGCCGCCTTCGGAACGCGCGCTTCGCCGCGCCGGTGCAGGCACTCCCGCAGGATCGAATCGATCACCGGCTCGCTCGGCACGCCGTTCGAGGCGAGCGCCGGCGCCAGATCCACGCCGACCGACAACACGTGCGCATTGCCTGCCATGTCATGAACCCGGCGCGAGTGACAGCAGTACAGGAGCGAGCGCTCACCATCGCGCAGCACCGAGATCTGCGACCCGCACACGCCACGATCGCCGTCGATCATGCGAAACACCGCCCAGTTGGGGCACGGGTCGCTCACCTGCGCCAGGTTTCCCCACGGCAGCGGAATGCCGTTGCCGCGATACACCGCACGCAGATACCCGGGCGGGTAGGCGTCGAAGAAATGCCAGTACGGATAGGGAGACACCTTGGTCATCCGCCGCATTACCACGGCGGGGGTAAGCTCGAGCTTCGCGCCCGCTTCCACGCGGTAGCGCTCGCGCGCGAGGAAGCGCCGGAACGGGACGCGGGGCGCGAGCAGCGCGCCGGCAAAGAAGCTGCACTCGAAATCGCGCCACGCGTGCAGCACGTCCTGGGCATTCATGCCGGCCGCGCTCGAGCCGCCCTCGGGGCTGCCGCCCATCTCCCCGCCGGTGGCGTGCGCTGACTTCAGCCCGTCCCCGCCGTGCAGCACCTTGTGAGCGATGTGCGCCGCGAGATCGAACTTGAGCCGGGCGGGGTCCGCCTGCAGGGCGCGGTTTGCGTACACCACGCGCGGCGCCTGGAAGAACGAGCGCATCATGCTGCGCACCTCGCGGTCCTTGTCGCGCGCCAGCACCGGCTTGCGCTCGAACCAGCGGATCTCCAGCCCGTGGCGGCGGCACAGGCGCATCAGATCCTCGACCGACAGCGGGAAGCGCCGCTCGCCCACGTTGTCGGCGGCGCGCTCCAGGTCGGGGAAATCATTGCGTGACAGCTCCTGATGCGAGCGGATGAGAAGGTGCGCGAACTGCCGGCCGCTGGTGCCGGTCTGGGCGAGCAGCTCCGGTATCGCCACCTGCAACAGGCTCTTGGAGAACAGGAACGCAGGCTCGAGCGGGACGCGTGTGGCGGCGCCTCCGGGGGCGGGCGCGGGCAGCTCGAAATCCGCGCTCTCGTCCAGAAACCACGCCGGGGCACGCTGAAATACCGCGGCCAGAAGCTCGAGCAGCTGCCCGGAGGGGGTGCGCTTGCCGCTCTCGATCATGCTCAGGTAGGAGACCGATGGTGCGAACGTGGAGTTGCGCTGGATGCAGCGCACCGACAGTTCCTCGAGTGTCAGGCCGTTGCGCTTGCGTACCGCGCGCAATTTGGCGCCGAGAAAATGCCCCCTGCGCAACAGCTCTGGCATAGCTTGGCCCGTCCGCACCTTGTGCATGCTATGTGAAATTAACAGTGTGAAGTTTCCACGGTCAAATTCCCGTGCAATCGGGGTATGCTCACCCTCATGAACGCCGAGACCCAGGCGCGGCTGTATTCGCGCGAGCCGACCGGACCGAAGCTCGAGGTCCTGGGACCGAGAGTCGAGCGCTCGGAGGAGGTGCTGACGCCACTGGCGCTGCAGCTGCTGGCGAGCCTGCACCGGCGCTTCAACGCACGGCGCCTCGAGTTGCTCCACGCCCGCGCGCGGCGCCAGGCGCTGCTCGATGACGGGGCGCTGCCGGAGTTTCTGGCGGACACTGCCGCGGTGCGCGCAGGCGACTGGCGCATCTCCCCGGTGCCCGCGGACCTCGCCGACCGGCGCGTGGAGATCACCGGCCCCGTCGATCGCAAGATGGTCATCAACGCCCTGAACGCGCCGGTGCGCGCCTTCATGGCGGACTTCGAGGACTCCTGCTCGCCCACCTGGGAGAACGTGATCCGCGGCCAAGTGAATCTGCAGGACGCCGTGCGCCGCACCATCAGTTACGAAGATCCGGCCACGGGCAAGGTGTACCGGCTGGCCGAGCATACCGCCACCCTCATCGTGCGACCGCGAGGCTGGCACCTGCCGGAGAAGCACCTGCGCATCAACGGCGAGACGGTGTCCGGCGCGCTGTGCGACTTCGCGTTATTTCTAGCCAATAACCACGAGGCGCTGGCGCGGTGCGGCACCGGGCCGTATTTCTATCTGCCCAAGATCGAGAGCCATCTGGAGGCGCGGCTGTGGAACGAGGTGTTCCTGGCAGCTCAGGAGGCGCTCGGTATCGCGCGCGGCACGATCAAGGCGACGGTGCTCATCGAGACGGTGCTGGCGGCGTTTGAAATGGACGAGATTCTCTACGAGCTGCGCGAGCACTCGGCCGGGCTCAACTGCGGGCGCTGGGACTACATCTTCAGCTTCATCAAGAAATTCCGTAACCGCCGCGACTTCCTGCTGCCGGATCGCGCGACGGTGACCATGGACCGTCATTTCCTCAGGTCCTACGTGGACCTGCTCATCAAGACCTGCCACCGGCGCGGCGCGCACGCCATGGGCGGCATGGCGGCGCAGATCCCGATCCGCGATGACCCGCAGGCCAATGAGGCCGCGATGGCGCGCGTGCGGGCCGACAAGCTCCGCGAGGCGCGCGCCGGGCACGACGGCACCTGGATCGCGCATCCTGGGCTGGCGCAGATCGCCCGCGAGGCGTTTGACGCGGTCATGCCCGGGCCGAACCAGCTCGGCGTGCTGCGCGCGGAGGTGAACGTGACGCCACGGGACCTGCTCACGGTGCCCGAGGGCGAGATCACCGAGGGCGGCCTGCGCGCCTGCATCCGCGTAGGCGTGCAGTACCTCGAGTCGTGGTTGCGTGGTAACGGCTGCGTGCCGCTGTATCACCTGATGGAGGATGCGGCGACCGCGGAAATCTGCCGCGCGCAGTTGTGGCAATGGCTGCGCCACGGCGCGCGCACCAGCGACGGACAGCCGGTGACGGTGGAGCGCTTCGATCGGCTGCTCAGCGCGGAGCTCGACCGCATCCACGATGAGGTCGGCGCGGCGCGCCTCACCAACGGCGTGTTTCCGACGGCGGCGCGCCTGTTCGAGCAAATGACCAAGAGCGAGACCTTTGACGAATTCCTGACGCTGCCGGCCTATGAGCTGCTGAGCTGACCGCAACGGACGCGAGAGGTGCATCAGGTCCATGAACGCTGCCAAACCAATGCCCACGGCCGATGAGTTGCAGCGCCGGTGGCGCGAGGCGCCGCGCTGGCGCGGCGTGCGCCGCAGCTATGACGCCAAAGACGTGGTTCGCCTGCGCGGCACCATTGCGGTGGAGCACTCGATCGCGCGGCTCACCGCGGACAAACTGTGGGGCTACCTGAGCGAGCGGCCATTCGTGAACGCACTGGGTGCCCTCACGGGAAATCAGGCCATGCAGCAGGTGAAGGCGGGACTGGATGCCATCTACCTGTCCGGCTGGCAGGTGGCCGGTGATGCCAACCTCGCGGGCGAGATGTACCCGGATCAGTCGCTGTATCCGGCGGATTCGGTGCCGGCGGTCGTGCGGCGCATCAACAACACCCTGCGCCGCGCGGATGAAATCCACCATGCCGAAGGCGACGACTCCATCGACTGGCTGAAGCCGATCGTGGCCGATGCGGAAGCCGGCTTTGGCGGCGTGCTCAACGCCTTCGAGCTCATGAAGCAGATGATCGATGCGGGCGCTGCCGGGGTTCACTTCGAGGATCAGCTGTCGTCGGCCAAGAAATGCGGTCACATGGGTGGCAAGGTTCTGGTGCCCACCCAGGAGGCGATCAACAAGCTCATCGCGGCGCGCCTGGCGGCGGACGTGTGCGATGTGCCGACGGTGCTGATCGCACGCACCGACGCGGAGAGCGCCAACCTCCTGACCTCGGATGTCGACGAGCGCGACCGGCCCTTCATCGACACCACCAGGGGCCGCACCGCGGAAGGATTCTTTCCGGTCAAGGCGGGACTTCAGGCGGCGATCGCCCGCGGCCGCGCCTATGCTCCGTACGTGGACCTCCTGTGGTGCGAGACCGCCAAGCCGGACCTGGAGGAGGCCCGCGAATTCGCCGCAGGAATCCACGCGCAGTTCCCGGGCAAGATGCTGGCGTACAACTGCTCGCCGTCCTTCAACTGGAAGCGCAAGCTCGACGATGCGCAGATCGCCAGATTCCAGCGCGAACTGGGCGCGATGGGCTACCGCTTCCAGTTCATCACGCTCGCCGGTTTTCACGCGCTGAACTTCTCGATGTTCGAGCTGGCGCGTGGTTACAAGGCCCAGCAGATGTCCGCGTACGTGGAGCTGCAGCAGGCGGAGTTCGCGGCCGAGGCCTCCGGCTACACCGCCACCAAGCACCAGCGCGAGGTCGGTGCCGGCTATTTCGATGCGGTCACCCAGGCGGTAACCGCCGGAACTTCCTCGATTACCGCACTCAGCGGCAGCACCGAAGAGCAGCAGTTCGAGAAGGTGGCTTTAGGCAAGGTGTCCTAAAGCGGCACGTGCCGCGCCGTTACCCGGCGACCGCAGCCGGGCTACCCGCTACTTGGCCGTCGGCATGCTGAATTCCGCGCCCTTGGGCGTGCTTTCCGGCCAGCGCTGCATGATGGATTTCTGCCGCGTGTAGAAGCGCACGCCCTCCTCGCCGTAGGCGTGGGTATCGCCGAACAGGCTGCTCTTCCAGCCGCCGAACCCGTGCCACGCCATGGGCACCGGAATCGGGATGTTGATGCCCACCATACCCACCTGGATGCGCCGGCCGAACTCGCGTGCCACGTTGCCGTCGCGCGTGTAACACGCCACGCCGTTGCCGAGCGGGTGCGCGTTCACCAGCTCCACGGCCGCGGCGAGGTCGGGGACGCGCACGCACGCCAGCACCGGGCCGAAAATCTCCTCCTGGTAGATGCGCATCTGCGCCGTCACGCGGTCGAACAGGGTGGCGCCGAGCCAGAAACCGTGCTCGTGCCCGGGAACCGTGAGGGCTGCGCCGCTTCCCGCCTGCCGCCGGCCGTCGACCACCAGCTGCGCGCCGCTCGCGATACCCTCATCGATATAACCGCGAATGCGCTCTAGCGCCTGGCGGCTGATCAGCGGACCCATCTCGGTGTCCGGCCGCATGCCGTTGCCGATGCGCAGCTGCCGTGCGCGCTCGGCCAGCTGCGGCATCAGCGCTTCCGCGCTGTCGCCCACCAGGACCGCCACCGAAATGGCCATGCAGCGCTCGCCCGCCGAGCCGTACGCCGCACCGATCAGCGCATCGACCGCCTGCCCGAGGTCCGCGTCGGGCATCACGACCATGTGATTCTTGGCCCCGCCGAGCGCCTGCACGCGCTTGCCCGCCTCGGCGCCGCGCCGGTAGACGTAATGCGCGATCGCGGTGGAGCCCACGAAGCTCACCGCGCGCACCTGCGGATGAGCCAGCAGCGCATCCACGGCCGCCTTGTCGCCCTGCACGACGTTGAACACGCCGGCCGGCAGGCCGGCCTGCGCCAGCAGGCGCGCCAGGAACAGCGATGCGGACGGGTCGCGCTCGCTGGGCTTGAGCACGAAACTGTTGCCGCAGGCGATGGCGAGCGGAAACATCCAGCACGGCACCATGCACGGGAAGTTGAACGGCGTGATGCCGGCGACCACCCCCAGGGGCTGGCGCAGCGTCCAGTTGTCGATGCCGGTAGACACCTGATCGGTGAAGTCGCCCTTCAGCAGTTGCGGGATCCCGCACGCGAACTCCACGATCTCGATGCCGCGCGTCACTTCACCCTGCGCGTCGCTGAACACCTTGCCGTGCTCACTGGTGATGAGCGCCGCCAACGCGTCGCGCTGTTCATTCAGCAACGCCAGGAAGCGCGCCAGCACCCGCGCGCGGCGCACCGGCGGTGTCTCCGCCCACGAAGGCCAGGCCGCCTGCGCGCTCGCGACCGCGGCGCGCACATCCTCCTCGCCTCCCATCACCACCTGACGCGCCACCGCGCCGGTCGCGGGATTGAACACCGGCAGGCGCTCGCCGGCGCCGCTCGCCGGCCGGCCGCCGATCCAGTGCTGCACCAGCTCGGCCGGCGCCGATACCTCGGCGGCGGCAGGAATGGACGGAGGGAATGTGGAAACTGCCATGAGGGGATCCGTCGCAGGTGGCCGCAGGAATGCGCCGATCATAGACCACTTCAGTGCCGCCGACGCATACTGGCGCGCATTGCATGAGCACGCAGGTCCTGTTTCCGACACTGGTGTACCAGGCGCGGCTGCGCCTGCGGGGCTGGCAGCGGTTGAACGCGCGCCTGCTGCGCGAATGCCGCCAGCTGCGCGCGGATGATGCGGCCGGGAGGCGCTGGTCGGTGCGCAATTATCCCGGCGGCTACACCTCTTACAACTCGGCGCACCGCATGCACCGGCTGTCACCGACGTTCGCCTCGCTGGCACGCGAGCTCGATCGTCACGTCGCGGCGTTCGCGCGCCGGCTGCAGCTGGATCTCACCGCTCGCGCGCTCACCATGACCGACTGCTGGGTAAACGTCATGGGGCGCGGCGCCGTGCACGGCCTGCACCTGCATCCCCTGTCCACGATCAGCGGCACCTACTATGTCGCGGTGCCCGAAGGATCGCCGGGGCTGAAGCTCGAGGACCCGCGGCTCGAGCGCTTCATGGCTTCACCGCCACGCCTGCGAGGTGCACGGCGCGCCAACCGGCCGTGGGTCACCCTGAGCGCGCGCGCCGGTCAAGTGGTGCTGTTCGAGAGTTGGTTGCGCCACGAGGTGAGCCCGAACGCCGTGGCCGCCGAACGCATCAGTGTCAGCTTCAACTACAGTTGGTTCTGATGTGCGGCGATGAGATTGTTCGGCGTCCGAAGCATTCGTTTACGGGTCGTTTGGGGTGTCGGCTGCCTGGTGTCCGCATGTTCGCCGTTCCACGAGCGCGAGAATCCCGGGGTCTTTTACGATGTGCAGCTTGCCGCCTCAGCGGCCAGCTCCCTGTGTCTGGAATTTTCAAGTGCTGTGGCCGCGCGCACGAGTTTTAAGCTTCGATGGCACGGTCCGCTGCAACGCCCGGATCAATGCGCTGCACTTCTTAGCGACCGAGCCGACGCGCCCAAGCGCGAAATCTGGATCACACTGGATGCAAAGCAGAGCCTGCTATTCGTGGATCTGAGAGAGTTCGGTCCCTCCGGACCCGAGAAACCGTCACGGGAGACGAAATACCTGGGAAGGCAACTCGCAGACTTGATCCACGAGCGATTCCCCACTGCCAGAGTAACGCAAGGAACGAGGTTCTCTGGCCTGCTGGCTCCCGGACCTGCGGACTGAGGAGCATAAACAGCGACGTCAACGCCCGCAGCGCGCACGCGTTGCACGTGAGTGACGCGGCGCGCCGTGCCGACGTCGGGCACGGGCGACACTTGAAGATTCAGCCACGGTTCAGTATTGGTCGGTCAAGGTTTCGAAAGTAAGGAGAGCATCGCATGCGTAACCTGGTCCGCGGTCTGCTGGCCGCCGTGTTGCTCGCGGCGCTTCCCCTGATGTCGAGCGCCTCGGTGCTGATCGGCGTGTCGGTCAACATCGCACCTCCCGTGCTGCCGGTGTACGTGCAGCCGCCGTGTCCGTCGCCGGGCTACATCTGGATTCCCGGCTACTGGGCGTGGGCTGACGAGGGCTACTACTGGATACCCGGAACCTGGGCGCTCGCGCCAAGCGTGGGCCTGCTATGGACGCCCGGGTACTGGGGCTGGGAGAGCGGGGGCTATCTTTGGCATGGCGGCTACTGGGGTCAGCACGTCGGGTTCTACGGCGGTGTCAACTACGGCTTCGGCTATGGCGGCGTTGGGTACGAGGGCGGCTACTGGCGTGGCAGCCAGTTCTACTACAACCGCTCGGTGACCAACATCCGTAGTACCAACATTACCAACGTCTACAACCGCACGGTCATCAACAACGTCACCGTCAATCGCGTCAGCTTCAACGGCGGCGCCGGCGGAGTGGTGGCGCGCCCTTCCGCGGGGGAGCTGCGGGCGGGGAGTGAGCACCACGTCGGGCTCACTCCGGTGCAGAGACAGCACGAGCGGCAGGCGCAGGCCGACACGACGCTGCGCGCCGCCGTGAACGGCGGCCGGCCGCCGATTGCCGCGACCCAGCGGCCCGCGGCGTTTTCAGGCCACGGTGTGGTCGCCGCGCGTGGCGCGGCCCCAGCGGGCCAAGCGCACGTCGCCGCGACGAGCCGCAGCGATCGGCCGCCACAGGCGCAGCGCCCCGCGATGAGCAACCGTGCCGGCGTCCCGCCGGTGGATCGGCCGTCACAGGCGCAGCGCCCCGCGATGAGCAGCCGTGCCGGCGTCCCGCCGGTGGATCGGCCACCACAGGCGCAGCGCCCGGCGATGAGCAACCGTGCCGGCGTCCCGCCGGTGGATCGGCCGCCGCAGGCGCAGCGCCCCGCGATGAGCAACCGTGCCGGCGTCCCCCCGGTGGATCGGCCGCCGCAGGCCCAACACCCGGGGCCCATGGTGAATCAACAGTTCCGCGAGCGTGGCAACGCCGCAGCGCCGCCCCCGCGCAGCCCGTCCCCGGGCGTCGGGCGCGCGGGACCTGAGGCAGGCCCGCGTGGAGTGCCAGGCTATCCGCAGGCCCGCGGGCCGGCGCAGCCGGGCGGCGCGCCCGCGCCTCAGGGTGCAGCCCGCGAGCGCCAGGCAGCTCCGCGCCCGAGCGGCGAGCACCAGGAAGATCACGGTCGCGGCCGGTAGCCGCACCGCGCATCCCAGCCCCACACTGGTAGGGAGGTTTCTCGAGGCCGCCTGTACGGGCAGCCTCGCCGTATCCGGTGCCCGTGGTTGCGCGCGAACCGCCGCCCCGTGCATGCCGGGTGCTCCGGCAGCGCGCAGCCGGAGCACCCGGCACAACGCTCAGAGCACCCGACGTAACCAGGCGGCGATGTCGGCGACCTCCTGGGGACAGACCGCATGGGGCATGCTGTACGCGTGCCATTCCACCGCATAGCCCGCCGCTTGCAGTTGGCGGCGGGCCTCTTCCCCGAGAGCCGGGGCGACCACAGGATCCTGCGTGCCGTGCGCGAGGAACACCGGCGTTGCCTGATTGGCCGCCGCGCGCTCGGCCGCCAGGCGCACAGCGAGCAGCAGGTAGCACGACAGTCCCATGATGCCGGCGAGCTTGTCCGGATAACGCGCTCCGGCGAACAGCGCCACGGCGCCGCCCTGGGAGAACCCCGCCAGTACGATGCGCTCGCTCCTGATGCCGCGCGCGTTCTCACGGCGGATCAGCGCTTCCACAGTGGCCTGTGAGGCGCGAATCCCCTTTTCGTCCTCGGGCCCGTGGCGATCGAGCGCGGTGATGTCATACCAGGCGCGCATGGCAAATCCACCGTTGAGCGTCACCGGCCGGATCGGCGCGTGCGGAAACACGAAGCGCAGCGCCCGCTCTCCCGGGCGCACGAGCTCAGGCACGAGGGGCTCAAAGTCGTGGCCGTCCGCCCCCAGGCCGTGGAGCCAGATCACGGCGCCCGCGGGATCGCGGCCGGTTTCGACTTCCACTGCATCACGTGACACGTGCGACCCCCACTATCTTCATGCCCGTGCGCCGCATGTTAGTGCACCGCTGCCCGCTCATGAACCGAGGGCCTAGGTGATGGCGCGGCGGTTGCGGCGCCTGCGCCTGTGGCCGGCGCCGGCGGTGCGGCGGCGCTGGCTGCGGCACTGGCGGCGGGCACCGCCGGGCGTACGCGCCTCGATCGGCGTGCTGCTCGTTGCAATCCTGACGCTCGGGGTGAACGGCATCTACCAGGTCGTCCGCAAGCCCACGGAGCTGTTCTTTCCGGTGAGCGGCACGCTGTACAAAACCCCGTCGGAAACCTGGCGGGTATACGCACCGATCTTCCGCCGCTACGCAACCCGCACCATTACGCCGGAGCTGCTGGCTGCGCTCGCGCAGGTGGAGGCGTCGGGCAATCCGCTCGTGCGCACCTACTGGCGCTGGTCATGGGCGCTCAAACCTTTCGAGCTGTACCGGCCGGCATCCAGCGCGGTGGGGATGTACCAGATCACCGACGGCACGTTCGCGGAGGCGCGCCATTATTGCATCCACCATCACGCGCTGGCGCGCGAGGGCGCCTGGAATGACTGGCGCGCGTGCTGGTTCAACGCCCTGTACTGGCGTGTGGTGCCCAGCCATGCGGTGGAGCTCACCTCGGCGTACCTCGATCTGAAGGTCACCGCTATCCTCGGGCGCTTGGGTGTCAGCCGTGCCACGCCCGCCCAACAGCGCCACCTGGCTGCGGCCGTGCATCTGTGCGGCGCCGCGCTTGGGGTGACCTACGTGCGCCAGGGATTTCACTTCACCGACACTCAGCGCTGCGGCGATCAGGATCCGCGCGCCTACCTCAGTCGCGTCGAGGCCATGCAGGCGCTGTTCGTGCGCCTGGCATCCGCAGAGGAGGGCGGCGGTGAGCCGGAGTCTCACTGATGGTGGTCGCCGGGGCCGTGCACGTGCCCGTGCGAGAGCTCCGCCTCCGTGGCTGCCCGCACCTCGGCAACCTCGACCTGGAAGTGCAGGCTCTTGCCGGCGAGCGGATGATTGCCATCGAGGGTCACCAGGTCGCCGGCGATCTGAGTGACGGTCATGGCCCGCGCGCCGTGCCCGGTTTGCGCCTGCAGCCGCATCCCCACCTTGAGGTTCGCGAGGCCCTTGAGGGCACGGCGTGGCACGCGCTGCACGAGAGCTTGGTCATACTCCCCGTAGCCATCGGCCGGCGAGACCGTCACCTGCAGCTTGTCCCCAGCGTGCTTGCCCGTCAGCTCGCGCTCGAGACCGGGTACGAGATTGCCATGGCCGTGCAGGTACGCGAGCGGCTCGCCCCCGGGGGAACTGTCGATGATATCGCCGGCGTCATCCTTCAGGGTGTAGTGGATGCTGACAACCTGGTCCCGCGTGATGCTCATACGAGTCCTGTGTACCAAAGCGAAGCGCGCGCACCAAGCCGCGCCAGAAAGAACGCCTGGGCAAACGGTCGCGCATCGAAGGGGCGCGAAGGATACCATTGCGCCCTGCCCGTGGCCCAACCAGGAGGTCCGCGGGCTCGAACCTAAGGGCACCACCATGAGACGCGTGTACCTGGCGATTCTCGCCGCTACCTTCCCAGCCCTGGCCCTCGCCGGACCCAAGACTGCAAGGACTTCCGCAATGGCCGACAACCCGTTCATGCAGCCGAGCACACTGCCCTTCGAGCTGCCACCCTTTGACCGCATCCGCGACAGCGATTATCTGCCCGCCTTCCACGCCGGCATTCGCGAGCAGCTCACGGAGGTGGCCCGCATCGCTCACAACCCGCAACCCGCCACATTCGACAACACCATTGTCGCTCTCGAGCGCGCCGGGCAGCTGCTGCAGCGCGTCGACACAGCCTTCGGACGGCTCAATGCCTGCAACACCAACCCCCAGATGCAGGAGATCGACACCGAGATGGCCCCGAAGCTCACCGCGCAGCAGGACGCGATTCATCTGGATCCAGCGCTGTGGGCGCGCGTCGGGGCGCTGTACGAAAAGCGTGCCAGCCTGCAGCTCGATCCGGAGTCCCTGCAGCTGCTCACGCGCTACCACACCGAGTTCGTGCGCGCCGGCGCCCGCCTCACGGCCGCCGAGCAGACGCGCCTGCGCACGCTCAACACCGAGATCTCCTCCCTCACGACGCGCTTCAAGCACAACGTGCTCAAGGCCACCACCGATGGCGCGGTGGTGGTCGACAACCTCCAGGACCTCGATGGCCTGTCGGCTGGGCAGATCGGCGCCGCGGCGCACGCAGCGGCGGCACGCGGTCTCACCGGCAAGTGGCTCATCACCCTGCAGAACACCACCAACCAGCCGGTGCTGGAGCGGCTCACGAACCGCGCGCTGCGCGAGCGCATCTACAAGGCCTCGATCGCCAGGGCGTCGGACGGCGCGACCGACAACACCGCGGTAATCGCGCAGTTGGTCAAGCTGCGCGCCGAGCGTGCCACGCTGCTGGGCTATGCGAACCACGCCGCTTATCAGCTCGAGGACGAGTCGGCCGGCAACCCGGCCGCGGTGCGCGACATGATCAGCCAGGTGGCCCCGGCGGCGCGCGTGCGCGCGCGCGCCGAAGCCGCCGACATCCAGAAGCTGATCGACACACAGGCGCAGGTGAGCGGCACGCCGTCCTTCACCCTGCAGCCGTGGGACTGGTCGTTCTATGCGCAGCAGGTGCGCAAGGCACGCTACGATTTCGATCAGGCACTCGTCGCGCCGTACTTCGAGCTCGATCACGTGCTGCTGGACGGTGTGTTCTACGCCGCGCACCAGCTGTATGGCCTGAGTTTCAAGGAACGCCGGGACCTGCCCGTCTACCAGCCGGATGTGCGGGTGTTCGAGGTATTCGACGCCGACGGCCAGCCGCTGGCGCTGTTCCTCGCCGACTACTTCGCACGCGACAACAAGCAGGGCGGGGCGTGGATGGTGTCCTACGTGACGCAGTCGCGGCTGCTGCATCACAAGCCGGTGGTGGCCAATCACCTGAACATCTCCAAGCCGCAGGCCGGCCAGCCGGTGCTGCTCAGCTTCGATGAAGTCACGGCCATGTACCACGAGTTCGGTCACGCCCTGCACGGCATGCTGTCGAGGGTGCGTTACGCGAAGCTCGCCGGCACGGCGGTGCCGCGCGACTTCGTCGAGTACCCCTCGCAGTACAACGAGATGTGGGCGCGAGAGCCGAGCGTGGTCGCGCATTACGCCCGCCACTACCAGAGCGGCGAGCCGATGCCCGCCGAGCTCCTCGAGAAGGTGCTGGCGGCGCAGAAGTTCAACCAGGGCTATGCCACTACCGAGTACCTCGCTGCGGCGCTGCTCGATCAGGCCTGGCACCAGATCAGCGCCGCCCAGGCGCCCAGCGCCTCCGAGGTGCGCGCGTTCGAGCAGGCCGCGCTCAAGGACAGCGGCCTCGACTACCCCCCGGTGCCGCCCCGTTATCACTCGACGTACTTCTCGCACATTTTCGAGGGTGGTTATTCGGCCGGCTACTACGCCTACCTGTGGAGCGAGGTGTTGGCCCGTGACACCGGTCAGTGGTTCCACACCCACGGGGGACTTACGCGCGCGAACGGCGATTACCTGCGCACGCAGGTGCTGTCGCGCGGGCGCAGCGAGGACCCGCAGGTGCTGTTTCGCAACTTCTACGGGCGCGCGCCCGAGATCGCCCCGTTGCTGGAGTATCGCGGGCTCGCGGGCGGCTCCTAGGCCGCTCCCGCGGCCACCGCGTCGCGCCGCGCACGGTCAAGACCGGCAATGAGCAGCGCAAAACCCTCGAGCAGGGGCAGCGTGAGTGCGAGCTCGCGGGCCTTGGCGCTCGCGTAGCCGAGGGTTTCGTTCACTTCGAGCGGACGGCCCGCCTCCAGGTCCTGGAGCGCGGACATGCGGTGGCCCGGCGCATTCGCCCGAAATTCGCGCCCGGCCTTCAAGATGGCCGCTACCGCCTCACCTTCCGGGCCGGCGCACATGCTCGCGACCGGCAGGATCGAGCGGTCACTCAGACCTATGCCGAGTGTGCGCGCCAGCACCCCCATCTCGCGCACCAGCCGCGCGAGCACCAGGGCGCAGTCCGGGTCCAGCAGATACTTCCAGGTGAGCGCACGCGTGGTCACCGACAAGGCCATGAGTCCGGCCCAGGCACAGAACTTCGACCATTCGAGTGTCAGGATCTCGGGGGTAGCGGCGGCGCGCACGCCTGAGGTGTCGAGCGTGCGTGCCAGGCGTTGCGCGCGCGGACTGTCATCGCCGCTCAGCTCGCCCACCAGTATGTTCACGTTGCGCGTGAACAGCACCGTCCCATCCGCCAGCAGCTCGCCGCTGGTGTCGGCGAGCGCGCCCAGCACGCGCTCCTTGCCGAACGCCTGCGCGAGCAACTCGTTCTTCAGCGGCCCGTTCTGAATCGACAGCGTGACCCCAAAGTCGGCATGCCGCAGCGCGGCGAGCGCCTCGGCGGTAGCGGGCGTCTTCATGGCGACGATCAGCGCGCCGGCACTCTTGAGGGCCGCGGGCTCGCGCAGGGCGACCGGCGTTGTGAAGGCCGCCAGCCCCTTGATGGTGAGCCCGTGGCGCTCGAGGTGCTGCGCGCGCTCACCGCGCGCCAGCATCGCGACCGAGTGACCGGCGCGCGCCAGGTGGCCTCCAACGATCGAGCCCATCGCGCCTGCGCCGAGAATGGCGAAGTCGAAGTCGGGCATGACGGAAGCGCTACAGCGCCTCGGCGATGTCCTGCATGAGCCCGCTGTCCTGGGGTTTGGTCTCGGGCGGGTAGCGCTTCAGAACCCGGCCGTCGCGGCCGATGAGGAATTTCTCGAAGTTCCAGCTGATCTCGCCGGCGATACCCCGATCCTCGGAGGTGAGGAAGCGGTACAGCGGATGGCGGTTGGGGCCGTTCACCTCGAGTTTCGCGCTCAGCGGGAAGCTCACGTCGTAGCTGTTGCGGCAGAACGCGGCGATTTCCGCTTCGCTCCCCGGTTCCTGGGCGGCGAACTGGTTGCATGGGAAACCCACTACGGTGAAGTTCTCCTCCCGCAGCTCACGGTGCAGCTGCTCGAGCCCGGCATACTGCGGCGTCAGGCCGCAGCGACTGGCGACATTCACCGCCAGCGTTACCTTGCCGCGCAGCGCTGCCAACAAGTCCTCGGTCCCGTCAATCCCAGGTACCGCAATATCGTAAAAGCCGCTCATGATGTGTGCTCCCGGCGGATCCGCGTGTCCATGTACCATACACCTGCGCATGGCTTAACATCGGCGCGCACGCCTTCGCGGAGATCCTCATGGCCTCTGAACTCAGCAGCGCTGAAACCACCAAGGTGGTCGCCACCCTCAACCGCATTCTCGAGCTCGAGCTCGCGGGACTGGTGCGCTATCTGCACTACAGTTTCATGATCTTCGGCCACAACCGCATCCCGATCGTCGCGTGGCTGCGCGCTCAGGCCGACGAGGCCCAGGCGCACGCGGTTCAGGCCGGCGAACACATCACCAATCTCGCGGGTCACCCGTCCCTGAAGATCGGCCCGCTGCTGGAAACGCACAAGCACAACGTCGATGAGATTCTGCGCGAGGCGCTCACGCACGAGCAGGAAGGACTCGCCGAGTACCGCAAGCTCCTGGAGGCGGTCGCCGACCGCAATGTCATGCTCGAAGAATACGCGCGCGCGCAGATTGCCGCCGAAGAGGCCCATGTCGCCGACATCGGCAAGATGCTGCGCAAGCCCGGTTCCATCAGCTGACTGTGGACCGGCCTCTCCCGAAGGGGTGAGGCACGGGTGCCCACAAAGGGCCGCGAAGCATTGAAATACGGGTCAGGCGCCGCCATTGCGTGTGCTCGGTCACTCACGGGCAACAATAGATGCGTAGACTGCGTGCCCGACAGACTCGAAAGGACCTTGCATTCATGGAATTGATCGTGTCATCGATGATCGCCGCAATGCTGCTGCTGCTGGGCCACCTGGGCGTACTGGTGCACAAGCGCTTCGTCCGAGGCAGCTAAGCCCGCTCCGCGCCCGCATGCCGCCGCGGGCTTTTTCCGCTTTGTATCCGCGCGGGCGTATGCTCGCGCCGTGAAGATCATCGCGGTCACCAATATCAAGGGCGGTGTCGGCAAGACCACCACGGCGGTCAATCTCTCCTACCTGTGCGCCACCGGCGGCTGGACCACGCTGTTGTGGGACCTCGATTCGCAGGGCGGTGCGACTTACGCGCTGCGCGGCGAGCGCCAGGAGCACGCTTCGGCGAAGAAGCTGCTGGCCGGCAAACGCGAGTTGCCGGAGTTGATTCTCGCCACCGGCTATCCGGGGCTGGACCTGCTGCCGGCGGATTTTTCCTACCGTAACTTCGCGGTGCACCTCGCCGAGCGCCGCCATCCGACCGAGCGGCTGCTGAGGATGAGCCGGCCGCTGCGAGAGATCTACGCCGCCTTGTTCCTGGATTGTCCGTCCGGCATATCGCTGCTGTCGGAGAATGTGCTGCGCGCGGCGGACGTGGCGATCGTGCCGCTCGTGCCGACGCCGTTGTCGGTTCGCATGCTCATCCAGCTGCGGGACTTCGTCGTCGGGGAGGGGTGGAGCGATCTCACGCTGCTGCCGTTCTTCTCGATGGTCGACCGGCGCAGAGCGCTGCACCAGGAGCTGATCGCGAGTGCGCGCGAGCAGTTCCCAACCATGCTCGCCACCGAGGTGCCGTACTCGAGCGAGATCGAGCGCATGAGCGTGCGCCGCGCGCCCCTGCCCGCGTGCGCTCCCAGGAGCGACCCGGCACGCATCTATGGCGCGCTGTGGGCCGAGATTCGCGAGCGCCTGGAGGCAGCGCCGCGCCCCGCGGCGGCCGCCGCCGGCAGCCGCTACCCCGAGAGTGACGAGGCGGCTCAGCACGCCCGCCTGTGAATTCCCGCCCTACGGTGTCGGCGCGGGGGTCAGTGCAGGCAGCTCCGTGCTGGCCGCCGGGATGTCCTCGACCGCGTACCCGGCGTCAATCCAGGCAGCCAGCCCGCCCTGCAGCGGCCGCACGCGGCTGAAGCCGTTGTTCATCAGCAGCTTCGCCGCCTGCGCAGCGGAGGCTTCGTTCGGGCAGGTGCAGTAGAGAATGATCTCGCGGTCACGCGCGAATCTGCCCAGATGACGCTCGACCTCCTGCACCGGTACGTGCAGGGCACCCGGTACGCGGCGCAACTCCAGCGCCAGGGCCGTCGGCGAGCGCACGTCGACGACCACAGGCGCGGGGTCGCGACTCAGCTGATCATGCAGTTCCCCGACGCTGATGCGCGCCATGCGCAGCGCGCGGTAGAAGCGCTGGCGCTCCCACCACTTGAAGAAGATGTAGGCGCCGAGCAGCAGGAGAATGATGAGAAGCGCCGCACCGCCTATGCCAGCCGCCTGCGGCAGCAAGCGCTCGATCTGCGACTTGAGCAGCACGCCTGCGAGCAGCGCCGAGCCCACCCACAAACTCCCACCGAGCGTGCTGAAGGCGGAGAATCGCACGAAGCGCATGCCCACGGCGCCGGCGAGTGGTGGCGCCATCATCGCCAGGCCGGGGACGAACTTGGCGAAGATCAGGGCCTTCGCGCCCCAGCGCTCGAAGCTCGTCTGGGTCTCACTCACGCACGAGTCCGGCGTCAGGGAAATGCGGCACAACAGATTCATGACGCGCCCGCCGTAGATCCGGCCCGCGAGGTACCAGGCGGTGTCGGAGATCACGCAGGCCGCAACGGCGAGCGCGTACAGGGTCGCCGCGGGCAGTTTGTGATCGGCGGCCAGGGCGCCCGCGACCACCAGCGTCGGGACTGCGGGCAACGGCAGCCCCAGCTGCTCGAGCAGCACGTTGAGAAACACCAAGCCCAGGCTGAAGCGACTGGCCACCGCCGGATCTTGCCCCGCGCATGCTCGCCGGACAAGAAACCTAGCGGGAGAGGAAGCTGCGCCAGCGGCTCAACCGGCGGGGTACTTGGTGAAAATCGCGGCTACCGCCGCGTCGATCCTCTTCTCGGCTTCCGCACCGGTCAGGCCGTAGAGACTCTGCTCTACGGACGCGTGCCACAGAGGCTGACGGCTCTTCGCGTCGTACAGGTCCACCGCAATGATCCCTTCGCGGTAGAGGTACGGATCCCAGCCCCAGCCCCAGCCCGAACCCCAGCCGTAGGGATAGCCGTCTTCCACGACCGTGTTCGAGCCGATCCCGTAGCCCACCAGGCAGTCGGCGCCGGAGGCCGTCGGCTGAATGCCACCAGGTCCGAGATGTGCGGCGATGGCAGTGCGCAAGCGGTTCTCATTCAACGGATTCGCGATGCCGCTGCGCAGCGGACTGTCGCCGTGGAACGCACCCGCCCAGGCGAAGGTGTGGCAGTGCACGGTCCCGATCAGGGCGTGGTTGACGTCGGACCTCACGTATAGGGCGCAGGATGCCAGCAGCGCGGCCACGCCGGAAACGATGATACAGGGGGGGATCAGGTGCTTGAGCATGAGCGTGACCTCGAGCGAGAGCATCTTGAGCCTAACGGATGGCGCCCGCCCATGCCAGGCAACGCGGGGGCGGGCGTGCGGTTGACGGGAACGGATCGCCGCCGATCACCCGGCGCCGGTGCCCGAGATAGACTTGGCATGGCGCAAGGAGTCCACCACGCAAGGAGTCGCGTCATGAGTCAGAGTTCAGCGCGCGCGAGCGCCTCGCACTGGATCACACCGGCGGCCATGAAATACCTCGGTCCGCACCAGGGGACCGCGCCGCTGGATATCACCCTGGTGTTACGTCGTCGCCAGGGCAAGGCTCCCGATGCCGCATCCTGGCCGCGCGCGCCTCGCTGGCAACGCGGTGAATTCGGCCGGCACTGTGGCGCCGAGCCGGCTGATCTCGACAGTCTGCGCCGCTTCGCCGGCCAACATGGACTGAGCGAGATCGGCGCTGAAGCGCATCGCCGCGTGCTGCATCTGCGCGCTACCCCGCAGGCATTGGAGCGCGCATTCGGCGTGACGCTCGGCAGGTACCAGTTCAGCGATGGACGCGGCCCGTTCGTCGGCTGCGATCAAGCACCGACCCTGCCGCCGGAGGCGCTCGCCGTGCTGGGCCTGGATCGGCGACCGGTGGCTCGCGTGCGCTCGCGCAAACCCAGGGCGGCGCCGACCGTCACCTACACGCCGATCCAGCTGGGGCAGCTGTACAGCTTCCCCGCCGGAGCCGACGGCAGCGGCGAGACCGTCGCCATCATCGAGCTGGGCGGGGGCTTCACCACGGGCGATCTCGCGCAGTACTTCAAGAGTCTTGGGATCGCACGGGCTCCCACGGTCACTGCAGTCGCCGTTGCGGGCGGCGCGAACCAGCCCGGCGGCGATGCCGACGGTGAAGTGATGCTCGACATCGAGGTCATCGGCGCACTCGTCCCCGGCGCGAACATCGTGGTGTACTTTGCACCCAATACCGACCAGGGTTTCTACGAGGCCATTTCGCAAGCCGCACACGATGCGGCACGCAAACCCTCCGTGATGTCGATCAGCTGGGGCGGTCCGGAGGACAGCTGGACGGGACCCTCACGCGATGCGATGCAGACTGCGCTCGAGGACGCGGCCGCGCTCGGCGTCACCGTGACGGCCGCCGCCGGCGACAGCGGCTCGGGCGATGGCGAGAGCGACGGCCAGCCGCACGTCGACTTCCCCGCCTCGAGCCCGAATGCACTGGCATGTGGCGGCACCAAGCTCACCGCGAGCGGCGCATCGATCGTGAGCGAAGTCGTGTGGAATGAGACGAGCGCCAATGAAGGCGCTACCGGCGGGGGCGTCAGTACCGTGTTCCCTCTGCCCACCTGGCAACAAGGCATCGCGGTACCCAAGGCGCCCAACGGCATCGCGGGGCGCGGCGTTCCGGATGTGGCCGGCAATGCCGACCCGCTCACCGGCTACCAGGTGCTGGTGGACGGCGCGAGCGAAGTCATCGGTGGTACCAGCGCCGTGGCGCCGCTGTGGGCGGCCCTGATCGCGCGTTGCAACCAGAAACTCGGCAGGCCGCTCGGGGATGTGCATGCTGCGCTCTACCAGATCGGCACCCGCGCCTTTCATGACATCACCGAAGGCAATAACGGCGCCTATAAGGCCGCGACTGGCTGGGATCCGTGCACGGGATTTGGCACGCCGAACGGTGAGGCCTTGCTGGCGGCCGTGGTGGCGCTGAAGGTCTGACCGCTCGCGCGGCGCGCCGCCACTCTACTGCAGCGTCGCGGGCCGGCGGCCAGGCGTGCGCTGGCAAGGCCGGCCAGCGCCAGCAGCGCCGTCACATCGAAACCGCCACCGCCGCCGCCGGAGGAGGGCGGTGCAGCCGTCACGGTGAGCTTGGCCGCCGCCGCCGCAGAACCTTGCGCATTGTTGCAGGTGAGCGTGTAGGTGTAGTCGCCCGCGGTCGCGGGCATGACAGTGGTGGTGCCGCTGACTGCCTGTGCGCCGCTCCAGCTTCCGGAAGCCGTGCAGGCGGTGACGTTGATGCCGGACCAGGTGAGGCTCGTCGAGCCGCCGGCGACAATTGACGCCGCGCCCAGGGAGAGTGTGGGCGCAGTGGGCGCCTGCAGGGCGAGTGCGGCATCGGCCTGGATGAAACCGTAGCCGCTGCGAGAATCCGGCGTCGTCGCGGTCATGGCCGCGGCACTCGTGCGCAGCGCACCGTAGATCTGCGCCGGCGTAACGGACCCGTTCGACTGCAGCATCAGCGCGGCGACACCGGCAACATGCGGCGCCGCCGCCGAGGTGCCGAAAAAGCTCGGGAAGCTCAGGTTGTTCTGGCACTCGGCAAGGCCCGAGCCGATGCTGCTGAGAACGAAGCCCAGGAAAGTGTTGTTGACGCCGTCGGGGCCGACGAAGTCCGGCTTCGGGCGCACCACCGGGGCGGTAAGCTTTAGCCCGGTAGCGTCGAACAGGATCGGCGAGCCGCCTTGCGAGGAATAGCTCTCGAGCAACGCCGGCGTGGGGCCACAGCGCGGCGTCTGCAGGAAATACGCCGCGCCTACCGCGGCCGCACCGGCCGCGCCCGGATGTCCCTGCAGCGTCGGACTGGGAGAGTAGAAGGAATTGATGGTGACCGGCGCACCGTTGGCCTGTACCGCGACCTTGATTCGTCCCGGTGCGGTGCTTGCGGACGCCAGGCCGATCTGCACATTCAGGGTCTCCTGGGCACTGTTGCCGCCGGCGCTGGCGGGATTGCCGATGACGAGGAGCTGCACCGGATCCACTCCGGTCGCGTTCGCCCCCGTGCAGACCGAGCTGGTGGTGACGGCGCCATTCGGTTCGATGATCGTGTCGGTGCCGCTCACTCCGGTCACGCACAGATCGATCCGACTGGTCGCCCCGCCACTGGCGGGCGCGCCGGTCACGTAGGGCTGGTCCCATTCCACCACCAACGCGATGAATTCTCCGGGAACCAGTCCCGCCGGTATGGTCAGCGGCAGTGATGGGTTTGTTGTCACGCCGGTGGTGTCGAAGTTCAGCAGCATCTCGCCCGCATTCGGCGGCGACGTGGAGAGGATGCTGAAGCTCGGCGCGGTATTGTCGTAGGCGAGCGTGCCATCGTTACCCGCCGCGGAAAAGTACGCGACCCCCTGCGCTTCCACGGCATCGATCGCCTGCGCGACGATACCGTCCTGGAAAAACGGCTCATCCAGGTAGCCGACGTCGTCGGCGATCACCTTGGCGCCCGCGGCCGCGAGCGCCTTGATCCCGCTGGCGAAGTCGGCCGCGGTAACCGACGCGGTATGGAAAGCCAGCCCCGCCCCAGGTGCGACGTCGTGAACCACCTGCAGCATGGCGCGGCCTTCGTCCCCGAAGGGCAAGAGATAAGGGGCACCGTAGCTCGCACACGGCGCTTCTTCCAGCACCTTCACGCTCGCGGGCAGATCGCCGCTGGCCGCGTCTGTGGCCGCATCGGCAAGAAAGCCGTTCGGGGCGTAGCCGTTGAGCCCCGATGCGGGAGGCGTGCCGCTGGCGGCGTACACGGCATAGCAGTTGTAGCTGTCGGAGAGGATTCCGACCGTAACTCCCGAGCCGGTGAGCGTCCGATACGACGTGCGCAGCATGCTGGTGCCCTGCGCAAAATCTCCCTGGGACGTGATCTTGCCGGCGCGTGTGCGCGACATCGCGGCGCGCATGGCATGAACCTCGGCGCGCGCCGCAGCCGCTTCGATCGCGCTCACCGGCAGCCAGCCGCCCACGTCGTTGGCGTACACCGAGGGGTCCTGCAGGCCGAGGGCCACGAGTGCGTCCTTCAATCGTTGCGGGTCGCCGCGGGTGATGGTATCGACCGCCACCATGGGGACCCCGCCCACCGGCTGCATGAAGCGGGCGGCCGGATTGAGCGCGTGCAGATCTGCGAGCGCCTGGCCGGGACGGACGAGGTATGCATGGCGCGCGAGATCCGCCAGCGCGCCGTCGAGCTTGCGGGCGGTCGCACTGCGCGACTGCGCAGGACTGCGACTGCCAAACGCCATCAGATGCGCCGCGCCCGGTAGTGGGTTTTCGCGCTGGGTCCTCGGGCGCAGGGGAGATTGCGCGGACGATGCCGCCACGACCCCCGCGAGAGCCAGTACGCCTACGCCCAGGCGGCTCGATGAGAAGTTTTTCATTGCCGGCCCCCGTGACACGAAAGTGCTAGCGAGCGCGTTATGCCGCGTTCATTCGGTCTCCAGTTCAACTCTGCCGTGGCGCCGGCGGCGTTGCAACAGCGCATACGTTCCGATCCCTATCCAGATCACGTTCAGGCCCGCAGAGGGCAAGGCACCATTCCACCCGCTGTTCACGACGAACCCGACGGCCCCGAGGATGTTCATGAGGTGATAGGCCAGCGAGCCCGCTTTGAGCCTGCCCGCCGATAGGAGCGCGTACGCTCCAAGAATCAGGACGGCACCGGTCCAGCCGATAAGGTCGACAGCCAGCTTCATAGGTCCTCTTCGGGTCCGGCGTGCTGCGCGCTGCCCAAGGTGCTCACCCTGGCAACGTGAAGGTGAATTTAGCTCCCTGCCCCACGGCGGCTTCGGCCCAGATTCGGCCACCGTGACGTTCGACGATGCGCTGTGCGATCGAAAGCCCGACGCCGTTTCCCTCGAAGTCCCGGTCGCTGTGCAACCTTTGAAAGATCGTGAACAAGCGCTGCGCTTTGCGCATATCAAATCCGGCGCCGTTGTCGCGGATGCTGTAGGTGCATTCGCCCTCCTGCTGTCGTCCAGTGACTTCGATCACCGCATTGGGCACCCGACGGGTGAACTTGAACGCGTTGGACAGCAGATTCACCAACACCTGCCGCAGGAGTGCGGGGTCCGCCCGGGCATCCGGCAGCGCGCTGATGCGCAGCTCGACATTACGATGCGGCTCTGCGTCTCGCAATTGATGGAGAATTTCCTGGACCATGGTCCCGACACTCACAGTCTCGCGCGAGAGCGGCTGCTGGCCGAGGCGTGAGAAGTTCAGCAGGTCGTCCGTGAGGCGCAGCAGTTGCTGTCCGCCGCGGTGGATGTTGGCGAGAAACTCCCTTTGCCCGGCGTTCAATGGCCCCGGCTTCTCGCTGACCAGGAATTCGGTGAAGCCAATCATTCCGTTGAGAGGCTGGCGCAAATCGTGCGATACCGAGTACGTGAACGCTTCGAGCTCCTTGTTTGCCCTCTGCAGCTCACGATTCGCCGCCTCGAGCTCGGTGGTGCGATTCGCCAGGCGCTGCAGGAGCGCGGCGTTCTCGAGGCGCAGACGCCGCACCGCCAGTGCGCGCGACAGCACCGGTATGATCGTCCGGAGGTTGAACGGCTTGAGGATGTAGTCGAGGGCGCCACTCTTCATAGCCTCGACCGCCGTGTCGATCGTCCCGTGACCCGTCATGACGAGGCTCACCAGGTCAGGGTCGGTCTCCTGTGCCGCGCGCAGCAGCGCGATGCCGTCCATATCCGGCATCATGAGGTCGGTAATGAGGACGTCGAAGGCGCAGGCACGATCGGCGGCCGCCGTGCGCAGCGCGGAGAGCGCTTCCGGTCCGGAACCCGCACCGGTTGTCGCATAGCCCTCGAACGCCAGGGTGCGGCACAGCGCGACGACCTGTGCGCTCTCATCATCCACTATCAGGAGCCGGGCGGGCGGTGCGGGATTCATGGTGGCGGCGGGGCCAGCTCGGCGGGATGGGGGTAGATCCATCTGGCGGTCGTATTTTCCATCGCGCGCGGCCTCACCTCTTGCGTGGCCTCGCCTCTTGCGTGCCATGACCGCCAATGCTTGCGTTCCACGCGTCCGCTGCGGGCGCGGACCTATCGTACCGCCAAACGATCATTTTCGGTTGGCTCGCGTCGAATTGGTCCGCTGCGACGAGGGAGACATGAACTGCATCTCCATCGCCATGCGCACGAGCTGCGCGAGCGAGCGCGCGGCGGTCTTTTTCATGATACGTGCGCGATAGACCTCGACCGTGCGTTCGCTCAAGCCCAATTCGCTGGCCATGACCTTGTTTGCATGCCCCGCGATGAGCAATGCGAATACATCGCGTTCGCGTGTCGTGAGCGCGTCGAACCGTTTGGTTATGTGATCGCGCTCGTGCAAGGCAGCGCGATTGCCAGCGTCGTACTCGAGAGCGTTGCGTACGCGGGCCAGCAGCGTCTCGTGGGACACCGGCTTCTGAAGAAAGTCAAACGCGCCGTGCAGCATCGCCTCGACGGCCGTCGGGACCCCGGCATGACTGCTGATGAAGATCACCGGAATGATCGCGCCCCGCAGATTGAGCTCATGTTGCAATTCTGGACCGGTCATTCCGGGCATCTGAACATCGAGCAGCAGGCAGCCGGGTTGCTCGGGATCGTACATTTCGAGAAACGCCGCGGCGGACTCGACCCGGCAGCACCCCACATTTGCCGAGGACAACACTGCGTCGAAGTATCTACGGGTCACCTCGTCGTCGTCGACGATGTACACGATCGGCACCCGGTCCCTCATTGAACACCCCCCCGCGCCAGGAATAGCAGTCATATGCGCAAAGTAACTACGTGCGCAAGTCGCATTTCGATACCCGGGAACTTCAGGATGTTTGCCCGACCACGATAATGCTCCCGAGCATCTTGAAAAGCACGGATCGGGATAGGACTCGAAAGTACGCCGTTGTCGTCTGCCGGCTGCACCGCGATCAGTATTCATGCTCGAACGGCGCGCGGCCGGCGGCGCCATTGACTGGAAGGCCGGGCTACATGAGCTCGACGTCAGCATTTCCAACCCGGAGCCGCGCTCGTGGTCTCAGGAATGACGAATCAACGAGACCTACGACATCTCCCAAAGTAAGTACGTCGCAGCCCCCTGAATTCGCAGGCGCGATGCCCCGTCAGAGGGCTGACCGTACGGTCGGCCGCACCTACAGTTGCCGCAGTGTGACGGGCTCGGGCGGTGACCTATGGAATTCTTTCTCCTTGATATTGGTGCTCCGATTGCTCTGCTGCTGGTTTACCTCGCCATCGTCTTGTGGAGCGACGTGGCGCGCTCGCTGTAGTAACGGACCTAGCGCACAGTTCATGAGATTCCCGCGCCCTGTGCGCTGGTTCCGCTGCGATAGCTAACGCGTTCGCAGCGCCGGCGGCCATGTCGACATAAGATGGCACCGGTCTCCTCACTTGGTGGCGGGATTGCCCAAGGTTCTCAACGTCCTGCGGTTGCCCGGGTGGTCCGTGGGCGCCCGGCTGCTGTTGATCAACGGGCTGCTGATGGTAGCCCTGGTGGTGGTCACGGTGATTGCCTGGCGGGCACTGAGCGCCCAAAGCCGCGCCATGGCCGAGCTGGCGCTGATCAGCAAGGCGGCTCGCTATCATCAGGATGCCGACACGGTCCACGCCAATCTGCGGGCCGACGTGAGTGCGGCTCTCGCGAGCGCCGCGCTTTCGGCGGATGAGCGAGCGGCTATCGCCGCCTCATTGGCGGACAACGCCAGGGTCTTTCGCCAGGACCTAATGACGCTGGAAAACATCAATGTGACCTCCGACGTGGTCGAGACCGAGAGCAAGGTGCACGTCCTGGCCGATATCTTTCTGGCCAGCGCCATGGAAGCGGGGCCGTTGGCACTGCGCGACGCGAAGGCGGCCGAAGCGCTGCTGCCGGCCTTTCGGGAAGCTGGCGATGCGCTGGACGCGGGCATGCTGCGGCAGACGGCGGCGCTCACATCACATATCGCCCAGGCGACCAGCGATGCAGCCAGTGCTGAAGCGAATGCAAAGCGCTGGCTGATCATCGCAGGCCTTGTCACCTGCGTCGTGGTCGCGGCACTGGTCGCGTGGCTATCGCGGTCCATCCGGCAATCCGTGCGTAAGGTTCGCGATGTCACAGTGACGATGTCCGAAGGCAATCTTGGTGTGCGAAATGTGATCGCAACCCAGGATGAGCTCGGAGAGCTCGGTCAAGCGATCAACACCATGGCCGACCGCCTCAATGAAGTGATCGGACGATTACGCGCCGAGGCGGACCGCGACGCCTTCGGCACTCAGTTGGTCGAAGCGCTGGAGATGGCCGATACCGAAGAAGAAGTCTACCGCGTGCTGGCGCGCGCCATGAGACTGATCTCGACCGACCTTCCGAGCGAGCTGCTGCTGGCCGATTCCAGTCGAGCGCACCTGGAGCGCGCGACCCAGCATCCGGAGGCGGGTGCCCCGGGGTGCGATGTGGAATCTCCTTTCAGCTGCATGGCGGTGCGACGGGGCAATCCGGTGATATTTCCCGACAGCGAGGCGCTCAACGCCTGTTCGCGTCTGCGCGGCCGTCCCTGTGGCGCGATCTCGGCAGTTTGTGTGCCCGTGAGCTTCATGGGACGGGCGCTGGGCGTTCTGCACACGGCGGGGCGGGCGGGCAAGCCGCCGACGACCCGTCAGGTCGCCCAATTGACAACGCTAGGCATTCAGGCCGGCGCCCGGATCGGCACAGTGCGCGCGTTCAACAGCACACAGCTCAAGGCGACTACCGACAGTTTGACCGGCTTGTCCAATCGGCGCTCCGCCGAAGAGCGGGTCCGGCAGCTCAACAGTGAGGGCAAGTCGTTCGCCCTGGTCTTGGCGGACCTTGATCATTTCAAACACCTCAACGACTCACGGGGACATGAGGCAGGCGATCAGGCGCTGCGGCTCTTTGCCGAAACGGTGCACTTGAGTTTGCGCGATGGCGACATGGGCGCGCGCTGGGGTGGTGAGGAATTTGCACTGATTCTGCCTCAAACCAGCGCCTCGCAAGCCCAGGAGGTGGTCGATCGGGTTCGCGCCAAGCTCGCCGAGAACCTGCTGGCGGGCAGCATCCCCGCGTTTACTGCCAGCTTCGGCATCTCGGACACGACGATGAGTCCGCGTTTTGAGGAACTGCTGCGGATGGCCGACGAAGCTCTCTATCGCGCGAAGGAATCCGGTAGGGACCGGGCAGTGATTGCGGGCCATCAGGGGTCCAGGGCGGCTCCGAGCGCCCGTCGTGCGGTTGAGCATCCGGCCGCGCCGGATCTGAGCCTGATCGCCGGCGCTGAATAGCGCGATCGCCGACGCCGCGGAGCGCCACGGTCGTGAGGTGTCGCGGAAAGGATGCGGGGGTTGGATACCGTGTTCTGAGGCGCAACGCGGGGTGACATAAGATCACGAGGAGTGTGCCGTAGTACGTTGACAGCCTCACCTGCGTGCAGCACCCTAAACGCACTTTTAGCAAGGGCACACCTTTCGAAAGAAGGGGCCGCAAAGCCACCGGTCTAAGGGGTTTTCCTATGACAGCGGGGTTGCCATCTTGGATGTCATCCTTTCATCGCGGCGATCGCCCGCACCGAAGCTGAGCTCCCACACCTGACGGCCTGAATCCGCCGTCTCCACGCGTTCGCGCAAACCCAAGCGAGCATTCACATGTTCATGACGAGCCTATTGACCATTACGCCCTGGCCGGTGCTATCGGCAGCGATCCTGCTGGTGCTGCTGATAGCCGCGCTGTATCTGGCACGCCACACCGCTCACCAGGCGATCCACGCCGTCACCAGCGCGCTGGCGCGCGGGTTTCGCCTGGCCTCGCATTCGGTCGCGCACGCCGAGGAGCGCCTCGCCGCACGCAATCGCGAGGTGCTGCTCGCTGCGGGACGCGACGCCAAGGAGCGAATGGTGGAACGCGAGTTTGCGCGCATTGCAGATACCACGCGCAAGGATCTGTCGAACTATCCGGACATGCACCGCCGCCTGAGTGAAGCGATCATCCGCATCGAGGAGGATCAGGAGAAAGCTGTGGAGGTGCCGCCGGAGGCGCCGGGTTGGGCGAAGGCGGTCGAAGTCATCGCAAAGCTCGATGCGCGCAATGCCGGCGCCGAGATCCTCGCCGACATTCACAAATCGATGGTCAAGGCGCACGGCGAAGCCATGGTCGACTACCGCAAGGCGAGTGGCGAGCGGCACGCCCTGCTGCGAAAAATGATGCCCGACTGGCGCCTGATCCAGGAGACACTCGGCCGCGTGAACAAGAGCGTGGCGAGCGTCATCGAGCGCTCGCTGGTCATCGACCGCCACATGCAGGACTACGAGACGATCGTGCACGGCGAGGACCGCGCGCTGTCGGTGCTGTCGTCCTCATCACTGGTGAACTTCTTCGTCTCAATGCTGGTGCTCGGGGTGGCGACCGCCGGGGCTGCGGTCAACTTCACGCTGATCGCGCGGCCGATGGCGGAGATGGTCGGCGGTACGAACTTCATCGGCGTGTTCCGCACCGCTGATATCGCAGCGCTGGTCATCATCATGGTCGAGATCTCGATGGGTCTGTTTCTCATGGAGTCGTTGCGCATCACGCGGCTATTCCCCGTGATCGGCGCCCTGTCGGACAAAATGCGCGTGCGCATGATCGGGATTACGTTCGCGATCCTGCTGCTGATGGCTAGTATCGAAGCGGGCCTCGCCTACATGCGCGAAGTGCTGCTGCAGGACGAGCTGGCGACCAACGCCCTGCTGCGAAGCGACACTGCGGGCGCGCTCGTGAACGCGCATCTGTGGATCACCACGATGGCACAGATGGGCATGGGCTTCATCCTGCCATTTGCGCTCGTCTTTGCCGCAATTCCGCTCGAGACCTTCGTGCACTCGCTGCGCACCGTCGTGGGCCTCACGGGTATCGGGGTGCTGCGGGCGCTCGCGCTTATCCTTCGCGTTCTCGGTAACGGCTTGCGCCATCTCGGCACACTGGCGGAGCGGATCTACGACCTGCCGCTGTTCGTGCCGCTGTGGATCGAGGCGCGGTTCGCGGCGGCGGCACGGTCTGCGCAAGCGGTGCCACCGGCCATCGAGGACGAATCGTTGCAGGAGGTGCGGCCATGAGCTGGCGGCTGTTCGTGGGCGCGGCGCTGGTGCTCACCGCCTGCGCGCCCCCGGTGGCGCACAACACGGGCGTGTACCTGCTGGTCGATACCTCGGGTTCGTACAACCGGCAGGTAAACAAGGCAGAGCAGATCATCCTGTTTGCCCTCTCGCGGTTGCAGCCGTTGGATTCCTTTGCGGTGGCGCGGATCGACACCGCGAGTTTCACCGAGAAGAACATCATCGCCAAGGCGACGTTCGATGACCGTCCCAGTACCGCGAATCAGCAGAAGCGAGCGTTCGCCAGCCGCGTCGAGAAGTTCGTCGATGAGTCGAGGTCCGCGCCGTATACCGACATCACAGGCGGCCTGCTGCAGGCGATCGAGTTTCTCAACGAGAAGAAGCCGGGCCGCAAGGAGATTCTGATCTTCTCCGACATGAAGGAGGAGCTGGCCAAGGGTTACGTGCGCGACCTTCCGCTTGATTTCAAAGGCTTCGAGGTTGTGGCGCTCAACGTGACGAAGCTGCGCTCCGACAATTTCGATCCGCGCGAATACCTCTCGCGACTCGAAGTCTGGCGCGCCCGGGTCGAGAAGGGCGGCGGCCACTGGCGCGTCATCAACGACCTCGACCGACTGGACGGGCTGCTCTAGGACTACGCTGGCTCAGCTCACCGCAGCTGCCCGATTCTCCCTGGCATTGGGGAACGGCGTTGGGGCGTTGAGGGTCTGGACGCGCGGCTGCTGCCTTACCTGGTGACCTTGCGCGGCCGGGGCTGACGCTCCGATAAGGGCGCGCGCTGAGGCGCCGTGGGGGCGCGCGCTGAAGCTGTGACGGGCGCTGCGCCTTCGCCAGTTGAGACCGCAGTGCCGTCGGGCCTCGGAAAGGCCGCAGCCATCTCACGCAGCCATTTGAGCAGCTGCTGCAGCTTCGGCAGCGCCAGATAGCTTTCGGGGCAGACAAAATAATAGGCTCGCGGGCAGGGCAAAACCCGCTGGCTCGCGCGCACGACCCGGCCGTTGGCAAGATCCTGCGCCACCAGCGTCCAGCGGGTGAGGGCCAGACCCTGGCCCTGCTCGGCCGCCGCCAGCACGGTCAGCGAATCGTCGAAGGCGGCGCCGCGCTCCTG